>MDSZ01213591.1_pt1 | contig 53151 bp, 30 predicted proteins | sample 811201 | NCBI WGS metagenome assembly MDSZ01 (sample SAMN05326647, study PRJNA326480) | marine metagenome | isolation source: seawater | place: Indian Ocean: North | collected 2010
CTTCCTCTTTCTTTTTGCTTTACGCCGACGCCAAAGTGTGTTTGGTCTCCTCCTCCTCCTCCTCCTCCTCCTCCTCCTTCTCGGCGGTTTGAAAATGGGTGTACCATCCGCGGTCGTCGGAACACGACAACACCAACAAAGCGACGAAAAAAAGTAAGTCGTCTCGCTTTTTTCGATGTGTCTTCATCAAGTCGAGAAGACGAAGACGAAGACGAAGACGAAGAAGGAAGGGCTCTTTATCATTCCTTTTCAAAAAGGTAGGTTTTGACTCGAGAGAGAGAGAGAGAGAGAGAAAAAAAAAGATCGAAAAAAAAAGAACGAAAAAAAAAAGAGAGATTCAAAGATATCCAAAAATACCGACCTTAAATAACAGAAAGGTATAAGTAAATAAGTAAGTAAAGCTTTGATCACTTCAAATAAGGAAAGAGTCAATCGAGGGCAACAAGATAGAGTTCGCGATGTAACTCTACTACTCTTGCATTGATGTACACGCGATTGATACTAGTAAATGTATATGTAATAGTAATACTTAAAGCTGAAATAATAGTATGAGTTCTTATTTACTACTCGTCTATGGATCCATACAAACAAAAAAGGGGTCATTTTTTAAGTCGATTTTTCTTTTCTTTTTTTTTTGTGTGTGTGTGTGTGCGCTTTTTGTGTCTCTCTTTTTTTGTGTGTGTGTGTGTGTTTTTGGAGTGAATAATAATCCCCCCCCCAAAAAACGAGCAAAAATGAGGAGAGATTTCCATTGCGCTCCTCATTGCGTTTACGATGATGATGACGCCTAGTATTATACCGGTCGTGACGACGCGCGCGACGACCGCGAGAGGAGGAGGAGGAGGAGGCCTCGTTGCCGTCGCCGAGGGACGACGACGACGACGGACGCCGCGCGACGACGCCGCGAGAAGAAGACACAACACAACAACGAGACGCGCTGCTGCTGCTCAAAATGGAGCGAACGAGGTATGCGATGACGACGAAAAATGACGATGATGATGATGGTCTTTCTTCTTCTTCTTCTTCTTCTTCGCCAAAAGACGACGAAACGACGACGACGACGCTCTTCTCTCTCTCTCTCTCTCTTACGCGCGTTTTGCACGACGACGACGCGCTCACTTCACTTGCACGATGATGTGTGCTTTTCTTCTTCTTCTTCTTCTTCTTCTTCTAAAAATTGTGTTTTGTTGCACAACAGTCCATGGACGAGACGATGAAATCGCTCGACGACGTGCTCCCGCCGGCGCCGGCGCCGAAGCGGGAGTTCCCGGATTCATTCTACGACGACGACGACCCGACGTCGTCGAAACCGCCAACCGGAGGAGGAGGTGTCAGCAAAGAAATGCGAGAGAAACTGATGAACGAATCGATCGGTTTAGGCGGCGTGCCCGGGAAAGCCATGCCTTCGAACCTGTTCCTCAATATCATACTCTTGGTCTTGGCGCTCGTCGTCGTCGCGTACGTCGGAGGCATACGACCGTAAGTAGAATAATAACGTCCAAGTTGGGCAAACTCACCCAAAAGCGTCTCATATGTATACCATTACTCTCTAGTCTCGTGGCACATCGTGGGTGAAAACACGTTCTCGTCGTCGCCTTCTTCCTTTTTGAACGTCGTCGTCGTCGAACAATCAACAAAACGCTTCTTCTTTTATGTCCTTTTCAAACGAAGAAAAGACGACTCCAAAACGAGTCGAATCTCCTCATAATTTTACTACACAAAACGCAGCAAAGTCATCACATTATCGTACCGTCGTCGTCTACACACCAACCACACGACGAATGACGCGGCGGACGGCGGCGGCGGACGGCGACGACGACGACGAGTCGACGACCAAACCGCGAAAGCCAGCAGTCGTGCGCTCGTCCAAGCGGGCTCGTCGAGCGCCGAAAGCGGTGTACGATAACGATTTCGAGGCACACGAGATTCAAAACGTGCGACGACTCTTCTTCGTTTCTTCTTCTTCTCTCTTTCTCTCTCTCGAGACCTTTACGACGACGCGCGTGCCTTTGGAGATTCGTAATAACAACAAAACGACTGACGACGACGACATCACTTTCTTCCTCGCGGCGTTTTTGCGCGCGTGCAAATGATGATGACGCGCGCTTTCTCATTATATAATGGGGTCGATTGGTGCTACAACAACAACAACAACAAACAACAGGCAATCAAAGCGTCGAAAGTCCTGGCGCACGCTCGAACGGACGGGAGCAAAATCCCACTCGCACCGATTTTTTACCCGACCGAAGAGGAATTCGAAGACCCGATTGCATACGTCCGCTCGATTCAATCCAAAGCAGAACAGTACGGGATTTGTAAAATAGTGCCACCGGAAGGGTATACGCCAAACTTTAACGGACGATGTTGCTTCGGAGAGCGCGGCGGAGCGATTGAAACGAAACATCAGAACATGAACAGGCTGCAGCAAGGGGAAGGTTTCGCGTCCGGAAAGACGTACGCGGATTTGGAGAAGTATAAGGAAATGGCAGATGAGTTCGAGAAAAATTATAAAGAAAGCCATCCAGAGACGTTTAAAGATACCAAAGACGAGGATGATTTAATCAGAAGAACCGAAGACGAGTATTGGAGAATCGTGGAAACCAATCCGGACGAGGCTAAAGGGGAGTGCAGGACTTTGATTCAAACGAAACACGTGAATACTAAAGGTGAGGTTTTAGTGGAGTACGGGAGCGATGTGGACGCGAGACGGTGTGAGAGCGGGTTCGCGGCGGGAATTAGCGGCGATCCTGAGGATACGGAGAAACATTCGTGGGATATGTTTGAGTTGTCAAAACATCCGGATAATTTGTTAAGATTCGTTGACGACGATATTCCCGGTTTGACGACGCCATGGGTATATTGCGGGATGTTGTTCGCGACGTTTTGTTGGCACGTAGAAGATCATTATTTAGCCAGCGTAAATTACGCGCACAAAGGGTCGGCGAAAACCTGGTACGGTATTCCCGGAACTGACGCAGAAAAGTTTGAAGATATCGCGAGAACGACCGTGCCTTCACTGTTTAAAGAAAACCCGGACAAGTTGTATCACATCACGATGGTAGTTCCTCCCGGTCAATTAATTGAAAACGACGTTAAGGTTGTCAAGTTGGTACAGAAACCAGGCGATTTCGTGGTGACGTTTCCGAGAGCCTATCACAGCGGCTTTTCGCATGGATTCAACGTCGGCGAGGCGGTGAATTTTGCTCCCGTAGATTGGATCGACATGGGTCGAGTCGCCTGTAGAAACTATGTCAAAGGGAATGGGAAACGAAACGCAGTATTCGCGCACGATCGAGTGGTTGTTACCGCGGCGAAAGCCTTGAAGAACATCTTTGAAACGACGACGGCGAGAGGCAAATGGATGGCGCACATGTCCAGAGTCTTGCGCACAGATTTGGAGACGTTGGCGGACGAATTGGAGAATTGGCAATCGATTTTGAACGGGAAACAAAGAGGCGACGGGTTTATTAAAGGAGATCCATTGCGATTTTATAAGTCTGAACACATTCCGGAAGTAGACGGACCGGGGGACTGTTGCGTTGTGTGTAAAGCAATGCCGTTTGCGGCAGTCGTGAGGTGCGAGTGCGAATTTGGGAGATCATTTGCGCGATGTTTACAACACTGGAACAGAGGGTGCGATTGCAAGCAAAGACACAGAAAAGTAGAAATGCGCATCGAAGCGGAAGAAGTGCGAGCGCTGGCGAAGAGCTTAGAGCTTTGAGATTTTTTTTGGGCATTTATTTTCATAGAATTACATACAAATTATAACGGCAATTCTGCCGGGTTCGGCAACATGTATTCCGTCTTCGGATTCCCATCGTTATCGGAGTGAACATCAAACTCCCAATCGTTTCTCTTGTCGTTGATGCCTTCCGTGTACACGGCGTCGTTGAACGTATCCTCAATCTTTTGCACTTTCCCAATCGATTTCGCCTCATCAGAGTTTTCTTTAATCCAATCTATCATAAACGCGGAATACTTGATCGTTTCGCGTCTAAACGTGTACGCGACGTGAATGAGCCCATCGTGAATGCAGTCTTCTTGGATGGACGGGTAGGAATACTCGCCGTCGCCATCGTTGGTGTGCCTTTCGCGGTTTGGTTGCTCGTGGTCGAAATCGACGTCGGGTTCTAAATCGCGAATGTGGTCCCACGATTTACCTCCATCTTCGGAAAGAGCGATGGATAACGGAAACCTACCTTCGTTACAGTTATTGAACACGAGAACTAAGACGTCTTTGCTCGAATTTCTCAACTTGATCATTTGAATCCCAGCGTTGTTGTTTGGGAACTTGGTCGGTTTCGCATTCGTCCACGTCTTACCATCGTCCGTCGATTTTGAGGCGTAAATGAAATCAGCCCGACGAGATCGAAAGAAACTCAATAAGTCGTCGTTATTTAACCTCACGATCGTCGGTTGCACCAGGTTCCCTCTCGTTCCGGGCATTTCCACTAACGGATGCCAACTCACGCCGCCGTCGGAGGAGGTTTGCAACTCGGAATACTGCGTGGATGCGTCAAAAAATCCGCTCGGAGTATAATACATCGGCAAAATTAAGTCTCCATTCAACGCTCTAATGGCGCTATTTTTCGGAAACGCCCCGTTCTTATGGTCCACCACCACCGGATTTGACCACGTCTCGCCATCGTCGGTGGAAAACAACGACCTCATATCTGAGGTCCCTTGTCCTTCATACGCGGCCTGACTCGAGTGTACAATTCTCACGTGATTCGAATCATCGTGGTCGTTCGGATTGTTGTTTCTCATCAATACTGGATTCTGTGCCGACCGTTTGCGCGTCCTGCTCACAAACTTCGCCTCGCTCCACTTCGTCTCGCCACTCTTCAGTTTACTCACCGCAATCCCGACGTAATCCCCTCCTTCGGCTTTCCCCGAAAACCACGCCATCAGGACGTCTCCGTTAGGCAATGCCAACAAACTCGACGCGTGCGAGCTCGACTCCGGCGCGTCCATAATCGCCGACACTCTGTTCGACCCCTCCCGGTTTTTGCGTATCGCGTTGTCCATCGGTACTTGTTTATCCCAATATCTCCCAAACGCGGAGATGGTTTTGCCACCCAAATTTGCCGCGCTGCTGCTGGTGCTGAATCGGCGATTCTTCTTCGTCCTCGTCGAGCGTTCATCGTCGTCGAGCGTCCTTTTCACCGTGAATTTGTTAAAGTACGCGTTGATGCGGTCGTACTCTTCCCGCGGCGATGGGTCGTCGTCCATCCCGAACGACGACGACGACGACGACGACGACGCTTCTTTTGGTATCGCGCTTCTCCCTAACGCGATCGACGCCGATCCCGGCCCAAAAGCAGAAGCAGCTTTCTTATTATATCGGACGGGCCCGTCCGGTCCTAACACGGCCACGGCGAAGAACACGCACGCGGAGAGGACGGCAAAGAACGCGGTCGAAGATTTGCGCTGCGCGTGCTCTTCTCTCGCCGCCAAGCGCGGGTTCATTATTCTTTCGAGTAACTCTCGTCTTCGAAATGATGATGTGAAGCCGCGTGCACCAGATCCCAAGACGAACGAGTCTCCGAAGAAGAAGAAGAAGAAGAAGAAGAAACGTTCAAAGCGCAGAGAACGACGACGACGACGACGACGACGACGACAGGGACGGAAAAAAGACAGCAGATGGCAAAAAGAGAAGGCGAACTCTCTGCGGTCTTGTGTGTTGTTGTTGCACCTTTTGAAAGAAGAAGCGCGTCGAATTGTAAAGCAATTTTCGTGGACCAAAAGGCCAAAAACAGAGAGAGAGAAAAAAGTATAGTATGTCTTAGAGAGTAAAACGAAGGAAAAAGACGTCGAGACCGAACGCGCAGAGAATCCTCTTCTACTACCGCGCGACGCGCACGCGCAGGTCTGCGAGTCGTCTGTGCTTGTTACAAAATGAACGCTCTGTCTAGCCTAAAATTCCGTTCACGATAGCCTTATCGACATCCAACGCGCATCGATTGGCGAACTCGACTAAAACGCGCGCCGTCTGTTCTTTGTGTTTGTCGTGCACTAAGAGTGCGTGACAGCCGTCTTTGACTTTGCATATTTCGCATTCAGGAGCGATGCGATGAACCATGTCTACCGTTTTTTCTGTCCTCACGAGCGTATCTTTCATGCCGACGATACAAAAGAGCGGCATGTCTACTCCCGCCGAGCCTAAATATTCTAAAATGTCCAAGCATACTTTCGAGTGCGCGTCCACGAGAAAAGAGATGTACGACCTCGCCTGAACCCGTCTGGCGTGCTTCCAAAATGGTTTAAAGTTCTTCGCGCTCGCTTTTACAAAATACGACGCTAACAAAGATGAGAAGAACCCGTTTAACGATAATAAAACCATACCGACGCGGATCCAAAACGCGACGAACAGTTGAAACGTCGAACTCCATCGCAACGCTCGTATAATTCCATCGCTCAACATTTCCGACCGAAATAACCCATAAAATGCCGGTTCTAATGTTCCGTTCACTATCCCAACGCCATTCACTCTTTCCACCTCCTCGCTTGCAAACTTCAGGGCCACCTGCGCGCCTAAACTATACGATATTAAAGTCACCTTCTTCTTCAACTTCGGATGCGTCCCATAAAAGTGCTCTAAAACTGTCTTCATATCTGAAACGCACGCGTTCACCGTCAACGGCGTCTTACCAGACGCGTTGGACGACCGACCGTGGCCTCGGTAGTCGAAACGTATCACGCAGTGCGTTCGGACGCATCGGTCGATGAATGCTTCAAATTGGAAGCCATTGTTGCAAACGCCATCGACGAGGAACACGACGCCGTTTTTTGCGGACGTTTCCTTTGAAGTGGAATAAAAGTATTCGCAATGTATTTGTCCTCCGTCGCCGTTATCCACGTAGTGAATTTCCGTCTCGAAGGATGGTTTATTATTCGGGGGCATGTGCGCGCGAGAGAAGTGAAGAAACTCGAAGAAAGCAGTTGACAAAGCAAAGATACTGTAGTAGAAAAATGTAGTATTGCACAAATACAAGATTCGCGGCGAAGCGTAAAATTGTCTCATCGAGCCGATCCAGCAGCGGTCTTAGCTTTGGACATAAAGATAGCCTCCAACACGTCCTCGACGACCTTATCCGGCGTACTCGCACCACTGGTAATGCCGATGGTCAATTTACCTTCCGGCAACCAGTTTTCAGTCTCACGCATTTCGCCGTACGACGTTCTCCAGGCAATTTTATTGTTTTCGGTATCGATTCTATCGGCGGTGTCCACCCAAAAGGAGGTGATGTTCGCATCTTCGGAGATTTCTTGCAAGTGCGACGTGTTAGAACTGTTGAAACCACCGACAATCATCATAATGTCTGGCTTTTCGTCCACCAACTTGTAAATCGCGTCTTGTCTTTCTTGCGTCGCGTCGCAAATCGTATCCGTGACTAAATAGTGCTCGCCCAAGTTTTGCACCCCGTGCTTCTCCATCATCGTTCTTTCAAACAACTTCCCGATCGCTTCCGTTTCTCCTTTCAACATGGTTGTTTGGTTCGCAATCCCAACGGCATTCAAATCCTTTTCTGGATCAAACCCGTCCGAGTGCGCGTTTTTGAACTTTTCCAAAAACTCCGCTTTGGTCGCCGTGCCGTTCAGAATGTAATCGCACACCCAACTCGCCTCTTTCATATCTTTTACTACCAAATACGTCTTCGCGAAACTTGCTGTAGCCACCGTCTCTTCGTGCGCGTATTTACCGTGAATAATACTCGTAAACACCTTCCTAGCGTGCCTGTCCACCGCGTTCCACACTTTAGACACCCACGGACACGTCGTATCCACAATCGACACGCCTTTCTCCACCAACAATTTCATCTCGTGAATAGATGCGCCGAACGCGGGCAATACCACAACTTCTCCCGACTGAACTGGTCCGAAGTCCTTCACCCCATCCTTCTCTTCGATAAAGTTCACGCCCATCTCGCTCAAACGCATATTCACCGTCGGGTTGTGGATAATCTCGTTCGTAATCCACATCTTCTCGGTTGGGTACTGTTTTCTCGCCTCGTAGCACATTTGCACGGCACGTTCGACGCCCCAGCAAAAGCCGTAGCTATCCGCCAATTTGACCGTGACATCTCCTTCCACGTGAACGAAGTTTTTCTCCTTCATTTGGGCGACTAAACCCGACATGGAGTATCCGATGCCTTCCTCTTCCATTCTATTCTTTGCCTCCGGATCGTTCAAGAATTTGCGCGTGTACCGGTCGGATTTACCCAGTTTACGTCGGTATTCTCGAGGATCGAAGGACGTATCGCTCGTTTTCGCCGCTCCAGCCGCGCGAACACTCGTCGAGATCTTCGTCGGCGTCATCGTCGTCCTCCTCCTCCTCGTCGCGGCAATCATTTTCATCGTCATCGAAGACGTCCCACGACCATCAAAACGGGAGGAGGAAGAGGTGGTGGAGCGCGCCGAAGACGCCGCGCTGCTGCTGCTGCTGCTCGAACAAGGCATCGACGACAACGATAACATCATTCCCAACGCGGTGGTGGTACCACTCATTTCTTTCTTTCGTCTCAAAAACAAACGAGTTTTGACGGCCTCGAAATCGTCGTCGGGAAAATGGAGACGTGGGATTGGATTATCTTTTTTTTAAAGAGAGATCCTCTTCTATCCACTATGACACCTTAAACATTGACTGTACTTTTACACTACTTACGTTTTGCTACCTACTCTATACTACGACTCCTCGAGACTCTACTAAGGGGGCGCTGTACTACTACGAACGATACCTGCCAAAGTCAAAAACTCCCCTACGACGACGGTGGTGGTCGCGTCCCGGGCGCTAACGGGACGATTTCTGCTTCTCTGACTTCATCGTCGTCTCGCTTCGGCCTGCGCCACGTGACGCGCTTGGACGCCGGATGCCAGTAGTATTTCGTCGTCGTCGCGCGGCGGCGCGCCTTCTTTTTTCTCGGTCGTCCGGTGACATTTTCTTCGTCGTTTCCGTCGTCTTTCCACGCGGACGTGGTGAGTTCTACCCACCCGCTTTCTGGCATCGTGTTTTGTGCCAGTAAAGTTGCTTTCAACGGGCAAATCCGCAGATTCTTTTGTAAGCCGCCTTTCAGTTCTTTCGGCGTTTCCCACTGGCAATTATCGTGCGAATCTCTTCTGAAAAAGTACTTCTTATTCGGGTACTCCGAGCACGAGCTCAGCGCGATCCCCCACACCGCATCGCCAGCATCCATTCGTTTCGCGTCTTCCTCGTCCACCGTTCGGCCCCCGAGCGGCGGCGGCGGCGGCGGCACCGGGACGTTCGCAGGAGTCGCAGACGTCGTCTTCCTGTGTCGATGATGATGATGATTCGCTCGCTGTTGTTCCCGAGCAATTTTTGCCGCCCGAGCAGCGAGTTCCTCGAAATCGATGATGTCTTCATCCAAAGGCCGTCGTCGTTTATTATCACTATCACCATTATCATCGTCGGGTGGTGGTGGAGGAGGGGGTGGTGGAGGGGGGATCTCATCATCCGGCGGCGGCGGCGGCGGCGTGGGAGCGCTCATGAATGATGAGGATGCATTTTTATGGGAGACATGAATGCAAAAACCCTAAACCCTAAACTTGGACATGAGTGTTTAGGGTTTTTTTGTGTGTGTTTTCTCTCCCTTTTTTTTTTGGATTTTGTCTGCAAGTTCTTCTCTTCGCGTTTCTGTCAACACACAAAACGTCTCGTATACTTTAGTATACCACCCACATACCACCGGAAAACAACGCCCTTCCTCCTTCTTCTTCTTCCGCTTTTGTGGAGACGCGCATTGCGGTTGTTAGTATGTCTTTTATGCGCCGACGACGACCACCTTTTTTCGCTTTGTCGAGACTCCTCCTCCCTTCGAAACTTTTAGCACCATCCACACATTATTCGCCTTTGGGAGAAGAATGTTCGGCGATGGTGTCTTTGTTGGTGACGAAGAGACGATGGAGACTTTGGTGCGAGAGAGAGAACGTCGTCTTTGGGCGTTCGATGACGACGACGACGACGACGACGGTTTCTTCGTCGTCGTCGTCGTCGTCGTCCTCCTCGTCGTCCGATGAAGGAGGAGGTGGAGGAGAAAGGGAGGAGAGTGAGACCGGCGTCGATGACGAGGCGAAACGAGAAGAAGAAAAAGAAGAAACGAAACCCCCAAAGTCGTCGTCGTCGTCGTCCTCGAGTCGTCGCGAGGGCGTCGTCGACATGCGACACGCCACGCGCCAAACGAGGAAAGAGTCCTGGGAATACGCGAAAGGCGAACCGTGGGGATGGCTCTACGACAGCACAAGGAGAGGCGAAACGGTCGATAATTTCCCGAGCCAAAAGAATGCCATCCTGAGCGACCGAGTGAAAACGAAAATGTATTTAGACCACAAGAAAGACCCGGAGAAGTACTCGACGGAAAATCTAGCGAAAACGTACGCCGTTCGAGAACAACGAATAATGGCAATACTCGCGCTAAAAAGAAGAGAAGCGGAATGGATCAAGGCAGGGAAAGAACTGGATTACGATCTGGAAGCTCGATTCGAAGCGGTGTTTGGAACGTCGGAAAGAGGCGCGGGAGAACGACATTACGTGGACGTTCCCACGTACCCGAGTTTTGAAGTTTTGACCAGTTCTGAAGCGAGAGAAAGAACGCCTGGGCTGAAAGTCGATCCAGAGAAGTTAGCGCTGAGGGAAGAAAGAGAATTAGTGAGAACGTTTAAAGAGAGATTGGATTTCAACGCCGGAGTAACTGGAACGAGTTTGAAGAGAGAGAGTCGACGAAAGCACGCGGCAAAGAGACCGGTCGGTGGGTTTGGGTTATTGGTGACGCCGTTAGGGAAAAACGCACCGGACCCGTACGTCGCGGAGGCGAACGGGGAGAAAAGACCACTGAACGACGACGAGGAGGTGTTTAGGAAACAAAGGACGATTAAACCGAGACGACGCATCGGTTGAAGAAATTGAAAAATTAGAAGTAGTAGTTTTTGTACAATTCGTAGCGTAAGTAAAGTAAGAGACGCGCGCGTGCACGCGTTTGATTTGAATCTAAACTAGTTATTTTGTTTTACGCGCTGCTGATAATTCTATCACCTAATCTAACGTGTCTATTTCTGTTTTCGAAACATTCGTTTTTGACGCCGCCTCTTCGCGCTGTTTCTTCCACGCCTCCAACCGCTCTTTTCTCTCCTTTTCGCCGAGTTCAACAATTTTCCGTCGCATCTCATCCGTCACTTCTCTCGCGTTTGGTAAATCTGGGGAGTCGTGGAATTGCGTTAAATCGAATCGAAGGAAATCGTAGAGGAGTTTCCCGCGTCTGTTATCGCCCAAAATGGTTTGTAACTCTTCCATCGTTTTATCGCCAATCTCTTGGATGTTACGACAGTGGCGCATGACGTTGCGATAGTTACCGGACGTAACACCTGGAAGTTTCCGTAAGAAGTTCACCGCGGCTTGATTGATGCCACTTTTGTTATACCCGTGTTCGTCCACGTTCTCCTCGTCGTCTTCGCCTTCCGCAGTTTTCGCAAAATTTTCCGGCACGCCCACGCGCGTTGCTTTCTCGATAGTCGGTTCGTCTTCCACTTTTTTCAATCCCGCGAACACTCTCGCCGTGAAACGTTGGTTCGGCGACCAAATGATGCGTAGTTTTGGAAACTTAAGAATGAGCAATGTTAACTTGCTTTGCAAGGAATCCGGAGAAATTTGTGCAGGAATTTCGCCTTTCGGTTGCAACGCGAACGATCGATCTTTGTCGAATTCAATCAACAAAATTGGCGTTTTGTAATGTTTGCACATCGCTTCGGCTTGCGCGTATAAACGACCGGATTTTAACGACTGTACTAAATCTGGAATAGCTTTTCTTTCTACGCAAATGTCCGGAGACAAGACATAATCGCCAACCTCGAGTGTACACGGTAAAACAGTGTACCCGCACTGATGTAAAACAGCCGGTAACGTGGACATGAATTCGCGAATGTCGACGACGACGTGGAGTAATGTTAGTCGTTTCATCACTCTCCCACCGGCTTTGCGCGTGGACACAGCATCTTGTTCCATCTTTTGCTTCAAGTCTAATGCGTCGTTTGCAAACAACGGTTTATTTAGTTTCATCTGGCGCTCTCTATACATGGCTAACTGCATGGGATTTGCACTCGTTTGCCGCGCGTGTTCTTCAGCTTCTTCTTTTTCTTCTTCATCGAGTTCGTACAAGCGGCCTTCTTGCTCTTCCGGTACGGCCATGTGTTGTTTCATCATGAACAAGCGTTCGAACGCTGCTGTTTCGCGTTTAATTGCGGCGAGATATTTTTCCTCTTCGGTCGAGTTATCGTGGACTAAGAAGTAGACTGTCAATTTCCTCTGCGGTCGAGATGCGGCGAACACCTCGAGCTCACGAATAAACGCGGCATCTGGGTCGTACGCAACGACGTAGGTTGGCGCGTAAATGGATAACTGCGACGGGTCCCGCGCGTCAATAGGGACGAAGTAAATGCCCTCGTTTCTATTTTTTTGTGAGGCAAGGATAACCTCGTCCTCTTCGATCTCTTCGTCGTCCTTCGATCTCTTTGCTGCCTTTTCATCGTCGTTATTTTGTTCTTCGGTTAAATTTAACGAAGACTGGTCGACATCCGGACGAGCGGCGAGGCGTTCCAATTTTCGCCTATGCTTCTTCTCCTCCGCGCGTCTCGTGGCTTCTTTCGCGAGAGCGTCTCGCTCGTTCGCGGACATTAAAAACCCGCCAGCCTGACCTTGAGAGTTGTTGTATCCCAAAGCAAATCCACCTCGACCGATTCCTGGTCCAGAAGCTCGCTGTCCCCGTCCTCCTCTGCCGCCGCGACCGTACGACGCTGAGTACACATTCCCGCCTCTACCACCGCGACCTCGTCCTTTCGCTGTCTGTTGCTCTTGCTGAAGCTGCTGCTGTTGCACTTTCGCCGCCGTAGACGCTTTCCCTACCCTTGATTTTAAAAAGTTCTCCCACTTTGCGTTCGAAACCTTTTCCGATCCATGCGCCAACACCAATTCCAATACTCTCACAGCCCGTTCGTCTTTTGCCGCGACGACAATCCTCTGATCGTCCTTTGACAACTTTCTGTCCGAGACATTTTCGCGGATCTCCTGAATGACTTCCTCCAACAAGGTCCACTTCGGCATCGGCTCACATGTTGGCACGACAATCGTCTCGTACTTCTTCTCTTCTTTGATGTTCAACGCTCTTAACTCCTCTTTCTTTTGCTTGGATAATTGAATCGGTTTCCTCTTTAAACGATAGACGCGATCTTTCGCTCGCTTAAAAATCTCTCCAGCAGCATCTGCTAACATCCACAAAGAGTCGTGCCTTTCCGTCGCTTTAAGCATTTCGCAATGTTTGAGAAATGACACCGCGTCTACTTTCAACACTAAATCCGCTAACCGTCGTAATGTTCGTAAATCTCTCACCAACTGTTTCGTCTTCCTAGGCACGATGTTCCACATCGGCTCCAACTGTCTCGAAACCGTCGTGTCAAATGATTTAAACAGACTAGATTGTACCGTCAACTCCGCCACGTCCACAAAATCGCTCTTTCGTAACTCTTTCATGCACTGATCCATCACATTCACGATAGCTTCTTGAATCTTTTTCATATCTTCCGTCATCTCTTGTCTTAACTCGATGACGTTCGGCTCGTGCGGGTCTAAACAACTCTTCACGTTCATGCGAAAACGAGGCCAAAACGTGACATTTCTCACGAACAATGATTTCATGGACCTTTCTACGCCTTCGAATGCTTTTGACGCGTCATACGGGCGATCCGTCAACCCTCGCATAAAACCTCTTCTGTTCTTTTCGCGAAACAGTCTGGCGCAGAAACCTTCACCAGAAATATCTTCCACCGAGTGCGCGTTCGCGACAATCATCCCCGCCACGTTCTCCGCCGGTAATCTATTCCCCAACAAGTCTACCGCAAATATTCTGCTCGTGACAAAACACGGCGTCCCCATCGCATAATTCCTCGCGCGAATCGCCATCGAGACATCCGCTGTGACGTCTAAAGGCGCGTGTAAAACCTCTGGATATAACCGTTCGTATTCTCGAATCGTGGCCGTGCGCAACGTTTCCGACGCACCAACTACGATTACAATTTTCGGGTTCGTTATCGTTGTTTCTTCTTCTTCTTCTTCATTCGTCTCTTTCTTCGACGCCGTCGTTCCCGCCGCGCTTCCGTCCTCCGCTTTCTGTCCAGGAATCAAAAACTCCTTCTTTTTTCTCATCTTCTTCCGATTCTTCTCAAACCGTTCCATGGTCTCCTTTCTTTCCTCTTCTTTTTGAATCGCTTCCTCGTGCGACTTTTTTATGAGCACGGCTAACACCGTCGCCATCCCTAGCCCTTCCGCCAGGACGGTGATGCCGTCTCTTTGGAGCAGTTCGGAGACGATTTCGTCGTGGAATTCCAAAGTTGGAATCGACTTTAAAGAAGCCATCGAAGAATCGTCGTCGTCAAAGCGCGTTGTGTTCGGTGGGGACCTTTTCATCGCCTTTGCCTCGCGGGCGGACAGGTGCAGAACCACCGAAGGAGAGTAAGAATACCAAACAACAACAACAACAACAACAACAACACGACTCAAAAAGGCCGATGACTCGAGATTGACAGAGACGTGCGCATGGTGACAAAAAAGGCGCTTCTCGCGAGACGATGATTTTTTATGGGGCCTACGTAACGAACGTCTGTGTCTTCTTTACTAGTACGAGTTAAAAAAACGCGTAGTAGGGGAGATGATGCGACGACGCGTCGCGCGACGAGAACAACAAAGTATATTTACAACTCCACTCTCAACTTCGTGACGCAGTCCCTGAGAATCCACAGTTTGTGTCTTCTGAAAGCGTCGATGACGTTCTCTGTATCGCTCGCGCTTTTCTTGCTACTACTCTCTAAAAACATCTCCTCGGCTTCGCCTCTGCCGCTTTGCTTTTGTACGGTTTTGATGAGCTGTTCGCAACGTAACGCGATGTCTTTGCGGGCAGCGTTCAAGGATTCGCGGTCGGTTGCTTCTTTATTCGCGAGTTCCTCGTCGCCGGCGTATAACGCTGCAAACGCGGCTAAGACTCTCGCGTCGACTCTCCCGTCCGACAAAACTTTCAATCGGGGTTCGGCGTCGATCAAAGCGCCGTCGGAGGTTTCTCTGAGCATTTTACTGGTTTCTTTATACGCGCGAACGGCGTTTTGTTCCCGAACCGCGATATCTTCTCGTTTCCAGAACTCGTCGAAACACATGGCATGCCACATCATGGCCGAATCGAAGTTTTCAAAGATGATCACGTCGTCGTGTGGGTTTCTTTGAGGCACGAAGCCGTAGTAGAGTAAAAAGTGGTCGTTGGAGCGTTCGCCGTAGGACATCAGGGCTTCTTCTCCTGGTTCTAAAGTTTTTTGAGCGATAAAAGCAATTTCGCTCTCTTCTTCTTCGTCGGTGATTTCTGACCACGCGACAGTTTCGGTCGAAACGGTCGACGTGCTGCTTCGCGTCTCATCGATATACTCGTCCCCGCCGTGGTTCAACAAATCCGCCAAAGGCAGAAGCGCTCGAAAGTATCCTTCACCAGTATCGCCGGAACTCACCCCATACGTTCGCGAATGCACCACCGCCACGGCGTTTCTAAACTCTTCCTCCGTCGCACCCGCTAGAGCTTCTCTTCCTTCCCCTTCGTTCAAATCTGTGTACCATTTCTTCACCGCGTCTCGCATCTCTTCGATTTCCTTTTCCATCGGAGGGTAACAGACGCGCGATACCTCTTCTTCCGTGTAATGCAACGGAGATGTTTCTACATTTTCTGGAATCAACTCTAAATACGGCGCGTAGTTGCTCCTTTCTCCTTTCCTCCTTTCTTGGAGAAGTCTGCACGCTAATCGTACTCCCCACGGTGCTCGTTCGATCGCCTTTCGCGCTTTCGCCGGATGCTCAAACCCTTCGTCCACTATGCCTGCACGCAAAGGTATCGTCAGCACGCGCTCGTTTTTGTCCACCACTCGCGTCGCTTCTAAGCCTCTTCCTCGTCTCCCCGACGTCGTCGCTGGTCTCACCCCGAGTCCTGTCCCGGAGAACCCTTGTTCGACGCACCATCCCACGAGCTCCCCGACCCGCTTTTGCTCCCCGATGACTGCCGCCTCCAGCTCTTTCGATTGGCACTCGACCCCGACTGTGTGTGTGTTGGTGGTTTTGCGTCGATGAAAACGATGATGAAAATGACGATGAAAATGACGACGACGACTTTGGGGCCGGCTTTGGCGGCTTCGAGGGAGGGCGACGGTCGTCAAAGTTTTCATCAAAGTCGTCATTTTTTTTGTTCTCGTTCCCTCAAAGTCTCTTCTTCTCGAAGCGCTTTGCCTCAAGCAAAAGCGTCAAAGAAGAACAACAACAACTCTTTGGATTTGACCTCTCTCTCTAATTGTGTGTCGCGAATTGGAGAGACGGAAAGAAAGCGCGCGAATTAATAGGGGAAACTTTTTTTTCGAAGGTCTCCCTCTCTCTCTCTCGAACCAAAAAAAAAAAAAACCTAAACCCTAAACTCTGCATATACATTTTTTGAAGGTGTGTTTTACCTAACACGCGACTTTTACCTTTTTTGAGAACGATATATAGATATAACAACTCAAGCATAAATTAATATGAAAACTGGGAAGAAGCGTTGGAAGGCGAGAAGACACCACCACCACGTGAAGAAAATTCTTCTGGCGTGCGTCGTCTTTGCGTTCGCGCTCGCCTCGGTCGCGCCGGTCTTTCGGAAGCACGAACAGAGGGCGAGGTTGGACGCGACGCATCCGCATCGATTCGATGCGTCTGCGATTCAGACGACGATGAGTAAAACGACGCGTACTACAAAGGAGGAGGAGGAGAAGAAGAAGAAAGAGGATTCAGACGACGCGAGAGGAACAGGAGGACGCGCGTTTGCGTGTCCAGACATTCGCGAACACTGCGAGTACGACGGTGCGGTAGTGCTCGACGGCGTCGCCGCTGGTCCCACGAAGAGCATCGCGGATTGTTGCGAAAAGTGTTCGACGACGAGCGGGTGCAACGTGTACGTTTTTTGCGACGAGAGTTGGTGCAAAGGGCAGTGTTGGTTGAAAAGAATAGAAAGTCCAGACGTGGAGACGCCAAAGTTGAGAAATGGAGCGCGAGAAGGAGATTTGAATGTTCCTTGGACGAGCGGGATGTTGATGAAGGATTACGCGAAAGCGGAGAAGACGAGGGATGGAACGAAGAAGACTTTGAAGGAACACGTTTCCATAACAACGCCGGTCGGATCTTTTACGATTCGATTGAAACCAGAGTGGCACAGAAAATCGGTGGAATATCTCACGGATTTAGCGGAGACAGAGAACGCGTGTCAAGGTACAAGTTGTAAGTTATATCGAGTGGAACCAGGATTTTTAGTCCAAGGCGTTTTACGGTCCTTCGTCGTTCGAGCGAACAAAGAAACGTTTCAGTTTCAAAAGCTGATGGAGTACGGTGACGTCGGATGGGCCGGAGGCTCTGCCGGGCCGGATTTTTTCGTCTATTTAGGCGAAAAGCCAGCCACGTGGTTGAAATTCGACCACACCATATGGGGCACCGTCGAAGATCCGAAAAGTTTAGAGGTGTTGGAAAAGATCGTCAAGATGGACAGTCACACGCCAGGAGGGCCGAACACCATGAGATTCTTGAGAGAAGAGATGCCAATACGCGTAGTTTAGCTCAAATAGCACAGAAAGAAAAGTAACACCGCGTAAGAATAGCCATAGCGATTGTTTGAGTTGTAGCCAAAGCGATTATTTATAAGCAAAGCGTACCATTTTCACGTTCAGCGGACGTTAGACGCGCGCGCGTGACCATTCTATTCCTACCTACTTCTACCCTATCGTATTACACATGCTACGCGTATTCTATTTCCTCGTCGGCGGAGGTCCTCCCGGTGGTGGTTTCGGTGGTGGCGGATTCTGTCCCGCTCGCCTTTGCTGTTTCCCCGAAGCAGCAACCTTTCCAATACTCCCGTGGCTCTTCATCCTCTCTTCCATCAGCATCTCGTCTTTTCTTTTCAGTTCTCTCTTCGCGGTGTCATACAGGCTCGATATGTTTTTCGTTATCGTTTCGTTTTCTTTCTTTAATCTCGCGTTTTCCTCTTCCACGTCTCTCACGCGGTCTTCGAGCATCTCTATCCGACGCAGGTGCGTCACCTCGCGCTTCTGCATTTGGTCGAACGCGATGCGCATGCTCTCGGTTCCGTCGTCGCCGTGTCTGGTGACGATGTCGCCGTAGAGCACGTCGTGCTCGTCTTCCTCCTCCATACTTCGGGCGACTTCGCTTTTGTTCGTGCGTCCTCTCTTTCCGCGCTTTTATTTCGCGACCGTTTTTGGTGCAAGGAAAAGAATGGAGAAAAGCGTCGTCGTCATTATCTTCTTCATCATCATCATAAATTACACGCGCGTTTACGTCACTCTTTTGCCGCTGCTCCTTTCGCAAAACGACGCAACGCGGGTCTGCGCATCGACACTCGCGACTCGCCATGAATGACCCCCTCCAAGCGGTCGTGCTGTGCGACGTGCGCGATCACGCGTCGTCATCGCGCGACTGTTTCAAACCCATTTCTTCTGCCTCAAAGTCGACGCATCCGAACTGTTTGCTTCGGCTCGCCAACGCCGCGCTGCTCGACCGCACGCTCGAGTTTCTCACCCAAAACCACGCGAAAGAAATATTTATACTGTGCACGAAAGACCACGTCCAGAAAATCGAAAAGCACCTGGGGAAACGGAGCAGAATCGAAGGAACGCCAGATGATGCAAAGATTCGACTCCTGCAGGGCCCCGCGAATATGGACACGGTCGGGGACGCGTTGCGGTTCGTGGAGGAAGAACGCGTGATTAACCACGATTTTATATTGTGCACAGCGGACATTGTCTCGAATGTGGATTTGTCCGGAGCAATTTTGAAGCATAAGCAGAGAAGGAAGAAGGATAAGTTGTGCGTGGCGACGCTATGTTTCGCGAGAGACGGGAAAGACGCAAGGGAAGGGAAATTTGGAGACTCGGAGTTGATGTTAGGGTTGACGAGAACGAAGGCGAAGAGCAGTTCGAGCACAAAAGAACAGAACCAAAAGAGCACCACGACTACCAATACTTCTATCACTACGAACGACGAGGATGAATATAAAATAGTCGCGTTCAAAGAATCGAAAGGTGGCGTCACAAAATCAGCAGGAGGCCAGTTGAACATAGACGCCGCTTTATCAAGCGAACGCGAAGACGTGGAAGTCGAGACGAACGCTCGAGATTTGTGCGTGTACATTTGCTCGCCCGAAGTTTTGATGTTGTTCACGGACAATTTCGATTACCAATCCATACGGAAAGATTTCGTGTGTGGTATTCTCGACGAAGCCGAATTAGGCAATCAGTTGCACGCACACTTTATCGATTTAGGTAGAGAATATTGCGCGAGAGCGAACGACGTGAGAAGTTTTGGCGCTATTGGAAGAGACGTAGTGAGAGGATACTGCTACCCGCAAACTATCGATGGAAACTGCGTGTTCTTTGACTACACGAATACAGAAGAGACGAAGTTTCGAAAGATGAACTACCGTAAGATTGCAGCGACGGGAGGTCTTAGAACTCGATTTGAAAACTCGTTTGCCGCCGACGACGTGACCATAGATACATCTGCGTCCATTCAGTCGGGATGCGTGTTTGGTCGAAACACAAAAATAGGCGCGAAATGTGTCTTGAGAGATGCCATTATCGGTCAAAACTGTTCCCTCGGCTCGAACGTCACCATCATTAACTGCGTCCTTTTTGACGGATGCGTCGTTGAAAACGACGCTAAAATCACTCACGCGCTTGTCGGTTACAACGCTAAAATCGGTGAAAAGGCTATTATTCATGCTGGATCCGTTGTTGGTACCGACGTAATCATCGGGAAAAACTTTGAACTCGCCCCGTGTTCTCGAATTGGCAGCGTGCCCCAAACGGTATGCGAGGAGGACGATTCGGACTCGGAGTCAGACGCATCGTCGACGCTGTCCGGCGAGGATTCAGGCGGTTCGTACTTGAAAAGAGATGATCATCGCAGTGACTTTGAACACGTGCATGGCGAAGAAATGGCGAAGAAGTTTGCCGAGCAATTACAATTAGGCCCCGATGAGTCTTACAATGCACAATCAGTCGGTGTCGGTGGTGAAGGCTACCGATGGATATGTCCGTCATTTCGCACGAAATCATTAGTACCAGGTGTGATTCCCGACAAAACGTATCTGAACGAAAAGAGTAGTGGTAACGAAGTAGATGAGAATAAAGCGAATAACGCCAAAGAAGGTGGTGCTGCAAATGCGTCGGACAATGACGACGACGACGACGACGAAATGGATGAGGACTCGGACTCGGACTCCGATGCCGACGAACGACACTTTCACAAAGAAGTATCGGAAACATTTTTTAGAGCGCTGCGTGACAACACCATCGACGAAAACGTTACGGTGGAGCTTCAAGGCTTAAAAATGGCTGAGAATAGAACCTTTGCGGACATCGCGCGTTATGTTTTGTGCGCCATATTTGCGTTATCCATGCCACCAACTGCCAAGTGCGATAAACAGTTTCGTAAACTCTTCCCAAGTGAATTCCCATCCGACGCGAACGAATGCGTCTCAAGAGTGAAAAAACACGTCAAACGTTACGCGCCGTTGCTCGCCAAGTTTCTTAAATCCGAAGACGATCAGGTGGAAGTGTTGTTAACGTTAGAAGAATTCTGTGCCGAAGAAGGTGCGTTTAAAGACTGTCAAGGTAAACAGGTTGCCAACGCGTTTGCGAAGATTTTACATCTTTTATACGACGCTGATCTTCTCTCTGAATCTGCCATATTAGCTTGGGCGGATGAAAAAGACGGCGCAGACGAGAAAGATTTGATCTTTTTAAAGAAAGCCGCACCGTTCGTCAAATGGTTGAGAGAAGCCGAAAGCGAGACAGAGGACGATGAAAGCAGCGATGAAGACTAATACCTTCACTATTTTCAACTCTATTTATTCATACAACATGCACTCTGCCTACTCTCCCCTCGAACCCCGCTCAGAAACCTTTTTCCCCCGTACTGAGTGCAACTCCAGCGCCTCTCTTCCGAATCTGTGCACCCAATACCCTTTCCCGTAATTCACGCATATCTCTTCGCCTTTGTGAATATGCTTCACATCTTTTTTCACTCTGATGGCGCATTTCAAATCACCCACTTGGTCGCGATATTCGTAAAATTCGGCGTTTGGCCTCGTGCGAATGCCGCGATAGTCGTTGCAAAACCTCGCATCAGAACCAACGCGACTCGCGTCGATAACGAGTTGCCTTCGAGCAAAGCAGTAGGTATAATCAGATTCCGCATCCTCCTCTCCGTTCATGGTGACGATTCCGTGATAATCGATGATTCGTTCGCCCGAAACGAGTTTTCGGGCGGCAAACAAACCGTACTGTGGATGAGCGGGATGGCTGGGGTCGGTGATGCGCTTCTCGATAGCGTTTTTGCGCGTCGAGTGTTGGGGATGTTTAATGGTCGATTTCAATTGCCGGGAAGGGGCCACGTCCGAATACAGCGAGGGAGGGATGGACGGGGAGAATTCCAAGACGTCTGCGTGCCTATACGAAGAGAAAGACGAGTGCAACGATGGTGATGCCGCATCATCGTCCCTCTTAGGCATTAGTGGGGTATTAAGATGATAAAGAGGGGGTCGATGCCCCCATTTTTCATCTCACGAAATATGAAGTCACTCAGAGAAAGAAAGAAAGAAAGAAAGAAAGAAAGAAAAGGAGAAAAAAGTGGTACCAGGTACAAAGAAGAAGATACCTTGAGTAGTCCAGGTCCGAGAAATAGTATTACAAAGAAACTATACAGGTGCACTCACAACCAAGATTGCCAGGACACTTCCATCCGCGCAAGATTTTTGGGGTTCAACGCGCTCTCAACTAAATGAATGACGCCTTTTTGCACGGATTGCAATTGCTGGGCGTCGTTTCCGCCGCCTTGCGTTTGGGTGACCAAAGTCTTCGTGGTTGGAATCGGGGCGATAATTGGTAAGCGTTTCATGGCTTCTTCAACGTTTGCTTTGGCCATTTCGTTGACGGTGGACGCATCGGGTTCGGAGAAAAAAGCAGCAGCAGCGGCGCTTGTTTTCGCGGCGGCGTCATTCGCGTCGACGTTTTGTTGTTGAGCCTGCTGTTGCTGTCGCCACGGCCAAATGGTCAACGAGTCGCGGAAGTACACGTCCAAGTGCATGCGAACGTTTCGGCCAGGGGCGGTGCATGCTTGCGCAGCGGCTGCCATAGTGGCCACGAAGTCGCCTTTGACGCCGAATGGCGTGAAAAAGGCGTGCAAATTTCTCGTGAGACGAAACGGTACCGGTTCCGCGTACTCGATTAAACCGTTGGAATCAAAGCTCGGGTAAAAGTCCAACATGAATACCTTGCCAGTATTTTTGGCAAATGAGATCTTTCTCGGCGTGCGTCCACCAATTCTTAGCAACGCCGAAACGAACGAGGATAACGCCAACTGTTGACACAATTGCCTCTTGAACGTCCACAAGTGCGCGCCGTTCGGTAGGGTTTTGTACATGTATTGTGAGAAGATGTTCTCCGTGACATGTTGACTCGCGATATCCATGAACGCTTTCAAGCGCAAATCGAGAACAGCTTCTGAGCCGGTGACTTGACCGAGAACGGCTGGATTCAAGGCCGCTTTGAAGAGTTCCATAGGGATGTCTGGATCGCGTCCGTAACGCGCACAGTTGGCTTCGTATACTTCCCCATACGTCCCTTGGTTCTTGTCGTCTTCGACTAATCGAACTTGCGGCCATGCCGGAATGAACGTCGGCGTGTAGAATCGCAAGTTTCGTCTCCTCGATTGTGGGTGTCGTTCCATGATTGCATTCAGAGCTTCGAGCAATTGTAAAGTGCGGTCTTCGCTTCTCGCCTGGGGCGTCAAGGAGGTTTGCACCGCAAATCTGTGCTCTGTCCCATCCGCTGCGATAAACGTAATCGCTCGGTACGAGTTACCGTGCCGTCGAACAATGTCGACTTCAGAGTCAATCCATGCCAGTCTATGTCGCGATTTCGTGTGGTCTTTAGAAGCTGAACCGGAAGCGGCCGATGCCGCTAATGCGGCAACTTCCGCTTTGTGCGATCCGGGCACCTCCACCTCGCGAAATTGCACGTCTCTTAATTTCGGCAATTCGTCTTCCAACCGTATGCAATTCGGTACACGTCTCTCAACGTCTTCACTCAACTTCCGCTTCCATTTCTTCAACTTTTGAATCAATTGCTCTAAAGTTTTCGGAAACGTATCCTTTGCCGATTTCGATTCTGGATCTAAATCTTGTTCGTACTGTGTTTTATACTCTTTGAAGAACTCAGCGTGTTTTGATGAAGTGTCCTGAGAGAAGCACGCTTTGGCGACGCCGGCGAGTTCTTTCTTGAACGGCACCGGAACCTCAGACGTGGTTGCGCACGGGTACTTAAAACATCTGTGTAACAGCGTGTGCACGACGACTAATAAACGCTCTTCTGGTGCACAGCCGAACCTGGTGCACAATTCGCTCAATAAAACTTCTATTTCAGCGACCAAATTGCCAAACTTTGCGCGAAGTTTATCGACAGTTTCTTTTGCTGCTTGAAACACGGCGCGAGCTTCAGCCAAAGAAGATTGCGCTTTCTTCAAAGAAATCTCCCGGTTTTTCTTCTCTTCTTCGTCTTTAGGGACCGACGTGTTTTCGAGTTGATTGTATATTTGCGTTTTACGCGCCAAGGCATCTCGTCGTTCGAGTAAGAATGTTCGCAATTGGTAGTACACCGCTTGCGGGTGCGCGCACGCCAACCGAATCAACACCGCCTTTGCGTGCGGTGCTTCAGGTCTGAGCAAGACCAACAACAACTGCGGGATCCAGTCGATCCAGACCCACAATGGGATGGCATCCACGTGTCTTTGTAAAGCTCTTCCAACAGCCACGGGATGTTTCGAGAAACCTAACGCGTGAATAATCTTTACCATTCTCTTCGAGTGATCCTTCGGAGAATGTTTGATGGATTGTAAGATGCACGTCGCGGCTTGCTCGCTCCAAAAGGCAGCTTGGCCTTCGATTGGAGTACCGTCGGCATTTGTTTTGCCCCCAGCTTCCTCTTCCGCGTTCGCTTGTTCTGCTCTCATGTGACAATACTCGCCCCACGTATTCCAAACTTCCGGTAACTGTGCGCACAAGGAAACCGACGTGGCGTAACTTTCGTGAGCGCCGTCTGCCTCACCCAATCGCTCTTGGAATTGACCTCTCAAGTGGAACAGTTTCGCCTGATGATGCGGAGCGAAATATTCCAACGAAGTGGAATCCAAAGCATTCAATCCAGACACGGCTTCGCCCTCGATGTCCAAATACGCTCTCGATTGCTCCGAGAGTTTCACGAAAGCTTCCTGCACCTCCACGTGCGGTCGTTGCGTGGAAAGAATACTCAAAGCCACTTCTGGTAAGTTGTGCTTCCTAGCGATTCGAGCAAACCTATTCACCGCCCATGCTCTGTCGCGCATACCCAATTGGTCGAGTGAGTGGCCGGTCGCTTGCGAAGCGATGTTCGGATGTACCTCTTGAATGCTCTTTTGCGCTCCCGCTATCATGTCGTGCATGAAACCTCGCCACGATAACACTTGGTTGTGCCACGGAATAGGATCCCAATCGTTTGGTGTTCGTAAACGCCAGGTTTCCAAAACGTCCTGCACTAACGTTCGCGAATGTTGTGGGTTTTGGTGCCCCGGTCTGGTACAATTCGCGAGCTCGTGCATGACTTTTCGTGACTCTTGGATTTCCGTGATGACATGAAATGCGTGGAGCATCGGCACATGACAATTCGCCCCGGTTTCCGGTAAAGACCACCATCGATCCAAAGCTCTCTTCACGGCAGCTGCCCAGTGTTGCTCGGCATCACGAATGCGCCCTGCGTGCAATCGAGAGTACGCGCGAATGCACATGATCCCTGCGGTTTCTTCAACTTCAGACACGTGTCCAGGAGGTAAAATATCCTTCAACGCATTCCATTCGTTCAAACGCCAACTGGTGTGGCATTGCAACTCTCCATGTTTGACGGATTTCGCGAAATCGGCTAATAAGTCCCACTGGTTTAACTGTTGCGCGCACTGAATCCACTGCGCCTCCCAGTTACACACTTCAGTTTTAGATACGCCGGATAATTGACCGCTCGTAGCATTTTGCATGCCTTGAAAGAAGACCTCTTGCGCTTGCTGCCAATGACCGTGTTGCGCGAGCGCGAGGCCGGCGCGTGTAACATCGGCAGCACATCTTTGACGCCACAACCCGACGAGCACGTCGCCTTCGTCCAGTACGCGATACAATTCTGCCAACGCGTCGAAGCATCGGTTTTCTTGCGGGTATCGAACCACATGGTTTTCCAACAACGCGATGGAGATGTGCCATGCGTTGAATTTACTGCCCAAGAATTTAATCAATTCTGAAGGGATTTTCGGTTGTGGCTGCGATAAAGAGATGCCCTCCAATAGCGCCTGAATAACGTTTGGACGCACGGCGGCTTGTCGTTGATGGTACTCTTTCGAGAGCAACCCGATCATAGGTTTCGCCAACTGTAATTGTTCTTCACGTTGTAAGGTCTGCCATACAATCGGGAAGATGAGGACCCAGAGATAATAGGCAACATGAGTATTGCGCTTGCCGACTTTACGAAGCGGGGCGACCAAATCAGAAACGCGAATAGCGCCAGTTTGTTTGATAAACTTCGAGTGACGCGCGAATAATTCCGCAATCGCGTCCCCGTCGCTTTTATTGTCATCGCTGTCTTTTGCCGACGACGTTTTCTTACCCTTCTTCGTGGAGTTCGGCGCAGTTTTACTAGCATCCGGTGGTCCCGGTGGAGGCATCTTTGGATCTTCCGCATCCGGGAATAAACCAGCGATAACGCCAGAATTTGGCGCTAACGTGACTTTCTCGTCCTCTGCTAATAATTGCAAAATTAAATCCAAACCTTGCATAAGCCAGAATGTATCCGCCATTGCATCCCATTCTTGCACCGTGACGATGTATTGCAGACGCAGGAAGAGTGACTGCCCAATGGCAACATCATACAGTTGGAAGAACTTATCCTTGAACAGTGGGTTTCGAGTCCGTAAGCCGAGCAAATGTTGACGTTCGACTTTTGCAAACACCTCACGTCGAAGAATCTCGTCGTGTTTCCCACCTGGCATGCAAAGTTTATAAATAGCGCCTAAAAGCTTGTTCTCCCAATCCTTTGTTTGCGTGGCCTCGAGACCCATGCGAGTGAGTTGCGCCATCTTTGAAAGGAACAAAACGGTTTCCTTATCGCTGAGGCTACCAATGCGGCGTTTCTTAGGTCTCGAACCAGATATATTAGTGGGAACTGCGGGAGTGGTAGCAGCGGCAGCGGCAGCGGCATCTGCCGTTGTCGTTGATATTTTGCTTGCAGTCTCAGTCACTTGCGTCGTTGCTGCCGAAACGGTGTAAGAACGCAATGGATCATATGGCCCTAGAGCCGCATCGTCGACCCAATCACACAGCGCATCTAGAATGGCCACCAACACCGCACCATGCGTTCCTTTGTCGTTGACCAACTGCAACAACATTCGCAAGAATAATTGCTTGTGGTCGATGACGCCAGTCGCGACGACGCGAGAGGCTACCGCTCTGACACACTCCGCCACGCAGTGCGCAACGGAACCGTAATCGGCAACAGGAGTATTTTCCTCCTTTGACTTCGAGCGATTTTGCGAGGATTGTTGTTGCAAGATGCGCTGTTGCTGTTTCGCAGCCGAAACTGAATTCAACTCTTGTGTCAACCTCGATAACAACTTGATCAGTGCAGGCAAATAGCGATCCAAAGCCTCCGGGCACTCCCTCCCAAGCTCGACAAGCAAGACAAGGACACCGGATAGCGAAGGGCTGTTCGATTGCGAATTTGGCAACGCCGGTTGGCCTGTGATTGCGGCACCGATCCTCTTCGCGCACGTCTCGTCGATTTTTAAACGAAGAATTTTCGCCTCAGGAGATAACAATGCGGACGCTGAGACTTGCGTCGGCGGTTGGCCTTGCGACCCCGTATTCGCTGCAGGTGCGGGTGGTTTTGCATCCGCATCTATCGGTTCTGTCTTCACAGCAACTTGATCATCGCCGCCTTCTTTCTTATCTGCACCGTCGGTAGCATTGGTGTCCTTGTTTTTCGACTGTTGCTGATCGCCCTGTGTCAGCGCTTCCTGTTGCTTCGCAACCAAGTCTTCCGGCGTGCGCATTTTCTTCGTCATTGCCGTAGCGACTACCTTCGCGAGCATTCTATGCGTTTCCGCAGAGCTACTCGACACGCACGGGTCGATAAATTGCGCGATTTGATTCACGTTCTGTTCGACAAAACCTTCAACTTCGCACTCGAGCGCCAAGTCGAAAACGACCAAACCAGTATCTAAGGCAGACGAGGAATCTTGTCCAGCTTGCTCGGCTAAAGCCAAAAGTTTATCGATAAACGTAAACTTCACGCGAGCGGTTTTCCAAGTCGTCATCGCGCGTTTCAACAACTTCAACGTTTTCGCATTGAGTTCCTTCATGACTTGATCTTTTCCTTCGCCGGTTAAAAATGCCATGCGCACGAGAAAGTTCACGGTAATTTCTGCCATTGCCGGCGAAGGTGCAAACTCCGGTTCATTGTTATCCGAGACGGTGCCGCCAGCGACGCCAGTTAAGGACGGTTGGGTGAGTATAGAAGGTGCAGATTTGAGCATCGCAGATTGGATGTTACCATCGGGTGTTCCTTCTTTCTTCGAGGGTTTTTTCTTCTCTTTCTCTTTCTCTTCTTCCTCTTCTTCTTCCTCTTCTTCCTCCTCCTCGGATTCTTCGGATTTGCCTCGACGACTGCCTCTTGTCGATTTCTTCGCGGTGGTTTGCTTCTTCGCGGTCAACGCAGCTTTGCCTCGCGTGCCTCGCGTGGATGGCGCCGGCGAGGAGTCCTTCGCGCTCGTCTTTGCCATTTTCGCTGCGCGACCACCTCTTGTCGCTCTCGTGGAAGGTTTTTCTTCTTCTTCTTCTTCCTCTTCTTCTTCTTCTTCTTCTTCCTCTTCATCACCATCATCGTCATCATCATGCTTTTTAGCCGCTGCAGCTCTGCCTCGTTTCCTGCGCGTTGCCGTTGTGGTTTTCTTTTCCGGCGTATCTTCTGCTTCCGAGTCGTCCTTCTTCGCACCCGTAGCTCCTCTGCGCTTACCACCTCGAGTAGATTTTCGTGGCGTCTCCTCCTCTTCTTCCTCTTCTTCCACTTTTTCTTCATCCTCGTCGTCGTCGATAGCTTCAACTTTCTTACTGCGTGAACCGCGAGTTGGTTTCTTCGATGCAGTGGTGGAAACTTTACCACCTTTCTTCCTTTTCGACGCAGATTTATCGTTGTCGTCGTCTTCGCCATCCGAGGCATCCCTCATCTCTTCGTCTTCCTTGTGTGTTGCTTCCTCTTGCACCTTGGCTTGCGCGGATTTCTTGGATGCTAAAAACTCTGTAGGATTCTTCCGACGATCCTCCCAATTCAAAATCAATTCGACCAAGTTGATGGAAATTATGCGATTTTCAATCGGCGCCGATGACGGCAAACCTAATCGCGACAGAGAGTTGACCATTTGCGGTACGAACTGCGCTCTGGACTCGTAAAAGTGCGATTCGTGATCAACGATTAAGTTCCACACATGGATTGAGTGCGGCAAGGAGTGGCCTTCCTCAACTAAAATTTTCTTTGCGTATCGAATCCAGATTGGATACTTGTGATCGCCTCGCGGAAGTCGTTTCGGCAACGCCGGCACTAAAGCATCGAGAGCAATTTTGGCTAACTCCTTTGTATCAGGTTGACAGGCGCGAAGAAGTGCAACAAAGACTTGCAAAATAATCTTTTCTGGCGCTTGGTACGCTTCTAAGAAGTAGCACACGTTAACGAACGCAAATTGCTTCGACGCACGGTCTTCGCGCTTCAAGTGGTTCCAACCAAACTTGATCAGCTCCTTGCGATGCTTGACGAGGTCGCCCGGCAAACATCGAATGAGTAATGTTGCAAGTTGCAGAAGCTGTACACGGAACTGCTCGTTGAATAATGCTGGCGCGGGTGACTCGTCGTCTGCGTAATCCAGAATGTCTCCGACGATCCCAGAAACAGCGTCTTCGTTGACAATCAAACGTGCCTTGGCGAGTTTCTTAGGACTCTTTGAGCATCCTTCCAAGGAGGCGGATAACATCGGTAAGACGACGAGCTTCAAGTTTGCAACTAAGGCATCCGCATCTTTCGCAGTCTGTTCCTCGTCCGCGTCTTTCTTCGAAGCCGCTTTGAACTTAGCTTTAAAGTCAGATAAGAAGAACTCTAGAATGGCTCTCTTCTCCGCTGGTTTGTAACTCCCAGCCACGCGATCGGAGATGAATTCTCTCACGAACGTTAAATCGACACAAGTTTTCGTGGACATGATTGGTAAAATTCCAAACAAGAGTTCGACTTCACCCATGCGATTGCGGTCGACGCACCTCAAAAAGCACTTCACTAGTCGCTTTGACTCCAAAAGCTCAGGCAAACTCAACATCTCCTCTCGACGGAGACGCTCAAGTCGTCCAGGATCGTTCCATCGCTTCCACAAAGCGTCGCGAATACTCATGCGAGTGTTTTCGCTCATGTTTGGCATCATCTTTAGCATAACACAGCATAATTTGATGGCATTGAACGAAGCCAGGTCGCATCCCGAACCAATGCCGGAAAGTCCCATGGCTTTTGCGCGAGCTATTCGCTCCTCCGGAGAAATCTCGACGCGTTGCACCGGAGAATTATCACCGTCTTTCTTTGCACCATCCACATCCGGTGAATTCGAAGCGCCCGCAGCTGCGGCTTGCGCGAGTTGCGCCGGAGTCGAGCTGGTCGGGAGGAAGTACTTTTTGTTGAACGAGTTATCGAAAATCTTTTCGTAATTCGCCTCCAACTCCCACAAAATATTGCTCCCTTCACTGATGCGAATAGTCTCCAAGAAGCGGTTGAAATGCTGCGGCTGATCCAACCGAGCAACGTAGAAGTCCACCGTATCCTTCGCGTACCGAGATAAAAATTTAGTCAATGGTTTGCGATACAAAGAGTGGACGTCTGAGTGCACACCGATTGGTGGCAACGAGTTCTCGAGTTGAATGTTCAGCGTAACGAGCGGCTCGAGGAATTTTCTCGCGGCGTTTGGAAGCAAATGGAACAAGTTTACAGTCGCCGCGGCGATGCGAGGATCGCGCGCATTTGGTTCTAACCACAAACGTAAATGTTCCAAAAGTTTTTCGCCTAATGTCGGGTTGAACCAGTTTGAAAGCAACTCCAACAGTTTCTCCAAACCGACGAGCAACGGCAACGTTAGATTTTCTGGACGTGCAAGAGAGCCAAGAATTGGTCGTAAAGACGATTGCAAAAGCTCTTTGCTGAGACTTTGCTGATCAACGACAACTTTTAAACCAGACACTGCAATTTCGACGATTTCCGGTGTTCTGCTCGTTAACGACTTGAAGAACACGTTGACAGCTTTCTCCATCGCGGCTTCAAAGGCCTTTTGCGAGTCTTCGGAAGGAAACGTAATGGCGCTTTTCCTTGTGACCAGTGTACACATCAAATGAGCACACGACGCACGTAATGCCGTAGCCACCGAGGTTTGTGAGCACGATGTTAAGGAAACAATGGACTCGTTCTTGTTCAGAATGACTGTTTCGACAGTGCCCGAAATAGGCATCTTGATGTTGGCCTCACTTTCGGCGATGAGCAATGCATCGCCAAAGAGCTCCAAGAGCTGCGCCGAGTGTTGTTTGATTAACGGTGCATAAATCTCAAGTTTCATGAAAAAATCAATCACGCGAATGGTTTGAATCTGATCTTCGATGTGCCGCGACCCGAGAGGACGAGACAAAAGTTTTGCGATTCTCGCTGGAGAGACGTTCAGAACATCTTTGACTTTAACTTTGCATTGTCGCGAAATGTCAACCAGAGCCTTCTCTACGGCCGGTCGGACATTTTGCGCTTCCGATATAGATACAACAGCATCGGAAATGACATTCACACCTGCTTCAACGCCCGGCTCCGCGTCCTCGCCTCTTGGAATACTTCCAATTGGCAAGCACACGTCAACAAGCTTGTAGAGAACCTTCGACGTCTTTTTAATCTCTGGCGCCGCGTGCTTCGGCATGCCGCGCAAGGCTCGAAGTAAGCATAACGCTATCTTTGCCATGTGCGGGCGGATGATACTTCTCGGAACAACGTCTAAGAGCATATTGATACCTTCCACTGCACCGGACGTAGATTGCCAGGCTGTTTTGAAAGCGCAGTGACACAAGCGTGGGATGAGCGCGTCGACGAGAACAGCGAGCTTCTGCGGCGGCTTCGCGTGCGGACGGGTGACGTATTCTGGTACCGGCCGCTCTTTGACGTTCGCCGGGTCTGCTTCGTCTCCTTCTGCTTCGTCGGCATCTGTCGCCGAAGCTTTGGCGCCACGGCCGCCTTTCTTCGATGCCTTCTTAGAGGTAGCCCTTTCTTCCTCCTCCTCCTCCTCCTCCTCGCCATCGACGTCCATGGCATCTGCTGCACTTTGTTCGAGTTGTTTTTTATGGCTTTTGGGGTATTTTTTCAGCTCTGCTCTGTTCAATTCTTCGCAATCTTCTTTGGCTAAGAGTAGAACAGTGTCGATGAAAGTTTTCATCGCCGCTAAAGCCACTTTCACGTGCGCAATTTGACCACATTCCATGGCATCTACAAGTGCATCTAAGAATAACATCGCATCAATCTTCTTCAAAGCAGTCACAGAAACTCGCTCTGCGGAAGGAGAATACGCTCCTTTCTTGTCACATTTACCATCACTAATTAAGTTACCGCTATTCGTAACGCGAACGACATCGCCGATGAACAACATCGCAAAGTGTTCGGTGACGGATTCAACGAACCCGGCGTTTGCCTTCTTGAGTTCTGGGTCGGCTTCCGCAGACACAACAGCAATAATTAATGATTTCATCACGCGTTCCTCGGCAGCTAATTGCGTCTTTGTCTTGTTCCCCAAAGTCGCTTGCGCGCGAAGATTCGCTTCGCGGTCGTTTTTCCGAGCGTCTTCCGTAGCGTCATCAACTGACTTTGTCCACCCGTTCAATACTGCAGCCTCGACGGCAGCACGAATGGTCTTTTCAATATCTTCATCACTGTCACCATCGACATTCATCGCATCGTCGTCTTTATATCTCCTCTTTGTCGAAGCCAACTCTTTCGCTATACCCGAGGAAACGTTAATGACGGAGGCCAAGCACACACGCAAAAATGCCAACGCTTGCTTTCGATGTTCATTCAACGCTTCGACACTGCTACTATTCATGGACGACGATGCAATCGCCGGCAGTACTCGCGGTGATTCTAAAATCCCACGCATAAGTGCTATGCATCTATCAAAAGGCACGAGAAAGCTCGTTTCCGGTTTGAAAGTCAAAATCATGCGCAAACCGTGCTCAGGATTCTCTTTCGCTTCTAGCTCGAGCGGCTCTTTGAGAAAATCGCGATTTCTACCTCCAAGTTTTCCCAATAATTGCATAGCTTTTGCGCCAAACGGAGATCCGGACTGTTGCGGCTTAAGCTTGGACCACAACGCAATCATCAAAGGCGTCTTGACCTCGGCTATGCACGGGTCAAGAAAGTCTGGGTTGAGAGAATCCACCCAGAATTCTAAAGTTCGCAAACCGAGCAAATTCAATTCACTCGTCTTTGATTCTAACGCTATGCACAACGGTTTCGCGAGTTTTGGCAGGTGCGGAAGGATCGATGACAATCTACCAGGCAATGTCAAACACAATTCTACAATTGTATCGTTGAGCTCGTGTGGATCCGGACCGTTCAGGTACTTTAACAACGCATCAAGACACGTCGGTAAAATAGGAAGCACCTCGCGATAAAGCAAATCAAACTTCGCTTGAGCTAGAGCTCGGAACAGATATCTAAGCAATCTAACATACGCCGATGGATTTTCAATTTCGCGCATTGCTTTCAAACATTTCTCGACGATGGGGATGACGTACGGCGACAACATGGCTTCGCAGTTGGAATACTTTGAAACCGCGTGAAGCAACAAACTGAAGAGTTTCAAGACGAGCTGCGCCGGGGGCGATTGCGGATCTTCGAGATGTTTTAGTTTGTCTCTGACTAAAATCATCGCAAGGCAATCGGCAAAGTATCTTGAAAGATTCTGATTCTGCAGCAAAAGATGCGGAAGCTGAACCATCGGCGCCAACTCGAGCATTCCGTTGAAGAGGTCGTCAAATCGAATGCACGCAATGTCGAGAAAGCATCGTGGATCGAGCACTGCAAAGACTTCGGCGACATGCGCACACATTTCAGCGCACTCTGCCCCCCGGTACAACGCCAGACATTTCACGCCATTCTTAACAAATGCCGAAGTACGACGAAGCTCTGGTTCTGTGAGACCGGGACGAAGAGGTGACGATAACGCCATCAACGCCGCGTTGTTATTTTGCGTCTGTGTTTGTTGAGCTCTGAAATTTGTAACCGACCAGAGAAGCGTTTTCATACCGATAAAGAGTGTCTTGACAATGGCTTTAGTATCCGCGAGTTCCTTTAGTCTTTCCTTCGAAACGTCAAGTTTTACCTCTTGCTCCTCTTTTTCTTCATTTTTGCTGTCATCTTCGTCGTCGTTACTTTCTTTGCTCCCTTTCTTACTTTTACCAACAGCTTTCTTTTTCGAGGACTTTTTCGCCGACGGGGAAACAGCATCTTTCTCGCCCTCCTTTTCATGCGATATATTAGCATTACTTTTGTTTTTGTCATCTTTACCATCCTTGCCCGATGCAGAGGAAGTGGACGGTGCCTCTTTCTTTTCGTCATGCAAATGCTCGACCAATTTCAATAAAGTCTTCAACCTTGGGCGCAAAGTTCGAAACTTGACTACCGTGGCATCTAAAATCTTCACTAAAAGAGCGCGTGCTTCGTCCGCACTCCCAGGAGTTGTTTCCGCTCGGCGACGAAAGATAGATTCCACCAAGTGGTGCATTAACCTCGCGCACGTCATTTGAACACTCAACGGCAATCTTTCATCTTGCATGTTTGTCGAAAACACATGCACTGTTTTACGGATCTGCGGCAAAGTAAGCTCCGATCGCATGTGATGAACCAATTCCGCTAAGAAACTGTACGCTAACGGGCGCAAGGATTCTGCGCACAAGCGTCCAGAACCTAACAACGCGTGCTCCTCCAATAACGAGTCCAGATGTTGGAAGAAACTGCGGCAGAAATTTTGCACCGACAACGCGTGTCTCGTCGCCACCAACAACTCCTTCCTCGTCGACAAGACATCCGGGCACGTCTTCAACAAATCAACAACCGCCAGTGAAATCTCTTGTTGATACGGAAGTACCAACCGCGCGTGTCCTCTCACGAGATAGGTGATAAAACTGATCGTTTTCACCTGCGCGGATTTCAAATCCGCGAATCGTTCGCGAAGTTTAACGCTTTCTTTAAATGCCGTTCGCAAAGTCCGCGCTGAGCACGTCTTTGTCATCACCGGCAAAAGCTTCTGCACAGTATCTTGCGCCACGGACGGATATAATTGAAACAAAAGCATAACAATCAACGGACATTCCGTGCACACTTTGAATGATTTCAGCGCGGGAATGGTCGCCGAATCGTTCGCCGCCGTCGACGCCGTCTGTTCCCCAGAAACTTCGTTTTTTTCTTTGGTATCCTTGGATACACCTCTTCTAGCTTTCTTTGTACTCGCTTTATCTTCTTTATAAGTGTCCTTCATGTCCTCATCTCCTTCTTCCGCACCTTCCTCATCCGTCTCGGTCCCAAACACCTCCGTCACTGTTTGCGGTATATTTCCAAATACCTCCTCGGCAAACTGCAAAAACTGCATCGCTTTCTCTTCGCTTCTCGGCCGAAAATTTCTGTGCACGTCGAACGCAATCCTCATGCATACCAGCGCGTTCTTCTCGTTCTCCTCTCTTAAGGGCGTCAGCGTGCACTCCAACAACTGACTCTCATATGGTCTCAAAACTTCGTTATGAGGTAACCGCGAGAGGATTTCATATATAACGTTTCGTAGCTTGATCGATTCGTTTTCACCGGTATCTTGGCAAGGCATAGGTGGATTATCCTTCAAAAGTTTCAGGAACACATCGAAATAGGCTTTCAACCAGTTCGCATATTCGGATGTGTGTGCGATTTCGATGCTTGCACGCACTTCACTCGCCAACTCCAATTGTTTCGTTATCGTGACATTAGCAGCGAAGAATTTCTCCGCGTGTTCGGCAAAATTTTTGGGTACCATTTTCAAAGGTCGATTGGTGCACCCGTCGATGGAGTTTCGGCCGTCTCTCGTCCTACGAGAAGGCTCTGGGATCAAAAGTCCTCTCTAAAATGCGCTCAAATTTGCCTCTTTCCCAAAGAGAAAAAGGTCTCGTTTGAAAAATTTAGCTCAATTCTGTGTGTCCGATCCGATATACTCTTTACTTTTTCTCGTCACGAATCGTTTAAACAGAAAATCTGACGCGATCAACGCGAGACGTGGTGTCGATCGAGTCTGCTGAAACCGTTTTTAGCTCGACGCGTATCGATTTAGGCGGTATGAATCGAATAAAACTTGTCATGCAAACCAGCCAATTCGTTAGGTTTTTGGTTGGTTGGGGTTTAGGGTATGTGAAGAAGAAGAGGCCCAAGACCCATTTAAAAGGAAAAAGGAAGAGGAAGGCAAAACTTCGCATAAATAAATCAAATCTACCTATATAAAACTCTATCTACTACCTAATTCCAAAAGGTAAACGTGCTCGCTTTGAATCCTCTTTTCTTCCTCTCCAACTCTTTCATAACTGAATGAAACGCGTCGGCGTCGACGGTTGGTCTCTTCCACGCGACGTTTGGCCAAAACTTTGCCATCGCTTCGCGTTTGCGTTCAATGACGGCGTCTGGAACAGAACGTAGGATATCGATGGCTTCCAAGTGTCTCTTTTCCGGAATTTTGATGGAAACTTCTCGCCAGTTGAAGGAGTTTTCGTATGGGAACTCGATTTCGTCCGCGATGATGACCGGGATGCATCCGACCATCAACGCTTGGTAAGCTCTCAGCGTCCACGGCGACCAGCCTCGAGGACAGAGGCAGAAAGTAGAGGCGCGCATTTCCTCTCTGTAACACGTTTTATCGCACGAGCTGTGTTGTTCCGTAAAAACGACGTCTTTTATATCCTTGAACGCCTCTTTCATTTTAATCCGTATGCCTTTGGAGTATTGCTTCCCAAGTTTGTTGGCAATTGTGCCACGAAAATAGGCAAACGTTTTCGCTCGATTCACTTCTTTTTGTCTCCGTAATGATCCAGACCAGAACGCTTTTTCTGGTTCTAGACCCGGGATAACGATATCTTTCCACGTGTTGAACTGTTCGGACAATGATCGGTCGCCTTCGGGAGTTAAAAAGACGGATTTCTTGATGTGCCTCTTCCAATCTTTGAAAATGTGCGGGCCTCTCGCTCCAGCAAACGTAAACACGTGGTCTCTTCCTTGTGTTCTATTCCAAAACGGATAGTGATCCGTCACTAATTTCATAGCTTCTAACCACCACGTATTCGTTTCTTGCAACCCTTTCTTCGCCCCTAGCGTGGCTATATTTTCAAACAACTTACACTCGCCGTACACTGGGACGTAAAAAAACTCCGCCTCTAATGGGTCCAACGTATACATCTTCGACTGCATAATATTCGCGTGAATGCGAATTTCCGTCCCATACTGGTCTGTTACGCACCTCTTATTCTTTTTCAACATCTCAACGTGAAACTTCTGGGGTAAATTGTACACGAAAATCTTAAACGATACGCCATCATTCGCTGCCGGCTCAAACGTTGGTGAAGCCGGACCGGGCGAGTACCTCGGTATCACGTCGAAGTAGTGTTTATTTTCAATTTCTCCATTGTTACTGCTATTCTCTACCTCTGCGACTTGCCCTGTCTCCTCCTCGTTGCTTGCTCTTACTTCATCGTCTGCTACATCTATAGTCGAGTCCTCCTCTTTCGACGATATCTTTTTGTTCATATTGTCTTTATGATGCGTACTCTTACTCTTACTACACGGTTTAAACTTCTCGCACTTCGGCTCTGGAGGACACTTCTCCGTCTCTTCTCGAAACTTTTCTAGCATCAAAACCTGCATCTCTCGACTCACCTTCTCGCTCGCTTTCGTCCGGTACTTCTTCAGATACGTTTCCCATTTCAACCGGTTTTTGTGTTCCAATTGGACTTGCGTTTGCAAAGAGGAAAAGTACGATTTGGAGTGCGAGAAATGGAGGAGAGTTAAGAGAAGGAGGAGAAAATCGACCACGGCGAGGAGACGGACGAGGAAGAGAAGAGAGGAGGAAAACGAGGAGCTCCGCATGTTCTCTCTCTTTCTCTTTCTCTCTTTCTCTCTTTTTTTTGGATTTTTGGACTATTAAAGTGAGGAAAGTGTGTTGTATGTCTCTCATTTTCAGGTGGTAAACGTTTGTGCATATATACAAAATTCGATGCAAATGCCTCTCTCTCTCTCTCTTTCTTTCTCTCTCTCTCTCTCTTTCTTTCTCTCTTTCTTTCTCCCTCTCAATCTTAATTCGTGCAACTTTTAATACATTGAATACATTAATACCTGCACTCGACTAAAATTGATGCACACTCGCCATAGAGCTCGGGTCGTTTCTTCCCGGTGTACATGCAGTGATGGCCGTACATGTCGTACAACGGCACGCATTTCAAGCCTTTCTGCAAGTTTTGGACGGTGCAACAGTAATACCCCAACAAATCGTCCAAGTCTGGGTCTTGGTCGAAGACTTCGAACAAGACTAAATCGAGTTCTGGGCACTTGGATTCCAATTCGATTTGTTCGTTCCAAACCGGTTGCGCTTTCGGGCCGACGCGAGCTTCTGAGAAGACTTTGGTTTGGCCGGAGGAACCGTTTTTACCACAGATGGATATTTTGACGTACGTGTCCGGAGCGTTGAGGAAATCCGCGTTTTTGAACGCCTCCCATCCAGAGCCGACGAGGACGTTAAAGGAAATTTTTTTCGGCAACGCGCCGGATTTTTTACCATCCAAGAGAAATTTTGGTTTTTTAATGTAACCAGCGCCACCGTTATCGGCAAATTTACCTCGGTTCATAAATATCGGTCTGTCCATGCCTTGGAAGTTCAACGCGACCAAGGAGGCACCGATGGACCACGCGGCGTTTGGATCGGCGTTGTCCGATAAGACTCGCCAACCGCCCGGGTAACATCTCAATAAGTGCCTCTTTGTAAACGCCAATAAATCCTTACGCTCCGAATCATCAGCCGTGGCTTTCTTGACCATCTTCTCCACCTTTTTCTCGTTCCAACTGCACGATTTCACTCCCGGCCATTCCTGCGCCTCGTCGAACCCGTGAAACTTTGCGTTGCCGATGGCGACGACGTTTTTCAACTTGTCTGCGACGTTGCTCTCTTCAACAACCTCGCCGTCATTGTCATCGTCGTCGGACTCCTCGTCGTCTTCATTATCCATGATCGATTTGTGTAAATCCGGCGCTAATGTCTTGGATGTATCCAAAACTGCTGGCTTCTCTTTCTTCGCCTTCTTCTCCTTCCCTGACCCGTTTTTACCCTTCTTGGCGTCTTGTTTGTGCTTCAACTTGTCCCGGATGACTACTTTGCCTTTCAATTGGTTCGGGCTCGGCCACTCCTCTTTCTTCCCGGCACCTTCTGGCGGTCGATACAACATCCCGTCGCAGAAAATCTCCTCCAACAAATCGCCCATAACTCCTCGCTGTTCCACATTGACGTGATTCTCAAACGTTACGATGACTGGATACGGCGTCTTCACGAATCCAAACTCTTTAATCGCTTGTAAACATTCGCGAAGTTCGACTGGTTTACACGCCGTCCCTCCGTGCGTGACGATCGGCGTTCCTTTCGGTCCGTCGTAACAATCCAACTCAATCACGCGGCCGCCGTGTAACAAAATATCTTTCACCGCTCGCCCGCTCGAAACGCCCGTGAGTTGGTTGCCTTCCAAGTACGAGTTGTGGCTGCATTCAGAGAGAGAGAAAGTATTTTTTGGGTTTGTCAGCAAAGAACACAGTTTACTAAAACTCGTTTCATCAAAGACCACCTTTTCATCATCAACATCATCGATCGTGTTGGAGACGAAAGAAAGAAAGAAAGAAAGAAGACAAAAATAATGAAACAAAAAAAGGAGGAAGAAGATATTTACCTCGAATTGATGAAGTAATGACTCAGCGGGGAATTCATGTCGTCTTCGTTCAGCGTCGTCGGTGCGCCGATAAAGTTCGCGTCGTCCACGACGTGTCTTTTGAACACCTCTTCCGCGTGCACGTCTTTCAGCGCGGGGCTTTTTTCGTCGTCGATTTCGACGCCGGAGGCGCGGAGCAAGAACTTCGCCGGGTCGTCGATCGTTCGCGACGTCTCGTTGGTCGACCCGCCGTTTTTGGAGACGACATCGCGGACGTCGAACGTCGGGTGGAACTGCGACCCGTTTTTGAACGGTTGGTCGATGTTCTTGTTCGAGCGGTGCTTGTTGCCTCGTTTGGAAAGCGACGCGCCCATGACGACGAAATCGACGACGGTACGTAAGGTTCTCTTGGTGGTGGTCTTCTTCTTCTTCTTCGCGATATCAAACTATGAATTTTACTTAACAAACGAATTGGGCCTTTGAAAATTCCTTTTTAGGGTTTAGGGTTTTTGGAATTTCCTTTTTATCGAAAAGTTCGTTTGAATTCGAAACGAAATTGTCGCGACTCCCTTTTGTACATACTACGAATAATACTACGCGCTTAGGTGAAGCGAGGGAAGAGACCAACACCGCGACAGCAGGAGAAAGAGCGCGTTTAGGAGGAACGCTTTTTTTTTTTGCGATGTCGTCGTGCGCTTTGATGTCGTCGTTTTCTCTCGCATCATCATCATCATCATCATCATCGGTGAATGCCTCCTCCTCTTCGAGAAGCAGAAGCAGAAGCAAAAGTATCTTTGTCGAGAGGACGACGAGCGCGCGACGAAGATTGGATTCAAAGAAGAGAGGGGTGCGCCGCGGCATCGAGGCGAAAGCGTACGTCCTTCGGAACGTGGGCGACTTAAACCGCGACCATTTGGAAAGCGGCGAAGGAGGAAACGGGTTGGATATTCCTCAGGTTTTACGCCTCACCGGGGCGAAAAGTGTGGTTGGGCGAGTCCCGTCCTCGGCGGTGAACTTAGCCGTCGGCGTGGCGACCGTGAGCTCAGCACACGCGATGGTGGACTTAACGCCAGATGGAAAAGTGATGGTGACGGATTTGACGTCCACGAATGGCACGTACATCGACGGCGAAGAGTTATTACCAGGAATCCCGCAAGAGTTGACGGAAGGCGGAGAGGTCATCTTCGGCGACGAGCACTGCGCGAGGTTCGAATTGGTGATTGAAGCGTAAAACGCGAGCGACGAAAGCGTGGAGGGAAAAACCATCGAACGATCGGATTCCCGCGCTTTAACGCTCTGTTGTTGTTTGCTTTATTGTTTGCATTATTTATTGTTTGTTATTATTATTCGCGGCGAAGTTGTAATTTTTACTTTCTGATTATTACTAAAAGTACCATGGTACCATGGTACAAACTAAACATTTTTTCTTCCGCTTACATACAAAAGCTCATCGAAACTTTACGGAGGAGATAATGCACTTATCGCCTTCAAATCCGCCTAGCAGTTGGTCAATCTTGGCGCTTTTATCGTTGTTGTTCACTTTCAAAAAATCTCGGCAAATCTTCGTGATGCTTTTGCACGCCTTTACGCGTTCGTTTTTGGAGAGGCTCAAAGGTTCTCTACTATACAGGACTCTTTCCGAGGTGATTGTACCGAACCACGGCGCAGTTTTGCGCGATCGAGACGCTTCGGAGATATTGGCGAACGTTACAGTTTCGAATGCATCGTCTGAATTTTCGGGTTGTACTGTCATTGTCCATTCGTCTTCGTCGAAACGAGGACGGGCGCGAAGGCCGACGCGCAAGCGAATCTCACGAATTTGATCGTCATCTTTACCGATCGAAACGACAAAACTCCTTTCGAAATGGTTCGCGCGACGCAAGACGACTGAAACAGACGCCTCATATTGTTTGATATTATGCATGGCTCGATGTTTCACGGCTTCAATCGTCCAAAGTGATGCCCAGATGTCCGAGATGGCTTTTGATATGGCTTGTGCGTTGTTCGCTTCGCAATACATCTCCATCAAATCGAGCGTGGTATCATCGACATCGTTGTTGGAAGAACCAGAGGCAGATACGGCAATAAAATCGTCGAAAATACTGCCGTCGATTCGTGCGAGCGCGTTTACGATAAATTTCTCAGGTAAAGGATTGTTCTTGATAATCTCTTGAATGTCATCGCAAGCATGCGCGGCGAGTCCTTCGTCATCCGCGTTGGAAAGCAAGCCTTCGCCGTAAGATTCGATTTGCTTGATGCGATCGACAAGAGACGTTTCCCTGTTAAAGATGTCACACATGCCAAAAGGAACGACAATGCCAACATTCTTTAGTCCGCGAAACGTACACGCCATTTTACCGCAAGTCTGGCGCGTCGCATCATCGAGCGCGAGGAAACACCCTTCGCCGGTTTCCCATTTAATGGTGTTTGCATCCAATCGTTCGTGATCTGTCATCGTCTTCGTACGAGCAATGCTATCTTCATCATGTGCAGAAATCTGTACAGCATTTGTGGGTGAGATATGCACTAGCGCGCGCTGGCCAATTTTTGCCATGCTCATCAAGTTTATGATCTCGTTGGTATCGTCTGTGGAGACGATGGAATATTTGATCCTCGCACGATTTCTCGCAGACGTTTTCATCGCTTTCAGGAGAAGTTTGTCAACGTAGACAATTTCCGACTCATCGTATGTTTTATCATCAATGATGGTATTTCGTACTGTCGCTTGTTTAGACGAAGTTTTATTCTTCTTATTCATCTTATTCTCCTTCTTTTTCACGGCTGACGACGAGGAAGATGAGGAAGATGACGCCGAGACAAACGCGACGCATTTGACGCGATTGGCATATGCTTCACCAAGCTCGAATTCGGTTTCATTGCGATAGGTAGCATTCTCGTTATTGCTTCTCCGAACAACAACGAACAAGTTGTCATTCTCATTTTGTGCTACAACCGTGGCATCTTTCTTCTTTCTACCCGATTTGGTTGTCGTTGCGCGCTGCAATGTCTCTTCGTTCAGCGCCCCGTCTATGATCACCACGCGACACACATCTGTTCTCGAGGTATTCACGGCAGTCGAAGATACAATCTTAAACGTATTTTTGTTTTCGTTTTCTATTTTCGCCGATGATGATGATGACAGCGACGACGACGAGTTATGGATCGCCGCCTCAATAGCTTTCTCACACGCGTTTAATAATAGCAAAATTTCAAACGAAACGTCTTCGCGAACTGCAAACTCGACGTGGTCTTCGCCAACGTTTTCGGGTAATCCAAGCGCAGATCCTAAGATTTCTGGTACGAGTGCAAATCCTTCCACAATTGACTTTAATTTACTATCTACGATGCGTCGAGCTCTGTTCAAACTCGCCCGAAGTCTTCGAAGCGATTCGACTGATTCGGTAGGTGGACTATTCAATGTCGACGAACTCCCGAGCGATTTGACGTTACACCACGTTTCCAATTCAGCAGCGACAGTTTCGCACTCGCGTCGCTCGTATCCGCTCAGTCCAACGTGCCTTAAACCAATGGCGATGATTTCACTCATGCGCTTCCACTGCGCGTCGACGTTCGGACCAGAGGAGGATAAAACCTCCTCATACACGTTAGAAGTTCGCGCCATTTTTTCGATCGCTGCCAACCGCAAAAACGCGTACTGTTCGAGCGCTGTTTCGCACTCGCGCCAACGATGTCGTTCGTTAATTGCTTCGTCTGGGGCATCGTTACGTAAGCCTGTGACCAGACCAGAGCAAAAGTGCGCGCGAATTCTCGTCGCCGCTCTCAGGGCGTTCAAAGTTTGCTCGCCTTCCTCAGAAAACCAACCGCGATTCTCGTTGATATTTTTGGCATCGTCGTCGTCGTCGTTGGCGTTGTTTCTATTGCTACCACTCGTATTGAACGAGGACGTAATACGTGCCGATTGCGCGGCAAAGTGTGAAGAATACAAAGTTGCCACGCTTTGCATGACGTCAGTTTCATCATCCAACCGATCTCTCACGTTGTCCAATCTCTCGAACACTTGACCGCCGCCTAAGAAGGATTTCAACTCAACGTAAAACGCGTTCAAATCATCCACAACGGTTTCACTAATCGTCGCTTCTTCGTTCTCGTCCGTGTTGTTCAATCTTCGAACTTTATCTAGGATTCGACGTGTCGCGGTTAATGCGTCCATGTCAAAGTTCTTCAGCAAGTTACCCTCGATGGATTGTTTCACTTCTGTTTTCAACCATTGAGGTATGGCGTCACCGACGTCGTACTCATCGTTTTCGATGGCGTTGCACAAGTCACGAATTTTTGTTAAAGGTGCAACCGGCGTAAACCTCGCATCAAAGCTTGGCAACCACGGGTTGATGTGTCTCACTAAACTCGCCTCGGAGGTTGTCAATCTTTGACCAAACTGGTACGTCTCGCCTTCAACTTTCTCAATGCTAACGAAAATCGATCGCGCTTCAATCGCTGCTCGTCTTTTCTCATTGTACTCTTCTGCGTTTTCAGTTTCGTTGCGAGGGATGGCACCTTCTGGGTGCGAACATACAATAGTACCCGCAGATACCCATCGTAAATACGTGCCCGCCGTCGCGAGCTTTTCATCGTTTAGCTCTGGGACGTTGAAACCGACGATACCTTTAACCGATTCTAGCTTTAAGTGCCATTTGTTGTTCATGGCGTCTGTGTTGGCGACGTGAACGATAGATGGGATTAACTTCGATTCGTCGATTTGTTTTCTTCTTTTTCGTTCTTTCGATTTATCGCATTCGGACGTGTGTTGCGCGTCTTCTTCTACTTCGTTATCTCGTGTTGATGACGATTCTTCTGTTCGGTCGCCGTCTTCCGCCGTCGCGACTTCTTTACTGCTACCATTTTCTTCTCTTTCCCTCTTCTGTTCCTCTTCCCACTCTATCATGCACTCTCGACTTCTCTCCGCCACATCCATTGCTTCCTTCCTCCCCTCTTCGCTCTCATTCTTCTTTTTCTCCTTCCCATCTGCAGTGAAAACCACCGTCGTCTCCCCGGGCGCGCCGAACACCCCCGTTACCGTCGTGTCTGGGTACCTCAATTCCCCATTCACGCACGCGACATCGAAAGTGAACAACTCAATCCCTCTGTTATCCCCCTCTTCCCAGATGTACTCGTACTCATCGTTTGCATCGGCATCATTTTCCTTCTTCTTCTTCTTCTTCTCAATCACGCACTTCATCGTCACCGGTTCGTCCGCGTTCGTCTCGTCGCCCCCAAAAATCGGTCGTCCAATTTCGATCGCGCCTTTCCACCGATGATGTTCCGACCAATTCAGCGCGACGCCTTTCCGGCAGTCCCACCTTCCCAGTTCGCCAACTGACCCGACGATTTTCAGCGTTTCTCCTGGGCGTAGCGTCGCGATGATATCGAACGAGACTCGCGTTTTCGCCGTTATTATTACGGTCGCGTCGTCGTCCGTTGCTGATGATGATGATGATGCCGAGAATTTCGGCGCCACAAATCCAACGCCTTTGTTTTTCACCGTCTTCGTCCTCTCTCGCCGCCGCGGTTGTTGGAAGAGACGCGTCGTCGTCGTCGTCGTCGTGCCTCCTGCTTGGCAGCGGTGCGTTGGTGTTGGCAGCATCGATGTATTATCGAAGTCGTCGTCGTTTGGTTTGGTGGTGGTGGTGGTGGTGCCCCTCAGAGTGCGCGCGCTTTTTTCTTCCATCAAAATTGCGCTCCATTTTTCCTTTGTAACGAACTTGATACCCTAAACTAAGTATCTTTAAAAACGAGGAGAGAAATGTTTTCTTCTTCCAGAAGAAGGAACCTTTGCGTTTTAAAGGACGACGACGACGACCCAGGGGGAGGCTCATGATCGTCGACGACGACGACGAGGAGGAGGAGGAGAAGGACGGAGAGCGCAATACTACTCGTGCTAACGAGAACATCGCGTTCATACACGGCAACTCTGAATTCGCGTCGGATTGGAAACAGTTTTCGAGGGACTGCGTGACGTCGGACGTAAAAAACGCGCGCTCGCTTGCACTCACGGAGCGGATTTTGCAGAAAAATGCGGCGGAGTACACGGTGTGGTGGTTTAGGTTGAGATGCGTGAAGTATATGTTCGGTGAATGTCGCGCAGCAGAGGAAAGGAGGATGGAAGAGACGAAAAGAGAAGCGAGGGCGAATCGATTTAGTGCCACTGGAAGGAAGCCGTGGCGAACCGACGTCGATCGGAAGGAAAAGATTAAACACTTGGTAACGAGTGAAGAAGAGAAGGATAGGTTTAGAAAAGAAATGATAGATTTAGGCGTGGACGAGACGCGAATAGATGAAGCGAGAAAGTACTTTCGCGCTGCCGATTCGCCGTTGATTTGGTACTCGACGGAGTCGTTGGCCAAGTTTAGAAGCGGCGCGTTGACGAGGAGAATGTTGGACGAGGATGGTAGCAACGACGAGAGCGACAATGAAGGGGAAGAGGAGCCTTCGACGACGACGAGTTCATATTGGCAACATGCGACGAACGGAGATGGTTTAAAAGCCTTAACTAATGCCAATTTTCAACGAGACCACAAAGAGTACCTTCGCAAGTGTTGCGAAAAGGTTCGCGAGATTTTCCCTCGAACAAAGTACGACATTTTAGACGAAGAGTACGCGTTTGCAGAAGCCATGGCTTCGAAGAATCCGAAAAATTACCAAGTTTGGAACCATCTTCGTCAAGTAGCGAGCTTGGATGACCGCGAATTTCTCATGGAAACCTCTCTGTTGGATCAACACAGCTATCGCCGACGAGCGTTTTTCTTTCAATTGAATGTGAATTGCGACGGACCATATATACATCATTTCAACGACCAAATGTGTTCAGCAGCTGCTATTCGTTCGAAATATTTCGTCGAAAATATCATATTGTTTGGTGATGACGGAAGCAAAAACATTCATGCGTGGACGCATTACGTGTGGATTGCGAAACATATCGATCGCAACGCATGGTTAGACGTGTTCTATGCAAGCGAGATGTGTGTGTGGAAAGATCCGAGGAATAATTCTGCGTGGACCGCGAGAATGAATTACGCAGAGTTTATGATGAAAGATGAAAAGGAGAACGATTCAAATATAACCAAAGGATGGAATAACTCGGAACATTTAAAATGGTCAGTGGGTAAAAAAGAAGACGCGAATATCTCAAACGTGGCGAAGATGAATTTCAATGACGCGTCGATCATTGAGGAGAAAGGCTTGGAGATGATCCAACAAGAAACGGACGTGGATCTATCATCCGACCACGTTGATAATGAAACAATTAAAAACGTTTGCAGGTGCGCAGGTGCCGATTATAGCGTCTGGTGCACGCCTGGTCCTCGTTTCACTCCGGAACATTTTCTCACCTACGATGTCACAGTGGTCATGGAAGACGTGCTTGGATTTGACTTGAGCTCCTTTCATGTTGCAAACGAGACGGATACTAAGGAATACACGTACGAAAATGCATTGCGAGGCTCTGAGCAGAAACATGTCTACGCGCCAGACTCGGAAGCGGCCATGAACTACGTCTTTGGTATCTTTGCACTCATGAAGAAAATGTCGCCAACTCTTGACGCTAGCGAACGTGTGTTGCGTCGTGCGTTCCTAGAAGAATCCGAGAAGAAAATCCATCAAATGAACGAGCTTACCAAACGTGATTACGAGACGAGAAATACTCTAGAAGGACGTCGAGAAGACCTCCGTGATACTAGAATAAATAGTGAACCTCAATTCGAACGAGAACTGAACGCATTTCGACGATTGAAAGTGAGCGCGAAATTGAGCGCGGCGCAAGTCAAAGCCTTTCGCAAACAAAAAGACGACCGAGGATACGAAGAACTCCAAAGAACGACAAATCCGTCGTCGACGACATCGAAACCCGAAACGACGCCAAATGCAAACGATGTGTCGACGAGCGCTTTAAAATCCCTCAAACGATGTCTTATTACCGACCCGGTTCGGTCGAACTTTTACAGAAACCACTTCGTGTTGCGTCGATGACAGACAAAAAAGAGTGAAGTTTTTGATGTCCCGATGAAAAAAAGGAAAGTGTATCACGTGTGTACACTACTGCTGCTAATACCAATAGTAATAGTCATTTAAGAGCGCACATCGATATAATTGGACTAACTGCCATCTAAGCATATATTATTTATCACCTCCTGCGTTCGTGTTGACTAAATAAATTCCACCTAACGTGATCGCCGCGCCAACAAACTGTTGAGAGTCTAATGTTTCGCCGAGAGCAAGATACCCACCAATGACGGCAAACACCGGCGTTAAGAATGTCAAACTAGACAACTTTGTCAAATTCCCTGAGCTGGCGAAATAAAAGAACAAGGAGTATGCCAACGCACCGCCAAAAACGGACGCGTAGAGCAAGTTCGCGCCATCTGTAATACCTAATGCGCCGTTACCAAAGATGTTTTCGTACACATCTGGTTCCGAGACAAGCGAATACATCAACAAAGGAATGCCACCGAGAAACATGTGCAAACCAGTTGCCATGACCGGGTCGACATACTTAATTACCCAGCGAACCATGACTGTTCCAACTGCCATACTCTGTGCGGCGAGAAGCATCCAAAATTCTCCAGATTCAAACGGATTCGCTGCGAACGATTGTAAAGCGTTGGCGCTTTCACCACTCAAACTATCATTACTACTACTGTTAATCAACCCAACTAAAGTCTCGCTTGGTATCTCCAACAACGACAAACCAACCACTCCTAACGCTAAACCCCCAATTCCACTCGCACCTAAAGTCTCGCCAAAAAGAATCGACGCCAAAACCGCCACCGTCAGCGGTTGCGAATCGATGATGACCGATCCCAATCCAGCGCTCGTTTTCACCAGCCCTTCCGCTAAAAATCCTTGAAACATAGCCCCATCGATTAATGCGAACAAAGACACGGCCAACCAGCCTTTGGCATTCTTCGGAAACTTTCTATTCTTACTCATCGCCCACAAAATAATAATCAAACCGGCTGGAATCAACCTCACCGCGGCCACGAACATCGGCGACGTCAACGGCAACACCTCTTTCATCGACACCATGCTCGTACCCCAGAGAAAGAATGGGGTGACATAGAATAAAGCCGGGAACTCTTGTTCATCTTCATCGTACTCTTCTTTTTCTTTTTCTTCTTCCTTTTCTGGCAGTATTCCGTCGTACTCTTGCCTCTCCTCAATTGGACATTCCGCGTCAATCCCGACGCCGACGCACGATTCGTCTCTCGAAGACACGTCAATACCACTTGGAACCGTCGAGGGGTTCGATGTCCGACCTTCTCGAGCAGCAGCAGTTTCGGGTATCTCGCACTCGACGTTCATGCCTACCCCGACGCACTCTTCTCCAAACGATGCCTGCGGTTCTTTCTCTATCGCCACCGCATCGGCGTCCATAGACGACGACGACGACGACGGCGACGACGCGCTGCTTTCCGCGCGCACAACGTACACATCATCGTTCGTGGATTTCCCCACCGTCTTTTCCCCGAGAGTCAATCGAATGCTCTGTCCAACAAAACCAACGCTTCCAGCGCGGAAACGTCCCCGAGCGACGATTCCAGGCCGACGCCGAGTCGCGGAACGACGCGGTGGCGCGCCTGTCCCGACGATCGCGGTTGGCGTCGATCGAGAAAACATCATCGATTTTTGTATCGCGATGTAGAGTGGTACAAATGTGTGGCATTTTCACCCCACAAAAAAAAAAGGTGGACGTTCACACACACACACACACACACACGACAAACGCGCTGCGCATCGAAGTAAGCCAACAACAACAGAGACTCGGTGCCACCCGGAACCATCGCCCCGTTGCGCGAAGAAGAATGTTGAGGGCATCTGGATCCGCGACGACGTCTTCCGCGCCGGTCTCTGCACGCGCGTTGAGTTCGAGGCAACATCACAATCGTCGTCGGATTCGTATGATGAGGACGTCATCCATCGAGAACGTGGAAAGCACGTCGCCACCGACGAGGAGAAGAAGAAGAAGAAGAAGAGAGAGAACGAGCGCGATAAAAGCGACGGCGCAAAAAAACGAACGAGACGCGCCGATGACGATCGCTATTTCCGGCGGGACTGGTTTCGTCGGCAAACGCTTGACTGAAAAGTTATTGGAGGAAGGCTCGAGAGTGAAAATTTTAACCAGCAAGAGCAACACTCTTCTCGCGAGACTTTCTCTCGGACCAAAAAGCGCGTTAAGTCCGAACGTTTCTGTCCATAAATGGGAAACAATCACGGGTAAGTTAGAATGGACTGACGCCATCAAAGGCTGCGATGGGGTGGTAAATTTAGCCGGTGCTCCAGTAGCGACCAGATGGAACAAAAAGTATAAAGAGACGCTTGTGAACAGCCGCGTCGGGTGCACGAATAGAATCGTAGATGCGATTAATAAGTTGCCAGAGAAAGAGAGACCGAGTTTAGTGTCCTCGTCGGCGGTAGGGTATTACGGAACGACGAAAAAAGACGAGGAGTGGACTGAGACGCAAGGCTCGGGAGGGGATTTTTTGGCAAGTTTGTGCGAGAAATGGGAAAAGGCGGCGAACAAGGCGAAGACGAACGTTACTATAGTGAGAACTGGGGTGGTGTTGGAGAAAGGTGGCGGTGCGTTGGGGAAGATTTTACCTTTGTTCTACTTGTATTCAGGAGGCCCAGTTGGAAGCGGAACGCAGTGGGTGAGTTGGATTCATAGAGAGGATTTAGTGGATATCATGATGATGGCGTTGAAGAATCCGAAGAAGTTTAAAGGGGTCGTCAACGGCGTCGCGCCAGAACCGACAACGATGAACGGGTTGTGCGAAGCTATCGCAAAAGCGACGAACAGACCAAACTGGTTGCCAGCTCCGGGATTGGCCGTGCGAGTTTTGTTAGGCGAGGGAGCGACGGTGGTTTTGGACGGACAAAAAGTGGTCCCGGAGAAGACAAGGGAAAAAGGGTACGAATTTAAGTACGCGAACATTAACGAGGCCTTAGACGCAATCGTGAATGGACCGTGAACATTTTATCAAAATGCCTTTTCTACCTGGTACAAAACTATGCTGCTAAATGTGTGTTCTAATATCCTAACCGAGCTTCTCGTTCAATAAACGCAAAGCTTTTTCTTCTAAATTGTCTTCCTCGTCTGAGTTGGTTCTTATGCTCATACCGGCATGAGCGACATCCGATCGTTTCATAGACTTCAACGCTCGCGCATCAAATGGTTCGTCTATTCGATCGTCTCCATTTTGAGTACTATCACTACCATCATCGTCATCTGAACCGGATGAGCCGCCGACATCCAAGAACGCTCTCGTCTCTTCTTTGCCGACATCCTTCACTTTACGCTTGGCGCGCATCTCTCGCAATCGCGCCTTTTCGCGTCCACGATCGGCGTAATCCGCGGATTTACGTTCTTCGGCAACTTTTTTCATCCTTCTTTTGACCGTCTCGCGCAACGCGTGGTCGTTCGCCGCCGTGTTCGCGACAAAGAATTTAGCATCTTCACCCAACGCTTCAAGCGGTTTCGAAGCGGTGCCATCCTCTTTGAACACGATGCGTTTTTCCGACCCAGCAACAGAGGCTATGGAACCTGATTTGCCGATGCGAAGTTTCCCTTTTAATGCTTTTTGGCGAATCTTTTCGCTCTCTGCGTTTGCTGCGATGGCTAATTCTTTCTTCTCTTCCTCGGCATCATCAGTCAACGCGTGGTCTTTGCGTCTGACAAGTAGAAAGTCATCGTCGAGGTCATCTTCATCGTCCGAATCGCCCCCGGCTTTCAATTTGAATCGGCCACCACCAGTACGTTTGAGAACACCTGCGGAAACTTTCATGCGTTCGTCCGAGTCTGACTCTGATAAATCGTCTTCTTCCTCTGATTCAGACGATGCAGACGAGGATGCATCATCTTTTTCTTCGTTGGAAGAATCATCGTCCTCATCCGAGCGCTCCGAGGAAATATCCGAGTCGTCGTCGTCATTATTATCAACATCGTCGTCTGAAAAATGCCCTTTACCTTTAGATACTCCTTTCGTTTTATTAGTGCTCTTCTCGTCGTTCGTTTCATCCTTCTTTTTATTCTTCGCACCCGTGGAATTCAAAAACTTCACCTTTGGCGCGTTCGGCAACCCGAAACTCTGCGACAGAGCCTTCACGTCAATCTCGGAAACGTCAAACACGTCTTTATTCTTCTGCAAAAATACGGAACGCAAGTAACATACCAACGCCCGTTGCGATAAATACTTCAAATCGTTATCTTTCGACAACAATCCTTGGACGCTCGAGCTAATTCCTTTTACTCTCGATTTCGGATTCATCTTGATGGATTTGATTGGGATTTTCGCTTGTTCCAACAATTTTGGGAAATTTGTCGCCTCTTTGCCTTCGTTTAATAGAATTAAAGCCTTACCACTCGCGGTATACCTCGCCGTCCTTCCAACTCTGTGAATGTATGTTTGCACGTCCTCAGGGCAATCGCATTGGACGACCCAATCCACCGCCGGGAAATCCAATCCTCTGGATGCGACATCTGTGGCAAACAAAACAGTCTCTCTCGCGTTACAAAACTGATAAAACACATGCTCTCTTCTCGCTTGTTTCATTCGTCCATGAATACAAGCTAACGGTACCCCTGGTCGCATTCGTCGAAAAATCTCGTGAACGAACTTCACTTGTTTACACGAGGAGAAAAACACCAAAATTTTCTGCGTCGCATGCGACTTCACGAACGCCCACAACGTTTCAATTTTCTTCTCTACTTTACACATCGTGTACATCTGTTGTAATTTTGGCGGCGTCGCATTTACAGATTCCGCGTGCACGCTCAAAAACTCAGGGTCTTTCAAGGATAAACGTGCTAAATCGCTCACTTTTTTCGTCTGCGTCGCACTAAACAATAACGTCTGTCTCGTTTTTGGCAAATTCGCCAACACCGCATCTAACGTCTCCTTAAACCCCAAATCTAATATTCTATCCGCCTCATCTAAAACCAACACCTGTAATCCGGTGCAATCAAACATAGGCGTCTCGTCCATGTGTTGCAACAACCTCCCGGGTGTACAACACAACAGATTCATCGCGTTCACTGCGTTCCTCTCCTTCTCCAAATCCTTCCCTCCAATAAGTAAAGCCACACTAAATGTGTGATTCCCTCCAACCTTAACAATCTCCTGAAATATTTGCATCGCTAACTCTCTCGTAGGACTTATGAATATCGCCCCAACTCCATCGTCTTTACCCCATTTCATCCTATATAATTTCTCCAAACTCGGCACCACGTACGACAAGGTCTTTCCGCTCCCAGTCTTCGCCGCGCCCAGAACATCGCGTCCACTCATTGCATGCGGTATGGTTGCTCGTTGAATCGCAGTCATCTCTTTATACTTACACTCTTTCAAAGCTTTATGTGTTTCCGGGGAGAGTGGTAAATGGATGAATTTCCTAACGCCGATGAGTGAAAATTTGCTGTTATTGTCTGAAGATTTTCGTGGCGGAATGGCCAGAGGATTGGAACCGGATTCTGGTTTCGTTTCCTGTGTGTGTGTGTGTGAGAAAAAACCGCGATACGGATCAGAACGTCATCGTCGATGTAACAAAAAGCGCGAGAGAGAATTGGCGACAGTAACACGTTGAAAAGCGCACAGAGAGAGAGAGAGAGAGAGAGAGAGACGGAGAGAGAATAATGGAATCAAAAGGAAACAAAATGCCGGTTGGTTTTTTGGCGGCTTGGGAGAATGCGCACCTGTATGCACCTCTCCAATTCCTGTATCTTTTGGTCCTGCAACGCCAACTTTCCGAGCTTCTTCATCTTCTTCTTCTGAAGCTGAGGCTGTTTCGCGCGTTTTTTGTCGCCATCTTCCCGCTTCTTCTTGTTATTTCGATGCTCGTTGTTTGCGGTCATGCTTTTTTATCACGTCGCGTGCGCAAAATGAAGAGAAGACACAAAAAGAGAGGGATTATAAAAAATTTTGGATACGTA
>MDSZ01083652.1_pt1 | contig 53029 bp, 39 predicted proteins | sample 811201 | NCBI WGS metagenome assembly MDSZ01 (sample SAMN05326647, study PRJNA326480) | marine metagenome | isolation source: seawater | place: Indian Ocean: North | collected 2010
TAAGATATCTAGAAGCTATTCGTATGCAAAACAAGACGTGCGAAGAAGAAACGATGTGAACTTATGGATACAAAACTCATTTACAAAAATGATTCAAAAATTAGTTTGCCAAAACTACATCTTGCGGTTCGCTTCCAACTTGAACGCGCCCTTTGTACGTGCATACCAGTAATGACACGTGCTCGTCTAATGGTAGATTCCTACTTCACTTTTTTTCTTGATAGGATTGCCAAAGAGACTTTTAATCATATCGAGACTCATCATTCCTTGTTTTGAATCTATGTTTGGATCATCAAGCGCCTTTCGTTGTTTAAACGTTCGAAGCAGTCGCGACTTTTCTTGCTTTTCCTGTAACTTTGCCATTTTTATTTGCTCCTCAGGGGATTCTGGTACGGAATCAGGATTCTCTGCCACGCGCTTCTTCCGTCGCTCTTCCATAGATGCTATCATTTTTGCCTGTTCTACTCGAGCCATGTAAAAGTCACGTTCTTTCTTGGCCATTTCGAGCTCGAGTCGTTGGCGCTGTTCTCGCGCTGCTTTCTGATACTCAATCTCCTCCATCAGGTTATCCCATTTGAACTTGGGGAGATATCTGATGTTCCATAGATCAGAATAGTGCGCGCTTCTTCTTTTACCACCTACGGGTTGTCCGTTGAGCATTTCTGCCGCGCTTCGAGCCTTTCTTTTATTCTTAAACTCAACCCATCCTTCAACGAACTTCTTCCCGGTGTTGCCTTTGTATTTCTTTCGCAAAGCACGCTGTTCAGGATCTTCTGGTGCTAAGTACATGCGCTCTAGTTTACCAAACTTTTCCAGGAGTTGACGCAACTTTAGAGGTTTCATGAATGGTGGTATGCTTCCTAAATACACCACTCCTCTCTTCTTCTGTTGTTTTTGACTTTGTTCTATTTCTTCCTTTGAAACAATTTTATGTCTCTCTGTCGTCTTGTTCTTTTCTTCTCCGTGGTCGAAGCCGCCACCAGCAAAATCTTCTTCTTCTTCTTCTTCTTCTTCTTCTTCTTCTTCTTCTTCTTCGACGCGTTTGTTCGCCTTTTCCTTCTTCAACATCTTTGAGACCTTCTTCATCTTCCACTTTTTGTCCATATCGCGGTGCGATTCACTCTCACCTGGCAACGCTTCATCGTCGTCCTCGTCGTCGTCATCTTGCTCTTCCATCACTCCTTCGGTGAATTTCTTCTTCGTTTTCTTCCTCCTCCTCCTCCTTTCCTCGTCTTCATCTTCTCCAGAACGACGACGACGATGGAGAAGACGTGGAGCAGCATCGATATCCATCTTTCCTCTCCTTCCTCTCCTTCTTCTTCTTCTTCTTCTTCTTCTTCTTCTTCTTCTTCTTGGTATACTGCGGAGTAGAAAAGTGCCGAGTGCGTGGTCTCCCTTTTTTCTTTTTTACGAGAGAACACCAAAAAAAAGCAACTGTCGTCATTTGTTTTGTCAGAGAGGAGATTTTTTTCTTCGGGTCTCCTTGTCTTTTTAGGGAGAAAAACCTACCGTCTGCCCTACATGTCTGCTAAGCGTCACAAAGTGAGCGAAGAGGATGCAATAGGTGATCTTCACGTTCTCGGTTCAGTCGTGTTTGATCTCTTATTTTCTCCAAAGAGTTTGCCAACCCCCGGGATGACCGTCTTGAGCAAAAATGTAAAAAAAGCAGCGGGGGGGAAAGGAGCAAATCAAGCCTATGCAGCTGGGAAAGCGTTGTCATCATCATCGCCCTCGTCGGTTTCATTCTTTGGTTGCGTTGGAGAAGACGAGTTTGGTGAAAAGTCTTTGGATTCCTTAAAAAGCGTTGGCGTGAATACGGACAACGTGCACGTGAGGAAAGAGGAGGCAACTGCGATGGCATCGGTGGTAATCGACGAAAAAGGTGAGAATCAGATTTGCGTTGGATCGAGTGCCAATAACTTGGTCAACGCGAAGGAATGGATAGAAATAGTTGAGAAGCATGAGCAAAAGCCTGTGGCTTTGCTTTTGCAAATGGAAATACCTCCCAGTGAAGTTTTTGAGGCAATTCGGTATTGTTCTGAAAACGATATTATTTCGATTTTAAACGCGGCGCCAGCTGATGAGCCAATCCCAACAGAAACACTGGAAATGTTAAATATTCTGATTGTGAACGAGCACGAAGTTTTGCAAGTTCGTGACTCTGTACTTCGAGAAGGATACGCTATGGCCGTTCCGAGAATTTACTCCGACGGCCACAATGATGATGCCGAGCTTTCGACAGATGTTGTTGCCCAAGATGCTCGTGCAGTCGCACATCAACTTGCTCGGTCATTTGAATTGGTCGTAATTGTTACACTAGGAGAAGAAGGGTGCGCAGCAGTCTTACCCGTTCGACCTACAGATAATGATGCTCCATCTGGAGAAGAGAGCGACGCAATAGATACAATATACTCAAGCGCGTTGAAAAACTTGAAAGATGGGGAAAAAATTGTAAGTGCTGTTGGAGCTGGTGATGCATTTGTTGGTGCTTTTTGCTCCTATTTGATTGAGGGGAAAGACATGCACACGTGTTTGCGAGCGGCTTCGGCATGTGGAACTTTAGCTTGTTTATCGAACGGAGCACGGGAAGGCGTTCCAACTCGCCAAGATCTGGACGAGCGGATGCAAGATGTTGAACTGCTAGGAGTTTGGGGCAAGGAGGGCATTTCAAAGGAGGCTCTACAACGTCCAGCCGTAGATTGGTGTCGATTGAAGAAATAGGAAATTGTAATATATTGTCACAATACAATCGTAATAATTCTTTCTTAACAATGCGTCTATATATGCATATATCTACTCGGTCAGTGACTCATCTCTCCGTATTCGAATACGGCAGAGTGTTTCGCCACAAATTTTGCTACTTTCGGAGCTTCCAACTCGTCGCGTCTTAACTGACTCTCGTTCGGTTCTACATCGTCGTAGTAATGATACTTAAGTTTCGCTCTATCTGATGTGGGCTTGTTCCATCCTTTGGCGAATCCCCAAAGTGTCACTTTTTCGCATCGTTCTAAACCAAAAAGTAAACCATAGAAACCGTTCGAAGCAGCGCCGTCTTCCATGGTATCTAAAACAAGCTGATGAAAGTCTCCATCTATGACATAGATTTCACCATTGAAGCGTTTCTTAAAGTTCATGAACTTCTGCATGGTTTCCTCTACCGTCACGTGCTGTAGAAGGATTTCCTTTTTGCTTTCGTGAAACCCGAGGTGTTGCGTGTTCAAGAACCGGATAGTTGTTTTGCTCCCGACATAATCAGACAATCCGTTCGTTGTAGGTCCTCCATTGAAGCGTATCACTGCATCTGCTTCGTCTATATACTTACCGTACTTTTTCAACTTCAAGGACCCGCCGTTCCCCACGATTGCGCAGGATTTGTATTTTTGGAATCCTTTGAAGCGCGTATCGACAACTGGAAACTCGTGAAGGAGTTCTTTTGTAATCCGAGCAACTCGTTGCCAACCTCTTCCGCGAGGAGGATCGGCTTTGGCCGCTTCTAGGTCACACCCCCGAGGAGGGTTATATGAAATGCACTGTGACATGTACTTAGCGACTCGAATAGGCGAATTCCGTGCAAGTTTCGAGTATTTTTGCTGTGTCATAATAAAATCTCCGCTGAAGCCATCTTTGAACATGTTTCGAAACAATCGCGTTCTCTTCGGTCCACCAGAACCGCCACTGCCGCCGCCGCCATCATCATCATCACCACCACCACCACCACCAATACTACTACTACTACTACCAGTTAAACTACCACTTTCACCACCAATATTTGCAATAGCACCTGAAGATCCTTGAGTTGCGGAGTAGGACAGTTTTCTTCCGTCTTCCAGATAGCTACCGCCTTGTCGAACATTCACGCTCGTGGTTACTGTATGCTGCAGAGAAGGGGATGACGATTTAGGTGGATTAATGAGAAAACCGACGAGAATAAGGAAACCAAATAGGCACAGAAGACCGAAGCGCGCTCTTTTACCCGCGCGTTTTGCGCTTGGCATTTGGTTTTGCGTGCACTTATATGAACTATTATTGGAGAGATTAGTTTCTTTATATTTTTTTCGATAGAGAATAGATTTTAACGCATCGATTTTTCTCAATTGTACTTGGAAATTCGCGCATGACGTCAAACGCTAACGCATGTCTACGGAACGCTGCTTCTACCATCTCTTCGCTCGCAAAAATCTTCATTTTTGACTCTTTTGAACTTCGATCGCGACAACAAATGTAACAATTTGGGGTGCGGCTGCGTAATTTTTTCTCGCGTTCAAACAAAATATTCAACGTTTCGCAGAAACAATCCAATAAATCGGCGAGCCAAATACATTCTGCCGCAATTATGACATCAATAGCATCCACCTCCTTTTCTGACGCAGTCAACTGATAGCAAGCCATGGGTTTCTCCCAGTTCAAAGCGATGGCTCGAGCCAAGCCACCATGTGTGCCAATAACGCGCAAACCATTTTCTGTGAGAGAAGTACTATTTTGTTCAATGTTTTGCATCAAAATACCCTCGACAACGGATGGAAGATCTGTAAGAGTGACGTTTGCTCCATTAGCGATTGCAACTGCCAATCCGCATAACCCAACACCACTTCCCAGCTCTACGACGTTCTTTTTCAAAGTGAGGTGTGGCATCTCTTGGACAAGAAAATCTGTGAAAACACTCGCTCCTTCCCAAACTCTAGCGAAACCAGTCGTTGCGGCGACGGAATATCCATCGTCGAAGAAGTATGGATCGATTGCAAACTCATCCTCTTTGTTTTCTTCTTCTTTTTCTTCTTCGTCTTCTTCTTTTGTTCCCACGAGTTTTCGATGTGAAATTTTAATAACAAACTCTTCCACCCGCACGTCCTGGCATCCTATTTCACCCTCTCCTCCACGTCTGTCGGTATCTTTGTGCTGCTGTCTGCAGCGTATGCGATGTACATCTGTTTGCATTTCAGGCCAACTCTTTCGTCATCATTCGTGACATTTTTCTTCTTAGTAAAAAAGGAACTTGAAGACTCACGAGAGCAGCGGCAAAAGAGCGTGTGACATGCGTGGTAAAAGTGTGGTTGTGTCGCGAAGAAGAAAGATAGAAAAAAGAAGGAAGAAAAACGCTTTGGCGTCTTAAAATTTCCTCATACGAAACACTATGTTGAGTCGGCAACTCGCGAGGCGTAAACTCAACGCGCTCGATTTTGCCGCTTCCGATGGTCTCGTCAATCAGTGTGCGAATGGAATCTTTCTTGGAACTGGGAGGCTGTTCTCGTCCTCGTCCTCGTCCTCGTCCTCGTCGCCCCAGAAGGCCTCATCCACACAGAGTAAAAAGGTAAGCAAAACAAACAGTACTTCCGGAGCAAACTTCTCGACGTCTTCTCACCTCGCGGCGCCAGCCCTATCGAACACAAAAAGAGTTCTTGGAGAAGTACGAAACGATTGGACGAAAGCAGAGATTAGAGAGATGTACAGCCGACCGTTATTAGAGCTCGTGTACGATGCGGCGACTATCCATCGGATGCACCACGACCCCAAACAAGTACAACAGTGCACCTTACTTTCTATTAAAACTGGAGGATGTCCGGAAACGTGCAACTACTGCGCGCAATCCTCTTCGTGGAAGAAAGAAACAGAACTTAAAGCAGAGAAATTGATGCAAATTGATGACGTCTATGAGGCCGCAAAACGGGCAAAGGCTGCAGGGTCGACGCGGTTTTGTATGGGCACGGCTTGGCGGGGACCATCCCAAGTAGGTGAGGGTCAATTCGAACGCGTGCTTACGATGACTAAACAAGTGAAGGATCTGGGGATGGAAGTGTGCGCAACTTTAGGCATGCTCACGCCGGATCAGGCGGTGAAATTAAGAGAAGCGGGGTTGACTGCTTATAACCATAACTTAGACACGTCACCTGAATATTATCCGAAAGTTACTTCTTCGCGCAAGTACGAAGATCGCCTGAACACCATAGCTGCTGTTCGTGACGCTGGTATATCTGTGTGTTGTGGTGGAATTCTTGGTTTAGGGGAAGAAGAGACTGATAGAGCATCTTTGATGCACGTTTTGGCAAGTTTGCCGGAACATCCAGAGTCTGTGCCAATCAACGCTCTGGTACCGGTCAAAGGAACGCCCTTCGAAAATCTATCCGCTCCATCAGGCTTGGAGATGGTTCGAGCAATTGCAGTTGCTCGCATTCTAATGCCGAAAACTGTCGTCCGATTATCGGCTGGGAGAATTAACATGTCCAACGAGACTCAGGCTATGTGCTTCTTGGCTGGAGCCAATTCTGTTTTTACAGGAGATAAGTTACTTACGACCCCGAATAACGACGACAACGAAGATTCTGCCTTGTTCAAAGAATTAGGCTTGGAAGGAAGACCTGCTTTTGTTCCTTACGGTGCCGGTGGGAAAAGTTCAGATGGATCAGAATGGGAGAAGAATGGAAAGAAGCAGGAGCAAAATGTCGCGTGAAGAACAATGTAATAATTATTCCACGGTATCTATCTATTACTATTAATACATCTATTACTCTACCTAATGTTAATTTGTTTCATTCTTGCTTTGACTTCCAAATCCGTGGATCGGTCACCGACGATGGTGCACGATTCTTTGCCGAGCGTGACTCTCGCCGCGTTAGCTAAAACATCCGTGTCAACCTTGTCCAAAGAGAAACCTTTTATGATTTAATTTGCAGAATACGTTTCATGGAATCCGCGTTGCGGAAGGATGCAGAAAAACTAGCAAAAGTAAGATATGCTTTTTCCGTTTGTTTCCTAAAAGCGTACGTGGGAACTGCGGCTACTCCGGCAAAAAACTCAGTGAGTCCATTCTGGAAGATAGAAGGAAACGTCTCGTTCAAAACCCTTGCCAAATTTTGCATTTGAGGGAATCCATCCACGCCTTCTGGGCGCAGCAATATTTCCGTTTCAAAGAAAATAGCCGGGCACACAAAAAAACACAGAATGTACGTCACCGCATGTGCAGCGCAAACTTTAAATTTTACCTTTGTCTCAAATTGACTTTGTTTCTTTGCTCCCCATGGTGGATCGTCAAAAATTGTATGGTTTCTGTATCCGTTTTCGTGAAACGCTAATCTGGAGAGGATAGAAACTGAATTCAGCCACTGGTGATTCCTTTTAGGTGGATTCAATTTTGAATATTCCTCGGTGACTTTGAACATTTTGTCGACGAGTTCCCAATGTTTTGAAATAGGATGTCGAAAGTGCAATGGGAACTGGTATTGTAACCGTTCGAGCATATAATATAAATGCGTGAGCCGTCGCATCGGGGCGTCACTAGTTTTCGTTTTTATATCCACGTCTATGAACCGATTTTCTTGTTGCGTTATGACTCTGTCTTCTCTTAGCCCCTCGGCTATTTCCTCCTCCTCGTCCTCATCTTCATCCTCGTCTTCGACCTCCTCGTCTTCCTCCTCGTCTTCAGTCTTCTCCCCGGCCGCTTCGGCACTTGTTTTCTTTGTAAGAATGTAGTTGTCGTGTTGATGGTGCTGTGTATGTTGCTGATTTACTGTCTCCGCCGGCAGCGAGTTCCTTTTTACACCGTCCTTAAAGAAGGAAGTAGTTGAAGACGATGTACCCCTCCCCCTTGGTCGTCGCGAAGGTGCAAGAATACTGGCGTTATTTCGTATTATTACATGGCGATGCCCTTCGCTCGTCGAGGAGACCGCCGCCCGAAGCATGCGTCGAGCGAGGAGACGCTTCATGCGTATAAAGAAAACGCAGAATAGATTGTGGAAAATTCGTGAATCAAAAGAGAGACGAGAGTTTTGAGGTTTGTGTTCTTATTTTTTACCAAAGTGATGCCGGATAAAAAAAATATGTACCATGGTACCTGGTATGGTACCATACCAGTGGTATGGTACGACACATGTATACACAAAAGTACGCACATTAGACAGACACTTTTACCCCTCTCTTATTACTTTTCAAACTCTTCCTTCCGCTTTTAGTTTCTTCTTCTTCTGGGCAACTTTTGGATCGTAATAGATGCTGCTGCTTTGTCTTTCTCTCTGCTCCCTTGCGTTACTATTATTACGAGCTTTCTCACGTCTTCTTTTGTTTGGATTGCTGCGTTTTTGCAAACGTTGCTGTTGAGGTAGACTTTCTTCTGGCGCGGGAAGTTCACACCTAGAGTGAGGCGAGTATTTCTTGAGCCACCAGCTACGAATCTCGTTTTTGTCAATCGCGTCGCCGAACTCGAGATACCAAAAAGTTATGAAAGGCGTTGTTCCTTTCGCGCGTTCTTCAAATCCCTTTCTTCCAGGCGCCCAATAGCGGTAAGGTCGAAGCTCGTCCGGAATTAAGAACAACGGTTCTTTCTTTCGACTCGTTATTTCGCTCGCGTAGTACGTTTTACGGCAGACAAAGTTTGGGAGAAGAAGAAAGAAAGGTTTCTCGCTTGTCCCACAGAAATTCAATATTCGCTTGAAGTGGTCTGATGAATACGGAGGGTTCGTGAGCAACACGTCGTACTCCGGAATCGTATTCTTCTCTACGTTCTCGTAGAAATCTTCGTTAACATTGTGTACACTTTCAAAACCGAGTCGTTTCAAGTGCTCTTTCATAGAACCTTCACAGAAATAGGGGTCGTATATTTTCAAACTCGCTTTCGTTTTCTTGAGACTAAGAGCGATTCGAAACAGAAAGGGTTCGATATCTTTGTACGCTTGGAAAGGAGTTTCGCAGTGGTCGCTCGCGTCCACATCGAACGGGTGCGAAGAAGATTTCGAGGGAGTAGTAGTTGTAGCTTTTAAGCTCAAATGCTCCAGAAGTTTACGTTGCTTCTGCGTCTTCTTTTTCTTGCTCTTCTTCTTCTTCTTCCTCTCTTCCTTTTCCTTATTTTCTTCTGCTTTCATGTTTTATTATTCACGAAGAAGAAGAGGAAGAATTTTGCCTCCCGTCCTCAGCGCGCCGCCGCGCGTGCCTACGATCGCACAACATCAAAATTTCGGTAACAATAGATAGACGTTTGCGTTCTCACTCTCCGACGAAAACTCTTTTTCCGCAGTCAAATGTGACGTTCTATGTTACAGTGCCCTTCGAGGGGGGCACTTTTTTGGGGGGGCAAGAGGTGATCACTTGGCGCTTTTTGGGAGAGCTGACAGCAGGGGACATGTTCGTTGTTCTTCATTCTTAACTAATAAAATAATAATGGTCGATTACTCGAAGTGGGACAAACTAGACTACGGAGACGACGATGATAGCGATGGTGATGAAGATAAAGATAGCGATACGAAAGATGAGGCAGAGAAGCAGGCAAAGAAAAACGTGCCGCACTTCCCACAGCATCCGCAAGTGACGAAATTGCACCAACCGACCAGAGTTACGATTGGAAGCGGCGAAAGCGTAGACTTCAACGTGCCTCCTCCTGCTACTTCGTCCTGCGACGCGGAGGACAATCATCCCTCAAAAGACGAGAAGATGATGAGCGAGCGCGAGTTTCGCGAGATGCAATGGATCGAGCAAGGTAAACAGCTTGAGCGCGAACACCCCGGCACGATGGTGTTCCGAGAACCACCGTCGCAAACAGAAAAAAGAATCGAAACGAAAATTTTTTCCGAAGAAGAAAAAGATGAAAGAAGGCGAGAAGCAATCGCTCGGAGGAAAGAGAAGTTCACCCGAAACGGAATTTTCGTCCGGAGAAACAGTAATCACGGTATCGAAGAGAAAGGAAATGGCGCGGGAGAACTCGATTACATGTGGTCGCAAACCTCGAGCGATGTCACGCTTTCCGTATTGGTGCCGCTAGGCACCAAGGCAAAAGACATTTGCATAGATGTTACAGAAACTTCAGTGAAAATCACACTGTGCAAAGAGTTAGTGTTTGACCGCGAGTGGGAACATCCGATTGGAGAAGAAGTGGAAGATTACGATGAAGAAGAGGAATACAACACCGGCGGCGGTTTGAAGTTTAACGAGTCCGACAAAAGTTTCACGCCGATTCCACGACAGCTGACTTATGGCTCCTGGGAAGTTACAGATTACAATGAGAATAATCGAGTTATTCGAGTAACTGCGCAGAAAAAGAGCGTTGAGTTGATGCGTCACTGGTGGCAGAAGTGCTTGAAAGGCGAAGAGAATCATGGAGAAATGTTAAAGCTTCCAGATCGCTTGGCGTCTGTGAGAGGTTACGACTCGAAAAAAGTTTGGGACGATGCGCACGCCGACTTCAAAGCTCAAGTGAAAAACAGAGAATTAATTGACATCGATGTCGGGAAGTAGCAGTAGCAATAGATATTGTAGGTATTAATAACACGAGATGCGCGCGCGCGTTCGAGTTTTACGTCCAAGTATTAGTTTGATTTCTGATTGTACATTTTTCTTTTCTTATTTCGCCTACAATTCTTATCGCCCTAGCTCCTTCTGCAGCCCCTTCTCTATATCTCTTTCAACAAATGGACGAGACGCTGCCTTATCGTAGTAGCCTGCAAAAGTATACACTCCACCCATGAAGCACATAGCACCGACGAGCATACCCAAAGCTTCGTATTTTCCGACTATCTTCGCGGGCAAATTATCCAACGCTGGTTCCGGGTGCTTGTCTCCCGCATCCCAGATCAGTTCGTGCTCTTCCTCTAAAGGGGCTGTTGGGGGAGGCGCAGTACCCGTTGGCGACCCCATTCCTGCGTTTACTTTTGCCGTCGTCGCGATCGAGCGTTCACTAATATTCAAAAGACGTCGCGAAGCGCGAAGAACCAAAGATCGCATAATACAAATTCCTTTCTTCTTTGTTCGTTGTTCGTTGTTTGTGAGGTAAAAAGGAAGAAAAAGAAAAAGAGAGAGTTTTTTATTGTTTGTCTTTGTGTGATTTCGATCCAACGAGAAAGAGGGAGAGAGGGCACCCTCCTCGAAATGCTCAATCAAAAGCCCAAAGAAAAAAATGGAAAAAACGAAAGGAATTTGAAAAAAAAATCTTGAAGAATCTTTCGCAAAAGCAAGCGCACTCGCGTCACCACACACACGCGCGCGCGCAAAGAACGGACGAACTCGAAAGACACGAACAGGAGACCGCTTTGTCGGTTTTTGTTGTTTGTGAGCTTCGAGAGAGATTGTGCTGAGACAAGCAACGAGGAAAGGAAAAAAGAAAAAAGAAAAGAGAAATCTCTTTTTGTGCGCGTGTTGCCTCCGTTGTTGGTTTGTCAGTCAAAGATGGAAGGAGGCGCGGCGATTCGAGATAAGGCGATAAGCATAGTCAAAGAAGCGGTGAGAGAAGATAAAGCGGGAAATTATGAAACCGCATTTACGCTCTACATGCAATCCCTGGATCATTTTAAGTGCTACCTCAAGTACGAAAAGAATCCAAGAATGCAAGACACTATTAAAGGAAAGTTCAACGAATATCTCGAAAGGGCCGAAGAATTACATAAAATCGTAGCGGAGCAGAAGAATGCAACGGATCAAGCCACAGAATCGGGAAATCCTGAGGCTATGAAAGCTCACCCGGGCTCGGGCGGCGCCTCCACTTCAAATGTTGGGGGTCAATCAAAGGAGGATAGCATGGAGCAGCTTAAAATGAAACAACAACTCGGAGGCGCAATAATGACAGAAAAACCAAACGTAAAGTGGTCAGACGTAGCAGGATTAGACCTCGCTAAAGATGCTCTGAAAGAAGCTGTCATCTTACCCGTAAAGTTCCCTCAATTTTTTACGGGTAAGCGAAAAGCATGGTCAGGATTTTTGTTGTATGGTCCGCCAGGAACGGGGAAATCGTACTTAGCGAAAGCAGTCGCAACGGAAGCAGATTCTACTTTCTTTTCGGTGAGCTCGTCAGACTTGGTGTCGAAATGGATGGGCGAATCGGAGAAATTGGTGAATAATTTGTTCTCCATGGCGAGAGAGAAAGCTCCTTCAATTATTTTCATTGACGAAATAGACGCACTTTGCGGAGCTAGAGGAGAGTCGGGCGAGTCGGAAGCATCCAGACGCATTAAAACAGAGATCCTCGTGCAGATGCAAGGCGTTGGTTCCGATTCGGCGGGAAAAGTTCTAGTTTTAGCCGCTACAAATACGCCGTACTCGTTGGATCAGGCTGTGCGAAGACGTTTTGATAAGAGAATTTATATACCACTCCCGGAAGCGGCAGCGCGAGCACATATGTTTGAAGTCCACGTCGGGGAAACACCTCACGACTTGACGAGCGAGGATTTTGAAAGCTTGGGTGTGCAAACACCAGGCTTTTCTGGATCAGATATTGACCATGTTGTTAAAGACGTGCTGTATGAGCCTGTTCGTAAGACGCAAGAGGCAACACACTTCAAAACGGTCACTAAAGAAGAGGACGAAACCAAGGAGTATTATGTGCCGTGCTCTCCCGGAGATCCTTCCGCTTGGGCATCGACTCTGGATGAACTTGCCAGCTTAGGATACGCGGATCGAGTGATGCCTCCACCTATAACATTGGGTGATTTCAAGAAGATTCTTTTGAGAGCAAGGCCAACGGTAGCTGCTGCTGACTTGGAAGTACACGAGCAGTTTACGAAGGAGTTTGGAGAAGAAGGCTGAGAAGAAAATGTCCTTGCCGGAAAGAAAAATAGAAGAAAATGTATTTAGTTATAAAATGTTGTAACTCGCTTTGTGCTACTCGCGTAATTAGTGGAGTATCGGATTTCAACCATTTCTTCCCTTGTGTAAAAGCGTTGTTTGTTCGCGCGTGCTTGCTTTTGCTTGCTCACCCGCTCCTTTTTGGGCTCGGTAGAAATATTTGATACAAAAATTCAAAAAATATATCTCCACATCGGCCACCAAACAAACTTCCACACAACCTGAATAGAGCGGAGACGGGAAAAGATGTCCGCTCCGCCAACATCCGAAAAGCATCAAAAGACTTTGGCGGGATTCTTCGAGAAGAGGAAGGCCCAATCCTCCGAAGATGGCGCCGAAATGTGCGACGACGACGCCGCTCGAGAAGAAGGAGGAAATCAAAAAGAAGAACAGACCACGACGACGACGACGGAGAATAATTCGCCAACGCAGCAGAAAGAAAACATCGAAGGTGCCGCAAAGAAGCGCAAACTGGTGAGAAAATCTGAAGTTCTTTATGCGAACGCGAAAACATCGTCCTCCGCAGAACAAACAAAGTTGGACAACGTGAAGAATTTGGAATTGCAGCAACAGGACAAACAACCGAAAACATCAGAAGGACTTCAACACACAAAGGAAAAAGAAGACGATGAGAAGGAGCCAAAGAAGAACGTCAACGTTGCCAACTTGAATGATGAAAATGACGAAGAGTACAAAGCATCGCGCGAATCTGATGATGAGGAAGAAGAGGAAGAAGATGATGATGATGAAATCGAAGACATTGAAGGCCCACTTTCTACTTCTGTTCAAAATAAGGCGAAGAAAACAAAGTCAAAAAATGGTAAGGAAAAATCTGAAGCCGGCGTTGGAGCTTTACAAGTCGAGCTTGCACAGAAATACATCAGCGAATCATCGGAATCCATCCCAACGTGGAAGGAGAACACGGCAACACCGTTTGGAATCGTTGCGGATACCTTTGAAAACATTGCTGAGACGACGAAACGGTTGGAGATCACAAACTTGTTGACAAATACATTCAGATCTATTATTCGTGGTGGATTATCTGATGATTTGCTCGCGGCAGTTTATTTGGCTTCAAATACGATCGCACCGCAACACCAAGGTATTGATCTCGGTATAGGTGATGCCACCCTGATCAAATGTTTGGCCGAAGCAACTGGGCGAAAAGAGGCAAACATAAAAGCGGACTACCGCGAGGCTGGTGACCTGGGATCTGTCGCCATGGCATCCCGATCAACGCAACGAACGATGTTCCAACCTGCACCATTAACGGTAAAAGGTGTCTTACAGGAGTTCCGTGTGATAGCTACTACAGCAGGGACGAATTCGGTAGATCAAAAGAAGGGACGAATTAAGAAATTGCTCGTCGCCGCCAAAGGCAGCGAAGCTGGATACATTGTGAGAGCATTACAAGGAAAGCTGCGCATTGGTCTCGCACAGCAAACCGTGAACGCTGCCCTCACGCACGCAATCGTTTTAGAAGCAAATAAAACCGCAAGTTTGAAGCTAGACGCTAACGCCCTAGCAGATGAGCTCCTGAAAGCTGTGGATATTGTGAAGCTTGTTTTCTCTGAATGTCCGAGCTATGACTTGGTTGTCCCAGCGCTCTTAGATGTTGGCATTGACGGGCTGCAGGAGAAATGCCAGTTTAAACCGGGTGCCCCAGTTAAACCGATGTTGGCAAAGCCAACGACTGGTGTTGCAGAAGTTTTGAACAGATTTTCCGACGTTGAGTTCACATGCGAATATAAATATGATGGCGAGCGAGCTCAAGTGCACTTACTCGAAGATGGATCGATAAAGATTTTTTCCAGAAATCAGGAAGATAACACGCCAAAATTCCCAGATATCGTTTCGAAATTCAAAAATTACTTGAACAACGTTGACGGAAAAATAACCTCAGTAGTCATCGATTGTGAAGCTGTGGCATACGATAGAGAGCAAGATAAGATTCTTCCTTTTCAGATTTTGAGTACGAGAGGAAAGAAAAATATCAAAATTGAAGATGTGAAAGTGCAAGTCGCATTGTACGCATTTGATTGTTTATATTTGAACGGAAAATCGCTTCTGCGCGAACCGATGAGCGTCAGGCGTCGTGCACTGTATAATTCGTTCTCAGAAACCAAAGGTGAGTTTTTATTCGCCACTGCAAAAACGAGTAAGGACGTGGAAGAGTTGCAAGTGTTTTTGGATGAATCCATCGCAGCGAATACCGAAGGTTTGATTGTAAAGACCATGGATGCTACGTATGAACCCTCTAAGCGCTCATTAAATTGGTTGAAGTTAAAGAAGGATTATATGGAAGGATGTGGAGACTCGTTAGATTTGGTTCCAATCGGTGCTTGGCACGGTAGAGGTAAAAGGACTGGAGTGTATGGAGCCTTTCTTCTCGCGTGCTACGACGAAGATGGAGAAGAGTTTCAAACAATTTGTAAAATCGGTACTGGCTTTTCCGAGGTTGACCTGGAAACCTTGTCAAAAGCGCTCGAACCGCATTTAATAGAAGCTCCCCGCCCTTACTACAAATATCCCGAAGGTATGGCACCTGACTTGTGGTTTGACGCAAAGTTAGTTTGGGAAGTGAAAGCAGCTGATCTGTCGATTTCTCCAACACACAAAGCTGCGATGGGTTTGGTGGATCCAAACAAGGGTATTGCTTTACGTTTTCCACGCTTTTTGCGAAGCCGAGAAGATAAAGAGCCGGAGATGGCGACTAACGCGCATCAAGTCGCAGATTTTTACAACGCTCAGGCGAATAAGCAAACTTTCGAGAAGGAATGAAATACGAATATTTAGCTCGCTTCGTTGGAAACAAACACAAATACTATAATCAACTATAAGAAGAACTATTCAAGACTCGACCGCAGGCGTTGCGAAGCAGCAGCTGAAACTGCTGCTGCTTTTCTTGATCGATCGTTCTACTTTTACTACTTTCTTTTTACCGCCAAGCCCGTTCGCATTTGAGGCATCTACACTTTGCTCCGCCAGCTCGGAGCTAATAAAAATATCTTTTTTCACTTCTTCAAGATCACCATCTAACCCATCCTCCTCCTCTTCGTCGTCGTCTTCGTCCCTATTTGAAGAGGAGCCAAAGCCACTGAACGATAATATACTATTAAATATGGGCGTGAGCGGAGCTGCGAATGAATCAATATCTAAGATCTGATTTTGTGAGCTTCCTTCGGTTTCGTTGAATTCAGTCGACGCCGTTGCAAAAGACGACTCACTATCGTACTCATTTTCGTTATTTTCTGTCTTAGCTTTTGATTTAGAAACTTTTGTATTTTTCTTCGCTGATCCTTTCTTCAAAACTTCTTGCTTATGAATCAGCCATTCGTCGCAAATTGCGGGCAACTCCTCGTAGGATTTCTCGATCCCGTTTACGATTATATTCTCAATCAGTCTACCGAGAGACCCAAGCGTGACGTGACATAAACCGCTAGCTACGACTTTACACGTCGTTTCTGTTGTTGGAATAATTGATATCAATCCGTCTACTATGGCATGTTTTGTAATATTATTCACCGTTCGAAACATTGTCTCGTGCGTCTTCGTTTTCCCCTTCATAAAGTCATCAAAGGCGTTCGGTGACGTGCTGCGTGTGTCGACGAATTCGACCTGTCCGCCTTTCAATAAAGGCTTTACCACCATCGGAAGCTTTATTCCCGGGACAGTGCGCACGACCGTGACGAATCTTTCTTCTTTCTCTTCTCCATTTCTGTCTATATTTACGAGTTCAAGACCTGTCCGTAAAGTTTCAGCCTCTTTCGTTCCCACTCGTTTCATATGGAATTGGCGGAAATCCTCCGTATCCTTGTCCACGACGAAGACCGTCGCGGGACAGTTCAACTTTGATTCAAACGTGAAGCGCTTTCCATACTCCTTTCCCCCGCCCATGGTCAGAACAGTTTTGCGCGCACGTGAAGGTAACAAATATATATATATATATATATAAGTAAGGCGCCGAAGCGCGCGTCAAAGTAAGAAGAAGTTTGAAATATCTCTTTGATTTTATTTAATCGTCCTTGGTTTTGGACTTCCAGCTTTTTGGACCCCCTCCAAAACGCAAAAGGGAAGACTGGAAAGACCAAGAAATTCAAAAATAAGACCACGAAGTCGCTCTCGCTTGACGTTATAAATCTGTCCGTGTTTATACTTTTAACGCGATGATGAGGTCCAAAATGCACGGAGATTTTTAGTACGTACGATGAGTAATAACGGTCTGACACCAATTATGACGCGCTTGCGTATGACTTCCTTGCGAGAAAATGGCAACGAAGGGGAGACGAACACGCCGATGAATTATACGAAATCTTCGGTGGGTTTGCAGTTTTCGCCAGTTTCTGTTTTACTAACGCCGGATCTGAGCGTCTCCACGGAGAAGAAGAAGAATGAGAAGACGACGAGGGCGACGAGGATGAGAGAAGGTAATGAGGAAGAAGAGGATTTGATCTCCCCACGTTCTCCTCCGCCAGTGTCGACGTTATTCAACTCGGAGGAGCCACCTCCCTTACTTCGTCCTATTATGCACCGACCAAGTTTTCCTGAAGATGACTTGAAGCCAGAGGATGGCTTAACGCGCATGAACTCCTTAAACGAAACCAAGTTATTAGCTGTTACGAATCTGAGACGTCAAAAATCAAATTCCTTGCCTTCGAACTTTCGCTTCGACGCTCATTTTCGATACGAGCGTAGACTAAATAGAACTGCAAACGCTGAAGTATGGCTCGTAACCGGTTTGGAAACGGGAGAACCTTTCGTCGTGAAAAAACGACATAAGCCATTTTCGAGCGATTCAGATCGGAAATCTGCTATGAGAGAGCTCGAGGCAGTGGCGAGTTTGCCGGAACATGAGAACGTGGTGAAAGTATTCCGAGGATGGCAACAAGAGCGCCTCTTCTGCATGCAATTTGAATATTGTGAATGCGGCTCACTCGGCACTGTTTTGCAGCGATTAAGACCTGGCGTTGTCCTAGAGGAACGCGATATATGGCGTTTAACATTTGAGGTTGGGAGTGCGTTGAAACACATTCACTCGCACACAGTTCTTCACTTAGATTTGAAACCGGAGAATATTTTTATCAATCGTCAGGGAACGTTCAAAATTGGGGATTTTGGTTTGGCTTGGGCACCAGGTCACCTATGGCGCGTTGAGGATGGTGACGGTGAATACGTAGCTCCAGAATTGCTGAACTTGAATGCTGATGAGAAACCACAACCTTCGTGTGATATTTTTTCGTTTGGCGCCATGCTGTATGAAGTCGCATCTGGAAGGAAATTCCGCGAGTACACATCGAGAGAAGAAAAAGATTATTCAATTCCAAAGGAGAGAAGTCTCGCTTTACGGAATTTAATAATCATGTGTCTGCATAGAGATCCAAATATGAGACCAACTGCCGATCAAATCGTCGAAACGGCAATAGAAAAGTTATAATTTTAAGCGGGAAGTTGTATTTTTTTGTATTCTTATCTACATATTCTATTCTATTCTATCTATTTGCCCTTATCAAGCGAAAAGAACAGAAGCAAGACGCCTTCGCGTTCGTTCTGCTAAGGATGAAGTCGCACCAAAATTTATGGACTCGATGAGTTCAATGCATATTTCTCTGCCGAGAGTTCTCGAATCCTCTTTAGTATACACGTCGCTTTTTGATTTGAGTAAACAAAGTGCGTATGCACATGCCCTCTCCCAATCCGATACTACAACAGAAGCTAAAACAGCTCTGAAATTCAATTCAAAAGACTTTGTTCCGCCTTCTTCGTATTCTAATATACATTTCGCGTGATCTTCAAATATTATATTATGTTCATTCGCACGAATCTTAAGTTTCAAGCGAGCACGAGCTGCGATGGTGGAGAATGATACTTGAGGTGCTCCGATTCCTTCCTTCTTTGCTTCCGCTAATATTTGCTCCGAAGCATTCACCAATGACTCAACACTTTCGACGGAAGCGTCGCTTTCGTTCAGCTCAATCATTGCCAAAGCACTGTATATTTCGGCCTTTAGAAATGCTGGAGTTGACCGCATGGAATCCTCAGAGTTCGTAAAAGCGATGAGAGCAGCCCGTTGTGTGGCAGAACTGGCAGAACTGCCTTCAGCCAAGCCTTGTAAAGCGACTTCAACCTTTGCTTTGATTGATTCGATATCGACTACACCCGAGGTGCTCTGTACTCCCCCGTCCTCCCGAAATTTACTATTTTCGTCGTTTTCGTTCGGGTTGATATTAGCTAACTCCGCCGCTCGTTGGATAAACTTTTCGCAGTCCTCTTCGGTTATTACACCTTGAAACTGTTCGACGAATTTGCCTCTATGCAGTAGCATTATTGTTGGGAGAGAACTGACTTTTAAAGCTTCCGCGATATTCGGAAACGCGTCTACATCTATTTTCTTCAGTTTTACTCTGGTTTTCCCTTCCATTGCTTTCACTAGACGCGGTGTTAATATCTTACAGGGGTTACACCAGTTCGCGTAAAAGTCAATGATGATTGCGTTACTTTGCGAATCTGCAACTAAGGCGTCCAACTCCTTCGCGTCTTGTATCTCGGAGATGTCCGCCCCATAAGTCGAAGTAGAGGAAGAAAAGTATCTCAAACTTGTAGGGGTAAACCGACCAGCGAACGAGTCTCGGCTTGCATATGACGATCTGACCGCGCTGCGCACTTGATAAACCGCGTGACGAAACATGTTCTATTTTAATGAAGTATTGTAACCAGCTAATCACGATCACTTGGTGTATCGAACGAGTAAAAATTTTTAAGAAACAAGGCAACATTCCTCTTGTCGTTAGATGACTAAACTCACATTTCACATAGCTATGAATTATTCTGTTTCTAATTCCTTATCTTTTGTTACCCATCATGCCCATCATCTTATTCATCATCGAAGGATCCTTTTCCATCTGCTGCATCATGTTCATCAGACCTTTTTCGCCGCCGAACATGTTGCGCATTTGCGGGGGTAACGCTGACATCATTTGTGACATCTGCTGCTGCATAGCTTGCTGTTGTCCATGACCTCCTCGACCTCGTGAACCTTCTTTCGGCATTTTCATTCCCTTCATTCCCTTCATCATTTTGGCCAACCGTTTAAATTCTTCTAGCAACTCTATGTAGGCTTGTGGAGATTTTCCGGCGCCTCGAGCAATCCTAATCATGCGCTTCTTGTCTGTTAATATTTTCATATTGCACGTATCTAGCTCTGTATCTGACATAGAATCCATTAAACATAACATTCGTTTAATCTTAGCTTGACCAGCTCTTTCAGAACCTTGTGGTAACGCATCTGCCATTCCTGGAATCATAGACATGACCTGAGACATCGGTCCCATCTTCGTGATGTTTTGAAACTGCTCGTACAACAATCGCATCGTGAATTGTCCAGAGGTAATACCATCGACTAATTTCTGCCCTTGGTCTTCGGGGACTACGTCAGATAACTTTTCCATCAAACCTTGCCAATCACCAAGTCCAAGTAAACGCGAAACAAAAGGTTGTGTATCAAACGCTTCGATGTCCTCAAGATGTTCGCCAGTTCCGACAAAAATAATAGGAGATTTAGTGGCCGCGACCGCTGCAATTGCACCCCCTCCTTTCGAATGGCCATCTGTTTTCGTCATTATGACCGCACCAACATCGACTGCGGATTTGAAAGCTTCCGCCTGATCTTTCGCCATTTGGCCCATGGAGGAATCCATTGTGTATATAGTCATTGTTGGACTGACTGCTTCGTCTACAACCCGCATCTCTTCAAAGAGGGCCTCGGACTGCTTATGTCTCCCCGACGTATCTACTATAATTAAATCAAACTTTTCTTCCTTGAATCTTTGCACGCCTTCGGCTGCTATTTTTGCTGGATCTGATTCGGTATACGAGCCGTAAAAAGGAATTTTAGCTTTTGTCGCGTTCTGCTTCAACTGATCAAAAGCACCCGCGCGAAATGTATCTGCGCAAACTAGCGCTGACTTAAACCCTTTCCTAGCGTAATAACTCGCGTATTTTGTGCAAGTCGTTGTTTTACCGCAACCTTGTAAACCCACAAACATGACAACGTTTGGTTTTCCTTTCTTGGGAACAAACTTTGCTCTTACTTCCGATTTTGCATCGCCTCCGTCAAGCATATTACACAGTTCGTTGAACACAGCCTTTTCCAACACTTTCTTCGCGTTGATGCCGCCGGCGAGATCGTTAATATCGACCGCTTTCACGATGTTTTTCTTCATCTGAACTACGTACTGGACGTTCACATCTGCGGACAGTAAAGCTTTCGTAATTTCCTTCAAGACGTCTTCCATAATTTCCTCGTCGATGATGGTGTGCTTGCTCAATGAGCTCAAAGCGTTCGCCAACTTACTCCCGAGTTCGTTCAGCACCATGATGACGTCGCTTTATTTTTGTACGATGCGTTGTAACTCCTTCCTCCTTCTCTGACTGTCTGTTCGCGTCTTCCTCTTCTTCTTCTTCTTCTTCTTCTTCTTCTTGCGTATATGTGCACTATTTATTCTATTTACAGAAGAGAGAAAGAACGACGAACGAAAGAAGAAGTTTTTATTACCCGGACATCTTTCGTCTGTCATTAATTAAAAAAAGGTCTTTGTCTTTCTCGTGCTGTCTCTCTTTTTTCTTCCTGACCCCTCCATCTTTGTCCATCTTCCGGGATCAAAAATCAAAGGTCTACCATATATTGACTCGATCCCAGATCCAAAAAAATTGACGGCGGAGACCAACCTGAAGCCACACCCAAAGCAAAGAGCAATCTTCTTCAGTATACTAGCACATAGAGGGTAGAACAAAAACGCAAAAACGCGCAGAGACGGATACATATAGATCAAATGACGACAACGACGACTTCAACTATGGCGGATAATCCCGTCTGGAAAGCCGTGAAACCATTCGTGAACGGTGGTCTCTCTGGGATGGGCGCGACGTGCGTGATTCAGCCGCTCGATATCGTCAAAGTTCGATTACAACTCGGCGCAACTGGGGGACCCTTCGGTGTTGCCGCCGGGATCATCAAAAACGATGGTTTTGGTGCGCTTTACACCGGTTTGTCCGCTGGTCTGTTGCGTCAAGCGACGTACACGACGGCTCGTCTTGGCATTCACTCTGAGCTTATGGATTACCTCAAAAAACAAAACAAAGGAGAGGCTTTGCCACTCTCACAAAAAGCCGGAGCTGGTTTAGCCGCCGGTGGTTTGGGTGCCCTCTTTGGTTCGCCGGCAGATTTGTCGTTGATTCGTATGCAAGCGGATAAAACTTTACCGGTCGAACAAAGAAGAAATTACAATGGCGTTGTTCACGCTTTGGGCGACATTGTCAAGAACGAAGGTATCGGAGGTTTGTTTACTGGTGCGAGCACCACTGCTGTCCGTGCGATGGCTCTCAATATGGGTATGCTCGCCTCTAACGAACAAGCAAAAGAGATGTTAACTGAACAAGGTTTCACCGGTTTCCCGAAGACCTTCATCGCATCATCCATCTCTGGTTTCTTTGCCTCTTTCTTTTCATTGCCTTTCGATTACGTTAAGACAATGTTACAAAAGCAGAAAGTTGATCCAGCGACGGGTAAATTACCATATTCTGGTATGGCGGACTGCGCAATTAAGACGTTCGCCGAAGGTGGTCCGTTGAAATTTTACACTGGCTTTCCCACGTACTACGTGCGAATCGCCCCTCACGCCATGATTACGCTCATGGTTTTAGACACAATTCAGAAGTTTGAGAAGAACAACGGACTTTAATTTTGAGATGTCATTACCTTTATATACTTGCATATTAATACATATAGATAAGCAGTTTTGTGGTTGAAATAACGAGAAACATTTTATTCATAATCGTAAGCATTGTTACGTCCCAACCCTCCCGCTCCGCAATTGTATATACCCAAGATGGACCCTTCTCTCGATTTTTTTTCTTTACTTCTTTGTCAACGTATTTCTCGAAAAGTAAATTATGTGTTGACCAGGTGGAAGGAGATAGAGGAGGGAATATTTGAACATGTGGACGTATCCGCGGCGTCGACGCCGCTGTTATCGAATTATCACTACTTCCTTCTTCTTCTTCTTCTTCCTCTTCCTTTTCTGGGTCCTTCCCATTCGCGCCGAAGAGCGAGGAGAACTCGTTGTCACAGACGGAGAAGTACAAAAAAAAACAACAACATTGTTGATAAGAAAATTTCCGGAGGATGTTTCCGGGACGTTAAAAGGCATGTGGCACGCTTCATCATCGAAGTCGTCCTCCACGCCTTTGCGTGAAATTTCGAATAAAAGATACTACACCAGCGGTTCGAAAGGAGTTTTTCAGTTGCAGATGCGACAACAGAAAAACGAGTCAAAAAACAGTTGTTTTTGGGTAGAAGGAGACTTGTTGCTGCGAACGACTTCATCTCCGGTCATGCATGTAAATTTTGCTGGAGTGTACCTTAACGCCACAGGGATAGTTCACGCTCACGGACAGAGCAGAAATCTAGAGCACGTATCCTTGGAAAATTCAAACGAACAGCGTTTCTACCAGTCAGATTTTAGAGAGGCACTCAGAACTTCGGCTTCAGATTTAGCGTGGGAAGTGGCACAGAAGAAGGATGCAAGCAAGACAAGAAACGAGGATAAAGAAGCTAATAATAATACAGGAACGTCACTTTATGATGCAATGCGTCGTCGCCAACGATTGAACTTGTTACTTTCGGGACCATTGAACACCACAGCTTATCCTTCTACATGTGAATTTGCACTTAAGTTATTCATCGAACCAGGAAAATATTCACTTCCTGAAAAAGTTGGAGATGATGCTGGAGTGAAATCAAGATTAAAGATTAGTAAAGGCGTATACCGACCTCGTAGAAATGTTTTGCCTGATGCCTCCTTCGATGCTGTTGTTACAGGGACCTTAGTTTCTGAAAACTGCGGCTTTGAATTTGTTCTCAATGCAACAACTTTTAAGATGCAAGAGTATTACGCAAAAGCAACCAACTATGGATACATAGCGATAGCGATTGTTCTGTTTCAGTTGTATGTCTTGGCGAAACAAGTTGAGTATGCGGGTAATACGCAGAGTTCTTTGTCAAAGCTCTCTATATTATCGCTTGGATTCCAATCAACTTTGGATGCCTATCTTTGTCTCGGTCACTTGATCTCAGGAATTGTTGTCGAAGAAATATTTCCATCTTTTGCCTGCCTAGCGTTTTTAGAATTTATGATGTTTTCTGTGTTTGAAATGCGCTTACTGTTGCACGTTTGGAAAATACGAAACACTTCAAATAATAGTAGTTCTTGGATAGACTTACGAAGAGAGCTCTCCGCTTTGTATGGGAAATTCTATGCCGGTTTCTTTGGCGGTGCATTCTTGATTTACATGTTGCAAAATTTTCAGACATTTTGCGTTTTATTGTTATCCTCATATTGGGTACCGCAAATTCTATGGAATTTATACTCAAATTCGAGAAAACCTTTCACACCGATGTATATAGGGATAATCAGTATAACTCGAAGTTTTATTCCGCTATACTTTTATGGATGTCCGAAAAATTTTGCGGGAATGGAACCGAATTATGTCTTGTGTGCTCTCGTCACTTTATACGTGTCTATGCAAGCGTTAATTTTACTCGCTCAACATTACGTTCATCCTCGAGTTATTACATTCAAATTAACGAAATGGCTACCAGAAGTACATAATTATCATAAGAATTACATGGGATTCGGAGATTGCTCTATTTGCCTAAGTAGTCTTAAAAGTAGTACGTCTCCAGAAATGCAAATGCACGCGCCCTGCGGTCACATTTTTCATGCGCATTGTCTTCGTAGATGGATGGACGTGAAATTAGAATGCCCGACTTGCCGTGCGAAATTGCCACCAATGTAGATATAGCCTCGAGAAGTTGACCCCATCTAACAGAAAGTTGATTGGAAGAGACAAGTACCCTAGCCAACTAGTTTAGCTAGTCTAGTCTAGTTTGTCATATATACTCATTATTCTAATGCCATCGCTGCTTTTGGATTAAACCAACCCCCTAGAGCTCCAATTATAGATACAGCTGTGTAACCATAAGCTAAATGAGTGGCCGATAGCTGAGCGCCCCCCCAATACGTCGTTAGAAATGCACCTATACGCGCAATCATGTTACCATATGAATGTCCCGTTGCGCGAATCTCTACTGGATATGCCTCCGCACTAAGTAACCATGACGCTGATCCAGATATTGGCGCAGCTGCTCGGGCAATCATAGCAAATACTAAAGGTAATGGTACATTTGGCGTAACTAACAGTGGGAGCGCTAAACCAAATACAAGAAATGAAACCGTGCAAACCATTCCACGCGATAAAAAATCAACCATGAAAACTCCTATAATGGTTCCACCAATCTCTCCGAGACACGAATATATAAGTTCTTTAAATGGAAACCTTTCGGACTTTGGAACGTGTAATACTCTAGGCAGAAATAAGATTATTCCGTAATAACAAAAAGTTTGCGCGAAAGAAGTAAGCCAAACGCAAACTGTTGCAAGAAGATATTTTGGCTTGAATAAATCTGTCATGCTTGCGTGATGTTCTTCCTCATCTTCCAACTTGAACGGTTTCATCTCTGATCTATTTGTTTTTGCTATCTTGTCCATAATAGTCTCCGCTTCTGCTGCTCTGCCTTTAGCGAGCAGCCACGAGGGTGACTCATCGAGAAAGCCAAGAAACAATAGCGAAAGAACTGGTGGTACAGACGCTAGGAGAGTAAGATACCGCCAACCTCGCGAATCGAGAACAAAATAAGCTAGCTCAGTAATCAAGATACCACCGATGGCAAACCATACCCAAATTGACATCAACACTTGTCCTCGAATTTTATCCGGACAAATCTCCGCAAGCAAATCGTACGGCACTGAGAAACCCCCAATACCAACACCAACTAAGAAGCGCATGGAGACGAGAAAATACACGCTTGGTGAAAAGGAGGAAGCGACTCCGAATCCAGCGATCAATGCGATGGATAAAATGAAAGCAGGCTTCCTGCCAAATCTATCACCAAAGATTCCAAACGCAGAGCAACCGACAATTTCTCCTGCAAAGACAGAAGCTGCGATAGAGCTTGCTTGAATTGGGTTCAAATGCCACTCCTTAGCCGCGTCGATGCTCATGAATGCTAATAGATTCACCTCTACGGATTCAGCCATGAGGCAAAAGCCTGTGATTAAGAAAAGTATCCAGTGATATTTACCCCAGCCAATCGCGTTTTTTGCATCATGGAGCGTGGATGTCACCGCCACCGCTCCGGCAGAGGAGAAGGAACGTGCTCCCTTTCGCATCTCCTTTTTTGTTGTGTATCCGAAATCGCGCGCCTTAGTATTATTATACCGACAGTTTCCTCGCTCGCTCGCTCTCGCTCTCGCTCTCGCTCTTTCTCTCTCTTTCTCTCTCTTTGCACTCTCTTTTAAACGCGGTGGCTATCAATCGTTGCTTTCCACTCAAGAGACTCTTTCTGTAGACGATCGTCGATGTGAAGAGGAGGTTCTCTTCTCTTATGCAAAAGAGGGCGCGGGTCCCGCCAAAAATGCCAAATGCCAAATGCCAAATGCCAAATAACGGATCAAAGCAAAAAAAAACAAAAAAAAAGAAATCGCAAACACAAACACAAAAAACAAAACAAAAACAAAAACAAAAACAGCCAATCCCGAGAGGAGCGAGGAATGAAACCAACGAGCGATAGAAGTGAGCGCAGCGTATCTCCATAAGAGGAGACCAGAGCGCGGAAAAAAGAGAGCGAATATAAAGAAAGCACCTTCGCCCCGCGCGCGACCGAATAGAATATAATCACTCGCCGTTGGTCTTCTTTGGCGTGGTGCCTAAAACATTTTTGAATAAAAGGAAGATGAAAAACGTTGCGGGTGAGGATATGCGAGGACGCAAATCGTCGAACAACGTTTTGCGCGATGATAATGCGGTGATATTGAAGAATGCTGATGATATTCGCTCACCCATAATGAATGACGAATCAATCGATGGTTCGGGGGGTGATTTTATATCTCTCACTCAAGCGATGGAGAAGAGCGAAAAAGTCTCTTACGGTTTCGCAGCGAGTTCAAAAAATGTTACGTCACAATCTGAAAGATCTCAGCCAATATGCTCGTCTCCTCAGAAGAAAAATGCAACTTCTGCGCTGGATCGGTTGCTTTGCACAAACAGCAGACGAAGAGAGGGTAATAATAATAGTAGATTAAATATGGAAACAAAGAGTTTGGTTTCAGACGAGGTTGTTGTCGAGCAGGAGCAGCAGCGGCGTAAAGTTGGAGCCCTTGGTGATCTTAACGAGTACAATATAAACATAGAAAGTATTGAGCCGCCCCTGGAGCTTGTTAAAGTACCTTCTACAACTTTAGCGCGAGAGTTTGGACCAGATTCGAAAGAAAAAAAGAAGAAGAAAGAGGAGGAAAAGAAAGTTGGACTGCGCGTATCGTTTCCAGCGCCTTCGCTAAGTTGGGGGAATGCAGAGGAACAGGTTTTTGCTCACGATAACATAAGAACAACAAAGAAAGAGCGGCGGTCGATTGCTAATAACGAGAAGAAAAGAAAAGCAACCTCCAACGGAGCACCATCGTTTACGGTCGAGGAAGATCACACTTCCAAGAATTCTCCATCAAAGGAGTTCATGGTAGAATGGGATGATGACGAAGATGATGAAATTATAGAAAACCATCATATATATTTGAACACTGACTCCGCCGTCGCTGTTGAAAAAGCAACACTTGAAAATCATGCGACAAACGCGTCTCGAGTAGCGAGTGCATTGAAAATAGATCCATCAGATATGAACGTTCAAGAAAAGATGATGAAAAAGCTTGAGAGAATTGATGCGCAAGGCTCACGTATAGCTGCACAAAGAATCATTCGCATACAGAAAGATGACAGCATTTTAATTTTGCATGTCGTTTCATGTCGTAAATCTAGCAATTCGGAACAACCAAAGATTATAACTTTGAAAGATCATTGGGTAGATATTCAAGTCCAAGTGAATGACCTAATTCGTATCCATTCAATAAGCAAAGGAAACGAGATTTCCGGAGACTGCGAAATCACCGCTACCAATGGTCTTATCTTAATTCTTCATCCTGAGCTTTTACTGTCCGCAACCATGCTTGGAGGATCTTTTCAATGTTTGAGAAAAGCTTTTATAAACACTGTCGTCGGTGATGGTCCTGGCGGAGATGCATCTGAAGCTGCTACATTTGGAACTCTCCTGCACGAACTTGCCGAAAAATCGTTATTAAATTCAGGCTCAAGTATTATGTCAAATAATTTCACAGGAATGAACGAAAAGCGTATGGAAGATTTTATCGTTGAATTGGCCCGCAAAAGTGCTCTAGATTTATACGCCATCAACAAAACAGTTGACAACTTTATCGAGCATGCCAGAAATGTCATCTCAGGTGTCGAAAAATGGTCAAAAAAATTGACAGCATTATCCCGCAAGGCCAGGATAATGGCAAGGGATCTTAGTTCGAAGATGAGTATTGCAAATGGAAACGAAGAGCAATTAGCAAATATGAGAGAAGAAAACAACCGTCGATTTAATCAGCCCTGTGGAGGCGTGCATGTAGAAGTCCTCAAGAATGGAACGAGTAATTCAAACGTTTTAGAAGTTTCAGAAATCGTGGATATTGAAGAAATAATTTGGGCTCCAAGATTGGGATTGAAGGGGCAAATAGACGCGATTGCTGAAGCAAGAATAAGGAATGGTAAGCAATCGACCGACATTAAAGTTGTTCCAGTTGAGCTTAAGACCGGTAAATGGAAGGACGTTGTTGAACATGGAGCTCAAGTTTTATTATACACATTGATGATTGGTGAGAGATATTTTCAAACTCCAGGCGCTTCTCCGTTCGGTGTATTGCACTACACGAACGATGATCAAAATGAAGAAGGTAAAACAACGGTAATTGAACGGACGAACTTGGAAATTGCATTTCTCATGCATCAGCGTAACCGTTTAGCTGCGGCGTTGCAGCCGCGAGATGACGAGGCTTTCCCCGATCAAAGCGGGATTCTGTATTCAGCTGAGAATATGATGGAGAGAGCGGAAAGCCCACAGGTCCGTAGTAAGTTAGCTTCTGGAATTCTGCCGAACATGTCGCCAAGTAGTTGGTGTGAACGTTGCTTTCAACGCGATAGTTGCTTTACATTGCACAAATCTCTAGAATCTGGGAATGAGCGAACTTCTGGATTACAAATCTTTTCTGCAAGCACGGATCATATTACAAAATCTCATTCAGAGTGGTTGAATAAATGGATTCGACTTGTTGACCTTGAATCGAGCGCTTCGCAAGGCAAAAGAGCGACGCCATGGATGGATGTTGAAGTAGTTTGCTCCAGAAAAGATGGGATTGCAAAAAACGGATTAAAATTGACTCATCACAATATACAAAAAAAAATATCGTTGACCCCAGAAGATGGTACGCCAAGACGAGATTCTTTCACCGGGGTATCACCTGGAAATATTGTAAATGAAGATGAATGGTTTCACGAGTTTATAGTCACGGATAGGTCCAATGAGCAGTGCTCCCTATCTAAGTTTAGTCCTGGAGATAGAGTCGTTCTTTCTCGCAACGATGGCTTAATGGTTACTGGTCGTGCCACGATCGAAAAGGTCGAGATTAACCATAACATACTGTCTCTTGTAACGTCCCGACCTCTTCGAGTGCAAAGTGACGACCATATATCGATACAGGCATCATTACCAGGTAGTGCGAACTCGGTGGAATTATGGCGTATCGATCGTGATGGCGCTGGTCATGCCATGGCGGCCCGGTCTCGTGCAAATTTAATTGCAACTCTTGCTAAGGATGTCTCGCAGAATCAAAATCAAAAGATAATGCACATTCCATCCGAAACCCGAAGAAGAATAATAGATTTCGAGGAACCAGTCTACGAAAAATTTGCTTCTATAAAGTTACCAGGAAGGTATATGAACGATTTTGCGGAATTCAAACGAGATTACCTAAACATTGTCGCCGATTTGAACGAGGAACAGCGACGTGCGGTTGAAAAGGTTGTCACTTGTTCAGATTATGCTTTGGTTCTTGGCTTACCTGGCGCAGGAAAGTCAGAAACTTTGGTCTGCTGTATTCTTGTCCTTGCGTTATTGGAAAAGCGCGTTTTAATCACTTCTCATACGCACAACGCAGTTGACAACATTTTAAAGCGTTTACCCTCGAAAGGATGCGAAGATTTTATTAGAATTGGAGACGATGAATTCAAAGTTCTCAGAGAAGTTCGAAGATATCGTCTTGGAGGTCAGCTTTGGGATTCTAGCTCGTTTGATGCGATAAACTATGCTTCCAAGAAAGCTCGAATCGTTGGTGCTACATGTTATGCTTTGAACCATCCATTCTTTGCTCGAAAGGAGTTTGACATTGTTTTAGTCGACGAAGCTGGTCAGTTGACATTACCAGCTATATTAGGTCCTTTATTATTATCCAAGACGTTCGCTTTAGTAGGTGATCACCATCAACTGCCTCCATTGATCACTTCTGAAATTGCAAGACGCAGCGGTATGGAATATTCATTATTTGCCCAACTGTGCAATAAGCATCCGAGCGTAGTCTGTTCTTTAACATCTCAATACAGGATGAACGAACCATTAACAAAGCTGCCAAACGCACTGACTTATGATGGTAAGTTAAAACCAGCGAATGATGTCGTTGCAGATAAAATGCTGATGGTCGAAGAAGACTTCGATGCCGAGGCTAGGAAAACCAAGTGGTTGATGAATGCAACGTGCGAACAGCCAAATAAAGCGGTCATTTTTCTTGATACAAGCGCAGAAAAAATAGTGCAAGATCAGACGAGAGAGAGTTCCGATGAGCGACCGGTAAACAAGGGGGAACAGCGTCTCGTTCTTGAAATTGTTCGAAGTTTGATTCGCAGAAAAGTTGAAGCACCAAAAATAGCAGTCTTGTCACCTTTCAATGCGCAAGTTGATGAAATTTCGGAACTCCTAAAGACTGACGAAAAAATACGCGATGTAGAGTCCTTAACTATCGATAAAGCACAAGGAAGAGACTTTGACGCGGTCGTAATGTCATTCGTGAAAAGTAATCCTCGAAGAGATACGACAGAGCTACTAGAAGATAAAAGACGCTTGAATGTTGCGATAACTCGAGCGAAGTCAAAGTTGATTTTGATTGGGAACATGCAAACCTTGAGAGGTAGCAATGCTATGAGTAAGATGTTGGATGTCGTCGCATCTGAGAAGATGATCGAGCCCGTGGACAACTCATTCGTAAAACTCTTTCTATAAAGAAAATACATACTATTTTTCTCCCTGCCTGATTTCCTGAATTTCTTGTGCAAGGATTGATTTTGTTCTTTCACTGAGTCCTTCTATTTCTTTTCGAAACATTTCTTCATTTTCATCCACTTCCGATGCTCCGCTATCGTTTCGATCTTGTTTTTCTCTCAAAGGGCGCAGTCTCATTTTGGTTTTGGATTTGTATTTTTTCTCCTTCAAAGTCCGCGCTTTCAAACGCCGTTTATTTTCCTTCTTCTCTGCATTTGCTCGTCGTCTGAACAGTATAATCGAACTAATGAATTTCAAAATGTCTCCTCGCCCTTCTTTACTCACGCTCGAAGTCTTGATGATGCTTGGTAATCTATGCCACGTTTCTTCTAGTCTATTTTGTAAGGCTTCTATGTTTTCCTCCACAGAAGGAGCATTCGGCCCTTTCTTTCGATCACACTTTGTGAACACAATTGTGAACGGTATGTTGTTCCCTATCAAATAGTTTGCGTAGTCTAAGTCTTTATCTTGCGTTTCTACGGAGGCATCGATTAACAACAACACTCCGCAGAGAGTTTGACGTGTTTTGAAATAGTTTTTCACGAAAGCATCCCAGGATAAAATTTCCTCCTCAGTTGCTTTTGCAAAGCCATACCCAGGAAGGTCGACGATGTACCATTTCGCGTCAATGAGATAGTGATTAATGGACTGTGTTGTGCCAGGATTCGCCGATACGATAGCATTACTCGTACCTTCCGTGAGCATATTTAGTAAAGAAGACTTCCCGACGTTGGAACGACCAATCAAAGCTATTTCAGGTAGCCCATTTTCTGGTGGACAGTCTCTCTCGTTTTCAACAGAACTTGTCAGTCGCACTTTTTGTAACTTTTTGTCGCTCACGATGGAGACGTCTGGGAGAGGCAAAGTCTGCGCTTCCGCTCCGGTCCGCAACACCGGGCGATTTTGTTTATTCGAGAAGAGCTCTTCTTCGACGTAATACACCGTGCCTGATTCGCTGTCCCATTTTGACTTGCCTCTCGCTGCGGCTACTAAAAATTTCTTCGCTGCGGTTGGTGTTTTTGTCCACTTTCGTCGCTTTTTGCTTTTTCCCTCCTCGAGAAGGAGAATTGAATTTTTCGTTTTAACAAAAATCGTCCTTGATGCACGCGACGACGATAGCGACATCAAAGACCAGGAACTGGAAGGAGTCATGGCAGCGATGATGGTAATTGTGATGGTGATTTGGCGATGTAGTGATGTTCTGGCGGCGAGAAACGAAAAATCTAAAAGCTCATTTTTTTAGCTCCACTTTCCTCTTTTCCAAAGAGAGAGAGAGAGAGAGAGAGAGAGAGAGACTTCTTTCTTCGTTTGCTGGGCACCCGGATGCCGGATGATAAAAGGAAAAAAACTGCGTGTACGCGTGCAAAGAGAGAGTTTTCACAAAAAAAACGGAACAAAAATTACACTGACGAAAGGATGAAACCTTCTCCTTCTTATGCTGGCCCGATTGTCACTTCATTGGCGACTGTGTTTGCCGCGAGTGGCGCGTGCTTGTACGCCGTAAACGTACAAAAAATCTTTGGAGGTATGCCCTGAGAGAAAGAGAGAGCGAGAGAAAAATCTTTTTGTCTTGATTTCGTGTGGGTTTTTACCCTTCTCAAGATCTGTTTCATTTTCATCATTTCTATTTCTTTTGGTGCTCTCTTTTGCTCACGATGTCTTTCTTCTTCATTCGTTTTTATTTACATGAACAACAACGACCAAATCACAGGCTCGACTCCGTCGACGATTACGAACACAGAATGGCTCGCCGCGACGGAAGCTTCGTTTCAAAATGGGGTAGAACGAGAAGGAGCACCTGGGAAACCAATAGCAGTCAATCCGATGAGCAGAAATGTCTCTCCTTGAACAACCAAACGAATAAACGCAGGAGAAAGAGAGAAAGAGAGAAAGAAAGAGGGGCAAAATTAGAGAGTAAACATATATAACATAACCCAACACTTTTTGTATAATAAGATCAAACTATAAGTCTAGTGGGTATAAACTGCAGCAGCGGTGTCTTGTTTTTTATCCTCTAATGAATTGTCTCGAGTCTCCCGAACTCTTCTTACCGTACGGATTACTCGCGCTAAAACCGTGACCAGTCCCTTTTTGCCTCCTATAATCACTACCAGGCGCACCATTTGATACTTTACCTCTACCTTTACTCGCTTTTGATTCTAAATTCAGCTGCACTTTGGGAGGGCGACTGAATCCAAAAGATAAGCCCACAGCAGCCAAATTGAGAGCGTGAACGTTATACACATCTTTCAGAGTGTGCGAGTTGTACGCTAAAATGTATGCTCTGTATGCATCTCTCGCAGATGTGTGCAAGTAATAGTTTTTCTCGACCAATTTTTCAAGTTGAGATTGCACATTAGCTATTTTCTTCTGTGGAAATTCATATTCATTCAGAGGTACTTTTGCATTCTTGAGATATTTCAAGAAACCAAGTTCCTCTGGAATGAGAAATAACAGAGCGCGCCCTCTTCCGTCGGTTCCTCGAGCAGTTCGCCCAACTCTATGAATGTACTCTTTCGGATCGTCCGGCGGATCGTATTGTATTATCCAATCAACATCTGGAATATCTAATCCTCTCGCCGCAACATCCGTGCACAACAAAATGCCTCTATCAGCTTTACAAAACTCAAAAAATGTAGTTGTTCTCCTCTGCTGCTTCTGTTTACCGTGTATATCAGAAACCGGTATGTCTATGTAGTTCAATAACTCCGCGTGATATTTGACTGAATTACATGACGAAAAGAAAACCATCACCTTTTTCTTCAAATTTTTCTTTAAAAATGTAAATAAGAGCAAAAAGCGCTTCTCAGACGGAACGACACAATAACCTTGCTCAACTCCGGAAGCAGTAGAGACGGCCCTTGAATCATCAACTCCAATGTATAAAGGCGTTTTCAAACTTAAACGCGCTAAATCTTCGACTTTCGTGGTTTGAGTAGCGGAAAATAACATCGATTGACGGTCTTTTGGAAGCATTTTCACAATCGTACGCATCTCCTCTTCGAAACCAATATCGAGCATGCGGTCTGCTTCATCCATGACAAATACTTTCAACGAATTGTATTGAAAACCACGAGTATTCTGCATGTGATCGAGTAATCTGCCTGGCGTGGCAACGAGAAGGTTTACCCCTTTAATTAATTTTTCACCCTCCGCTCGTCGATTGGCTCCACCCATCAACAATCCATGGGTTTGAGAATGTTTTTGCATGAGTTGTTGCGCAACGCTATAGATTTGCATGGCCAGTTCGCGAGTGGGCGAGAGAACCATCACTCCGCATCCATTTCTGGGCATAAACTTAGCGTGGTATAGAAGCTCGCAACACGGAATCAGGAATGCTAAGGTTTTCCCAGAACCAGTTCTAGCCGCACCGAGCACGTCTCGTCCCGCTAACAAAGGAGGAATACACCTCGCCTGCACCTCTGTCATCTTCTCGTGACCCAATTCTTTGATGCCCTGCATCGTTGGGTTGGACAAGTCCAAACTCGCAAACGTCGCGGAGGAGAGGATACCATCGACTTGCACGACGACGTGGTTTTTGTCTCCAGGTTTTGGCAGCGAATTTGTATTATCTCTTTTACCATCTTTAGCACCTTCGCGTCCTTTTTCTTCTTCTTCTTCTTCTTCTTCTTCTTCTTCTTCTTCTTCTTCTTCTTCTTCTTCTTCTTCTTGTCTTTCGCCGCCGCCGTCCTTTTTCCTACTTTTCTTTTTCTTCATTTCTTTGTCTTCTTCTTCTTCTTCTTCTCCTCCTCGTTCCACTTCTTCTCTTTCCATCTCGCGCCGTTTCTTTTTGTCTTTCTTCTCCCCTTTCATCATCTTTGTCTTCTTCTTTGACCGTCGCTCTTCCTTCTCCCGAGACTCGGAGCGGAGAGACATGTGTACCTCTTTAACAAAATGCGTGGAATATTTGTTGTGAGTTCTCACATGAAAGAGAAAAAAAGGGAGCGAAAAAAAATGAAGGTGAAGCTTTACTTTTTGTATCGCGTCGCTTTTTTTTGTCGGGCGCTTGGTTCACATATACACGCTCACATACACTAATAGGATGCAGTAGTGGAGAGAAAAAGAGCTTAGAGGTGCGCTTCATTTCCATTTTTACTCTCTGTCTCTTTCGAGAGTGCTTTTCACGGTTAGCCTCCACCCCGGCTTTTTTTTCCCGGCGGCTTGACTTTTACGAAGCATTCGAGAAACAAGAACAACGAAGCCGATTCAAAAAAGGCGAAGCCGTCGTGTGATAAACAGCGAGCATGAACACAAAGACAGTGATGATTTTATGTTATTTCTGACACCTCTTGTTTGAGCGTCGTGTGGCCACTTCGCGCTGAGCTCACTTTTATTTCTGAGTCTTAGTGAAAAACAATTGTTCTGCTGTTTATTGAAGAGCTGGCGTTTCGTTCGTTCGTTCGTTCGTTTTCGCGCCCAAAAAGCCGGCGGAGGTGAAGAGCGGCGAGCGGTGTAAAAACCACCCAGGCCGTCAAACTTGGGTCGTCGTATCATACAGGATCCCCCGTGACTTGCGGACGCGTACAATAAACGGTTGGAGAGGCAAATGTCTGCTTGGAATATCCTTCCAGTGATTTTCGAGCCTGATGTTCTCTCTACATTTTTATCAAGCGAATATTAATGACGGCAACGAAGATGAATATAACAACTGGAAGCTTGTGACGACAACATCACAATATACATTCATGCGTGTCAAATGAGGCCGGAGTAATTACCGGACCATTGATATCAGTTTAGAATCCGAAGCTTCTTGTTCGTTGTGCCATTCTCGTTTTTTATGGAGACGCTTTCTAATTAATCATCTTCCCTATTTCCCCGGTTTCATGGGGTCAGTAGTGCCGAAGGGAGCGTATATCGACGATTCTATTTCGAGACAGCTTTTGAGTCTTTCGCTCTGTTTTGTACAGTCGAGTGAAAAAAATTAGTGCTGTCTATATTTTCTTTGGTTTTGGAGTCCTCAGAAGGACTGTTTGTTTCGCGAGCGGAAGACGCAAACTGGATTATTTGAGACCCATTTAGATAATTCTGCGTCTTTACTCGCTATAAAAATGGTCACCTATTCCATCTGTTGAGCATTTTAGTGCAAAAGCAGCCACATTGGTGAAACAGTTTTATATTTTGTGCGCAAAAAAATGCTGCACTCGAAGATTCGCTCACACAAGCTTGAACAAATCTCTTTTCTTTCGTTTTTCCACACAACACAAATACAGGTTTCGAGTGCTTTCGAGAAATCGAAAGAGAGAGTGTGTGTAATGAGAACGTTCTCTTCTCATAAGTTATTTTGAGTTCGTGAAATATTAAGTAAAAGTACACAAGCGCTCCTATCTTTTTTTTACTTCTACTTTCCTTTGGGTGCTCAAATCGGGGATTACACAAAAATTCTCCTTATTTTGAAATTTCGAATCGAGTCTTCAGAATTATTTCCTTTAAATGAGAGAGTCACTATCTCAAAACCCATTGAGCTCTCAAACGAACAAAACAGACGACAACGAGATTGACTCAAAACGGTTTCTCGGTAAAGCCAGCGCTGATCCAGATCTTACTAAACGGCAAAGATATAAAGAAATAGAACGTGAAATAGAAGCGTTGAGGAAAAAGAAAGAAGTATGGATGTCCCTAAAAAAAGACAAAAGACGTAAGCTTGAAGAGACAAAGTTTGAGCGTGGCCTACAAAATGAAGTCTTCGAGCACATTGATAAAGAGAATAGAAAATGCGCTTCGAAGGCGAAACTTGTTTGCTGGTCGTTTGAAAATTTTCACCTGAAAAGAAAGTTTTGCGCAGCTAGCTACGAGAAGTTCTGGGAGTATTATGAGATTTTGGAGAAAGACGAGCGACATCATTACGAAATCATTCGGGAAAACGAACCATGTCATCTCTATTTCGACCTCGAGTTCAATATTCATGCTAATCCAGGCATTGACGGAGTAAAATCTACGGATGCTTTACTCGATTTGATAAAAGAAGAGCTGTACGAAAAGCATAACATCGCAATTGAACTGAATAAACATGTAGTCGAACTAGAAAGTATAGGCACCGACAACGCCAACAAAAAATTTTCTCGGCACGTTATCATACGACTTCCAGGAGCTGCGTTCAAATCGAATATTCACGTTGGAAAGTTTGTTAAAGATTTCTGGAATTCGGTCTGCGAAAAACGCACGAGTGATGACAGATGTGAGAAACTTTTCATTCGGAAAGAACCGAATGACATTGAAGGTCAGGATTCAATCATTGATTTAGGCGTGTACACTCGAAACAGAGCTTTTCGTTTATTTTTATCGAGCAAAGCAAAGAAGAAAGAAGTACTGCAGTGCACCAAGAGATTTTGGACGCATTCAAAAGAATGCGAAATCTTTTATCGTTCGTTGGTTACAAAAGTAGACAAAGATCAGCAGAATAAATTGATTGAATACCAAGACGTGACAGTTTCTCTTTCACAAAAGAGCAATAATTGTGCAAACATGTTCTCTGGATTTGGATATCGGAGAGATTCCCTTTCTTCAAATCCTGCTAAACACAGAGTACCTCCGTGTACCGAACTCGTGGACTTCGTACTCCAAGATTTCGATAGCTGGAGTGGTGCGAAGATGAATAAAGCTACTGTGCGCTCGTGGGCTGCTTTTCCAGATCATGATACATTGGTCTTAAATTTAGTTGGAAATCGCTATTGCGAAAATATAAATCGTCAGCACAAATCTAATAACGTTATGTTGATTGTGGATTTTCAGCGCGGCAAGTATCATCAGAAATGCCACGACCCAGATTGCAAAGGAATGGATTCTAGGTTACGCGATCTTCCTGTAGATATGCTGCAAAGAGCAATCAAAAACGGTCGCGCACTTCCATTTGAGCGTGAGGAACCGAAATGTGAAAGCGATGATGAGGAATTTTGGCAGAATGCTGCCTCAGCAGCGGAAGGGTTATGGTAGCAATGACAAAAGCTTATTGGAATTTTTTTTGTACCTACCGGTACCATGGTATTTACTTCTTTACTAGAAACTTTTAGATTTAGAATCCAGGAGGCATTCCAGGTCCAGGAACACTATCATTTGCATCTTCTTTATTTTCTGTGATCATGCATTCTGTTGTTAACATCAGAGACGAAACGCCCGAAGCGTCAATGAGCGACGTTCGAACAACTTTCAATGGATCGATTACACCTGCCTTGACCATGTCGCAAAATTCATCAGTTGCTGCGTTGTAACCCTTACCTTTATCTTCAAATCCCAACACTTTTTCCACAATGACTGAGCCTTCAACACCCGCATTATTCGCAATAGTTCGCATGGGCATTTTTAAAGCTGAACGAACAATTTGTACGCCAATTTTTTGATCGAAGTTCGTCATAGAGTCTTCCAGCGCACCAAGAGCTTTCGTGGCGTGAAGCAATGCAGTACCACCACCTGGTACAATACCTTCTTCAACTGCAGCTTTCGTTGCGTTGAGTGCGTCTACTACGCGATCTTTCTTTTCACCCACTTCAACTTCGGAAGAACCTCCTATTTTTAACACGGCTACTCCTCCCGAAAGTTTTGCGAGCCTTTCAGTCATTTTTTCTCTGTCATAGTCAGACTGAGATTCCGCAATCAAATCACGTAACTGTTCGCATCGTTCCTCGATTGATGACTTCTCACCAGCACCGTCTAGTAAAATAGTATCGTCTTTCGAAACGGTTACTTTCTTTGCAGACCCTAACATAGACATCTCGACTTCCTCGAGTTTGTACCCGAGATCCTCGCTGATGACGGTTCCGCCAGACAAAATTGCGATGTCCTGCAGGTTAGCTTTTCTGTTGTCCCCAAATCCTGGAGCTTTGACTGCGCAAATCTTCACTCCACCTCGTAACTTATTCACAATCAAAGTTGCGAGAGCTTCAGATTCGACGTCTTCCGCGACGATGAGCAATGGTCTCTGTGTCTTTAAAACAGATTCGAGAATAGGCAACAAAGGAGTCAAACCAGAAATTTTCTTCTCGAAAATCAGAATAAAGGGATTCTCGAGCTCGCACTTTTGTGTATTTGGATTGGTCACAAAGTAAGGCGAAATGTAACCTCGATCAAATTTCATTCCTTCTACGACCTCTAATTCATTTTCGAGCGTTTTGCCGTCCTGTTTTTTAAAAGCATAAAAATTTAGAATTTAGAAGGTCAGTTGGCTTTTCTTCCTAAACATATTTGAGCGGGGAAGCTTTTACACATCAACAAAAAATCAATACTGGTCTTCCGAGTCAGTGTAACTATGACATATATATCCTTCATTAGCACATGTAAAAATCAGCACACGAATGTGCAAAACCTGGCTAAATAAAGCAATTCATTGGCATCATCCCCGATATGGACTGTTTTTTTGATCTTCGTGTGGCAAAAGAGTGGGCGAGTGAAAAAAGAGAAAAAGAAGAGAAACAGACGAGAAATGATAAGGCATACCGAGCAAGTTATCACTCCTTCTTTTCCAACTTTTTCCATAGCTTTAGCGATCAAATCACCAATTTCACGCTCCCCGTTAGCAGAAATTGTGCCAACCTGAGCAATTTCTTCCGTGGTTGAAATCATTTTCCGCGTGGACTGTAATTCCTTCAAAATCACATCTACGGCTTGCTGGATGCCTCTTCTCAAATCCATCGGATTCATCCCAGCGGCTACAGATTTACATCCTTCACTATATATAGCTCTCGTTAGAACAGTTGCTGTTGTGGTTCCGTCACCTGCCACGTCATTCGTTGATACTGCCACTTGCTTAACGAGAGAAGCGCCCAGGTTCATCATTTTGTCTTTGAACTCAACATTTTTCGCAACAGTTACACCATCCTTGGTTATTTTCGGTGCACCGTAGTTTTGTTCGATGACTACGTTTCGGCCTTTTGGTCCGAGAGTGACTTGAACGGCATCCGCCAAACTATCACATCCTTGAAGTATAAGAGCTCTCGCTTCGACCCCAAACTTTAAATCTTTAGAAGCGTACCCGCGCCGCAGAAAACTAGCAGCGCTCGAAGGCGTCAAGGCACCACTGCTTCTTATGCTACTGCTATGTGTATTTAAAAAAAAACAGAAGAACGTAAAGGTGAGCGTTCTAGAAATATTTCTTGCGTGCATCAATCAATCAAAAATCCACCAGCGCGCGGAGAAAGATTTACGAAGGAGAATTTGTGAGACTCAAAGAAGAAGTACCGAGCGTAACTTCCTGAATGAAGAACACATCACGCCTATACATCATCATGTATTTACATTTAGCATCACGTCGCTGAATTTTCTTCGTGTGATGGAAAAGAAAAGACGACGATTGAAGATGACGAAAGACGGCGGATTCTTCTCGAAAAAAATTCTCGATTGCCTGCAAAAACAATTCTAAAACGAACCTGGACGACGATAAGAAGGAAGAGGAAGACGATGCCGAAGCGAGACGCGCTAATGGCTTGAGCGAGCGTTTCAGCATTCTATACTGCGGAGAATTTGTGTTCTGTGTGTGAAAGTAAAAAGTGAAGAAACGAATTTCCACCCGCCACTTTCTTTTTAACTTTTCTGTTTTCGTGTTTTGGGTTGCTGTGGGTTGCTGGAAAAAGGAACTAAGAGAAAGAGAAGTCGGATTATGGGACGCGCGAACGAGCACGAATGAGACAAGTACACGTACAAGAGGAAATATGTTACAATAGCTGTTTTCTCTTCGTCGGGGAAGATATCAAAACACCAACAGACAAAACACAACGAAAGATCCTAAAAGCAAAAGCATCCAGCTCAGCAGAGCTTGCTGCTGAGCATAGCCGGGGCTTTCCCCCGTAACTAAAAGTCTAAACCCAAATTGGAACGCAACACCAGGAACAGTTGCCCCAAACCTTCTATTATTTTGTTGTGGATACGCTTCCGCGATCCGGGTCACGTCTCTGGCTTCGCTTGGATTTGCTTGAGAGAGATTATTCGGAGTGTTTGGATTCGGAGGTAAATGCACTCCTTGTGGTCGAGATGGAATCTTTGATACGACTGTTCCATTACCACCGCCACTACTGCCACCATTTCCATCACCAGTACAACCACTACAACCAACACCACCGTTTCCTTTTCGAGAAGCCTGAGAGTCCGACTCATTGCCATATAGAGGAATAAGCAACTCCTCGACGATGTCTTTGTTGCACACGGGACAGTTTTGATGTATAGGGTGCATTATCAGCCATCTGTTCGGAAAAGAAGAAGAAGAAGGAAGAAGAAAGGTTATCAGATACATCGATCGTGACGATGACGATATGACGATATGACGATGATGATGAGATCAATAGTCTTGAAAAAATAATTTCTTGTTGTCTTGAAAATCGAACGTACTTGTGAATGCACGGCCAGCAATATAAATGACCGCACTGCGTGATGATGGGTTCTTTCGCAGTCTCTAAACATATATTGCACTCCCAGAGCGCTTTAGGAGCATTTTTCCTCTGCCCGGTTTTCCCATCTCCGATATAATTAGCACTAGGAGTGTTTTCTTTTTGTACATCTGGTTTTTGTTCCGAGGAAGGAGGAAGTGGAGATCCAGTAGACATTCTTTTTTTTTACACGAGCAAGTAGTTCTTCTAGTCGTCGTCGTCGTCGTCGTCGTCGTCTTTATACCCGCCTTTCTACCCGTCTTTGTCTCTCCCTCTCTCTCTCTTTCTCTCTCTCTTTCTCTCTCTTTCTCTCTCTTTCTCTCTCTCTTTCTCTCTCTTTCTCTCTCTTTCTTTCTCTCTCTTTGTGTACGAATTGAACGGTGTGCGTGTACGACGTATAATTTGTCGCTTTTGGCAAAAAGATCAATTTTTATGGAGAGAATTTTTTTTCTTTCGGAGGAACAAACAACGCCTTCAACCCTAATTTTTTCAAGGAGTTCCCATCGGAGCTTTTTTGGAGAGTGGAGAGGATTGGAGGGAATTTTTCTTTTTCGTACGAAGGCAAAAAGTGGTGATGATTTCTCTTTATTCTATCTACTGGAAGCTTCTGTTTATTTATACGAGACGAACGAGCGCACTCATGAGTTCAGCCGTCCGAAGATCTGTTCGCCAATTAGCCTCGAGCGTTTCCAGAGTATCCTCATTCGCCGCTTCTGTGAGCTCCGAGTCCACCTCGAGCATTGGCTTAAGGACGCTTTTTTCCAAAGTCCCATCGAGTGGTATTGCCTCAGCGCTTCAGCAAAGAGCAGCGGCGTCTGTTTCCGTGCGCTCGTTTCAAACCACCGCTATGTCTGCGATGTCTAACAAGTGCGTTCATTACTCTTTATAACGTGTCTACTTCTTCAAATCTCTGAGCTGGAACCTACTTCCGCCACAACGAAAGAAGGAACGCGAAGGGACGCGCACGCGCGTTTCGGTCTTTTTTCTCCGATCATTTACGTTCTCGGTCTTTCGGGGTCTCTCGATGAGAATAATGGGTGTTCGTTTTACAAACGACGTCAAAGTCGTATTCCGGCGTGCATGTGTGTCAAAAAATTCTATCATAACAACTCTTTCTTCTCCATACAAACTATCTCTGAAGCCATAACGACACTGACGCATCAATCCTCTTCTTTCTGTATTCATTTTATCGCTCTCAGGTTAATCAGTCCTCACGGCGACAAGCTCGTAAACTTGATGGTTGACCCAGCGAAAGCCGCGTCTGTGGAGGCTTCTGCTACGAGGACTCTCGAACTTTCTGATAGAAATGCGTGCGACGTCGAGCTATTGTGTGTTGGAGGATTTTCTCCTTTGACTGGTTTCATGAACGCCGAAGCGTACGATCATGTCGTAGAGAATATGCGTCTTCCCGGCTCGAATTTGCTTTTTGGTTTACCAATTGTTTTGGACACTGATTGTGAAGATACCAAAGTGGGTGATAAAGTTCTGTTGAGATACAAAGGAAAATCCGTCGCAGTGTTAACAGTGGATTCCAAATGGAGACCTAACAAGCCAAAAGAAGCGAAGATGTGCTACGGCACGTCTTCCATTGAGCACCCGGGTGTTCATATGATTGCTGAAGAGCGAGGAAGATACTATATTGGTGGTTCGCTCGAAGGCTTGGCGATGCCAGTGAGAGAGTTTGCTACGCCAACCCCAGCTGAAGTCCGCGCTGATTTACCCGAAGGCAAGGATGTCGTCGCTTTCCAATGCCGTAATCCCATTCACCGCGCACATTATGAGTTATTCACCCGAGCTCTTGATGCAGAAAATGTTGGAGAAGGCGCAGTAGTTTTGGTTCACCCAACCATGGGTCCAACCCAAGACGATGATATTTCGGGTTTGGTTCGATACAAAACTTACGTCGTGCTTAAAGAGGAAACTAAAAACCCGCAAGTTCGCTGGGCGTACCTCCCATATTCTATGCACATGGCAGGTCCAAGAGAAGCGATTCAGCACATGATCATTCGAAAGAATTACGGTTGTACTCACTTCATCATCGGCCGTGATATGGCTGGTTCCAAATCTTCGCTCGATGGCGAAGATTTCTATGGTGCTTACGAAGCTCAAGATTTGGCAAAGCAAAACGCGGCTGAACTTGGAATGAAAACTGTTCCTTCGTTGAATGTCGTCTACACCGATGAAAAGGGATACGTTACGGCTGATGTGGCTGAAAAAGAGGGCTTATCTGTGAAGAAACTTTCTGGTACAAAGTTTCGAAAAATGTTACGAGGTGGAGAAGAAATTCCAGAATGGTTTGCGTTCAAATCCGTCGTCAAAGTCTTGCGTGAAAATGCTTAATTTTATAATTTTATAAACTCATTGTCCAAGTCCTAATAGTACGTACTACATACCTACGTAGTATATCTTTTATCGATTAAACTACTACTACTAACATAGTACAACCGTATAAGTACATGTAGTTATATTTTGCACTCTCATCTTTTTCCTAAGCCGACATTGGAAATGACAGCCGCCTCGTCGGCGGCGAGCTTGTTCTCTGCGTATCCTTGTATAGATGGGGTTGCCACTGGCATCCTTCGTTTAGGAGAAAATAACGTACGATCTTCCGTCCAAGCATGCTCTCGGAGGAATCCTTCCGGTAGTGCGTTGCACGCCGCAGCTTTCAGGCGGATTTTATCGTTCAAGTCTTTCTGCATCGCCCTGTGCTGCTCCATTTTTTTCCTACTATACTCTTTCGCCTTTGCTTCGTACTCTTCCAATTGCGCTTGCGTGAGCTTCTGGGGTTTTATCTCTGTTGGCTCCACCGCTTTCACGAGCAGATTCATGTATTTATCTAAAGCTGCGTCTAACTTTGGGTCTCTTTTAATTTCACCCATACCACCACCACTTTTACTTTTACTGCGCCGGCCTTGAGACGCCTTCGACTTGCTCTGAGAACCTTTTTTTGCCGCCTTGGCGTATCCCTTTCTCTGTTGCTGACGATGCATCGTCGCTGAAATCGCTGAAAGTTTCGTCGACACTGTGGTTTGTGTTGAAGAAGTATTTAACGACGACGTCGATGCGGAGGCGAGAAAAAAAGGAGGACTAGTCGTCGAAAGATGTGCAATTTTGCTTCTGCTTCTGCTCGTTTGATGACGGCGAAAGTGGTGGTGGTGGTGGTGGTGGTGGTGTAGTTTATGCTGTTGCGCGCGAGCAAAACAAGACGAGGGAAATGATGATGAAGAAGAAGCCGTAGTTTCCATCAATTGCCGACAAACGGTCGCGATGGCAGTCGATCGTTCTCCTAAATAGCGGCGTAACATTTTTCTTTGTGTGTCTTTTTCTTTGGCGGAGGAGAAGTCTCGTCCGACAAAAATATAAAATGGAGCGAAAGAGTTCATTAATAATTTAAAAATACATATAGGTACCTGTGTACGTACACAGATGAAGAACAACAACAACAACAACAACAACAACAACAAGAGAATGAGAAACAAGAAAGTGACTGGTTTTCCCGCTTCAAAGAAGAATTCGCAGCATACTATACACATACAACACGTGTTATTACATACGAAAGTTTTCAAGATGGCGTCAACTCGAGGACGAGCACTTCGTTGCACGCAAATATTTTTCGTTTTTCAGAAACAAGTGTTGTTTGTTTCTCTTCTACCATTATCTTCTTGAAAAGCTCGCGATTTTGAGGAGCTCGAAGCGGTGGATCTGCTATGAATATTCGACCCCCGTTTGCTTTAACAAATTTGGAGCAAAATTCGCTCACTGGTTCAACTGCGTGCTTTTCATACAGAACGTCAGCGGCGACTAAAATGTCAAAGCTGTTCAACTTATTTTCGTCGGCTGGAGCGTTCCAGTCCAATACTTCCGTTTTAACTATATTTTCTACGTCGTTCAGTTTAGCACTCGCATTGGCGCACTCTAAACACAGAGGTTCTCTGTCAAACAAGGTCACCGACTTTGCTCCTAACTTTGCCAGCGTTAAACCTACTAAACCAAGCCCACAACCGAGTTCGCAAACGGTTTTTCCCCCAAACTTACTGTCAGAGGTGTCAGAGGGTTCTGTTGTTTCGTCTTCTGAATGCATAAGTGCGAGGTGCGCTGATAATGCACATGCAGAAGGCCATAAAGCGGCCCAATACGGATCAGCATCCAATTGTTTCTTTTCTATGTAATACTCTATGACTGCATTTTCCGACTTTGGGCGACAAATATGCACCGTCATTTCGTTAAAGACGACGACCTCTTCCGTGATGGTTTCGAAAGAAGAGGAAGAGGAAGAGGAGGAGGAGGGCACGAGCTCTCGAGGATAATTATTATTCCGTTTCGTGGGTGACGGCACGCGCGCTTCTTCTTGTTTCCTCCTCTTCTCGCGGCGATGAACGAGAAGAGGAGGAGGTGGAACAGTACTTTGAGAGCGGCGCGACAACAGCGCCATCTTCATCCCGTCTCTTTTGATGAGTCTCTTTCGAGTGAGTGTCTTTTTTTAATCCCGCCAAAAAAACGAAAAAAGGGTGTGAAAACCAAAGACGGCAACACCAAAAAAAAGAGACGCCGGAAGAAAAAGATCCTCCTCTTCTTGGAATTCAAACACTTTTACGACAAGACACGTTCAGATCGGCGCACGAGTACGATGTCGAAGGGCACGATAGTTCTTGGATCGATCTCACCGATGGAGGTGAGATCGGTGCGGACGAGCGGTCTCGGAACACCCTCCTCTTCCCACTCCTTCTTTTCAAAGCCGCCTTCTTCGAAATTCTCTCAAGAGCAGCACAGGCATCACAAGCAGAATTCTCGTCCTTCCTCCTCCTGGGCGGGACGATTCGTGAGACACAACACCGTTACAAAGAGTAAGAGTAATGTTGCCGTCACTGCGATAATTTCTCCGGCCGGAGTAGGCGGAGGAGGACAAGGAGATGCACAAAAAATGCTTCTCGAAGAAGAGCTCGGCGTCAAGAGCATGTACGCTTTGAACTCGAAACTCAAGACCAGAGAGGTTTTCGGCGAACATGAATTCGTGGTCATGCAGAAGATCAACAAGTCCCACGAAGTCGTCGTTAAAGTGACGACGAATGGAGTTAAATATTGCGTCACGATCGAGACAACTCTCGACTGTAAGAAGGATAACGAATCTCTCTTCTTGCACTGGGGAGTTGCTCAAGATCCAAACCAGTTGTACGCATTTAATGAACCACCCATGGAACTTCGACCAGAGAACACGCGTCCATTCAATGCTGACGCCTGTCAAACTTTGCTCAAATCGAGGAATACTCGAGATCGTTTGAGAACGAAGGGAGGAGGAACGATCGAAATTTCTGGAGATGTGTGTGACTCTGTGCACGCCATCAACTTCGTGATCAGAGACGAGAATTCAGATCAGTGGTTTAAGCCACAAGGTGGAGACTCGTTCCACGTGAAAATCCCGACTCCACCTCCTCCAATCGTTGAAGTAAACGAAACTTTCGTGGAAGAAGAGATTGATGTCGAGGAAATGGAGGAAATGGAAGTCGAGATTGAAGATGAACCGATTCCTCCTCCTCCTCCTCCTCCTCCTCCTCCTCCTCCTACAGCAACAACGACGAAAATGGATGCAAGTGATATAGATTCTTCGGAGGTAGTTAGTGCGGGTGATTTATTCAAGCGAATAATGGAGCGAGAAGCGGAAAAAAGAAGGAGGACAAAAACTGCCGTTCAATTTGGCTCGATGGATTTCAGCAACAATGTGTCGTCTCTTCGCTCGATGGATAGTTCAAACTCGGCGACAGTGACAAAAAACAAGATCTTTATGCGAGATGGTAAAAAATACGAAAAGAAGATGGTGCCAAGGATAGTAAAAACAAAAGTGAAAAAGCGTGTTCTCACTGAAATTCAAGTTCCAGCAAAGCTCGTCGAAGGACCTTGGATTGACTATGGAGGCTCAAGTTCCAAAATATTTTTGGAATCTGAAAACGCATATCGCATTGGTGCCTTGGTAGAGGGCAATTCTTTGTCAGCATTTGAGAGGAAAAATGGTGCGGTGACTTGCAGAATTGAAACGAATATCCCAGATGATGTGCATTTGCATTGGGGCATCGTTCCACGCGGTGGAAGATCTGATTTATGGACAGCTCCACCAGAAGCTATGCGTCCACCTGAAACAAGGTCACATGATGATCAGGCAGTACAGACGCCGTTGAAAAGGGTAACGCATCCTTTGCTTGGGTCTCATAGTTTTATTGAACTTGATTTGAATATTGTTTCTATATCGCAATTGCGATTTTGCCTCTTAGGAAAGAACAATACTTGGTTTGATAACTCTGGACAGGGCTATTCGATCCAGCTTCCAGAACTTCAAAAGTCGGAATCAAAGTTAACTCCTCAGCAGATGCAAGAAAGTGTGTCGAAGAAGATCGAAGAAACCGAGCAAAAAGCTCTGCTGTGCATGGAAGCTGCCGAGGGTACTAAAGAATCGGCCGAAAAGGCCTTCAATGCGTATATTTCTGCACTCTCGAAAATTTCAGCAGCCGGGGATGCGAGTAGATTTGTTCAATTTCGAACCTTGGTTGATGAGGTTGGAGAAAAATATCTTGAATTGGTACGAACTGTCGGATTAGCATCTAGCATAGCCCAGGCTGCAGCAGATGATTTGCAAATTTCATATGAGGAACAAATGGATATGTTTGGTACAACTGAGGTTTTTTATGCTTCAGCCTTCGCAAGTTTGACTGTTCCTGAAAATGAAGTATTGAATGAGAGCTCCGTCCGAGCATGGTATGACGGAGTTGTCGATGCAATTTCGAAAGCTGAAAAGAAAGCTGAAGCCGTTCAGCGTGGTCTGATATCGTTGAAGAAAGATCTCGAGTTGCAAATTGAAACCGAGAAAGCAGAGGTGCAAAAGAACGAAGCAGACGAGAAGATGAGAGTGCTTAAACGTCAAGCGGAAGCTGCGCGTACAAGAGCGAAAGATATTGACATTGTGAAGCTCGGCTTACCACAGAAAACGACTACAGAGAAGAAGAAAGGGACCGGTGGTCGCGAAATTTTATTGCAAGGATTTCACTGGGACTCTACTAGAGTCAAAGATGCTACTAACTCTTGGTATGCGCATATTCACTCACTTCTTCCGAAAATCAAAGAATATGGTTTCAACACGGTGTGGCTTCCACCGCCTACTGACTCAGTATCTGCTGAAGGCTATATGCCGAGGGATCTGTACACGCTCGATTCTAAATATGGTACTGAGGAAGAGTTGCGAGACCTTGTGAAAGCCTTCCATGATGTCAATATAATTGTACTTGGTGATGCTGTATTAAATCATAGATGTGCACATGCCCAAGGTCCGGATGGTTTATGGAATAAGTTTGGGGGTAAGTTAGACTGGGATGAGCGCGCTATTGTTTGTAATGATCCAAACTTTGGTGGTAAGGGAAATCACGGAGAAGGGGATTGCATTCACTGCGCCCCTAATATTGATCACTCACAAGATTTCGTTAAGAAGGATATTACGGAATGGCTTCAATTTATGAGACGGGAAATTGGTTTTGATGGTTGGCGTTTAGATTATGTAAAAGGTTTCGGTGGAAGACACGTGAGCGACTACATTGAAGGAACCGAACCAGAATTTTCTGTCGGAGAATACTGGGACTCTTTGAGCTACCAAGATGACGGGAAGCCTTGTCATCCGCAGGACGAGCACAGAGGTAGAATTGTAAAATGGATTGAAGCAGCAGATCCAGCTAGAAAGAAGGGAGCAGCGACTGGTTCAACTGGACAGACGAACCCGGGTGCTTTTGATGTAACCCTTAAAGGTATTTTGCATGCTGTCATGGAATATGGAGAATATTGGCGCTTATCACACGAAGGAAAACCATCTGGTCTTCTTGGATGGTGGTCGAGTAGAGCTGTTACATTTATCGAAAATCATGACACTGGAAGTAGTCAAGGACATTGGAGGTTTCCCTCTGGAACTGAGATGCAAGGATATGCGTACATCTTGACTCATCCAGGAACTCCTTGTGTGTTTTGGGATCACATATTCGAGGATGGTTGGAGCCACTTACACAAACCGATTAGAGATTTACTAGCCATACGTAAGAAGATGGATATTCATTATAAGTCAGACGTCGAGATAGTTCCCTTGCCGCATGGTACAAGAGCCTACGCTGCGAAGATTGATGACTGCTTGTACATGAAAATTGGTCCTGATGATTGGTCTCCTCCACAGGATGGAACTATCTGGGATGTTGCAACTTTTGGAGAAAATTATTGCGTATGGGTGAAGAATGGGAGCGAGAGATCCTCAGGACCTAGATGAGACGTTATATTTCAAAAGAAATTCACCACAATGCTTCGTGCTATGTATGCTTATCTATACTTCTACTTTGCCAAAATGCTACTTTGCAACTAAATGCTACAAAGGTACTTCCCCTACTTAAAAAAATTAAATCTTTTTCTTCATCGGTCGAATCATCATGGTACAACTATTTGGGCCAACCATATTTGGTTCTTTCTCTAGTTCATAATCTCTCAACCAACCTTGCACACGTTTCATCACGTCTTTACCTTTTGTCAAACGTTTGTCGAGTCCGATCTCGTCATGAGCATTTTTGAAGTTTATACGGAAGAGGACTTTATGACCTTCCAGCAAGAACTTATTCGCATTTTCTGTCTTTTTACTCAAATCGTGGTCGTCAATTCTAGAAGTAATTCGTAATTCGCGTACCACGTCCCTTTTTTTCCTTAGGATCAGTTTTTTCTTTTGTTCTTTTTCTCTCTTCTTCTGTTCAAAACGATATGTTTCGTAATCTATCAGTCGGCATACTGGGGGCGATGCGTTTGGGCTCACCTCAACGAGATCCAGATTTGCCCTATTTGCCTTCTGCAAAGCCTTCTCAATGGATAATATTTCGTGGGTCGTAGATTTATCTTCGCTTTGCTCGCCTTCTTTTCCCACATTACTTACTAATCTTACAAATTTTGAGGTGATTTCCTTGTTCACCCTGAGTCCAACCCGAGAAGGTTCACCCTTGTTTCCGCTACTGCTTTTGTCGTCTTTATTTGTTGAAGATATTGCTTTATTCGGGGCAGACTTTCGTTTTCCAAACGCGGGCGCGCACGAGTGGAAATCGCGCACGTGGCGACGTGTATTCGTATTCGATCGACTAAAGTATTGTTTCGTGATTACAGTTCCAATCGCACGCGCTTCATTGAGCGCGTATCGAGTGAACATCGACGAATTTCTAATCCCAAAACTTCTGTTATAAATTTTGCTACCCTGCGCTATGGATGTTGTGTTTGTTGATGATGACGGCATCAACAACGAAGATGTAAGCCGTCGTAACGACGAGACACCTTCTCCAACTCTTCTGTGTCCTCTGAAACCGTGAACGAGCATGAGCTCGGATATCTGAAAAGTGGCAAAAACTCTGGTGGTAAGCGCAACTTTTCTCGATTTTATTTTCTTTTTTCGAGTGTTTGTCTTGCGTCTTGGCGTCTTTGCAAGTGCGACGAAAGACCAATCGATCACTCCTCGTGATGAACTTTGGTTTGGTGAAACACAAAGAAAGAGAATAAATTCTCGTTTTCAAAAAACTCCAAAACGAAGGAAGAGAGGAGAGAGAGAGAGAGAGAGAGAGAAGAGAATGGCTGTGCTCACTGAACTTGGTGAGGGACAGTCTGCGGGATTAGGTCTAGGACACAACTCTGACGTGCGTATCTTCCGCCTTTGATTTCGCATCTGCGTGTTTTCGATTTATTTTGAACAACGAGTGAGAAACTGACCCGTTTTCTTCCCTTTCTCTTTGTCTTCCTTTTCTCCCCTTTCTTCTTTAGTTACCACCGAGACCGAAGCAGAGAAGAAACAAAAATAACGTCAACACCACGAGGGTGACTCCCATCGCGCAGGAAGCGAGACTGCCGAGGAAAGTAAACAATCAAATAATCACGTTAGCGTTTACAGTAGCACTCAGTATGGCTATTATTGGAACCGTAGTAGGTATAGCGCTGTTGTATTTTGTTAAGAAGATGCGATGAGAAAAGTAGAGATTGATTTGAGTGAAGACTTTCCCTCCCCCTTTTTACATTACAAAGAGCCCGTTATCTCAATTTATCTATTTCTGATTTTTGTCCAACTCCTCGACTAACGCTTTCTCTTCGTTGCTGATCTTATTTGGAATGGTCACTTTAACTTTAACGTACTGATCCCCTCTTACGTTGGGATTTCCCAATTTTGGAACCCCGCGCTTTGCCATGAGAAGCGTGGCACCAGGTTGTACTCCAGTAGGAATTTTTAAATCAACAGTACCATCAACAGTACGCACTTTTACTGTCGTTCCGAGGATAGCCTTCGTATACGGAATGGTCACAGTTGAACTTATATTTATGCTTTCAAAACGCTTCAAATCTGGATCTTCGCGAACTGCAATGAACACGTATAAGTCTCCTGGAGGTCCGCCTTTTCTTCCAGCATTTCCCTCAGATCTCACACGCAAACGTGAACCAGAATCTACACCCGCAGGAACTCGCAAAGATATGCGTTTGCTTTTTCGAACTCTGCCATCGCCACCACATTTCGGGCATGGCGTTGAAGTCTGTCCGTTTCCACCACAAGCTTGGCACGTCGTAACTTGCTGAAAGTTGCCAAGCGGCGTGCGGACAGTGGCGATAACCTGGCCTTGACCTCCGCAAGTTCCACAGGTGCTTGGGCGTGTGCCCGCTTTGACACCAGAACCAGAGCACGTATCGCATTCTTCCAAGCGCATGACATCCAACTCCTTTTCGCAACCAAAAACAGCTTCCAAAAAGTCGATTTCCAAGTCGAAGCGTTCATCGTCGCCCTGCGTCGGTCTATTCCGAGCTTGCGCAGAGGAACGTCCACCCATCCCACCCATTCCACCCATTCCACCCATTCCACCCATTCCAGCACTTCCACCAAAAAAGGACTCGAACAAATCGAAAGGGTTCGTGAAATCACCCATACCAGCTCCACCAAAGCCGCCCCCCATCCCATTTTTCAAGCCAGCCTCGCCGTACTGATCGTAGATAGCCTTCTTCTGGTCATCCGATAAAACTTCATACGCGTTGGAAATCTCTTTGAATTTGTCTTCAGCCCCTGGTTCTTTGTTCACATCTGGGTGATATTTTCTGGCGAGTTGACGATATGCTCGTTTTAATTGCTTCGAGTCTGCGTTTCTCGAGACTCCTAAAAGTTCATAATAATCGGTTCCAGCCGTCACGATTAGCGTTTTCCCTCTTTGTGTTTTTTTGCCTCCTCTTCTGTTCTTTTGTGTGGCGTTTGTATACAAAAATGTCCTTGTGTCTCCGTTGGCGAACGAAGAAGAGGACGCACTCACCGCGACAACAGAGCTCCCCGAGCGGCGATTATATCCTCGCGCTTTCATCGCGCCGTAGCGAGTGGCGCACGGGCGAGGGGAAGAAGAAGCGGAAGGACGAAGAGGACGACTTTGGGGAGGCAGGATCTTCGATGATGTCGTCGTCGTCGTCGTCGTCGTCGTTCTTCGATTATGATGATTGTGTGTCTGTGCGCCGCGCAAGCTCGCGGCAGAGGGAGCAAAAATGGATGAGGACATGATTCAATCCCTTTGCACCACAGAGAAGTATGTGCCCAAAGCGCGCGTCCCTTTCTGTATGTAACTCGAGTAACCCGGCTTCTTCGGAGAGCGTTTTCGCGCGCGCCGTCGGAGTTTCTATCTGAAGAGGATTTTGGTTCTTTTGTTTTCCTTTTTTCCCTTGATGGATTTTTAGCCATTAGCCAAAAAAAGCACCCTAAAAATAAATGTGCGGCGGATGAGGAGGGAGGAGGAGGGATGAGTCGCCGCTTTTTTGTCCTCGAAAAGAAAAA
>MDSZ01070948.1_pt1 | contig 53004 bp, 46 predicted proteins | sample 811201 | NCBI WGS metagenome assembly MDSZ01 (sample SAMN05326647, study PRJNA326480) | marine metagenome | isolation source: seawater | place: Indian Ocean: North | collected 2010
AAAACGGCTGGGCTATCGGACACCGGCAGAGGTGTTCTGGGGTGAATACTCTGGGGCACTACGAACGAGCGGTGCTGCACTTATTGTTTGAATTCAGGATCAAAAATGTAACAGCAACTAGATAGAATGCTTCGCTATCGCAATCATCTGACTGCAACGATAGCCCCACGCTTCACGGCGCACCGAACCCGCTCTCCCAGGTATTTCAAGCAATAAGGCACGCTCTCCCTATTCGCGAGAACGTGTTTTCGGTACGCAACGTGTTGTCGGTGGTTTTTGAAGATTGCTGCCAGGTTAGCAACAGCTTTCCCGGCCTTACCTTTGACTTTGAACCAGGGCGACCGCACCACGGCGGCGGCAATGGCCAGGGCGATCAGATACCCGAGGGCGGTATACAGGGGGGCAGGTAGTGTTGAGCCGTCCATCCGTCATCCTTAACAGGGCACAGGTTATTTCGTTATGCCCAAACACTACTCCAACCCTCCCGATGTCGGCTAGCCTCAATTTCGTAAAAAACCGTAAAAAGTGTGGGCATAAAAAAGCCGCGGGGGTTGGTGTCCCCTGCGGCTTTTTTGAAGGCCGGCGACGAGGCCGGGGGTCAGGCGGCGGTGAGGTAGGCGCCCGCCACGGCCAGGACACCCCCCAGGGCTCGGCTGAAGCGGTTGTCGGCTTTCAGCATCAGGGTGCCGAGGCCGCGGCCGGCCAGGGTGATGGCGAGGGTGGCGATGGAGAAGCCGGTCATGTAGGCCACGAGGGTGGAGCCTTCGGGCATTTCGGCACCGTGGGCGTAGCCGTGGAAGAGCATGAAAGCGGCGACGAGGGTGCCGCCCACGGCGGTGGGAAATCGAGCCAGGGTGGCGATGAGGATGCCGGCCATCAGTACCGAGACGGTGATGCCGGTTTCAACGCCCGGCAGGCTAAGGCCGGCCCAGGCCAGGCCGGCGCCAAGGACCATGCCGCCGATCACGAAGGCCGGGGTGATGTTTTTCATGAGCTGGCTCTGGCGTACGCTCCAGAAGCCGATGGCGGCCATGGCCAGCAGGTGGTCGAGACCGCCGATGGGGTGCATCAGACCGCTGGTGAAGCCGCCCTCGCCGTGGCCGGGATGGGCCATGGCGGCGGTTGAAGCGGTCAGCAGGGCTGCGGTGGCGAGGAGTTTGGCGGTTGCTTTCATGGTGTGTCTCCTGTTTTTTTCGGGTCTGGGTTCTGGGGCTCAGGCCGGTTCGGTGAGTTTTTCCGGGCGCCGCTCCGGCAGCATGCCCCGTTCGAGGATGAAGTCGATGATGTCGTCGAGGCCGACGCCGTCGTACAGGTTGGTGAAGACGAAGGGGCGGTCGCCGCGCATTTTTTTGCTGTCCCGTTCCATCACGTCGAGGGAGGCGTGGACCTGGTCGGCGATGTCGATCTTGTTGATGATGAGCAGGTCGGATTTGGTGATGCCGGGGCCGCCTTTGCGGGGGATTTTGTCGCCGGCGGAGACGTCGATGACGTATAGGGTCAGGTCGGACAGTTCGGGGCTGAAGGTGGCGGAGAGGTTGTCGCCGCCGGATTCGACCAGGACCAGTTCGAGGTTGGGGTGACGGCTCTGGAGTTCGTCGATGGCGGCGAGGTTCATGGAGGCGTCCTCGCGGATGGCGGTGTGGGGGCAGCCACCGGTTTCGACGCCGAGGATGCGGTCGGCGGGCAGGGCTTGGTGGCGCAGCAGGAAGTCGGCGTCTTCGCGGGTGTAGATGTCGTTGGTGACGACGGCGATGTCGTAGTGGTCCCGCAGGGCGGTGCACAGCTGGCGCAACAGGGCGGTTTTTCCGGAACCGACCGGGCCGCCGACGCCGACTCTCAAACAATGGGTCATGTTTTGCTCCTTGTATATCGTTGGCTCCGAGAAGGTCGGCGAACAGTCAGCGCTTTTTGAAAAACGGTGCAGGCACATCCATGTGCGCTTGAGCTCCGCCATCCAGGGCTCCGCACATTTTCAAAAAGCGCTGACTGTTCGCCTCCCCGATTATCGGAGCGGTTTCGTTTTTAGCTTCTGAAAAGCCGTGAGTATTGGGTTTCGTGTAAGGCGCTCCCCAGCGCCAGCCCCGGCAGGATGGGGCCAAGGTCATCGTCGTTGCGTGTCAGGGCCTGATCCACAGTCGTGACCAGCCGGGGCCGCATGCACTCGATGATGCGCTGGGCGGCGGTGTGGCCCAGAGGTAAGGCCTTGCAGGCCACCGCGAGCTGGTTTTCCAGCCAGGCCCAGGTGAAGCCGAGCAGGGTCTGGCGGACCGGTACCCGGCGCACGTGGGCCGTCCAGGCGAACAGGGTGAGGTAGCCGGGTTGGTTCGGTATCTGCTCCGGCTCGGGGGCGAGGCCCAGGCTGCGCAACAGGGTCAGCAGGGCGCCGCCGAGGCGGGTCTCTTCGTCGCTGAGTTCGGCGGTTTCCCGGGTGGCGTGGAGCCACTGGTTCCAGTGGTGAACGGCGTCGGTGTCGCCGCTGGCCCAGGCCCGTTGCAGGCGCGCCAGCAACGGCAGTTCGCAGCGGCTGAGGCCGTCTTCCAGAACGCCGTCGAGCCATTCGGTCAGTTCCGTTTCGTTGTGAACCCAGCCCAGTTCGAACGCACTTTCCAGGCCCTGGGACCAAGCGAAGGCGCCGATGGGCAGGGCCGGGCTGGCCAGTTGCATCAGGCCGAGCAGGGCCAAGTCGGCGCTGTTGTCGGCGCCGGCGTCAGTGGGTGTGGCTGTGGCCATGGCTGTGTCCGTGGTGGTGGTCGTGTCCATGGGCGTGGCTGTGGCCATGTCCGTGTCCGGCCTGGGTGTAGGCACCGGGTTCGGGGTCGAAGGTGGCGGTGTGGTGGCGCACGGTGGCGCCCAGGCGTTCGGCCAGTTCTTCCAGTACGTGGTCGGGCGGGAAGCGAACGTAGCTGCCCTGCTCGTCTTCGCCGATGGCCAGCGTAACGTGGCGGTTGCCCAGGTGGTAGCACAGGCGCGCCAGCGGCAGGCCGCCGTCGATGCGGGCGGTGACCACGGGTTCCTCGGCGGCGCGGATGCGGATGATTTCGCCGGTTTTCGCTTGCAGCAGGTCGCCGTCGCGCAGTACCGGGCCCCGTTCCAGGAACAGGCCGACGTCCAGGCCGGTTTCGGTGGTGGCGCGCAAGCGGCCGCGGATGCGCAGCTCGTAGGGCAGCACCAGGTTGTCGTGGATTTCACTGGCGTCCACGTGGGTGATGCGTTGGGTCAGTTCCAGCATGATGATGTCTCCTTCAGCCCCTCAGAACAGGTGGTAGCGCTGGGCCAGGGGCAGTTCGGTGGCCGGCTCGCAGGTGAGCAGTTCGCCGTCGGCGCGGACTTCGTAGGTTTGCGGGTCCACGGTCAGGTGCGGGCAGGCGTCGTTGAGTTTCATGTCGCTTTTGCGCACGCCCCGCACGTTCCGACAGGCGGACAGGGGGCTGTCCAGCCCCAGCTCCTGGCCGATGCCGGCATCCAGGGCGGCCTGGCTGACGAAGGTCAGGCGGGTGGCGCTGGCGGCTTTGCCGAAGGCGCCGAACATGGGGCGGTAGTGCACCGGCTGGGGCGTGGGGATGGAGGCGTTGGGGTCGCCCATGGGGGCGGCGGCGATCATGCCGCCTTTGAGGATACAGGCCGGTTTGACGCCGAAGAAGGCCGGGCTCCACAGTACCAGGTCCGCCAGTTTGCCCACTTCCACGGAACCCACGTCATGGGCGATGCCGTGGGTGATGGCGGAGTTGATGGTGTACTTGGCGATGTAACGTTTGGCGCGGAAGTTGTCGGCGCCGAGTGCTTCATCCTCGGGCAGCAGGCCGCGCTGTACTTTCATTTTGTGGGCGGTCTGCCAGGTACGGCAGATGACTTCGCCGACCCGGCCCATGGCCTGGGAGTCGGAGGAGATCATGGAGATCACGCCCAGGTCGTGCAGGATGTCTTCGGCGGCGATGGTTTCCCGGCGGATGCGGGAGTCGGCGAAGGCGACGTCTTCGGGGATGTTTGGGTCCAGGTGGTGGCACACCATCAGCATGTCCAGGTGTTCGTCGATGGTGTTCACGGTGTAGGGCCGGGTCGGGTTGGTGGACGACGGCAGTACGTTGGCTTTCGAGCACGCGGTGATGATGTCCGGGGCGTGGCCACCGCCGGCGCCTTCGGTGTGGAAGGTGTGGATGCAGCGGTCTTTGAAGGCGGCCAGGGTGTCTTCGACGAAGCCGGATTCGTTCAGGGTGTCGGTGTGGATGGCGACTTGCACGTCGAACCGGTCTGCCACGGTGAGGCAGTTGTCGATGGCAGCGGGGGTGGTGCCCCAGTCTTCGTGCAGTTTGAGGCCGATGGCACCGGCCCGGATCTGGAGTTCCAGAGCTTCGGGCAGGCTGGCGTTGCCCTTGCCGAGAAAGCCGATGTTCATGGGCAGGCTGTCGACGGCCTGGAGCATTTTGCCGATGTGCCAGGGGCCGGGGGTGCAGGTGGTGGCGTTGGTGCCGGTGGCCGGGCCGGTGCCGCCGCCGAGCATGGTGGTGATGCCGCTCATCAACGCTTCTTCGACCTGCTGGGGGCAGATGAAGTGGATGTGGGGGTCGATGCCGCCGGCGGTGAGGATTTTGCCTTCGCCGGCGATGATTTCGGTGCCGGGGCCGATGACGATGGTCACATCCGGCTGGGTGTCGGGGTTGCCGGCTTTGCCGATGGCAGCGATGCGGCCGTTCTGGATGCCGACGTCGGCTTTGACGATGCCCCACCAGTCCAGGATCAGGGCGTTGGTGATGACGGTGTCCATCACGGCGGCGTCGGCGCGCTGGCTCTGGCCCATGCCGTCGCGGATGACTTTGCCGCCGCCGAATTTGACTTCGTCGCCGTAGTGGGTGTGGTCTTTTTCCACTTCGATCCACAGGTCGGTGTCGCCGAGTCGGACCCGGTCCCCGACGGTGGGGCCGTACATGTCGGCGTAGGCTTGTCTGCTGATTTTCATCTTGTCCCTCGTATCTGTTGCCTGGCCCGAGTGGTTTGGGCTTGGGTAAGCGTCTGCCGTTTCCGTGTTGTCAGTTCTTATCCAGTTTCCCCATGACTTCGGCGCGGAAGCCGTAGATTTCCCGCGTGCCCGCAAACGGAATCAGGGTGACGCTGCGGGTTTGGCCGGGCTCGAAGCGGATGGCGGTGCCGGCGGCGATGTCGAGGCGGTAGCCGCGGGCTTTGGCCCGGTCGAAGTCGAGGGCCGGGTTGGCTTCGGCGAAGTGGTAGTGGGAGCCGATCTGCACCGGGCGGTCGCCGGTGTTGGCGACGTCGAGCTGGATGCGTTCGCGCCCTTGGCAGAGTTCGATGTCGCCGTCTTTGAGCTGGTATTCACCGGGAATCATCTCAGGCACTCCTCAAACGATGGGGTTGTGGACGGTGACCAGCTTGGTGCCGTCGGGGAAGGTCGCCTCCACCTGCACTTCGTGGATCATGTCGGCCACGCCGTCCATGACGTCGTCACGGGTGAGGATTTCGGTGCCGGCGCTCATCAGTTCGGCCACGGTGCGGCCCTCGCGGGCGCCTTCCATGATTTCCGCGCTGATCAGGGCCACGGCCTCGGGGTAGTTGAGTTTCAGGCCCCGGGCCTTGCGCCGCTCCGCCAGCAGGGCGGCGGTGAACAGCAGCAGCTTGTCTTTGTCTCTGGGTGTCAGTTCCATGGGGGACTCCGTTTGTTTCAGGTCAACCAAATTCTGGGCGTATGGGCGGACCGGCCGGTGAGGCGCGGGCGCAGCAGGTGCCAGGCGCTCTCGCACAGGCGCCAGGCTTCGTTTCTGTCCTGCCCGAGGTAGCGCAGCAGCAGCACGCCCCGGCGGCGGGTGACGGCCCAGCGGGAATGGCCGGGCAGCTGTTGCCGCAGTGTTTCGACGGCCTCCGCCTCGTCCGCCAGTCCCACCGCCCACAGGGTGGCCTGGACGGTCGCCCCACCCTGCCCCCAGGGGCCGTGGAAGCGCCGGTGGCCGGGGTCCAGGCGCTGGCGTTCCAGCCACAGGGGGCGGCCATCCAGGGTCAGCTGGAAGCGCTGTTCCAGGGCCCCGGTGACGAACGGCAGGTTGCTGGCCGGGCGGCCCAGGGCGAGCACTTCCCAGCCGAGGGTGCGGGCGTTGGCTGCCAGTTCGATGTGGGTGCTCTGGCTGCCCCGGGAGCCGTCGAAGGCGATGGTTTCCTGGGGCAGGTATTCGAGGACGGCGTCCCGGGCGACCCGCAACCGGGTCTGCTGGCTCCAGGCCACGCCGTGGCTGTCGGCCTTGTAGAGCTTGGCGGCGGCGGGGGTGGTCAGCAGGGCGTGGCCGGCTTCGGCCACGGCGACGTCGATGCGCAGCTGGTCGCCACTGACCAGTCCCCCCGGCGGGTGCAGCAGGTAGACGTGGCAGCAGCCGTCCCGGCCTTCCGGATAGAACGGCCGCTGCACCCGCAGGGGGCCGTGATGCCGGCGCCGCACCAAGCGGGTCACCGGCCGGGCGGCGCCTTCGTCCCGGGCTTCGAAGCCCAGGGTCAGGCCGGCGGCCCAGCGCCGTTCCGGGTCGAAGCGGTGGCCGGAGTCGGCGATGTCGAAGGCTTGGTAGGCGGTCATACGGTCAGGTGCTGTCGGATGAGTGGGTCGGAGAGGTCGGCGATGGCGCCCTCGGCAACGCGCCGGCCCCGGTCGAGGATGGCGAAGCGGTCGGCGTACTTGCGGGCGAACGGCAGTTTCTGTTCCACCAGCAACACGGTGAGACCGTCCTGTTCGATCAGGGTGCGGATGACCTCGCCGATCTGGGCGACGATGTTGGGCTGGATGCCCTCACCCGGCTCGTCCAGGATCAGCAGCCGCGGCTCGATCACCAGGGCCCGGCCAATGGCCAGTTGCTGCTGCTGGCCACCGGAGAGGTCGCCGCCCCGGCGGTGTTTCATTTCCTTCAGCACCGGGAACAGGTCATAGACCCGTTCCGGTATGCTCCGGCGGCCGTCGCCGCGCGCGGCCAGGCCGGTGCGCAGGTTTTCCTCCACCGTCAGCAGCGGAAAGATCTGCCGCCCCTGGGGCACGTAACCGATGCCCAGCCGGGCCCGGTCTTCCATTTTTCGGCGGGTCAGGTCCACGTCGCCGGCGTACAGGATGCGGCCGCCGCGCACCGGCTCCTCGCCCATGATGCATTTCATCAGGGTGGTCTTGCCGACGCCGTTGCGGCCCATGACGCAGGTGCACTGGCCCTGGGGCACGTCCAGGTCGAGGTCCCAGAGGGTGTGGCTTTCGCCGTAGAAGTGGTTGAGTGTCTCGATGTTCAGCATCAGGCCTCCTCGCCCAGGTACACCCGGATCACGTCCGGGTCGTTGGCGACCTCGTCCATGCTGCCCTCGGCCAGCACGCTGCCCTGGTGCAGCACAGTGACGGTGCGGGCGATGGAGCGGACGAACCCCATGTCGTGCTCGACCACCACCACCGATTGCTGGCCCGCGAGACCGGTGAGCAGTTCGGCGGTGCGTTCCATTTCCTGCTCGGTCATGCCGGCCACCGGCTCGTCCACCAGCAACAGGCGCGGTTTCTGCATCAACAGCATGCCGATCTCCAGCCACTGTTTCTGGCCGTGGGACAGGATGCCGGCGGGACGATCGCGCAGCCCGGTCAGGCCGATCAGCGCCAGCACCTCATCGATCCGCTCCCGGTATTCCGCCGTCATCACGGCGGTGAGGGTGGGCAGGATGCGCTTGTCGGTGGCCATGGCCAGCTCCAGGTTCTCGAACACCGTCAGGGCTTCGAACACCGTGGGTTTCTGGAATTTGCGGCCGATGCCGAGGCTGGCGATGTCCGGCTCGCTCAGGGCCAGCAGGTTGTGGCGGCTGCCGAACCACACCGAGCCGGTGTCCGGCCGGGTCTTGCCGGTGATGATGTCCATCATGGTGGTCTTGCCGGCGCCGTTCGGGCCGATGATGCAGCGCAATTCGCCATCGTCGATGGTGAGGTTGAGGTTGTTGATGGCCTTGAAGCCGTCGAAGCTCACGCTCACGTCCTCCAGGTAGAGAATCGGGCCATGGCGCACATCCACCGGCGAGGGCGCCGGCGCCAGGAATTCGAACACCCGGTCGCGGTGGGTCAGTTCCTCGAAAAAGCTCATGCGGTCGCCTCCCGTGGGCCGGCGGCGGCGCGGCGGCGTTGCAGCACGCCGGCGATGCCCCGGGGCAGGAACACGGTGACCAGTACGAACAGGCCCCCCAGGGCAAACAGCCAGGCGTCCGGCAGCACGCCGGTGAAGACAGTCTTGGCGTAGTTCACCAGCAGCGCCCCGATCACCGCGCCGTACAGGGTGGCGCGGCCGCCCAGGGCCACCCACACCACGATTTCGATGGAGAACAGCGGCGAGAATTCGCTGGGGTTGATGATGCCCACCTGGGGCACGTAGAGGGCTCCGGCCACCCCCGCCAGCATGGCGGACACGACGAACACGAACAGCTGCACCCGTTCGACCCGGTAGCCCAGAAAGCGGGCACGGGCTTCGGCGTCGCGGCAGGCGACGCTGAGCCGGCCCAGCTTGCTGACGACGATGGCCCGGCAGATCACATAGCCGATGGCCAATGCGATGCCGGTGGCCAGGAACAGGCCGAGCCGGGTGGCGTCGGTGCGCAGGTCGAAGCCGAGGATGTCCTTGAAGTCGGTCAGGCCGTTGTTGCCGCCAAAACCCATCTCATTGCGGAAAAACGCCAGCATCAGGGCGAAGGTGAGCGCCTGGGTGATGATGGACAGGTACACCCCGGTCACCCGGGAGCGGAACGCCAGGAAGCCGAACACCAGCGCCAGCAGGCCCGGCGCCAGCAACACCATGAGGAAGGCGAACCAGGCCATGTCGAAGCCGTGCCAGTACCAGGGCAGCGCCTGCCAGTTCAGGAACACCATGAAATCCGGCAGTACCGGGTCGCCGTAGACACCGCGATCGCCGATCTGGCGCATCAGATACATGCCCATGGCATAGCCGCCGAGAGCAAAGAAGGCGCCGTGACCGAGGCTGAGGATGCCCAGGTAGCCCCACACCAGGTCCACCGCCACCGCCAGCAGGGCGTAGCACAGGTACTTGCCCAGCAAGGTGACGGTGTAGGCGCTGACGTACAGGGCGCTGTCCTGCGGCATCAGCAGATGCAGCGCGGTGACGGCGATCAGGGCAGCGAACAGCACCCCCAGAAAGACCTGGGTGGAGCGTTCCTGCAGGGGACGGGTCAGCCACATCGCTCAGCCCTCCGCCGCCCGGCCTTTCTGCGGGAAGAGCCCGCGCGGCCGTTTCTGGATAAACAGGATGATGAACACCAACACCAGAATCTTGGCCAGCACCGCGCCAGCCCAGGGCTCCAGCAGCTGGTTGATGGTGCCCAGCGACAACCCCGCCAGTAGGGTGCCCCAGAGGTTACCGACGCCGCCGAACACCACCACCATGAAGGAGTCGATGATGTAGCTCTGGCCCAGGTTGGGGCCGACGTTGGTGATCTGGGACAACGCCACCCCAGCCAGGCCGGCGACGCCGGAGCCCAGGCCGAAGGTGAGGATATCCACCCGGGTGGCGCGAATGCCCATGGCCCGGGCCATGGCCCGGTTCTGGGTCACCGCCCGCACCTCCAGGCCCAGCCGGGTCCGGCGCATGATCAGCATCAGCCCGGCGAACACCACCAGGGCGAAACCGATCACCACCATGCGGTTGAGCGTGAGGGACAGCGCCTCGTTGATCATCACCGAGCCGCTCATCCAGTCCGGTGTCACCACCGTGCGGTTGAGGGGCGAGATCACGGTGCGCACCAGTTGTTGCAGGATCAGGCTGACCCCGAAGGTGGCCAGCAGGGTTTCCAGGGGGCGCCCCTTGAGGTGCTGGATGACGGTGCGCTCAATGGCAATGCCGGCCAGCGCCGCCACCAGGAAACCGGCGGGGATGGCCAGGATCAGTGCCAGCCCCGGCTGCCCGGGCAGCAGCTGCTGCATACCCCAGGTGGTGTAGGCACCGAGCATGATCAGCTCACCGTGGGCCATGTTGATCACCCCCATCACCCCGAAGGTGATGGCCAGGCCGATCGCCGCCAAGACCAGCACCGAGCCCAGGGACAGGCCGAAGTACAGGGTTTCGGCGGCGCGGTTGAGCTTCAGTTTCTGTTCGATCCGCTCCAGGGCCCGAGTCGCGGCCTGGGCCAGGGCCGGGTCGTCGCTGGCGGTGGCGTTGCGCAGGGCCGCGCGGGCTTCGCTGTTGAGGCTGCCGGACAGGGTGGCGACCGCTTGGACGTCCCCCTGTTCCGCCACCCGGTAGATCGCCAGAGCCTCCTCCAGCGCCTGATGCACCGCCGGCGCGGGCTCGTCGGCCATCAGCCCGGGCAGGCGCTCGGCCAAGCCCTCGTCCACCTTACCCCGCAGGGCTCGGGCCGCGGCCAGGCGGCTGGCCGGGTCCGGGCTTTTCAGGTCCAGCACCGAGAGCACGCTTGTCAGTTCATTGCGCAGGCTGTTGTTGATGCGGATGGTGTCGACATCGCGCCGCGACACCTCACCCAGAGGCTCGCCGGTCAGGGCATCCGCCAGGGTCCAGTTGCGGCCGCGGTTGCTGAGCACAATGACAAAACGGCCGGACGATTCCAGCCGCGCCAGCTTGTTGTCGGCGAAGGCCTCGAGCCAACGCCGGGCGCGTTCGTCGCCGGAACCCGCGATGCGGCCGATCACCGCCTTTTTACCGGCGAAGGAGGATTCAGCCAGCGCCATCAGCAGTTGCTGGGCGTCGGCGTCAGCCACCTGGGCGGTGGCCAGCGCGGGCACCAGCAGCAGGCAGGCAAGAATAAGTCGTCTGAGCCATCGGGCGATGCTCATGGTTGCATCCTATCCTGGTTGCGGAACGGGACGCCGGCGCCGGACGGGGTTGACCGCCCGGCGTCCGGACGCCGGGACGGTTCAGTTGGCGGCCACGTCCGACTTGCCGCCGCAGGTGCCGGTTACCACGTTGAAGTTTCCGCACTTGAGGGGCTTGCGCCAGTCGCTGATCAGGTCCTTGGAACCCGGCAGATAGTCCGACCAGGCATCACCCACGACGGTGGACGGGGTTTCCCAGACCACGGAGAACTGGCCGTTGTCCTGGATTTCGCCGATCAGCACCGGCTTGGTGATGTGGTGGTTCGGCATCATGGTGGCGTAGCCGCCGGTCAGGTTCGGCACAGTGACCCCGATGATGGCATCCTTGACCGCGTCGACATCGGTGGTGCCTGCCTTCTTGACCGCCTCGATGTACATGTTGAAGCCGATGTAGTGGGCTTCCATCGGGTCATTGGTGACGGCGTCCTCCTTGCCGGTGTAGGCGACCCAGGCATCGATGAAGTCATAGTTGGCGTCGTTGTCCACGCTCATGAAGTAGTTCCAGGCGGCCAGGTGACCCACCAGCGGCGCGGTGTCGATGCCGGACAGCTCCTGTTCACCCACGGAGAAGGCCACCACCGGGATGTCGGCGGCATCGATGCCCTGGTTGGCCAGTTCCCGATAGAACGGCACGTTGGCGTCGCCATTGATGGTGGACACCACCGCCGTCTTCTTGCCGGCACTGCCGAACTTTTTGATGTCGGCAACGATGGACTGCCAGTTGGAGTGACCAAAAGGCGTGTAGTTGATCATGATGTCATCGGAGGACACGCCCTTGGCCTTGAGGTAGGTTTCCAGAATTTTGTTGGTGGTGCGCGGATACACATAGTCGGTGCCCGCCAGCACCCAGCGCTCCACGCCCACTTCGTTCATTAGATAATCCACCGCCGGGATGGCCTGCTGGTTCGGCGCCGCGCCGGTGTAGAACACGTTCTCGGAAGACTCCTCACCCTCATACTGCACCGGGTAGAACAGCAGGCCGTTCAGCTCTTCCACCACCGGCAGCACGGATTTCCGGGACACCGAGGTCCAGTTGCCGAAGATCACATCCACCTTGTCCTTGGCCAGCAGTTCCCGCGCTTTCTCGGCGAACAACGGCCAGTTGGAGGCGGGGTCCACCACCACCGGTTCAAGCTTGCGCCCCAGCACCCCACCCTTGGCGTTCTGCTGTTCGATCAGCATGAGCATGGTGTCCTTGAGGGTCGACTCGCTGATGGCCATGGTGCCGGAGAGGGAGTGCAGAATGCCCACCTTGATGGGATCCTCGGCGGCGACGGTGTGCAGGGATACAGACAGGGCCAAGGCGGAGAGACCCAGTTTCACGTGTTTTTTCAGGCTCATGTTATGCGTCCTTTTCTTGGTGAGGTTGTCTTATGTTGCCAACAGCGCACGAGCCTCTGCACCAGCCGTTCCATCAGCAATAAAACTCAATAAAAACAATTAATTAACTAGTATACAAGGCAATACATCAGCCACGGCCGGCTCGCAAACCCCGAATTCCCCCGCGCTCCCGTCCCCGCTTTTGGTGCGACCGCACCAGATTGGCGCAGAAAACCGACCGGGCACCGGCCGGAAAACGCGCTTAACCCCTGTTTCCCCTACGGCAAAGGAAAAAACGTCAGCTGGCACGGGCATTGCCATCAAGCATGTATACAAGCGGCAACCCCATGAGGACGTACCATGGCTTCGACACTTGGATGGACCATCGACGACTGGCGCGCGGCCTACCGCGACGGCGCCCGACCGGACGACCTGATCGGCGACCTCCTGAGCCGCCTGGAAACCGACGATGCCGCCTGGATCTCCCGCCTCGGCGATGCCGGCCTGGCCGCCGCCCTGGAGGCACTGGCGGAACGGCTGCACGCGGTGGGCGGTGATCTCGAGCAGCTGCCGCTGTACGGCGTGCCCTGCGCGGTCAAGGACAACATCGACGCGCGGGGCTTTGACACCACCGCCGCCTGCCCGGCGTTCGCCTACACGCCGGAGCGCGACGCCACCGTGGTGGCCCGCCTCCGGGCCGCCGGAGCCGTGGTGATCGGCAAGACCAACCTGGACCAGTTCGCCACCGGCCTGGTCGGCACCCGTTCCCCCTACGGCGCCGTGCCCAACGCCTTCGACCCGGCGGTGATCAGCGGCGGCTCCAGCTCCGGCTCCGCCTCGGTGGTCGCCCGGGGCTGGGTTCCGTTCGCCCTGGGCACCGACACCGCCGGCTCCGGTCGGGTGCCGGCGGGCCTCAACAACCTGGTGGGGCTCAAGCCCACCCGGGGTCGGTTCAGCCTGGCCGGGGTGGTGCCCGCCTGCCGCTCCCTCGACTGCGTCTCCGTGTTCGCGCTGACCGTGGCCGACGCCGCGAGCGTCGCGGACCTCCTGACCGGCTTCGATGCCGGGGACGCCTACTCCCGGCCGGCGCCCCAGGCCCTGGCCATGGCCGCGCCGGCGATCCGCCGGCCGGGGCCGGTGCGGCGCATCGGCATTCCCGAGCACCCGGACTTCTTCGGCGACCAGCAGGCCGAGGCGGCCTGGCACACCGCCCTGGGCCAGTGGCGCCAGCAGAACGTGGAGCTGACCTGTCTGGACTTCACCCCGATGCTCGAACTGGCGGCCCTGCTTTACGACGGCCCCTGGCTGGCGGAACGGCACGCCGCCGTGGGCGGCTTCCTGAACGAGCATGGTGACCAGGTCAACCCGGTGGTCCGGAGCATCGTCGAGGGCGCCGTGCGCTTCAGCGCCACCGACGCCTTCCAAGCCGAATATCGCCGCCAGGCCCTGGTGCGCCGGATCGACACCCTGCTGGCGGAGGTGGACGCACTGATGGTGCCCACCGCTCCCACCGCCCCCACCCTCGACGCCGTCAACGCCGACCCGGTCCGGCTGAACAGCCAGCTTGGCACTTACACCAACTTCGTGAACCTGGCGGATTTCTGCGCCCTGGCGGTGCCGGCCGGCTTCCGTGACGACGGCCTCCCCTTCGGGGTCACCCTGATCAGCGGGGCCTGGAAAGACCCAGAACTGCAGGCCCTCGCCAGCCAATGGCTGAATGCCCACCCCACGCCCCTGGGCGCGTGCGGCCGCGAGCGCCCCGCCGAGCCCGTCAGCCACCGCCTGGCGGTGCCGAGCGTCGAGGTGGCGGTGGTCGGCGCCCACCTGTCCGGCATGCCGCTCAACCATCAGCTGCAGGACCGGCACGCCATCCTGCGGGCGCAAACCACCACCTCGCCCCATTACCGCCTCTACGCCCTGCCCGACACCACCCCGCCCAAGCCCGGGCTCCGCCGGGTGCGCCACGGCGGCGCGGAGATCGTGGTCGAGGTCTGGCAGATGGCCGCCTCGGAATTCGGCACCTTCGTGGACCTGATCCCGCCGCCCCTCGGCATCGGCAACGTCGAGCTGGCCGACGGCCGCTGGGTCAACGGTTTCATCTGCGAAGGCTACGGCCTCGACGGCGCCCGGGATGTCACCGAGTTCGGCGGCTGGCGCGCTTTCATCACCGCTCTTAAATCCGGCAAGGCATAAGGAAAGTTGCCATCATGTTTAGCAAAGTCCTGATCGCCAACCGCGGCGAAATTGCGGTCCGCACCATTCGCACCCTCAAGGCCATGGGCGTTGGCAGCGTGGCTGTCTATTCCCACCAGGATCGCCATAGCCTGCACGTGACCCTGGCCGATGAATCCGTGGCCCTGACCGGCAACGGGGCCAGCGAAACCTACCTCGACAAGGCCCAGATTCTTTCCGCCGCCAGGCACACCGGCGCCGAGGCGATCATTCCGGGGTATGGCTTTCTCTCCGAGAACGCCGATTTCGCCGAGGCCTGCGAGGCCGACGGCATTGCCTTTATTGGCCCCACGCCCGAGCAGATGCGCGAGTTCGGCCTGAAGCACCGGGCCCGGGAACTGGCGGAAGCCGCTGGCGTGCCCCTGGCCCCGGGCAGCGGCCTGCTGGACAGCCTGGAGGAAGCCCTGCAAACCGCTGAGCGCCTGGGCTACCCGGTGATGTTGAAAAGCACCGCCGGCGGTGGCGGCATCGGCCTCACTCGCTGTAACAGCGAAAGCGAGTTACGGGATGCCTTTGAAACCGTGCGCCGCCAGGGCCAGAGCTTCTTCAACGACAGCGGGGTGTTCCTGGAGCGCTTCATCGCCCAGGCTCGCCATGTGGAAGTGCAGATCTTCGGCGATGGCACCGGCAATGTGGTCGCCCTGGGCGAGCGGGACTGCTCGCTGCAGCGCCGGAACCAGAAGGTGGTGGAGGAAACCCCGGCCCCCAACCTGCCGGCCGCCACCCGCCAGAAGATGCTGGATGCCGCCGTTTCCCTCGGGCAGTCGGTGAACTACCGTTCCGCTGGCACCGTGGAGTACATCTACGACGCCGACCGGGACGAGTTCTACTTCCTGGAAGTGAATACCCGCTTACAGGTAGAGCATCCGGTCACCGAGTCGGTCACCGGTCTGGATCTGATCGAATGGATGCTGAAAATCGCCGCCGGCGAAAGCCCGGACCTGGCCGACTTCGAGCCGAAACTGAACGGTGCGTCCATGGAAGTGCGCATCTACGCGGAAGACCCGCTGAAGGATTTCCAGCCCTCCCCAGGTGAGCTGACCGACGTGCACTGGCCGGAAGACGGCGTGCGGGTGGACACCTGGGTGGAGAACGGCAGCGAAGTCTCCGCCCACTACGACCCGATGATTGCCAAGCTGATTGTGCACGGCAAAGACCGGCACGACGCGCTGACCAAACTGAAAGCCGCCCTGGCGGAAACCCGGCTGATGGGCATTGCCACCAACCTGGATTACCTGCGCCAGGTAGTCGCCCAGCAGAGCTTTGCTGATGGCGTTGTCTCCACCCGCGCCCTGGAGAGCTTCCAGTTCAAACCCTCCGTGGCCGAAGTGGTCAAACCCGGCACCTACACCACCGTGCAGGATTATCCGGGCCGCGTGGGTTACTGGAACATCGGCGTGCCACCCAGTGGCCCCATGGACGACTACGCCTTCCGCATTGCCAACCGCATCGTCGGAAACCACACCGAAGCCGCCGGCCTCGAAGCCACCCTCATCGGCCCCAGCCTGAAGTTCCACAAGGACTCGGTGGTTGCCCTCACCGGCGCGCTCACAGATGCCACTCTGGACGACAAGCCGGTGGAATTCTGGAAACCCATCACCGTGAAAGCCGGCCAGGTTCTGGCGGTGGGCAAGGCCATCAAGGGCTGCCGAACCTATCTCGCCGTGCGCGGCGGCTTTGATGTGCCTGTGTACCTGGGTAGCCGCTCCACCTTCGCCCTCGGCCAGTTCGGCGGCCACGGCGGCAGGCCCCTGCGCCCCGGCGACATGCTCGGCATCAGCCAGATTGACCTGCCAGCCTGCACCACCCCGGCGCCGACCCATGATCCCGCGCCGGCGGACCCGGACCTCATTCCGGATTACCCGGACCACTGGGAAATCGGCGTGCTCTATGGCCCCCACGGCGCGCCGGATTTCTTCACCGAGAAGTCCATCGAAAAGTTCTTCGAGCAGGACTGGGAGGTGCACTACAACTCCAACCGCCTGGGCATCCGCCTGAACGGACCCAAGCCCGAGTTCACCCGGGCCGACGGCGGCGAAGCGGGCCTGCACCCCTCGAACATCCACGACTGCGAATACGCCATCGGCTCCATCAACTTCACCGGCGACATGCCCGTGATTCTCACCAAGGACGGCCCCAGCCTCGGCGGCTTTGTGTGTCCGGTGACCATCGCCAAGGCGGAGCTGTGGAAGGTGGGCCAGGTGAAACCCGGCGATACCATCCGGTTCGTGGCCATTGATAACGACACCGCTGTGAAGCTCTCCGAGCGCCAGGAACTGGCCATCAAGAGCCTGATGGCGCCGCCGATGGTCGACCTGGTGAAGCCAGACCTTGAACCGGTGAACGGCCTCTCCGCCACCATCCTGGCGCACCTGGAGGAGACCGACGGCCGTCCGGAAGTCACCTACCGCCAGGCCGGCGACCAGTACCTCCTGCTGGAATACGGCCCCAACGTAATGGACTTGGGCTTCCGCCTGCGCATCCACGCCCTGATGGAAGCCATTGCCGACGTGCAACCCAACGGCCTGCTGGAACTCTCCCCCGGCGTGCGCTCCCTGCAACTGAGGTACGACGCGATGATTCTCACGCAGGAAGCACTGATGACCTACCTGCTGGACCTGGAAGCAACCCTGCCACCCACGGATGAGCTGAAAGTGCGCAGCCGGGTGATTCATCTGCCCATGGCCTTCGAAGACAGCGCCACCCTGGAAGCGGTGAACAAATACCGCCAGTCCGTGCGCGACACAGCCCCGTGGTTGCCCAACAACGTCGACTTCATGCAACGCATCAACGGCCTGCCCAGCCGAGAGACGGTACGCGACATCCTGTTCTCGGCAAGGTACCTGGTGCTGGGCCTGGGCGATGTCTACCTGGGCGCCCCCTGCGCCGTGCCCCTGGACCCACGGCACCGCATGCTCACCTCCAAGTACAACCCGGCCCGCACCTACACGGCCGAGGGCACCGTGGGCATTGGCGGCGTATACATGTGCATCTACGGCATGGACTCCCCCGGCGGTTACCAGCTGGTGGGACGGACCCTGCCAATCTGGAACAAGTACCTGAAGAACCCCCAGTTCGCCGAAGGCGCGCCCTGGCTGCTGCGGTTCTTCGACCAGGTGTGCTACTACCCGGTGACCGAAGCCGAACTGGACGAGATGCGCGACCAGTTCCGCGCCGGCCAGTTGACGGTGAAAATCGAGGAAGAAACCTTCGACCTCAAATCCCACCAGGCCTTCCTGGACGCCAACGCCGACTCCATCGCCGAGTTCCGCGAACTGCAGCAGGCGGCCTATGCTAAAGAGGTGGCCCTGTGGAAAGACAGCGAAGCCGCGGAACTGGACAAACTCGCCAAGGAACCGCCCACACCGGACGTGTCTGACCTGGCGAAATTCGGCGAACTGGTCAGCACGGAGATTGCCGGCAACATCTGGAAATGCCTGGTGAAACCCGGGGACACCGTGGCCGAGGGTGATCCGTTGGTGATCGTGGAGGCTATGAAGATGGAGTTCGAGATAAACGCGACGCAAGCCGGCGAGATCAGTGCCGTGCATGTGAAGCCTGGCAAGGCGGTTACGCCTGGGGAGCCTTTGCTGAGCATCAAGGTCTGAGGTTTGGCTTGGCTTTGACTTCGGAGTTTGGCCGCCTCTGGCCGTTGGCTTCGGAGGTGGCGCCGGTGGGGGTAGGCCTGTCACAGACACGCCGTGAATACGTCCATGTAGGCTTGATCGCAGCATCCATGCTGCTCACAGTCTGTGACAGGCCTACCCCCACCGGCGCACATAGCTAGGAGTTTGCGGTTTGAGGGAAAGAAAGGTGTTTTGCTTGCCTATCCCTCAAAGTTGTTCTCAAGTTTAAAGGGGCCTCATCTATGAGCCGTCTTTGTTTTTGGCAGGCAACGGGAGTCGGGTCGGCTGGTGGGGTGCGGGTTTCAAAAGTGTGAGCAGCAGGGATGCTGCGATCAAGCCCCCATGGATGGGTTCACGGCGTCTTTTGAAACCCGCACCCCACCAGCCGGCCCAGCGGCCATACTCCACATAACAGGCGACCCGAATAAAGAGGGCGAACAAAAGAATGGCAACAAACACCAAAAGAAAAGAGTCCATGGCAGACAGGGTTTACGAGGCCCTGAAGGACGACATCTTTGAGTTCCGCCTGATCCCCGGTGACAAGTTCAGCGAGGGCGATGTGGGCACGCGCCTGAATGCCAGCCGCACGCCGGTGCGGGAAGCTTTGTACCGGCTGCAGCGAGAAGGCTACGTGGAGGTGCTGTTCCGCAGTGGCTGGCAGGTGAAGCCGTTTGATTTCCGACAGGTGGAAGAGCTGTACGACCTGCGGATTACCCTGGAACGGGCCGCCATGCACAAGATCTGCGGGCTGGACGAGGAGCCGCCGGCCATTCGAACGCTGACCGCCATCTGGAACCCGGACCACCCCTCCGAACGGGCCGTGGGCAGCACCGCCCGGGCCCTGGACGAAAGCTTCCACTGCGACCTGGTCGCCGCCGCCGGCAACCGGGAGATGACCCGCATCCACCGGGAGATCACCGACCGGCTGCGCATCATCCGCCGCCTGGATTTCAGCCGCGAGGACCGGGTGGAAGCCACCTACGTGGAGCACGCGCAGATTCTCGAGGCGCTGCGCGCTGGCCATGCCCAGGACGCGGCCGAGCGGCTGACCCGACACATCCGCGCCAGCCAGGCGGCGGTCCGGGAGATCACCATTGAGCGCATCCGCGAGGCCGCCGAGGCCCACCGCCGCGGGCAAGAAATTGCCCAGGAGAGCCCGTGAACCGGCGCCTGCCGGGAACTTACAAACCGGTAGGAAATGTCTTACAAAACCCCAGGGGAATCTCCGGTTCTGTACAAAATGAACATGGATAGAATGACGACTGTCAGGGATGACAAGCCAGCAGGGAACGTTGGCTCACGGATGAACACTCCAGGGATGGGAGTGACCCACGGAATGGGTTGTCAGGGACGATTGCAAGGATGATGCGCTCAGGACGAGCCACCGCCTGAAGGACCAGGCAGGGGTCAGCCACGGAATACGAGGATGACACGGACGGTCATCCTCTTCCGTGCACGACCCTCCCCCTTTTGCCTTTCACCCCCTGTGACGTGAACGTACCCGCCGCCGGCTGCCACCCGGCCATCGCACAACGACCTCACTCAGTCACAGGAGCTGTCATGACACGTACCCCCGTTCTCGCAACCCTGGTGTTGCTGTTCACACTGATCACCGGCCTGGCCCACGCCCAGGACGCCACCGTCAACATCAACACCGCGGACGTCGCCACCCTCGCCAGCCTCGACGGCATCGGCGAAAGCAAGGCCCGGGCGATCATCGAATACCGCGAGGCCCACGGCCCGTTCGCCAGCCCCGACGACCTGGCCAAGGTCAAGGGCATCGGCACCCGCACCGTCGAGAAGAACGCGCAGCGGCTGACCGTCCAGTAGTCCCTCGCTATCCCCTCGCGGCGGCCCCCGGCCGCCGCCTTCCCCAAAGGTCGCCTGGCAACTGTGGCGCCGCCCTCGTATCATTTCCGGAAAACAACATCCGATCTCAGGGCCTCGGCACTATGGTTGATCCGATCAAGGTATATCCCCCCAAACCCGCCAAGGTGTACTACTTCGGCACCTGTCTGATTGACCTCTTCTACCCGGACGCGGGCATCGCCGGCGTCGAGCTGCTGGAGCGGCAGGGCATCGAGGTGATCTTTCCCCAGGGCCAGACCTGCTGCGGCCAGCCGGCCTACACCTCCGGCTACCATGACGAAGCCCGGGCGGTGGCGCGCGCGCAACTGTCGCTGTTTCCGGAGGACTGGCCCATCGTGGTGCCGTCCGGCTCCTGCGGCGGCATGATGCGCAGGCACTACCCCGACCTGTTCCGGGACACACCGGACCAGGCCCTGGCCGAATCGGTGGCGGCCCGGGTGTTCGAACTGACCGACTTCCTGCTGAACGTCTGCCACATCCGGCTGGAGGACAAAGGCGAGCCGGTCACCGTCGCCCTGCACACCTCCTGCTCCGCCCGACGCGAGATGGGCGTGGCCGGTGTCGGCCCGGCGCTGCTGGGGCAGCTGCGCAACGTCACCCTGGTGGAACAGGCCCGGGCGGAGGAGTGCTGCGGCTTCGGCGGCACCTTCGCCGTGCGCCACCCGGAAATCTCCGCCGCCATGGTCAGCGAGAAGGTGGACACCCTTGTGGAGGCCGGTGCCAATCCCTTCGTCACCACCGATTGCGGCTGCCTGATGAACATCGCCGGTTACGCCGAGAAAAACGGCCGGCCCCTGAACGGCGAGCACATTCTTTCCTTCCTGAACCGCCGCACCCGCGACCGATCCTGAGCGACGCCGCCTTACCGAATTGTAACGCTCGGGGGCCCCGCCCCCGCTTGAAGCCCCCCGGCGCCGCCCCTACGTTCTGGATCGGGCACACCCCCTGTGTCCGCGGACCAACCGTTTCGGTAGAAAAAGAACACAACACCAGAGCGGAGTATTCCCATGATCCAGGTGGAAAACCTGACTCGCCGCTATGGCGATTTCACCGCGGTGGATAACGTGTCGTTCTCCATCGGTTCCGGTGAGGTGGTGGGGTTGCTGGGCCACAACGGCGCCGGCAAGACCACCATCATGAAAATGCTCACCGGTTATCTGGAACCCACCTCGGGCTCCATTCGGGTCGACGACCTGAGCCTTGGCCCCGACACCCGCCGAATCCAGTCCCGGATCGGCTACCTGCCGGAAAACTGCCCGGTATGGCCGGAAATGACGGTCATCGACTTCCTCCACTACCAAGCGGCCCTGCATGGTATCCCGGAGGCGGAACGGAACCGGGCCGTGGCCAGGGCCATCACGAGGACCGACCTCAAGGCCAAGGCCACCAGCGACATCCAGACGCTGTCCCGGGGTTACAGACAGCGGGTCGGCGTCGCCCAGGCCATCCTCCACGAACCGGACATTGTCATCCTCGACGAACCCACCAACGGATTGGACCCCACCCAGATTCACCAGATGCGCTCGCTGATCCGCGAGCTGGCGAAAACCTCCACCGTCATCGTTTCCACCCACATTCTCCAGGAAGTCCAGGCCGTGTGTGACCGGGTCCTGATCATGCGGGCCGGGCAACTGGTGGTGGACAAACGCCTGGACGAACTGCGCGAGAGCGACCGCGTACGCCTGGTGACCGGCGCCGACGCCCGGCCGGCGCTGGCCCGGATCGAGCGCATCGACAGTGTCGAACCGGTCGGCGATCACGACGGCCGGTTCGAATACCGACTGCGGGCGGAGGAGCAGGTACTGCCCCACATTGCCAGCGAGCTGGTGGCCGCGAACGTGCCCATTCTGGCGCTGACGCCGGAACACCGGGATCTGGAACGGGTGTTTGCCGAAGTGAACGGGGAGGTGGAACATGGCTGAGATACTGAGCATTGCCCGCAAGGAGTTCCGGGGCTTCTTCGCCTCGCCCGCCGCCTACCTGTTCCTGGCGCTGTTCGCCGCCGCCTGCCTGTTTGTGTTCTTCTGGGGCGAGGCCTTCTTTGCCCGCAACGTGGCGGATCTGGAGCCCCTGTTCGACTGGCTGCCGCTGCTGCTGATTTTTCTGATCGCCGCCCTGACCATGCGCAGCTGGTCCGAGGAGCGCCGCGCCGGCACCCTGGAAAGCCTGCTGACCTCGCCGGTGAGCCTGTGGCAGCTGGTGCTGGGCAAGTTCCTGGCCGCCCTGGGCCTGCTTTGCATCGCCCTGCTTCTGACCCTGCCGCTGCCGGTCACCGTGGCCCTGCTCGGCCCCCTGGACGGTGGCCCGGTCCTGGGCGGCTACCTCGCCACCCTGTGCCTGGGCGCGGCGTACATCGCCATCGGCCTGTTCACCTCCAGCCGCACCGACAACCCCATCGTCGCGCTGATGGTGACGGTACTGATCTGCGGCCTGTTCTACCTGATCGGCTCCAGTCTGGTCACCGGCCTGGCCGGCTATCACCTGGGGCGGTTCCTGGAACTGCTGGGCACCGGCAGCCGCTTCGATGCCATCAGCCGGGGCGTTTTGGACCTGCGGGACATTTACTACTACCTGTCCCTGACCGGCGTCTTCCTGGTGCTGAATGTGCACACCCTGGAAACCCTGCGCTGGCGGGGTAACCCGGTCTCCCGGCCACTGCGCCACTGGAACGCGGTGACGGCGCTGGCGGTGGTCAACCTGCTGGCCGCCAACCTGTGGCTGTATCCGTTGCAGTCCATCCGTCTGGACCTGACCGAGAACCACCTGTACACCCTGTCCGAGGCCACCACCCAGACCCTGGCGGAGCTGGACGAGCCGCTGCGCATCCACGGCTACTTCTCCGAGAAGACCCACCCGCTGCTGGCACCGCTGGTTCCCCGCCTGCAAAGCCTGCTGGAGGAATACCAAGTCCGGGGCGGCGGTAACCTCCGGGTCGAGTTCGTGGACCCGACCCGGGACAAGGAGGCGGAGGAAACCGCCGCCCGCCGCTACGGCATCCAGCCGGTGCCGTTCCAGACCGCCAGCCGCTATGAGTCGGCCATCGTCAACTCCTACTTCGACGTGGTCATTGCCTACGGCGACGATTACGAGAAGCTGGGCTTCCGCGACCTGATCGAAGTGAAATCCACCGGCGAGGGCGATCTCAAGGTGGCCCTGAAGAACCCGGAATACGAGATCACCCGGGCCATCCATCGGCTGGTGCGCAGTTACCGCTCGGGCGCCGACACCTTCGCCGCCATCCACCAGCCGGTCACCCTGCACGCCTGGGTTTCTCCGAAAGCCAAGCTGCCGGAGGAGCTCCAGTCCCTGCGGGACGACCTGGACGCCGTCGTTGGCGAGCTCAAGGACAAGGCCGGCGACCAGCTCAGCGTCGAGTTCCAGGACCCGGACGCCGGTGACGGTGAACTGGCTCGGACGCTGTATGACGACTACGGCTTCAGCCCCCTGCTGGCCAGCCTGCTGGACCCACAGCCGTTCTGGTTCCACCTGATGCTGGAAAGCGGTGACAGCCAGGTCCAAGTGCCGCTGCCGGCGACTCTGGACCGGGACAGCCTGCGCCAGTCCTTCGACGACGCCCTCAAGCGACTGGTCCCCGGCGCCCTCAAGACCATTGCCCTGGTCGCGCCCGATGGCCCGCGCTTCCAGGGGTCCGGCTACAACGCGCTGGTGCGCAGCCTGGAGGAAAACGCCCGGGTCGAACGCACCGACCTGGCCGACGGCCGGGTGCCGGCCGGCACCGACCTGCTGCTGGTCATGAATCCGACGGGCCTGGACCAGAAGGCGGTGTTCGCCATCGACCAGTTCCTGATGCGTGGCGGCCGGGTGGTGATGGCGGCGTCGCCGTACCAGGTCAGCCTGGGCCAGAGCCTGACCGCCCGCCGCCAGGACACCGGCCTGGAGTCCTGGCTGCAACACCTGGGCGTGACCCTGGAGCCGTCGCTGGTGCTGGATCCGATGAGTGCCGCGCTGCCGGTTCCCAGCACCCGGGTCGTGGGCGGCCTCACCTTCCGGGAAATCCAGATGCTGCCCTATCCGTTCTTCGCGGACCTGCGGGACGACCAGCTGAACCGGGACCACCCGATCACCGCGGGCCTGCAGCAGATGATCGTCAGCTGGGCCTCGCCGATCACACTGGATGAGGAAAAGACCGGCGACCTCAAGGTCACCCGGCTGATGGAAACATCCGGACGCAGCTGGACCCAGGACAGCGCCGAGGTACTGCCAGACTTTGAACGCTATCCGTCCCAGGGCTTCGACAGCCCCGAGGCACGGTCGCCGCAGCTGGTGGCGGTCGCCCTGGAGGGCGAGTTCACCTCGGCGTTTGCCGACCAGGATTCACCGCTGCTCGCCGGGGACGACCCGAAGGGCGACACGCCGGCGGAGGACACCCAGGAGGACGACCACCCGGCGGTCACCGCCTCCAGCGTCATCCGCAAGTCGCCGGAGTCCGCCTGGCTGGTGCTGGTCAGCAGCAGCTCGTTCGCCTCCGACACCATGCTCGACCTGATCACCCAGAGCCTGGGTACCGTCTACACCCAGCCGGTGGCCTTCATCCAGAACGCCGTCGACTGGTCCCTGGAGGACCCGGCCCTGCTGGCGCTGCGCGGCCAGTCCCGCTACGCCCGCACCCTGGCGCCGCTGACCCGTCAGCAGCAACGGGGCTGGGAGTATGCCAACTACGGCCTGGCCCTGCTCGGCCTGGCCCTGATCTGGCTGTGGCGCCGTTACATCCGCGCCCGTGACCAGCGTCGTTATCAGAAGATCCTTGCGGAGGTGGCGTGATGAAACGAAACCTGACCCTGCTGTCCATCGTGCTGGCGCTGCAACTGGCCCTCGCCGGGCTGGTCTGGAGCACCCAGGCGGCCACCCCGGCCGCCAGTCACGCGCCCCTGCTGCCGGACGTCGACAAGGCCACCGAAATCACCCTGGTGGATCCGGACGACGGCAGCCTGACCCTGCGTCGGGTGGATGGTCAATGGCAGCTTGACAACGGCCAGAAGGCCGACGCCGACACCGTGGCCCAGCTGCTGGACCGGCTGGCGGCGTTGAAGGAAAGCTTCCCGGTGGCCCGCACCGAGGACGCCCGCGCCCGCTTCAAAGTGGCGGATGACCATTTCCGCCGCAAAGTCATCCTGCGCGACGGCGACCGGCCCCTGGCCACTCTGCTGGTCGGCTCCGCCCCGGCCATGGGGGAAAGCCACGTGCGCCTGGCAGACACCGACCCCATCTACCGGGTGGCGCTGCCGGTGTACGACCTGCCGGTGACCGCCGACCACTGGCGCGCCCGGGAACCGAAGCCGGCCGAGGCTGCCGACACGGACACCGGCGAGGCTGAGGACCCGCCTGCCCAGGCCGGTGCCGCCAGCCAGAATTCGCCCGAGGGCGAATGACCTGTCGGGGTGGTGCCCGGGGCGCCACCCCAGCCCTGCCCCGGGTGGCGGAAAGTCGTGTGGACAGACGTGCCCGGGCGCCGTAAGGTGAAGCCAAAAAACGACGACCGAGAACGGCAGCCATGACCACGCACCCGCCACACTCCGACGCCCGCCATTTCCACGAACGCGCCCACGCCGCCATCCACGACCCGAAGATCCGCCAGAATTTCCGGCGTGCCATGGACGGGTTGATGAGCAAACGCAAAGCCGCCTTCGACGGCTGGGACCTGGAGGCCCTGCGAACCCTCGGCGCCCACATTCGTCTGCGGGCACTGGCCCACCTGCCCGAACTGCTGGAGCAGCTGGAACGCAGGCTGACCGAAAACGGCATCCAGGTGCACTGGGCCGTGGACGGCGACGAGGCCTGCCGGATCGTGCGCGACATCTGCGTGGCCCGGGGCGCGAAGCGCGTCATCAAGGGCAAGTCCATGGTGTCCGAGGAAATGGAGCTCAACCATTACCTGGCACAGGAGGGCATCGAAGCCCTGGAGTCCGACCTGGGCGAGTACATCGTGCAGCTGGCGGCCGAGACGCCGTCACACATCATCATGCCCGCCATTCACAAGAACACCGGCGAGATCTCGGAGCTGATGCACGAGAAAACCGGCACCGAGCGCTCCCACGATGTGGAATACCTCACCGCCGCCGCCCGCCAACAATTGCGCGAGAAGTTCATGAACGCCGATGTCGGCCTCTCCGGCGTCAACTTCGCGGTGGCGGAAACCGGCACCCTGTGCCTGGTGGAGAACGAGGGCAACGGCCGCATGACCACCACGGTGCCGCCCTGCCACATTGCCATCACCGGCATCGAGAAAGTGGTGCCCAGCCTGGCGGACGTGTCCGCGTTGCTGGCGCTGTTGACCCGTTCCGCCACCGGCCAGCACATCACCACCTATTTCAACCTGATTTCCGGCCCCCGCAAGCCCGGCGAGCTGGACGGCCCGGAAGAGGTACACCTGGTGCTGGTGGACAACGGCCGCTCCGCCATCTACCAGGACGACGAACTGGCCGACACCCTGCGCTGCATCCGCTGCGGCGCCTGCATGAACCATTGCCCGGTGTATACCCGGGTGGGCGGCCACACCTACGGCACCACCTACCCCGGCCCGATCGGCAAGATCCTGATGCCTCACCTGATCGGCCTGGACGAGGGCCGGCACCTGCCCACCGCCTCCAGCCTCTGCGGCGCCTGCGGCGAAGTGTGCCCGGTCCGGATCCCGATTCCGGACCTGCTGGTGCGCCTGCGCCGCGAGTCGGTGGACGGAGACCGCCTGCACCCGGCCCGTGTCCCCGGCCACGGCGCCAAGCGCGGCGCCACCGAGGCCCTGATCTGGAAAGGCTGGTCCTGGCTGCACGCCCGCCCCGGCCTGTACCGGCTTGGGACCGCCGTCGCCGCTCGCCTGCGCCGGCTGCAGCCAAACCGGGCCGGCGCCTGGACCGACTACCGCACCGCGCCGAAACTGGCGGCCAAGACTTTGCACCAACGCATGAAGGAGCGCGCACAGTGAGTTCCCGGGACATCATTCTGCAACGGCTTCGGCAACGCACCGGCGGCCCCCGCACCGTGCCCGAGTGCGATTTCTCGGTGCTGCAACGCCCGGACTGGAGCACCGCCGAGCGGATCGACCGGTTCCGGCGGGCCATCGAATCCGTGCATGGCGAAGTGCACCTGTGCCGGGAAACCGACTGGGTCGACCGGCTGGCCGGTCTGCTCCGGGCACGGGGGGCCCGCAACCTGCTGCTGGGCAGGAATCACCCGGTCAGCGAGGCGGTCCGTGCGTCCACACACCCGGACCTGCCGCCGCTCAGGGTATACGACCGGCCCATCGAGCAATGGCAGCCGGAGCTGTTCAACGACGTAGACGCGGGCCTGACCAGTACCCGCGGTGGCATCGCCGAGACCGGCTCGCTGATTCTCTGGCCGACGCCGGACGAACCCCGGCTGCTGAGCCTGGTACCGCCCATCCATGTGGCCGTGCTCTACGCCTCGGAACTCTACCCCACGCTGTACGACGCCATGCACGCCCAGGCCTGGGCCGCTGGCATGCCCACCAACGCTCTGCTAATCTCCGGGCCCTCGAAGACCGCGGACATCGAGCAGACCCTCGCCTACGGTGTCCACGGCCCCAAGGAACTGATCGTACTGGTTGTGGAATGATCCGAGGCGCTCTGATGATCGCCCTGGCCGCCCTGCTCTGGGCGACCACGGGCATCGTGGCCAAATCCCTGTTCACCGGCACCGAACTGCAACCCCTGGCCCTGGGTTTCCTGCGCCTGGTGGTGGCGCTGCCGTTTTTCTGGCTGCTGATGCAACGCGAACGCCGGCGTCAGGGCCGCACCGTGCGCTGGCGGCGGGGCCGGCTGCTGCCCCTGGCCGCCCTGGGGCTGTTCCAGGCGTTCTATCAGGGCAGCTACCTGCTGGCGGTGGACCTCACCGGTGCCGGCATCGCCACCCTGATCGCCCTGTGCCTGCCGCCGGTGCTGGTGGCCCTCCTGGCGGCACCGCTGCTGGGCGAAAAGCCAAGCCTGCTGACCGTGCTGGCGCTGTTCGCCGCCATCGCCGGCACCGCCATGCTGGTGCTCAGCGACATGGACACCAGCGGTACCCTGCGCCTGTCCGGCCTGCTGATGGCGCTGCTGGCGGCCATGGTGTACACCGGCTTCACCTTGACCAGCCGCTACAGCTCCACCGACACACCGGTCTTTACCACCGCCTTCGTGTGTTTCCTGACGGCGGCCCTGATCCTGCTGCCGGTGGTGGTGCTCAGCGGCGGCTTCGACGGACTGCGCAGCCTGTCCCTGCGGCACGGGTTGATGGTGGTGTACATCGGAGTGGTGCCCACTTGCATCGGCTATGTGCTGTTCTTCTCGGGGATGAAAACGACGCCGGCCACGCTGTCGAGCATCATCGTGACCCTGGAGCCGCTGTTCGTGGCGCTGCTGGCGTGGCTGATCCTGGGGGAAGTGCTGGGGCCGATGGGCATTGCCGGGGCCCTGATTCTCACCGTGGCGGTGGTGGTGGCGTCCCGGTACGGAGGGCCGTCGGCCGCCGGTACCGTCTCCGGCGGCGACTGAGGGCGGCGCGTCAGGCGCCGGCCTTGCGCTGTTTTTCCATCATGTCCGGCTGCAGAATCTCGATCCAGTAGCCGTCCGGGTCCCGGATGAACGCCAGCCCCTTCATCTTGCCGTCGTCCGGTTTCTTCACGAAATCCACGCCCAGCGCCTCGAACCGCTCGCAGGCTGCGTAAACATCGGGCACGGCGATGCCGATGTGGCCATACCCACGGGGCTCCTCGTTGCCGTTGTGGTAGGCGAAGTCCGCGTCGTCCTCGGTTCCCCAGTTGTGGGTCAGTTCCAGCATCGCCTCGCGGCCGAAGGTGTAGGTGGTGCGGTGGCCGTCGTCGCTGGGCACCTGCTGGGCCTGCCGGTCATCCAGATAACCGAGGAAGTAGAGGGTGAACTTCATTTCCGGGAAGTCCAGCTTGCGGATCAGGCGCATGCCCAGCACGCGGGTGTAGAAATCCAGTGAGCGCGCCGGGTCTTTGATCCGCATCATGGTCTGGTTGAAGACAAAGCCTTCGGTTTCCGGTACCGGCTCGTGGTGCAGGCCGGGTGCCTCGTCAAAATGTCTGGGCATGGCGAAATCCCCTTCTGGTTTGCAGGTAAGAAAGCCTATACCTGTGTACGTTGCCCCGGGATTTCAAGATGAAAAAAGACCCTGCACCGGAAACACCCCGGGCAGGGCCTCAAGGCCGGCTTTTCGCCGGCGATCTTCAGAGACACTCTGAACCCTGTCTGCGGCGTCGGGTCAGGACGCCAGCTGATGTTCCTCGCCCCGGTAGTAGGCCTCCACCCGGGGGTTCATCACTTTCTTCCACAAAGGTGGCACCAGTGCCAGCAACACCATCGTCGCATAGCCCGCCGGCAGCTGGGGCGCGATGTCGTGGTGGCGCAACACCTGATAGCGGCGCTTGGCGTAGGCGTGGTGATCGCTGTGGCGTTGCAGCTGGAACAGGAACACGTTGGTCAGAAAGTAGTTGCTGTTCCAGCTGTGTTCGGGGGTGGTGCGTTCGTACCGGCCGTTGTCGAGCTTGCGCCGGTGCAGGCCGTAGTGCTCGATGTAGTTGACGATTTCCAACAGGGTAAAGGCGATGAAGCTCTGGCCCAGGAAAAACACCAGCCCCAGCCAGCCATACCCCAGAGTGAAGCCAGCTGCCACCAGCGCACTCAGGCTGTACCACCAGATCAGTTCGTTACGCCAGCTCAGGGGCCGATGGCCTTTGCGCCGGAGCCGTTCGGCCTCCAGTTTCCAGGCGTTCAGAAAGTTGCGGACATAGGCCTGGGGCAGGAACTGGTAGAGGCTTTGGTTATAGCGGGCGGAGGACGCGTCTTCGGGGGTAGAAACGTGCACATGATGGCCCCGGATATGCTCCACCTTAAACCCGGCATAGCAAACCAAAGACAGCAACAACCCGCCGGCCCAGGTTTCCAGCCGGCCGTCCTTGTGAATCAGCTCGTGGGCCACGTTGATCCCCAGCCCGCCAACAATGCCGATGGAAACGACCCAGCCGATCGCGCCCGCGACGCTGAAAATGCCGCTGGCCAGTACCGTCATACTCCAGACCAGCAGCACGGCGAAGGCAACCACCCAGGCCAGGGTAATCACCCGGTAGAACCGCTCGCCGATCATCCGCGGCACGTCGGTGTCTTCGTCCGGATTCAGCGCATCTTTGCCCAGAATCACGTCCAGCACCGGTATAAGGCCGAACACCACCACCGGCACGCCCCAGGAAAACAGGTTGACCAGATCCGTCGCCTGCCCGGCTGCGAGCAACAACGGCGGCAGCACCAAAGGCACCATGGCGATCAGGTAACTGTATTTTTTCAGTGTCAGCAGCGTTCTCCGGCGGGCAGCCTCGCTGCCGAAGGTCAATTGACTCGTATTCATATCGTTCTCCCCCTGTGTCTGGCGTGTTTGCGGAAACGAAAACAGAAACACACGCTCATTTTGTGTTTTTGCATTATTGTCCTACAATATAGCAGTCGTCAAGCGCTTTTCCCGGTTCGTTGTCGAGGCGGGGCGAAACCGCCGGAGCATCAACCCCCTACCCTTCAACAACGGAAGCCTGTGATACACTCATGCCGACCATTCTCACCACCGAGCTGAGCGCGCCAGCCGCCAGCCGACAACGGACCGCGGTTCAGAGAGCCTTTATGGATTTTCAGGTACCCAACACTCTGGCGGAGCAGATCGCCAACTATCTGGGCGAACGGATCATGACCGGTCAGATCCGCCCCGGAGAACGCATCCAGGAAGCCACCCTGGCGGCGGAACTGAAGGTCAGCCGGGCTTCGGTCAAGGAGGCCCTGTACACCTTGGAACGCTGGCACCTGGTCGCCATCACCCCGCGCAAGGGGGCCGCCGCCACTCATCTGGACGCCGAGCACGCCGCCGAACTCTACGATGTCTACATGCACCTGCTGCTGATGCTCGCTACCCGCCTGTGCGAACGCTGGCGCGAGGCCGACCGGCCCGGGCTGCTGGCGGCCGTGGCCCGGGCCACCGAGCGGATGGCGCGGCCGGACGCGGACATCGCAGCGGTGGTGGCGGCCAGCTTCGAGGTGATGGACGCCTGCTGTCAGGTGGTGGCCAACCCGTACCTGACCGAAGCCCTGGCCAACTTCAAACCGGCGGTCAGCCGGGCCTACTACCTCAGCGCCGACACCTATCGCCAGGGCCTGGAACAGACCCGGCGCTTTTTCCAGCAGCTGCCGGACGCGGTCCTGGCCCGCGACGCCGAACAAGCCCGGCACCTGATCCGGCGCTTCGCCGAACACCAGGAGGCACTGATCCGCCGGGCCTTGGCTTCCGGGGCCAGTGTCGCCTCCTGAGACAGGCTGTGACCCGACGCACAGAACCGTCCCGGCAACCCCGCTACTGTCACATCGTGTAACACTTCCGCAGCCGGGTCCAGGATGTCCCTGCGGGACCACGCAAGAACAACCGGGATAACAACAATGAACCGAGCACCGTACCTCGGGGCGCTGGCGCTGCTGCTCTCCCTGCCCCTGCCCGGCCGGGCCGAACTTCGGGCCCTGGACGATCCGGGCCTTGCCGAAATTACCGGCCAGGGCGGCGTCACTCTGGAGCTGGAAACCCGCCTGACCCTGGACCGGCTCACCTGGACCGACGAGGGCGCCCTGAGCGTCAACGGCCTGAGGCTGTCCGGCCCGGGCGACACCTCGCTGGACAACCTGAAAATCACCGTGGACCTGGCCGGCGATGGCGAGGTACTCAGCCACGGCTTCTCCGAGATTGCCCGGCGGGCGGCGGCCGGCCAGCTGGATACGGCCGACCCGGACGTGGCCGCCGCGCTCGCGGAGTACGCCCTGCCCGGCGGCTTCGGACGCGCCTTCGGCGCCGGCGACTTGGTGCTGCATCTCGGCGCCATCGACTACGGCGATCCGACCCGTCTGGCCGACTTTCTGCGGGCGGTGGACTTCGAACTGGCCATGGACCGCGTCGTCACCGCCGGCACCGAGGGCAACACCGACCTGTTCTCGGACGTGCTGTTGCAGGGCTACCTCGGCCCCACCGACTTGGTGGTGCGCAACCGGGCCAGCCAGACCCGGACCCTGGCCAACGGCAACCAGGTCTCCGGCGCCGAGCTGGAACTGGACACCCACTTCGAGATCAGCGACGGCCACCTGAACTGGGATGCCGCGGACCTGATTCTGCTGTTCAACTTCGCCGCCGTCCGCATCGAGGGTCTGCAGATCCACAACCGCCGGGGCGACGACACCCTCGGCCACTTCGGCATGGCCCACGCCACCGCGAAGCTGTCCCGGGGCACCAGCGCCGTTTCCGGCCACGACGGCCTGTCGGTGCACGAGGTGGAATTCCGGGGCGACATCGACATGCCGGTGTTCAAGGTCGGCGGCACCAGCATCGGTAACGTGCAGTTCACCGACTTCGCCATCACCGACACCACAATGATGGTCTACGGCCACTAGGTGACCGAAGGGTCACTGGACAAGCCCGGGCACCTACCCTGTAAACTGCCCGTCAAACTGTGACGGGCATTCCATGACTGACCGATTCGACACGGAAGGCGGGCGCCGGAGCTCCTGGCGCCGACTGGCGGCCTTTGGCCTGTTGTTTGTGCTGCTGACCAGCGCGGGCCTTTACACCGTTTACCACCGGTTTGCCGGCCGAACCCTGACCTTCGATGACCGGCTGCTGCAACCGGGCACCCTGCTGGCGTTGCTGGCCCTGCTGCTGGTGTATTTCCTGGCGGATGGGCTGCGCCTCCACTTCACCCTGCGCGCCCTCGGTCATCGCCTGCCGTTCCGGGCCATGGTCCGGCTGGTGTTCATCAATCTGTTCGTCTCCAACGTCACCCCCATGGCCACCGGAGGCGGCTTCGCCCAGGTTTGGTACCTGGCCCGCCACGGCGTGCCGGTGGGCCGGGCCACGGCGGCCACCACCATCCGCACCGTGCTGGCGGTGGCGTTCATCTTTTCCCTGACCCCGCTGTTCCTGTTCACCCTCAAGGCCCTGGAACGGACCTCGATCTCACACCAGGTGGGGCTGGCGCTGGCGGTGTTCATCACCCTGTACCTCGGTTTCTTCACCGTGCTGCTGCTGCGTACCCGCTGGCTGGTCACGCCCCTGAGCCGCCTGCTGACCGGCCTGCGCCGGCTGCACCTGATCAGCGCGCGGCGTCATGACCGCTGGCAGTTCAGGTGCCGGCGCGAAGTGCTGCGCTTCGCCGCCAGCTTCCGCGACTATCTGAAAGGCCGGCCCCGGTACGTGCTGCTGTCGATCCTGTGCACCGCCGTTTTCCTGCTGGCGCTGTTCAGCTTTCCGGCGTTGCTGATGCACAGCCTGGGCTATCCGGTGGACTACCTGTCGACCCTGGGGCTGCTGGTGGTCACCACCTTCATCATGTACTTCTCGCCCACGCCGGGCGCCTCGGGCATCTCGGAGGGGGTGTTCGGCAGCTTCTTCCGGGGGCTGCTCTCCGGCAACCACCTGCTGCTGGTCACCTTGGCCTGGCGCTTCCTGACCATCTATCTGGGCATGGTCATCGGCCTGTTCGTTCTGCAACGGGAGCTGACCCGAACGCCAAGGAGAAGCGAATGACGCTCCGCAACCCGCTCAAGCTGCTGTTCCATCTCAGCCTGACGGTGGTCGTACTGCTGGTGGGGTACAAAGCCTACCTCAACCTGTTCCTGGAAGACTTCAGCAGCGTCCACAGCCAGCAGGTGGAGGCCATCTACCAGCGCGTCAAACCCGGCGAGCCGGTCAGCTTCGCGGTGGTCGGCAACATCAACAACTCCATCGGCGTGTTTGAAGATCGCATCGTGCCGGCGCTCAACCGCTCCGGCGTGGATTTCATGGTTTCCGCCGGCAACGCGGTCAGTGGCGGGGGCGAGGACAAGTACCGGGCCCTTTACGGCACCCTGAGTCACTTGGAGATTCCCTACCTGCTGACCTTCGGCCCCCACGAATACGAGGATTTCGGCAGCTTCCGCTTCTACGACCACTTCGGGCCCCATTTCTACAGCGTCCGCACCGGCAATGTTCGCCTGATCTTCCTGGACAGCACCGGCAAGACGCCGTGGCGCTGGCAGATCCGCTGGCTCGACGATCTGCTCAACCAGGACACCAGCAACGCCCGCATCCTGTTCATCGGCCATCCGCCACTCCGGCCACACCAGGACCCGCTGTTCGACCAGGAGGACGACTACCTGCAACCCGCCGCCTTCCGGGACGCCCTGCTCGACACCATTGCCGCCCACGACATCGACCTGGTGTTTTCCGCCAACCTCGCCACCTATTCGGAACAGGCGCGGGGCAGCACCCGTTTCATCACCACCGGCGGCGCCGGTGGCCTGGTGCTGAACAACGACACCAGCTTCTACCACTACGTGCGGGTGGACGTCAGCCCGGACGGCGAGGTCAAACACACCCTGGAGCGACTGCCCATCGGCCAGCATCCGGTGCTCAAGACCCTGGAGAGCCTGTGGTTCTTCATCTATTCCCTGTTCTACACCGGCTATCTGAATTTCCTGCTGCTGGTGGCGGCCTTTACCGCGCTGACCATCAAGCTCTACCAGGTGATCTTCATCGGCCGGGACTACTATCCGGACTACGACCTGGACCCCACCCCCTGGCTGGAACGCCCCCTACGGGTCGCCCTGTTCACCAACAACTACCTGCCGTTCATCGGCGGCGTCCCCATTTCCATCGAACGCCTACGGCGCGGCCTGTCCGGGCTGGGCGACTCGACCCTGGTGGTGGCCCCCAGCTACCGGGATCAGCCTCGGCAGGAGGACCAGGTGCTGCGCGTCCCCTCGCTGCTGGCGATGGGACAGAACCGGGAATTCCGGCTGGCCAACATTTTCCTGGCCCGCATCCGGCACCGGGTCCGGGCCTTCCGCCCCGATCTGATCCACGTCCACCACCCGTTCTGGCTCGGCAGCCTGGGCGTGTTCCTGGCCCGCAGGCTGAAGGTGCCGGTGGTGTACACCTACCACACCCGCCTGGAGCACTACGCCCACTTCGTGCCGCTGCCCGGCCTGCTGTTCCGCAACCTGATTTCCCATGCCCTGATCAAGCGCTTTGCCAATCGCTGTGACGCGGTGATCGTGCCCACCTACTCCACCGAGGAGTACCTGCGCATGATCGGGGTGAAGACGCCCACCTTCGTCCAGCCCACCGGCATCGAGTACCAGCGGTTCCAGTCGGTGGACCCGGCCGAGGTGGACCGGCTGCGGCGGAAGCTCGGCCTGGGCGGGGAACGGGTACTGGTCAGTGTGTCGCGCCTGTCCAATGAAAAGAACATCGATTTCATGATCGAGGCGCTGCACCGCCTGCGTCAGGTCAGCGACCGGCCGTTCCGGTTCCTGATGATCGGCGACGGGCACCAGCGCGAGCGCCTGCAGGCCAGGATTGACCAGCTCGGACTGCAGCGCAAGGTGACCCTGGTGGGTGCCGTGCCGCCGGAGGACATGGCCCTGTGGTACCACCTGGGTGATCTGTTCCTGTTTGCCTCCAAGTCCGAAACTCAGGGCATGGTGATCCTGGAGGCGATGGCCGCCGGCCTGCCGGTGGTGGCGGTGCGTTCCAGCGGCATCGACGACGTGGTGCGCCATGGCTTCAACGGCTTCAAGACACCGGAGAAGCAGGATCTGTGGCTGCGGGAGGTGCAGCGGCTGCTGGAAGACGACGCACTGCGCCAGCGGCTGTCGCGCCAGGCCCTGGCGTTCGCCGCCGACTACTCGGTGGAACAGTTCGCCCGCGATGTCCGGGACATCTACGCCAACACCCTGGCGCTGTGGCAGAAGAAGCGCCAACGGGAAGCCCGGCCGTTTTCACCGGAGCACAGATCCGGCTAGACTGATGACACGTACTCAGCCCAGTACCCACAGACACAACGAATCACACAGGGAGAGATCTCGTGAGCGGCATTCCCGTCGGCATCAGCACCTGCCTGCTGGGCAGGGAGGTTCGCCACGATGGCGGCCACAAGCATTCCCGTTACTGTACGCAGGTGCTGTCCCGGCACTTTGACTTCCACCCGGTCTGCCCCGAGCTGGAGGCCGGCCTCGGCGTGCCCCGGCCGGCCATCCACCTGCGCCGGTTCTCGGACGGCCTCCGGGTGGTCGAAACCCGGGGACAAGCCGACCACACCGACGCCCTGAAGGCCCTGATCGAGCGGGTGTTGCCAGACCTGGCCCATCTGCGCGGCTACATCCTGATGGCCAAGTCCCCCTCCTGCGGCATGGAACGGATCAAGGTGCACAACGAGCAGGGGCAACTGCTGAATCGGGACGGCCGGGGCCTGTTCGCCGACGCCCTGATGCGCGCCTACCCGCTGATGCCGGTGGAGGAGGAAGGACGGCTGCACGACAGTGGCCTGCGCGAGAATTTCATCGAACGGGTGTTCGCCTATGACGACTGGCTGCAAAACGTGGCCGGCGACCGGCTCAGCCCCCAGGCACTGATCGAATTCCACAGCCGCCACAAGTTCCAGCTGCTGGCGCACTCGGAGCCGATCTACCGGCAGCTGGGGCCGCTGCTCGCGGACCTTCGGTCGGCGCCGCTGGAGGACATCGCCCGGCGGTACATCGAGGGCTTCATGACGGCGATGCGCCAACCCGTCAGCCGCGGCTCCCACGTGAACGCCATGCTGCACCTGCTGGGTTACCTGAAAGGTTCGATGCCGGCGGAGGACAAGCAGGTTCTGCTGGAGCAGCTGGACGCCTACCGGCGCGGTGAGGTGCCGCTGGTGGTGCCCATGACCCTGCTGCGCCTGGCGCAGCGCCGGGAACCGGTGGACTACCTGCACATTCAGAAATACCTGGCCCCCTACCCGGACGAGCTGGGGCTCAGGAACCACGTCTGAGCCCCGGCGGGGGGTCAGAATCCGTACAGCAGGGACAGCGACGTTTCGGTATCGGTCTTTTCCGTGCCCTCGGGTGCGTCCGAGACGTGTTTCACCCGGAACGCCGCCTTCATCGACAGGGTACCGACGATGGTGGCCTGCAGTGCCGTTTCCGACTGGCTGATGGTGTTGTGCTCGTCCAGCCCGACTTCCGTGCTCAGCTTCTGGCGGAACAGGGCGGACTCGGACAGGGCGTAATCGAACTGCGCCGCCAGCCGGGCAATGGCCTCCTTCTCGACATCATCACCCTCGTCGTTGGCGTCCTGCAGCTTGTTGTAGCGGTAACCCAGACCGCCGGACAGGTCCAGAAACGAACGTTCCCCCAGCTGCCAAACCCGCTGGCCATAACCGGTGCTGACGGACGACTCGTAGTCGTAGCCGGAGAAGCGGTCATCCTCGTAGGCGCCGCGCACGAACCAGTAGCGTTCATCGTCGAACTTGTAGTCGGTTTCCAGCGCCGCCTGGTACTCCTCGGCGGAAGTCTCGCCGTCCGACTTGGTGTACTTGGACTTGAAATCGCCGGAGTGACGCCAGGCCTCGGTTTCCCGCACCAGCCCGAGGCGCCCGTTCATCTGGGTTTCCTCGGTGTTGCCGGAGCTGATCAGCACCCCCAGTTCGGCTTCCCCTTTCCAGTTTTCGCTTTCCTGAGCCTGAGCCATGGGCGCCAAGGCCAGACACGCAATCACCAGTGGTTTCCTGATCACCATGGTTACTCCTCGCTTGCTTGCTGGGTTGATCAATGGTCCTCCCGTGTCCGGGCCGGCTCTCCCGCCTGGCTGCGCCGTGCCTGAGCCTTCCGCTGCGCCTGTTTGCGGGCCTTGCGCTCGGCGATGGCCCGGGCGGCCTCGCCCCCCACGTGCGCCTCGCCCCGTGCCCGGGCCAGCCGCATCTGGCGCTCACGCTCACGGAACCGCGCCTTGCGCGCCTCGGACAGGTCGTCGATGCACCGGTGGCAGCTGACCCCTCGCTCGTATTCCGGTCGCTGCTTGTCGGCCTCTGTGATCGGTCGGCGGCAGGCATGGCACAGGTCATAGTTTCCCCGGGCCAGGCGGTGGTTGACGGTGACCCGGTCGTCGAAGACAAAGCACTCACCTTGCCACAAACTCTGGCTCTCCGGCACTGTCTCCAAATAGTTCAGAATGCCGCCCCGAAGGTGGTAAACCTCCTCGAACCCCCGGGACTTGAGGTAGGCGGTGGATTTTTCACAGCGGATGCCGCCGGTACAGAACATGGCCACCTTACGGTGCCGGGCGGGGTCCAGGTTCCGCTGCACGTATTCCGGAAATTCGCGGAAGCTGTCCGTGTCCGGGCTGACGGCGTTGCGGAAGGTGCCGACGTCCACCTCGTAGCGATTGCGGGTGTCGATCACCAGCACCTCGGGGTCGGAAATCAAATCGTTCCAGTCCGACGGCTCAACGTAAGTTCCCACCACATGCCGGGGGTCGATCCCGGCCACGCCGAGGGTGACGATCTCGTTCTTAAGCTTGACCTTGGTGCGCTTGAACGGCTGGATGTCCGCCAGGGACTCCTTGTAGTCGATGCCGTCGAAACGGCCGTCGTCCGCCAGCCAGGCCTTGACTGCGTCGATGCCGTCGCGGGGGCCGGCGATGGTGCCGTTGATGCCTTCCCGGGCCAGCAGCAGCGTGCCGCGCACGCCGTTCCCCTGCATCAGGTCCAGCAACGGCTGGCGCAGTGTCCGGAAATCGTTCAGGACTGCGAACGTGTAGAGTGCGCAGACAACGGTGTTTTCACTCATCGATATGCTCCTGCCGGCCGGATCGCAAATCCGGAGCCTGGGTTCGGGGTGTGTATGGTTTGACCATGGGGGCGCAGAGTGTACCCCACGGGGCCACCGGTGCAAGTGACCCGACCAACCGTTTGCAGGGCCCGCCGGTCAAGGTAAGATCCCGGGACACGCCCATTCCCAACAAGAACGAAAGGACACGCCATGCCCCTCCCCCCACCACTCGTCGATCGTCTGGCCTTGCCGCTGGTTGCCGCCCCCATGTTCCTGATCTCCGGCCCCGAACTGGCGCTGGCCTGCTGCCGGCAGGGCATCGTCGGCAGCTTTCCGGCCCTCAACCAGCGCACCAGCGAGGGGTTTGAAGCCTGGCTGATTCAGATGAACGAAACCCTGGCACGGGAGCACCGGCAACACCCCGGCGCGGTGCAAGCCCCCTGGGCGGTCAACCTGGTGGTGCACCGCACCAACCCTCGCTGGCAAACCGACCTGGCCCTGTGCGTAAAACACCGGGTGCCCATCGTAATCACGTCCCTGGGCGCGGCCAGCCAAGTGGTGGACGCGGTGCACGGGTACGGCGGCCTGGTGTTCCACGACGTCACCACCCTCAAGCATGCGCGCAAGGCGGCCGAGGCCGGTGTCGACGGCATCATCGCGGTGGCTGCCGGCGCTGGCGGCCATGCCGGCACCCTCAACCCCTTCGTACTGGCCCATGAGATCCGCTCGGTGTTCGACGGCACCCTGCTGCTGGCCGGGGGCCTGAGCCACGGCGAGGATATCCTGGCCGCCCAGGCCCTGGGCGCGGATCTGGTCTACATGGGCACCCGCTTCATCAACACCCTGGAATCCCAGGCCGAGGACGCCTACCGGAACATGATCATCGAGGCGGAGTCCACCGACATCATCCACACCCCGGCGGTGTCCGGGGTGCCCGCCAGTTTCCTGCGCCAGAGCCTGGAGGCGGCCGGCTATCCCATGGACAAACTGCACCAGGCCGGCGAGGTGAACTACGGCGAAAAGCTCAAACCACTGGCGGACGAGGCCAAGGCCTGGAAAACGGTGTGGTCGGCGGGCCAGGGCGTCAGCCAGATCCACGACGTGCTCAGTGTCGCGGACCTGGTGAGCCGGCTGAGCCGGGAATACCGGGCGGCCCGGGCCCGACTCTGCCAGGGCTAGACCCGGAACTGCGAGGTCTTGGCCTTCAGGGTGGTCAGCAGCTCGCCAATGGCCTTGCTGCCCCGGTCCGAGTGCTCGATGGCCTCGGCCGCCTCTTCCGAGGAGCGGGCGATCTCGTCGACGCTGGTGCTGACCCGAGTGGCGTTGCGGCCTTCCGCCTCGGCGACCGAGGCAATGGCCAGCGCCCGTTCCTGCAGCTGCGACAGCAGCTGATTGATCTGTTCAAAGTGCTCGTCGGCCTTGCGGAATTCCGACGTGGACTCGGCGATGCGGTCGGAGACCTGGTTGATCACCCGCACCACTTCCTGGCTGCCCTGCTGCAGCCGCTCGATGATGCCCTGAATCTCGGTGGTGGAATCCTGGGTGCGGCTGGCCAGGGTACGCACCTCGTCAGCGACCACGGCGAAGCCGCGCCCGGACTCGCCGGCCCGGGCCGCCTCGATGGCGGCGTTCAGCGCCAGCAGGTTGGTCTGTTCGGCGATGGCGCCGATCACCGACAGCACCGACTCCCGGGCGTCCGCCAGTTCCACCAAGTCGGTGAGGCGGGGGATGTCGCGGTCCCAGATCAGCGGCGCCGCCACCGACGCGAGCACGTCCGCCAAGCCCTGGGCTTCCGCCAGCACCGCCGCCCGGACGTTGGCGGCGATGCGCTGGCGCTGGTCGGTCTGCTGCCGGGTCAGTTCCTCCGCCAGCTCGGCGGTGGTCTGCTCCCGCATGGCCTGCAACCGGGCCCGGACATCCTCGCGGGTCTCGCCGAACGAGTCGCTCATCTGCCGGCCGCTGCTCTCCAACGCACTCCCAGCGGCGGCCACCAAGGTGTCGACCTGGCGGGCGATCAGCCACTGGCTGACCACCACCTGCAACACACCGGCCACCACCAGGATCAGGAACACCGGCCTCAGCAGGCGGCTGGCCAACACTTTCTTCATGAACAGGCTCGTGTTCATAGACTCTCCATCAACAAGGCGTTACAGGCTCTCCCTGCCCATATCGACAGCTTCCCAAGCCATGTCTTGGAAGAAGACATATGCAAGATGCAAGCCAGTTGCGAAAGGATCGCCGGTCAGTCCCCCAGAAGTTGCCGGAGCTGCTGGTTCAGGCGCCGCACCTCCCGCCGCATCTCCTGGAGTTCATCCAGCAAATCCAGGGACATAGCCAGACCCGGCAGGTTGATTTTCAAGTCCCGCTGCAACCGGAGCGCCTTGCGCAGCCGATTGAGCGCGGCCACGTCAAACCGCCACTGCGCCGCCTCGGCCCCCTCCTCCACCGGCGAGATAATGCCGTAGTCCACCAGCTCGATCACGAACTCGGCGTGGCAATCCCCCCGTTCGCACACTTCGCGCAGGGTGAAGGTGCTGCCACCGAGATCGGTCACGCTCACCACCATCATCGGGTCCTGCTTGGTCATCTCAGCCTCCGGTTACACATGCAGTTTGGCCCGTGGGTTGAAGTCCTTCTCCAGCTCCGCCAGTTGCCGGTACAGGGCCTCCGCCTCCGGCGAATGCTGGGCCGGCACCGTCACCTGGAGGATCACGATCTGGTCGCCGGGATGCTTGCCCGGGAAGCCCTTACCCTTGAGCCTCAGCTTACGGCCACTGGTGGACCCCTTGGGCACCTTGACGTTGACCCGGGCGCCGACGGTCGGCACCGTGATGGTGGCCCCAAGGGCCGCCTCCCACGGCGTCACCGGCACCGTGATCAGCACGTCCCGTCCTTCCACGGTGAAGTGGGGATGCGGCGCCAGCTCGATTTCAATGAACAGATCCCCCGGCTCGCCGCCGCCCAGGCCGGGCGAGCCCTGGCCTTTCAGGCGGATGTGCTGACCCTCCCGCACGCCGGCCGGAATCTTCACCTTGAGGGTCTTGCGCCGGGCCCGGACACGGCCGTGCTCATCCAGTTCATGAACCGTGTAGGCGATCTGCTTTTCACAGCCCTGAAACGCCTCCTCCAGGAACAGCGCCAGCCGGGCGTGGACATCCTCACCCCGCAGGCGCGCGCTGCCCCGGTGGAAACCGCCACCGTCGAAGCCGCCCCGACGGCCACCGCCGAAGATTTCCTCGAAAAAGTCACTGAACTGCCGGGCATCGGCCTCGGTGAAGCCACCACCGCCGAAACCGGAGGCACTCTGCCAGCCGGGCGGCGGCTCGAAACTGCCATCGCCACGCCGGCCGTACCTGCGCAGCTGGTCGTATTCCGCCCGCTTTTCCGGGTCCTTCAGGACTTCGTAAGCCTCGCCGATGTCCTTAAACTTTTCGTCGGCGTCGGTCTCCTTACTGACATCCGGATGGTATTTGCGGGCCAGCCGGCGGTAGGCCTTCTTGATCTCCTCGGGGGAGGCGGATTCACTCACACCGAGTACGGCGTAATAGTCTTTGAATTCCATCCTGCTCCTCACCACTGGTTAAACGTCTGAGCCGATGTGCTCGCTTGCTAACCACTATATATTTGATGAGGTTGCTGAAATTACAAGGAGGGAGTTGTTCGTAATTGTTGGGAGTCAAAAAAAGAAACGGGGCCGAAGCCCCGTTTCTCGCCAGAATGGATCGGCCGGCCGACGCCAGGCCTCAGGCGATTTTCGGATCCAGCTCGCCGGCGGCGTAGCGCTCGGCCATGCCGTCCAGGCTGATCGGCTTGATCTTGCTGGCCATACCGGCGGTACCGAAGGCTTCGTAGCGGGACACGCAGATGTCCTGCATCGCCTTGATGGACTCCTTCAGGTACTTGCGCGGATCGAATTCCGCCTTGTTGTTGGCCAGGAAGCGGCGGATGGCACCGGTGGAGGCCAGGCGCAGGTCGGTGTCGATGTTGACCTTGCGCACGCCGTGCTTGATGCCTTCGACGATCTCCTCGACCGGCACGCCGTAGGTTTCCGGAATCTCGCCACCGAATTCGTTGATCACTTTCAGCCACTCCTGGGGCACAGAGCTGGAGCCGTGCATGACCAGATGGGTGTCCGGAATGCGGGCGTGGATTTCCTTGATCCGGTCGATGGCCAGAATGTCGCCGGTGGGCGGACGGGTGAACTTATAGGCGCCGTGGCTGGTGCCGATGGCGATGGCCAGAGCGTCCACGCCGGTCTGCTTGACGAAGTCCGCCGCCTCTTCCGGATCGGTCAGCATCTGGCTGTGGTCGAGAGTGCCCTCGGCCCCGATGCCGTCTTCCTCGCCGGCCTGGCCAGTTTCCAGGGAGCCCAGGCAGCCCAGCTCACCTTCCACGGAGACGCCGCAGGCGTGAGCCATTTCAACGGTGCGACGGGTGACGTCGACGTTGTATTCGTAGCTGGTCGGGGTTTTACCGTCTTCACCCAGAGAGCCGTCCATCATGACGGAGCTGAAACCCAGCTGGATGGAGCGCTGGCATACGGCCGGGCTGGTGCCGTGGTCTTGGTGCATGACCACCGGGATATGGGGGAACTCCTCGATGGCCGCCAGGATCAGATGGCGCAGGAAGGGGGCACCGGCGTATTTGCGGGCACCGGCGGAGGCCTGGACGATGACCGGGGAGTCGGTCTTGTCGGCGGCTTCCATGATGGCACGCATCTGTTCGAGGTTGTTGACGTTAAAGGCTGGCACACCGTAACCATGCTCGGCGGCGTGGTCCAGAAGTTGCCGCAGCGATATCAGGGCCATGGGTTGTCTCCTTCGTTGATTTTGAGGTTTGAATTCTGTTCGTTTCAGACCTGTGAGTCTGCTTCGGCTGGCAGCGGGGCTGGCCTCGCGAATCTGACGATTAACTGGTCTCTTTAAGCACCACGCTCTTCCAGTACAGCGACTGCCGGCAGGGTTTTGCCTTCCACAAATTCCAGAAACGCGCCGCCACCGGTGGAGATGTAGGAAATCTTGTCAGCTACGCCGTATTTGTCAACGGCTGCAACGGTGTCGCCGCCGCCGGCCAGGGAGAAGGCGTCGCTTTCGGCGATGGCGTTGGCCAGGGCCTGGGTGCCGTTACCGAACTGGTCGAACTCGAACACGCCCACCGGACCGTTCCACAGGATGGTTTTGGCGTTTTTCAGAAGCTCGGCGAATTTGCCGGCGGTTTCAGGCCCTACGTCGAGGATCATGTCGCCGTCGGTGACGTCGTCGATGCGTTTGGTGGTCGCACTGGCGTTTTCGGCGAACTCCGGCGCCACGACCACGTCAACCGGCAGCGGGATTTCCACGCGGGAGGCGATGTCCCTGGCGGTGTCGATCAGGTCGTGCTCGCACAGGGACTTGCCCACCGGATGGCCGGCGGCAGCCAGGAAGGTGTTGGCGATGCCGCCCCCCACAATGATCTGGTCGCACACCCGGGACAGCGCGTTGAGCACGTCCAGCTTGGTGGACACCTTGGAACCTCCGACAATGGCGACCACCGGCTTGGCGGGGTTGTCCAGAGCCTTGCCCAGAGCGTCCAGCTCGGCCGCCAGCAGCGGGCCGGCGCAGGCCTCGGGGGCAAAGCGGGCGACGCCGTGGGTGGAGGCCTGGGCACGGTGCGCGGTACCGAAGGCATCCATCACGAACACGTCACACAGGGCCGCGTACCGGCGGGCCAGGGTTTCGTCGTCCTTTTTCTCGCCCTTGTTGAAGCGTACGTTCTCGAACAGCACCACTTCACCCTCGGCCACGTCCACGCCGTCCAGGTAATCCTGGACCAAGCGAACGTTCTGGCCCAGCAGGCCGGACAGGTGCTCCGCCACCGGTTTCATGGACGCGGCTTCGTCGTACACGCCCTCCTCGGGGCGGCCCAGGTGGGACATCAGCATTACCCGGGCGCCGGCATCCCGCGCCGCCAGGATGGTCGGTAACGCAGCGCGGATGCGGGCGTCGCTGGTCACCCGGCCGTCCTTGACCGGCACGTTCAGATCTTCACGGATCAGGACCCGCTTGCCGGCCAGGTCCAGGTCAGTCATCTTCTTGATGGCCATTGTCGTGTTCCTTTGTCTTGTGGTCTGAAACTCACTCATCAATCCGGGCCAGCCAACTGCGGCTGACGTCGAGCATCCGGTTCGCAAATCCCCACTCATTGTCGAACCAGCACAACACTTTGACCAGGGTGCCTCCGGTCACCCGGGTCTGGCCGCCGTCCACCACGCCGGAATGGGCATCGTGGTTAAAATCGGAACTGGCCAGCAATTCGTCGGTATAGCCGAGGATACCCCGGAGCGGCCCCTGCGCCGCCTGCCGGAGCAGGTGGTTGACCGACACCACGTCGGTCGGGGTGCGGACCGTCACCACCATGTCGATGGCGGACACGTTCAGGGTGGGCACGCGCATGGCTACCGAGCTGAACCGCCCTTCCATATGCGGCAGCAGCCGCTCGATCCCCCGCGCCAGCCCGGTTTCCACCGGCACGATGTTGTGCAGGGCGCTGCGGGTGCGGCGGAGATCCTTGTGGTGGTAGGCGTCGATGACCGGCTGGTCATTCATGGCGGCGTGGATGGTGGTGGTGGCGCCGTGCTCGATACCCAGGGCTTGGTCGAGGACCTGGACCACCGGCACCAGGCAGTTGGTGGTGCAGGAGCCGGCGGCGACGATGACGTCCCGCGCGCTCAGCTCCCGGTCGTTGATGCCATATACCACGGTGCGGTCAACATCCGCCTCCGCGGGCTGGGAGAACAACAACCGCCGGGCACCGGCGTCGATGTGCTTCTGCGCGGTGGCCCGGTCGGAGTAGGCACCGGAACACTCCAGCACCAGATCCACGTCCAGCAGGCGCCAGGGCAGATCGGCGGGGTCCGGATGCCGCAGCACCCGAATCCGGTCGCCGTTCACCTGCAGTTCGCTGCCCGCTACCGCGACGTCGCCGCGGAAGCGGCCATGGGTGGAGTCGTACCGGGTCAGGTGGGCAATGGTGTCGATGTCCGACAGCTCATTGATCGCGACCACCTGCAGATGATCGCGATAGCCGTTTTCATACAGGGCCCGCAACACGCACTGGCCGATACGGCCGTACCCGTTGATGGCAACCCGAAAAGGCCCGGTGCGCGCCATGGGCGATCAGTCGTCCAGCAGCTCGGCGGCCACGTCCAGCACGTTCTCGACGGTGAAGCCGAATTCCCGGAACAGTTCGCCGGCCGGGGCGGACTCACCGAACGTGGTCATGCCGATGATGCGGCCGTCCAGACCCACGTACTTGTACCAGAAGTCGGCGGCCGCCGCTTCGATGGCGATGCGGTTGGTGACCTCCAGCGGCAGCACCCGCTGCTTGTATTCGGCCGGTTGGGCGTCGAACACTTCCGTGGAGGGCATGGAGACCACCCGTAGCGCCCGGCCCTGGGCGCGCAGACGCTCCGCGGCCTCCTGTGCCAGCGCCACTTCGGAACCGGTGGCGATCAGGATCAGGTCCGGCGTGCCGTCGCTGTCGGACAGCACGTAGCCCCCCCGGGCGATGTCGGCCAGCTGCGCGTCGCTGCGCTCCTGATGCGCCAGCCCCTGACGGGAGAAGACCAGAGCCGAGGGGCCGTCCCGGCGCTCCAGAGCGGCTTTCCAGGCCACCGCGGATTCCACCGCGTCGGCCGGGCGCCAGGTGTTCATATTGGGCGTGGTACGCAGGCTGGCCAGCTGCTCGACCGGCTGATGGGTCGGGCCGTCCTCGCCCAGGCCGATGGAGTCGTGGGTGAACACGAAGATGGCCCGCTGTTTCATCAGTGCAGCCATGCGCACCGCGTTGCGGGCGTACTCCATGAACACCAGAAAGGTGGCGCCGTAAGGCACGAAACCGCCGTGCAGGGCAATGCCGTTCATGATCGCGGCCATGCCGAACTCGCGCACGCCGTAGTAGATGTAGTTACCGGAGGCGTCGTCCCGGCTCAGGCCCTTGGCACCGCTCCACAGGGTCAGGTTGGAACCGGCCAGGTCGGCGGAGCCGCCCATCAGCTCCGGCAGCATCGGGCCAAACGCGTTCAGGGTGTTCTGGGACGCCTTGCGGGTGGCCACGGTCTCGCCCTTGGCCTGGCACTCGCGGATGTAGGCGTCGGCCTTCTCGGCGAAGTCCGCCGGCAGCTCGCCCGCCATCCGGCGCTGGAATTCCGCCGCCAGCTCGGGTTCGGCCCGCTCGTAGGCCGCGAACAGTTCCTCCCAGGCCTGCTGGGCGGCGGCGCCCCGGTCATGGGCATTCCAGGCGGCGTAGATTTCGTCCGGGATCACGAACGGCGGGTGCGACCAGCCCAGAGCCTGACGGGCCAGCGCCACTTCGTCCTCGCCCAGGGGCGCACCGTGACAGCTTTCTTTGCCCTGCTTGTTCGGGGAACCGAAGCCGATGATGGTCTTGCAGCAGATCAGGGTCGGCTGTTCGGTGTTGGCGCGGGCCGCCTCGATAGCGGCACGGACCGCGTCCGGATCGTGGCCGTCAACGTTCGGGATGACCTGCCAGCCATAGGACTCGAAGCGTTTCGGCGTGTTGTCGGTGAACCAGCCCTCCACTTCACCGTCGATGGAAATGCCGTTGTCGTCGTAGAAGAAGATCAGCTTGCCCAGGCCCAGGGTACCGGCCAGGGAGCACACTTCGTGGGAGATGCCCTCCATCAGGCAGCCATCGCCCAGGAAGGCGTAGGTGTAATGATCGACGATCTCAAAACCCGGCCGGTTGAACTGTGCCGCCAGGGCCTTTTCCGCGATGGCGAAGCCAACGGCGTTGGCAATGCCTTGGCCCAGCGGGCCGGTGGTGGTCTCAATGCCCGGAGTGTAGCCGAACTCGGGGTGGCCCGGCGTCTTGGAGTGGAGCTGGCGGAAGTTCTTCAGGTCGTCGATGGAAACGTCGTAACCGCTCAGGTGCAGCAGCGAGTACTGCAGCATGGAGCCGTGACCGTTGGACAGCACGAAGCGGTCACGGTTGGCCCATTGCGGGTTGGCCGGGTTGTGCTTCAGGAAGTCGTTCCAGAGCACCTCGGCAATATCCGCCATACCCATGGGCGCACCCGGGTGGCCGGAATTGGCTTTTTGCACCGCATCCATGCTCAGCGCGCGAATGGCGTTGGCAAGATCTTTACGAGACGGCATTGACGTTTCTCCAGTGTATGTATCGAGGACAAGGGGGACTGATCAAAAAGAAGGCGCGTATTTTCGCCGATTAGGGCCGGCCGGGGCAAATCGGACGGCATCTTTTTCCGCCTCCCCGTCCTGCGGATTCCCGAAACGGGCACCCACCCTCTCGCCATATACCTATATCAAAATTTTTTGATATGCCTATTGATTGACCACCCCAACCCACCTAAACTTCGCACCCATGACTGCAATGAATGCCCATGCGAACGATCTGGCCACGGCCGACGCCCTGGCCCCCATCTTCAAGGCCAGCGGCGATCCGCTGCGCCTGGAGATACTGCGCGTGCTGCGCCGGGACACGTTCGGCGTGCTGGAGCTGAGCCAGATGTTCGACATGCGCCAGTCCGGCATGAGCCATCACCTGAAGGTGATGCATAAAGCCGGGCTGCTGGAGCCGCAGCGGGAAGGCAACGCGATTTTCTACCGCCGCCCGCTGCATCTGGACAGCGACACACTCACGGACCAGACCATCCGCCAGATCTTCGAGACCGTGGACCGGCTGCCCCTGGCCCGGCACCTGCAGGACAAGATCGACGCCATCCGGCGCCAGCGGGCGGAACAGTCGCAGGCGTTCTTTGCCCGGCACGCGGAGCAGTTCCGGGAGCAGCAGGAGCTGATCGCCGCGTTCGAGCTGTACGCCGAGCCAACGGCGGAGCTGATCCGCCGGCGGGCCGAGCGCCAACCGTGGCAGTCCGCCCTGGAGATCGGCCCCGGGGAGGGAGGGTTCCTGCCCGTGCTGTCCGAGCTGTTCGAGCAGGTGGTGGCCCTGGACAACAGCCGCGACATGCTGGCCAAGGCCACCCGGACCTGCATCGAGGCGCGGCTCGACAACGTCGACCTGATCGAAGGCGTCACCGATACTCTGCTGGCCCGGGGCGACGCCTTCGATCTGGTGGTGGCGAATATGGTGCTGCACCACGTGCCCAGTCCGGCGGACATTTTTCTCGATGCCGCGGCTCTGATGAACAACGGCGGCTGTTTCGTGGTCAGCGACCTGTGCAGCCACGATCAGAACTGGGTCAAGGAGAACTGCGGCGACCTCTGGCTCGGCTTTGAACCGGAGGAGCTGACCCGCTGGGCGGCGGAGGCGGACCTGGTGGCCGGGGAGCGGCTGTTCATCGGCCTGCGCAACGGTTTTCAGATTCAGGTCCGGGAATTCTGGAAAGCCCCGATGCCAGCCTAGGCGCGGCTGACATCCAAACATCAAAATTTTTTGATATGGGTGTAAGTGGAATTACGTACACCCGGTAAAACCACGCAAACGAAGGCCGCCGGCTTTGGTCATCCGTGGCCCCGGCATGATTTTGATACGCTCACAAGAGGGAGCACGCAGCTATGTCTGATTACAGCATCTTTACTTCCGAGTCGGTTTCCGAGGGCCACCCGGACAAACTGGCGGACCAGATTTCCGATGCCGTTCTGGACGCGATCCTGGCCGACGACCCACACGCCCGCGTGGCCTGCGAAACCATGGTGAAAACCGGCGTTGCCATCGTGGGTGGCGAAATCACCACCAGCGCCTGGGTCGACCTGGAAGAACTGGTGCGCGGCGTCATCAAGGACATCGGCTACACCTCCTCCGACGTGGGCTACGACGGCGACACCTGCGGCGTGATCAACATCATCGGCAAGCAGTCCGTGGACATCGCCCAGGGCGTGGACCGGCAGAAGCCGGAAGACCAGGGCGCCGGCGACCAAGGCCTGATGTTCGGCTACGCCAGCAATGAAACCGACGTGCTGATGCCCGCGCCCATCACCTTCTCCCACCGACTGGTCCAGCGCCAGGCCGAGGCCCGCAAGAGCGGCCTGTTGCCGTGGCTGCGCCCGGACGCCAAGAGCCAGGTCACCTGCCGCTATGAAAACGGCAAGGTGGTTGGCATTGACGCGGTGGTGCTGTCCACCCAGCACGATCCCGAGGTGTCCCAGGCCGACCTGAAAGAAGCGGTGATGGAGCTGATCATCAAGCACACCCTGCCGGCGGAACTGCTGCACAAAGACACCCAGTTCCACATCAACCCGACCGGCAAGTTCGTCATCGGCGGCCCGGTGGGCGACTGTGGCCTGACCGGTCGCAAGATCATCGTCGACACCTACGGCGGCATGGCCCGCCACGGGGGCGGCGCCTTCTCCGGCAAAGACCCCTCCAAGGTCGACCGCTCCGCCGCCTATGCCGGCCGTTACGTGGCCAAGAACATCGTCGCCGCCGGCCTGGCCGACAAGTGCGAGATCCAGGTGTCCTACGCCATTGGCGTGGCCGAGCCCACCTCCATCTCGCTGAACACCTTCGGCACCGGCAAGGTCAGCGACGACAAGATCGTCGAGCTGGTTCGCCAGCACTTCGACCTGCGCCCGTACGCGATCACCCGGATGCTGGACCTGCTGCACCCGATGTATCGCCCGACGGCGGCATACGGCCACTTCGGTCGCGAGCCGTTCGAGATGACCGTGGGCGGCAAGACCTTTACCGCATTCCCGTGGGAGAAGACCGACCGTGCCGCGGCCCTGAAGGACGCTGCGGGCCTTTAATGGCGTTTGCCAGGGCCGGCCGCTGCGGTCGGCCCGATATGGACGAGCCCGCCGCCTTCCGGTGGCGGCGCTGAGGCAACCCCGTCATGAGCGGTCACGGAGCCGCGAACCGGACCGACCCAATCAAACAGGAGTACACAATGAGCACACCGGCAGAACAACTGAGCAGCTTTGACGATTACAAAGTCCGCGACATTTCACTGGCCGAGTGGGGCCGCAAGGAAATCAAGATTGCCGAAGGCGAGATGCCGGCCCTGATGACCCTGCGCAACAAGTATCGCGACCAGCAGCCGCTCAAAGGTGCCAACATCATGGGCTGCATCCACATGACCATCCAGACGGCCGTGCTGATCGAAACCCTGGTGGAACTGGGAGCCAATGTGCGCTGGTCCTCCTGCAACATTTTCTCCACCCAGGACCACGCGGCCGCCGCCATCGCGGCCCGGGGCATTCCGGTGTTCGCCTGGAAAGGCGAGACTGAGGAAGAGTACGAATGGTGCCTTGAACGCACCGTCGGCGCGGACGTGGACGGCTGGGCGCCGAACATGATCCTGGACGACGGCGGCGACCTCACCGCCCTGCTGCACGAGAAATACCCGGACATCCTCGCCAAGTGCCACGGCATCACCGAGGAAACCACCACCGGCGTCCACCGCCTGCAGGAAATGCTGCGCGAAGGCCGGCTCAAGGTGCCGGCGATCAACGTCAACGATTCCGTCACCAAGTCCAAGAACGACAACAAGTACGGCTGCCGTCACAGCCTCAACGACGCCATCAAGCGAGCCACCGACCACCTGCTGGCGGGCAAGAAGGCGCTGGTGATCGGCTACGGCGACGTCGGCAAGGGCTCCGCCGCTTCCCTGCGCCAGGAAGGCATGATCGTAAAAGTCAGCGAGGTTGACCCGATCTGCGCCATGCAGGCCTGCATGGACGGCTACGAGGTGGTCTCCCCTTACCTGAATGGTGTCAACACCGGCACCGAGGACTGCATCAACGCAGACCTGCTGGGCCAGACCGACCTGCTGGTCACCACCACCGGCAACGTCAACGTCTGCGACGCCAACATGCTCAAGGCCCTCAAGAGCGGCGCCGTGGTCTGCAACATCGGCCACTTCGACAACGAGATCGACACCGCCTACATGCGCAAGCACTGGGAGTGGGAGGAAGTGAAGCCACAGGTGCACGTGGTGTACCGGGACAAGGCCCGTAACGACCACCTGATCCTGCTCTCCGAAGGCCGCCTGGTGAACCTGGGCAACGCCACCGGCCATCCGTCCCGGATCATGGATGGCTCCTTCGCCAACCAGGTCCTGGCCCAGATCTACCTGTTCGAACGCAGGTTCGGTGACCTGCCCGAGGACGCCAAGGCCAAGGGCGTGTACGTTCAGGTGCTGCCCAAGCAACTGGATGAGGAAGTGGCTCGGGCGATGGTGGAAGGCTTCGGCGGCGTGATCACCCGCATGACGCCGGAGCAGGCAAAATACATCGGCGTGCCGGTCGAAGGCCCCTACAAGCCGGAAACCTACAGGTACTAAACGGAAGCCATCATGGAATCTCAGAAGCAATTCAAACGCCGCTTCAGCTTCGAGTTTTTCCCGCCCAAGACCGACCAGGGCAAGGAAAAGCTGCAGGCGGTGCGTGACCGGCTGGCCGAGGTGAATCCGGATTTCTTCTCGGTCACCTTCGGTGCCGGCGGCTCGACCCGGGACCGCACCATCGAAACCGTGCTGAACCTGCACCGTCAGGGCATCTCCACCGCCCCGCACCTGTCCTGTGTCGGGGGCACCCGACAGGACATCGCGGAGCTGCTGGACCTGTACCGGGAGCACGGCATCACCCGGATCGTCGCCCTGCGCGGCGACCTGCCCTCGGGCATGGGCGCCTCCGGAGAACTGCGCTACGCCAACGAGCTGGTGGAGTTCATCCGCGAACACAGCGGCGATCACTTCAACCTGGAAGTCGCCGCCTACCCGGAGTTCCACCCGCAGGCACGCAACGCCGAGGACGATCTGAAGAATTTTGCCCGCAAGGTGAAGGCCGGCGCCAACAGCGCCATTACCCAGTACTTCTACAATGCGGACAGCTACTTCTACTTCATCGACCGGCTGGAAAAGATGGGGGTCACGATTCCGGTGGTGCCGGGCATCATGCCCATCGTCAACTTCTCCAGCCTGGTCCGGTTCTCCGACATGTGTGGCGCGGAGATTCCCCGCTGGATCCGCAAGCAGCTGGAAGCCTACGGCGACGACAGCGAGAGCATCCGCAAGTTCGGCGAGGAAGTGGTGACGGACATGTGCGAACGCCTGCTCAAGGCGGGCGCGCCGGGCCTGCACTTCTATACCCTCAACCAGGCCGAACCCAGCCTCACCATCTGGAACAACCTGGGCATCAGCGACCGCGAAAAAATCGCGTTCTGACCCGGGTCACCCCAGAATCGGGGGCGGCCGGCGCCGCCCCCGACTCACCCCGACCAAGCCCCGCCTATCGCCCAACCATTTGATTTCCGGCGCCTCCCTGGGTCATAGTCTAGAGTGTACATGGTGCAGTTCCATTCACGCTCCCCGGGAGTCCACGGCCACCCGCCGTCCCCCTTCCGGCTTGCCTTACCGGGCAAATGGAGCACGATAATAAAGTAAAAAAGGAGAAAACATGACGACCAAATGGCTGAAGAGCCTGGGGGCCAGCTTGGCTCTCACCGTAGCCGCAGGAACCGCAAGCGCTGAAACCCTCAAGGTCGTGACCGACCCCAGTTTCGTCCCCTTCGAGATGAT
>MDSZ01028552.1_pt1 | contig 52881 bp, 46 predicted proteins | sample 811201 | NCBI WGS metagenome assembly MDSZ01 (sample SAMN05326647, study PRJNA326480) | marine metagenome | isolation source: seawater | place: Indian Ocean: North | collected 2010
AAAATATTGCAATGGTCATGACTCGTATGAGGCATTTTAGGCATTAATGATGATAAATGTTCTAATTGTTGGTAGCGGCGGGAGAGAACATGCTTTCACTTGGAAAGCTTCACAATCTGATCTTGTAGAAAAAATCTTTGTAGCACCTGGAAATGCGGGTACTTCACTTGAGCCCAAAACTAAGAATATAGATATCAGTGCCTCTGATATCGATGCTTTAATATCTTTTTCAGAGAAAGAAAATATTGATCTTGTGATTGTTGGGCCAGAAGATCCATTGGTAAATGGTATTACTGATGCCTTCACAAGAGTTGGGATCAACTGTTTTGGTCCTGATTCATTGGGGGCTCAGCTTGAGGGATCAAAAGATTTTGCCAAAGCTTTTATGCAAAGACATAACATCCCAACAGCAAGCTATGAGAGCTTTACTAATGCAAATAAAGCAAAGAAATATATTCAGGAAAGTGAGTTGCCACAAGTTATTAAAGCTGATGGTCTAGCGGCAGGGAAAGGTGTTGTCATTGTAGAAGACTATGAAACTGCTTTTAAAACTATTGATGAATTTATCAGCGAGACAAAATATGGTGATGCAAGCAGGAAGATCATAATTGAGGATTTTCTAAGAGGTCAGGAACTAAGCTATATTGTAATGGTAAATGGAACTGAATATTTACCCCTAGCAACATCACAGGATCATAAAACTATTGGAGAAGGAGATGTTGGGCTAAATACTGGTGGCATGGGAGCATATTCTCCTGTTCCATTTGTAAATGATGAACTAGATATCATAATCAAGAAAGAAGTTATAGATCCAACTGTTAAAGGTCTTTCTGAAGATGGGATTGCATTCAGAGGATTTCTATATGCTGGTCTTATGATTGACACTAATCTGAATCCAAAAGTACTAGAGTATAACTGCAGATTTGGAGACCCAGAGACTCAACCAATAATGTTAAGACTAAAATCAGATCTAATTGATTTGATTCAGACTTGCTTCTCTGGAGGTATTAGTGATTATAAAATTGAATGGGATAATAAATCAGCCATGGGTGTTGTTTTGTCTAGTTTAGGTTATCCAGAATCATATAAAACTGGCAAAGAAATCTCTGGACTCGATGCATTGGATGGCAAGAGTGATATTAAAGTATTTCACTCCGGTACTGTTTTAGAGAGAGAAAATATTCTAACAAATGGTGGAAGAGTTTTATGTGTAACTGCACTTGGTGACGATTTAAATCAGTCTAATCTAAATGTTTACTCTGCTGTCAATGAAATAGATTGGGATGGAAAGTATTATAGGAAAGATATTGGTTTTAGAGTAATGAAATAGTTTTATTTCTTCATAGATTCAAAGAACTCATTATTAGTCTTTGTGTCTTTCATCTTATTAAGAAGAAACTCAACTGCAGCGATCTCATCCATATCATGGACAACTTTCCTGAGAACCCACATTTTTTGAAGCTCCTCAGGATCCATAAGCAAATCTTCACGTCTAGTACCTGATTTATTGATATGAACGGCAGGATAAACACGCTTATCAGCAATTCTTCTATCAAGAGCTATTTCCATATTACCTGTACCTTTGAATTCCTCAAAAATAACTTCATCCATTCTTGACCCAGTCTCAACAAGTGCAGTAGCAATAATAGTTAAGCTACCACCTTCCTCAAGGTTTCTAGCTGCACCAAAAAAACGTTTTGGCTTCTGTAGTGCATTTGCATCAACGCCTCCAGTTAGTACCTTGCCTGATGCAGGAGCAACTGTATTATATGCTCTTGCTAATCTTGTGATTGAGTCAAGAAGGATAACAACATCTTTTTTGTGCTCTGAAAGCCTTTTAGCTTTTTCTAAAACCATATCAGCAACTTGAACATGCCTTGATGCTGGCTCGTCAAATGTACTAGAAACTACCTCGCCTCTTACAGTTCTGATCATATCAGTAACTTCCTCAGGCCTTTCATCAATGAGTAATACAATTAAATGAACATCAGGATAATTAGCGGTTATCGATGATGCTATATTTTGAAGTAGAATCGTCTTGCCAGCCTTAGGGGGAGAAACAATAAGTCCTCTCTGTCCTTTTCCAATTGGAGATGCTAAATCAATGATTCTAGCTGTAAGATCTTCAACGCTTCCGGTACCTTGCTCAAGCTTTATTCTTTCTTCAGGAAAGTATGGAGTCAAATTCTCAAATAGAGCTTTTGTCCTAACATTTTCTGGATCCTCAAAATTAATCTCTGAAACTTTTAAAAGAGCAAAATAACGTTCATTATCTTTAGGGGGTCTCACAGAGCCAGATACTGTATCTCCGGTTCTGAGATTGAATTTTCTTATCTGTGTAGGTGAAACATATACATCATCAGGTCCAGCTATATATGACGTATCAGCAGATCTTAGGAAACCAAAACCATCCTGTAAGATTTCTAGCACGCCCTCACCAAAGATTCTCTTATCTTCTTCCGCATGCGCTTTCAATATAGAAAATGTTATATCCTGTCTTCTAGCTCTTGATATATTTTCAATGTCCATTTCTTCAGCTGTAGCTTGAATTTCAATAATCGATTTTGTTCTAAGCTCAGGAAGGCTTAATACATCATCACCCTCTAGTTCTGACTTGGATATAATATCTTCTGATGTGAATGTTGCCGCTCTATCCTGAAAGCCTTTCTTATGTCTAGAGCCTCTCTTTCTTCTATTTTTTCCGTTTGCTGGCATATTTATATATTTTGATTTATGAATTCTTTGATCTGTGCCTTCGATGCAGCGCCAATGTGCTGAGCCTGAACTGCTCCACCTTTGATTATAATTAGAGTAGGTATGCTTCTAATGGCATATTTCGCTGCTGTTTGATTATTATGATCTACATCAATTTTAGCAATTCTTATTTTATCACCGAGTTCATTAGTAAGCTCCTCTAGGATAGGGCCAATCATTTTACATGGACCGCACCATTCTGCCCAAAAATCGACTAGAACTGGTATCTCAGAATTAATAATATCTTGCTCGAATGAATTATCTGTAGTGTGAATTATTTCCATAAGTTATTTTGATTAAATTTTTAGTTTTGGCAGTTGAGTGGAGAAAAATTTGATTGATTTATTCCATGACTGGGGACAAGACAACTATATCTTCTCTAATTACAGCACTATTTTGCAAGTGTTTTTTTACCAGAATATAAAAAAAATATATTTATCTTCAACATAGATTTAACAAAAAACTTATAATTCACATTCATATGACAAAGATAAATAAAGAACTTATTAGGGAAGTTATATCAATTTCTCAAAAAGCAGGTGTTGCAATACTTGATATATATAATCAATCTGACATTGAGGTAGATTTAAAAGCTGATCAATCGCCAATTACCCAAGCTGACATTGCTTCTCATAATATAATTGTAAACAACCTAAGAAACCTCACTCCTGAAATACCTATCCTGTCAGAGGAATCCTCCAATGTTGAATTCCATGAAAGATCTGAATGGGAACTTTACTGGTTAATTGACCCCTTAGATGGGACAAAAGAATTCTTAAAAAGAAATGGTGAATTCACAGTCAATATTGCTCTCATAGAAAATAATACCCCGATATTAGGTGTAATCTTTGTGCCTGTAACAAATGAAATCTACTGGGGCTCAAAAAAGTTTGGCTCATACTATTCATTGGATGGAGAGAATTATGAGAAATTGAGTGTATCAGACAGTTTGTCAGACACATTAAAAATAGTGGCTAGTAGATCACATGCAAATGAGGAAATGGAAACCTTACTAAATAGTATTGATAACTTTGAACTATTGAGTAAAGGAAGCTCATTAAAATTTTGCTTAATCGCTTCAGGGAAAGCAGACATCTATCCTAGATTTGGACTAACCTCAGAATGGGATACAGCTGCTGGAGAGGCCATAGCAAGATTTGCGGGTGGATATATTGTGAATATTGATAATAACCAAATGACTTACAATAAAAAAGAAAGTTTACTTAACCCATACTTCATAGTGTCATGTAATAGAGAAATATGTGAAAACTTTCTAAGTTTGTCTAAAAAAAAGATTTCTAAAATACATTAGACTAAACTCAGTCTCTAATGAATATAATGTAGTTATGAATGTAGTAATAATTGGATCAGGATATGTTGGACTTGTTTCTGGAGCTTGCTTTGCAGAATTTGGAGCTAATGTTCATTGTATAGATAATGACTCAGAAAAAATTAATAAACTAAAAGAAGGAATTATTCCGATTTATGAGCCTGGTCTTCAAGAGCTCGTCAAACGAAATCTGAAAAATAATTGTCTTTCTTTCCATGAGAATCTAGGTGATGTGATCACTGATGCTGATTTAGTTTTTATAGCAGTTGGAACGCCTACTAGAAGAGGCGATGGTCATGCTGACCTAAAATATGTTTTTGAAGTTGCAGAACAGATTGCAAGTCTAGCTGAAGGACATTTGGTCGTTGTAAATAAATCCACAGTTCCAATTGGAACTGCAAGAAAAGTAAAAGAGATCATAAATGAAAAAAATCCTTCAGCTATAATTGAGGTTGCATCCAATCCTGAATTTCTAAGAGAGGGCTCAGCAATTGAAGACTTTATGCGTCCAGATAGGGTTGTTCTTGGAGTTGAAGGTGATAGATCTGAAAAATTACTTAAAGAACTCTACAGACCTCTGAACCTAATTGAAACCCCTATTATTACTACAAATCTAGAGACAGCCGAATTGATAAAATATGCATCAAATGCATTCCTAGCAACAAAAATAAGTTTTATTAATGAACTTAGCTTACTGGCAGAAAAAACTGGCTCAGATATTCATGATGTAGCAAAGGGTATGGGGTTAGATAAAAGAATAGGTAACAAATTTTTACATGTTGGGCCTGGTTATGGCGGATCATGCTTTCCAAAAGATACGCTGGCACTAAAAAGGATGGCAGAAGAACATGGCGCAACATCAAAAATCATTAGCTCAGTTATCGACGTGAATAATTCACAAAAAATAAGAATGGTTGAGAAAATTAAAGATGCATTAGGTGGCTCAGTTTCTGGTAAACGTCTTGCCATTCTTGGTCTAACTTTTAAACCTGAGACTGATGATATGAGAGATGCACCAAGTTTATCCATTATTCCAAGCCTTATTGAACAAAAGGCAATTGTCGTTGCTCATGACCCAGTGGGAATTGATGAGACCAAAAAAGTTCTTCCCAATGAAGTAGAATTTTCTAGCTCTATTGAAGAAGCAACAAAGGAAGCTGACGCATTAGTAATTATGACTGAATGGAATCAATATAGAGGGCTAGATTTAAATAAATTAAAAAAAGGAATGCGAGGAGATATTTTTATTGACTTAAGAAATATCTATGAGAGGGAAGCCATGACTGATCTTGGCTTTAATTATTTTTGTGTTGGGAGATAGTCTAATCTAGTAATTCTTGAAGATTACTCCAATCACACTTCTCGTTTCAGGCTTAGGTGACTTGTAGGCTTTGATGAGCCAGTTTTCTCCAACTATTGATTCCAAACCAAACAAATTAATCACATTCAAGAAAAAGCTTGGTAACTTTTTTGAATTATAAGGTTTGTATTCAAAGAACTCGCCAACTCTTCTCTTTCTTATTTCTATGTACGAGAAATCTTTGAATAGTTCTTTTACCTGTGATCTTGTATATATATCAGTCTTTGGAGAACCTCCATGAACTTCTGAAACATCATTGTAGAGTTTCTGCCAGTTGAACTTATACTTGAATATCTTTCCGAGAAGTATTCCATGAATAAAGCATCTTTTTATGTAGTGCTTCCACCCCCTAGCATATAGCATAACTATTGCCTGGCCATCATCTTTTAAGACTCGATTAATCTCACTAACCGCCTTTTGAGTATCTGGGGTATGATGCAAAACTCCAAAGGAATACACAAGATCAAATGATCCATTATCGAAGGGTAATTCTTCAGCACTAGCCTGAGTGATTTTGTCATATTCAAGATTTCTAACACTTAAATTAAGCTTTGTTAATTCGACCTGATCACTGCCAAGGTCTATACCTGAGACTATTGCTCCATTTTTTGCATATTCAACAATGTCTGTTCCAATTCCTGTCCCAACCTCAAGCACTTTCTCACCAGTGTGATGAGCAAATTCTGCATCAATAGATAAGTAGGCATAATATGATTCGAATCTCTTTCTAGAAAGTTCATTGAACCACTGAACTGATAATTTTTCCTTAGTAGAATACCACTGTTGAGGTATGTTCTTTCCTTGCCAATATTCTTGTACTGATTTTATTTCCATAATTATTTATAAATTCTCTATAACTTGTATGCCGCATTCTTTATTTTCTGGTCTACAGGGATCATAGTAGTCCAGCATAATTTGGAGATCATTCTGAAACATAAAGCGCCTCATTGCAACATCAGAATATGAAATAAAAGGCGCAATCCTTAAAATACTTGAAGCGAAAATTGATGATACTCCAAGATTACTTCTATAACTTGTTTCGTTATTTCTAATACCCGTAAACCAAAAATCAGGCTTGAATTCTGATAGGAATTTCCTAAAAGGATCCACTTTTATAATTTGACAAAGTTCTTCATTTTCTTTGGTTCCATATTCTGGAAAAGTGTCATATTTCTTCTTAAATTCCTCAAGAGATATTTCGGGATTTACTTCTACCAAATTTAAACTGTACTTTTTTTTCATTTCTTGTGAAAAATGGATAGTACTTTCTGTATTAAAACCTGAATTAACCCATAAAATTGGAATATCTGGTGCAGATTTAGGCACCAAAGAAAGAAGTGCCTCGCTATATTTACCGAAACTCGTCGAGATCAGAGGATTTCTTGATCTTTCATAAATAATTCTCATTATCTGTTCAGGATGTTGCTGCCCCAACCTCTTATTAAGACGATCTGAGCTTAGCTCCAAAAATCTTTTTTTTAGGAATTTCATTTACCTTATATTGTGCTTATATCTTATTGAAAATAATGGGATTTCAAATTAACATTATATTTCTATTTAGCTTCTTTTACGTTGGTTAAGTAACGATAATTCAACTACCAACTCTATTGTCTCTTGTACTCAAGTGGTGATGAATCGAGTATACTAATTAACTCTTGTTCATTATTTTCTTCAAGTGCAATTTTTACTTTTTTAAGAGATGCTTGGATATTAATATTTTGATTACTTTCAGACGCCTTACTAATCATCGGATGCGATGTTTCTTCCAGTATATTGTCATGTGATAACTCCTCAAAAAGTTTCTCTCCATCTCTTAAGCCTGTAATTTTAATTTCTATATCACCGTTTGGGTTATGCTCATTTGAAATACTCATGCCTGCTAACCTGACCATGTCATGGGCGAGGTCATAAATTTTAATTGGCTCACCCATATCCAAGACATATATGCCACCATCTAAATCAATCGCAGATGCTTGAATAACAAGCTGAGATGCTTCTCTGATTGTCATAAAATATCTTACAATTGACTCATGCGTAAGTGTGATTGGGCCTCCATTCTGAATTTGTTTTGTAAATAATGGCACTACAGAACCAGATGAACCGAGAACATTTCCAAATCTAACAATGCTTAATTTAGTAGTCCCCTGATTATTAATTTCTTTTTGTAGTAGTAATTCTGAAAAACGTTTTGTTGCTCCCATTATATTCGTTGGCCTTACTGCTTTATCGGTAGAGATAAAAATAAAATCTGGCACTTTAAAATTAATTGCTGCCTGAACACAGCTTAATGAACCAAGAATATTAGTTTTAACAGCAGGTATTATATTCTTTTCGACTAGAGGTACGTGCTTATATGCAGCAGCGTGAAAAATAATGTCGAGACCTTCCTCCCTTATAATCTTAGTAATCAGAGACTTATCAGATACATCACATAGTTTTGTAATTATATTAGAATCAGACGCTGTATTTAAAATTTCACTCTCTATTTTATATAAGGCGTATTCACTAATATCTAAGAGTATTAATTTTTTTGGTTTATAAGATATGATTTGCCTGCATAACTCTGAACCAATAGATCCTCCAGCACCGGTTACTAAAATATTCTTTTTATAAATCTTTTTTTCAAGTAGTTTGTGATCTGGTTCGCGTATTTGTCTTTTTAATAAATCTTCAACTCTTACTTTCTTTAAGTCTGAGAAAGATAGTCTTCCATCAGCAATCTCGCTTAGTCCTGGCAAGATTCTAATCATTAAAGAATACTCCTTAAGATTATTAAGTAATTTTGCTCTTTCTGATCTAGACAATGATGGAATTGTTATAAAAATCTCATCTATGGACTTCGATTTGATAATTTTATTAAGTTTTGAAGAATGATAGACAGCAAGATCATTCAAAAATGAGCCTGCCTTTTTTATATCGTCATCAATAAACCCGGATATATTAAAGCTAGGGTTCAGCCTCATTGCTGTAGCAATCTGTAATCCTGCGGTTCCTGCACCATATATTAATATGTTTCTTGATTTATCGACTCTTTCAATAAATATTTTCTGAGCAAAAAATCTAATGCCAATAATAAAAAAAATAGAAACTAAGAAATTAATTATCAAAAAATCTATCGGCTTAATCACCACTCCAGATAAAACAACGGCAATGAACCAAAAGATACTATAGATTGATAAGGCAAATATTATTGTGAGGGTGCTTCTATAGTTAGCGTATCTAATGACAGAACGATATAACCCAAAAAAATACAACACTGGAAGCCCCAATAAAGGGGCGAAGATAATCAGCTTCAGAGTTTCTGAGTTGGGAATATAAAGGTCGTTAATCCTGATTGATAAGGATATCCAAAAACCTAGAGAAAGAAGACAATAATCTATTGAGCATGCAATGAATGTTTTTACTGGTCTGGATAGAGATAAAAGATAGTTAATCAGTCTATTTTTTAGCTTATTTAAGATACTCATGGTTACTTCAAATAAGAACTTCTTTTATTGCATCAACTATGTACTCTAGTTCATCAGAAGTTAGCATAGGATAGATCGGAAGAGAAAAACATCCTTGCCAGAATTTTTCTGTATTTGGATAATCTTCTTCGCTTAATTTATAGGTATCTCTGTAATATGTCATCCTATGCAGAGGTTTGTAGTGAACTGAAAACCCAATACCTTTCATTTCTAAGAAATTAAATAGCTCATCCCTGCTGACTTGAGCTTCTTTATTCAAGATTAAGTGAAAGATATGCCAAGAATGATCTTGTTTGGACGACCTCAAACGAGGTAAATCAACAGAAGTGAGTTCATTAAAGTTATCAAGATAAAATTCTGCAATTTTTTGCCTAGCATCTCTCATTTCATGAAATCTCTCTAGTTGTGCAAGGCCAATGGCTGACGCTATGTCTGTTAAATTGTATTTATAACCAGCATCAGTAATATCATACTCCCATGATCTGGGATCACTGGTAAATCTGTTCCAAGCATCCCGGTTAATCCCATGTAGCCTCATATTTTTGATACGCTCAGCTATCCAATCATGATCAGTTGTAATCATGCCTCCCTCACCACCAGTTGTAATAGTCTTATTTGCATAAAAACTAAAACAAGTGACATCACCTATAGTTCCAATATATTGATTATCACATCTAGATGGGAAAGCGTGTGCAGCATCCTCTACAACATGTATATTAGCCTCCTTGCAGATCTCAATAACACCTCTTGAGATTGAATCGGAAAACATTTGAGCAGATTGACCTGCATAGTGAACAATAATTAAAGCTTTCACATCGGGATGTTTCTCTAGAGCTAGCTCAAGAATATCAGGGGAGATAAGTCCGGTTGAGTAATCAATATCTAGAAAAATGGGTATTGCATCAAAATAAGTAATAACTTCAGCACTTGCAGCAAATGTTAATGATGGAACAAAAACTTTATCTCCTGATTTTATTCCAAGAGCATCCAAAGCCAAATGAAGACCAGCAGTACAAGAATTTACTGCTAACGCATGTTTCGATCGGATAATTTCTGAAAATTTATTCTCAAATTCTCTAGTTTTAACTCCAGTTGTTAACCAGCCACTTTTGATAACCTCATTAACATATTTTTGCTCATTGCCTGAACAGTCAACTTTTGAGAACGGAATTTTCATTTCTTTTTATTACAAACGATTGAGAGGAATGTCTTAATAATAATAATAAAATCAAAGCAAAAAGAACGTTTATCAATGTATTCTATATTTATCGCCATCTTCGTAGGGAGAATGTTATCTTCATATTCTTTCTTAGCATCATCTGTCTCTGCTAGAATAGATTCCTCATCTCTAAATTTTATCGAAGCATAATCTGTTATGCCTGGTTTAATAGTATGTATCTTAGCAAATTCTTCTGGAAACTTTTCAACCCATATTCTTACTTCAGGCCTCGGCCCTACGACTGAAATATCACCTTTTAGGACATTAAAGAATTGCGGAAACTCATCAATTTTATATTTTCTTAGGATAGACCCAATCTCAGTCACTCTTCTTCGTTCGCCTGGAGAAAAACTACTAAGATTCTTATCAGATTCATTTGACATTGATCTAAACTTCACTAGCGTGAAAGGGATACCATCTTTCCCTATTCTCTCCTGAAGAAATAGGACGGGCAAACCATCCCTTAAGAATATTATTATTGAAACCACAGCAAACAGTGGCGATAAAATCAACATGATAATTAGAGAGAAAAATATATCTAAAACTCTTTTGAAGAAAAGCTTATACATTCTCAATAGGTTTTCTGATTATATTTTTATAGTTCATATTACTTAATAAAGCCAGGAAGATGAGAAGAAAAATAGTGGCTCTTGGCCTAAAAATTACTGAGTCAGTAAATAAGGATGATGTAATAAAATAGACTATCTGAGGAAAGACAATACTTGAATAAAATGAATTATAAAGAAAGCTAGTCCTGTATCTATTAAATATTCTAAACATTGAGATAAGCACCATAGAAAATACTGTCAAACCAAATACTCCAGTATCTAATATTAGTGCGGCGATGAGGTTGTGAGCTCTTTTTCCGGTAGATAAAATATTGCTTTCATAAGCATTGGGATCAAGGTTATTATGCAAAAATCCATTTCCAAGGAATAGTGTCTCTTGAGCAGATTTAAGTACCTCATTTATTATTTCATACCGAACAAAAGCAAATTCACTACCCACCTGCGGTATGAAGAGCACAAGCACCTTATCAATGAAATTTTGATTCAAAAGAACAATTGATATTAAGGCTAACCCTGTAATAACTGTGAACATTAAATATTTGAATTTTTCATATCCACTGTTCTTATTGGAAAATATATTAATTAAGAAGAAGGATGCTATGGACAGCATCAACGCTAGAACCGCACTTCTGCTGGTATAAGAAATCAAAATAAAGAAGCTTGGTATCAATATAGGAATCATCAATAGTATCTTCTTTAATTCAACTCTATGTGCAAGAACTGTAAACATAAATAAGATACATACACCTAAAAGTCTTGACCTCGCATTAATGCCTCCCAACCAAATGTATCCTCCGCCTTGTTCCAATAAGAAAAATGCATTTGCTTCACCTGATGACTCAAAAAATAAAAACTCTAATGCTGGCCCTGCTAGAGCAGCAGTTATAATTGCCAATATAATAATAGAGAATAGAATAATTCTTTTATCATCTAGGTTATGTCTATCAATTGTATTCAGAAGCATCAAATAGATAAAAGAGAAACAAAAATATCCAATGGAATAGAAAACCAAAGTCGGATTCAACTCGCCTATCCTCAATGCAGTTACACAGGCATAAAGAGACATAATTAGAGCCATGAGTAAAGTAAGCTGAGCAAAGCTGTCTATTCTAAATCTTAAGCCAGAGTAGAATCTTGTAAAAACAAATAAAGCGAAGAAGTATGCGATCAGTATAAACTCCATACCTGAGGCTAAGTTCTCATAGACAAGATCATGTGGGATAAATAAAGAATAAAGAATCGCTAATAAGAAATATTTCTCCTTATATAGAACTAAAAATGTCAAAAAGACAATAAAGAGAATATTGATGATGTTCAGCATAGGCTTTCTATAGGGCTCTCATATCTAAAGCCAAAAATGTTCATAGACTTTTAACTTATCATCCAATGTACTTGCTGAAATAGATAAAGCGTGGCTTTTACCCTTCTTGATTAAGTTTGCTCTTTTTGATTCAGATTCAATTATTTCTTGAGCGCTGGATGAGAATTCTTCGGGCCTAGTTGGGTCGCATAACATTCCACCATCTCCTATCATCTGCCTGCATGGATCAATATCACTCCCGATTACAGGAATATCCATAAGCTGGGCTTCTGAATATACCAATCCTTGCCCCTCGCTTTTCGTAGCTAGCCAAAAAATATCCATATGGCTAAACAAATAGATCATCTCACTCTGATCTTCTATGAAGCCAGTAAATGTTATGAGCTCAGAAACTTTTTGGTTTTCAGCCAATTCTTTTAGGCTTTGCTCTTCTGGTCCTCCGCCAATAATTAGAAATCTTACAGGCAACCCTCTCTTAGCGAGGATGGATGCCGATTTGATTAAAGTATCCACTCCTTTATGAGGTACTAATCTAGCAACTGTTCCTATTAAAAACTCGTCTTTTTTCTTTTCTATACTATATTTATCAGCAATATTTCTTTTTCGTTCGTACTGTATATGATCATTGTTAAATTCTTCAATCGAAGGAACTTCCGGAATGATCACAATCCTTTCCTCATCTATAATTTTATACCTTAAAGCATCTTCTTTTGTTGTATCGCTTACAACGATGAGTTTGTCAGTAAATCTTCCACATAATCTTTCAAGAAGGATAAATAAGAATCTCTTAAATTTATTCTTCTCTAGATTTATAAAGCCATAATCATAAGTTGTATGGATTATATTATTGGCCCCACTAATTTTTGCAGCCAATCTGGCGATTATTCCGGCCTTGGCATTATGTGTATGAATAATAGAAAAATTTCTTTTAAAGAAAAAAATAATTAACTTTAATAAAGCCAGGAAATCACTAAATAGCTTTATCTCTCTTTCAATCTTTATATTAATGGGATTGTGAGTGATTTGGAATGACTTTGCGTCATCAAAAGAATCAAAATTACATGCCACATACCCCTTATTTCCGGTCTTATTATCAATATATCTTGTATGAGGTTCTACAAATTTATAGGCACTAAAAGAATCTGTAATGACATTAATGAAGCTATTTTCTTTTTTGGATTCCATTAGATATTCTTTTGATCTCAATATGAGTTAGGATGAAAAGAGCCTCTCTAAATTATACTGTAGCCAATTGTCATAGTGATTTGAATTATCATTGTGTTGATTAAATTCTATCAATTCTAGTGGAACTGGAAAACCAACCTTTTTCCGATCAATAATTTGCTGAGGTATAAATGAATGAAATGCTTTCTTTAATGGATCTTTGACAACCCCATTCTCCATCTTCCAATCAAATGAGACTCCAGCAAGCCTCTCAATAAGAGTATGATCAACAAATGGTACTCTTGCTTCTATGGAAGCAAGCATGGTTGAATTATCTAATCTTCTTAACAAACCATGAAGATGATCCGTTTGAAAAAAAGCAGAAACTATCTTAATAGGTTCCTTAAATTTCTTCACAAATGGTGAAATGATTTCATCAATTATCTCATAATCATCTTTCGCACCATAAGCATAATGTTTTGTAAATTCCTCTAGATTCCATTCTTCAGATGATGATGCCCATCTGAAAATTCTATCATAGCCAAAAAAGAGTTCATCAGCTCCCTCTCCAGCCATTATCACAGTATTATATTCTGATGCTTGCTTTGACATTAGATATAGCATAACTTCATTTGGTACAGATAATGGCTCCTTCCTAATATCAATCATTAAATCCAAAGTATCCTTAAAAAGGTCCTTATCTATTTCTAGTTCATGATGCTGTGTTTTTATGTGCTCAGATGCCAATCTCCCCCACTCAAATTCATTCATACTCTTAAAGCCAGATGTCCAACTATGCTCTGTATTTGAAAGCGCTGTAACAATGGTTGAATCTAGCCCCCCCGAGAGAAAAGAGCCGACAGAAACATCTGCTATTTTCCACCTTTCAACTGCTGCAGCAACCAATTCATTTAATTCATCAATTGATGGCGGCTCCTGCTCTGTTTCTGGATAGTCCCAGTATTTTATCATTTTGCCTTGCTTCATATAGTGACCAGCGGGGAAGAATTTAACTCCTTCATAGATTGTCCGATTATTAAAAAACGTTCTCAATTTGAGGTACTGCCTTTTTCCAAGATCATCAATTGTGTTATCTTTTCTCAAATAAACAATTGCATTGATTTCAGATGAGATAATAACCTTATTGCCACTCTGATGAATATATAAAGGCTTAATGCCTAATCTATCTCTAGCAACAAACAGTTCGTCTGATTCACGATCATAAATGACAAAAGCGAACATGCCATTCAATTTTTGAAGCATATTCTCGCCAAATTTAATAAAAAGTTTCAGAAGAACCTCCGTATCAGAAGTCGTTTTGAGGTTAAGAGAATATTCTTCAGCTAATTCTTTAAAATTGAAGATTTCACCATTGAAAATAATCAAATATCTATTATCTTCTGAAAAAAAAGGTTGATTACTTGCATCATTTAAATCCAAGATCTTCAATCTGTTGTGGCCAAATTTATGCTGGTTCTGAAAGTAATGGTCAGATGCATCAGGACCCCTGTGACTCATCAAGCCAAGAGCGCCAAGAAAATCCTTTTCTTCAAAATTTATATTTGTATATAAGAGGCCACACATTTAATCTTCTTCACCTGAAGAAATCCGATCGGTAATAATTGAATTGATAATTGTCGAAGAAGTTGTCTTTGTATATGGAAAATATATTATTTTTACATCCTTTGATTTGAATTCCTCCTCAAGAGACTCCCACTTTTCAGTTTGATACCAATCATCACCCACAAACATTATGTCAAACTTAACTCTTCTCCACATATCCATCTTATCCATTGAATTTTGAGGTACAACACCATCAACATATTTAATACTTCTCACAATTCTAATTCTCTCAGAGAATGGAATAACAGTATTCTTACCCTTATATTCTTTGACAAGTTCATCAGTTGTAACACCGACAATTAGTTTGTCGCATAAAGATTTAGCATTCTCTAAAATATTAAGATGACCTACATGAAATAAATCATATACGCCCGAGGTATATCCAATAATCTTTTTTTTTCTCTTTAATAATTCCATTGCCATTAGCGACTCCCTAAACAAGACTCATAAAATTGATTCATGCTCTCAAGATACTTTTCAAGAGTATATTTACTTTCAACTCTTTTTCTTGCTTCTTGGCCATGTATTTTAATTAAGTTTTCATTATTTAGATAGACTTCAACTGCTTTGGATATTGAATTAACATCATCTTTTTGCATTAGATTTCCTACATTTTCATCTACAACCTCAGAAAGCGCTCCAGTATCGAACGCAATAATAGGTATCCCGACATACATTGCTTCTAGGATTGCTCTGCTTAAGCCTTCAGAGATTGATGGTAGAATGAATATATCATTCTCTAGAAGGAGTGTCTTAACATCTGACGTCCAACCATGGAATGTAATCCTATTTGTTAATTTATTTTCGAAAATTTGTTTTTTAATATCTTTCAAATATTCTTCGTGTTCGGGAACTTTCTGACCAACAAATGTACAGCTAACATTATGATTTTTATTGGTCAGGGTCTTCATTGCGTCCACTAAAAGGTGGATGCCCTTATTTGGAACTAGTGATGCAACACATATCAGTTTTAAACTCCTTTCTTTTATGGGTGGATAGATCATTTTTTGGCAGTCAGCATCAAGATCAATGCCAATTGGGATTACCACTGATTTTTTCTGCATTAGCTTTTGAAGTATTAATGGCTTCTTATCAAAAAGAGATCTAGCGATAAAGATAATTCGACTTGAAAGCAATGTTGCCAAAAGATCTAGTAGTCTATTGGAGTGTTCCATTTGAACAACCCAAATCAGTTTAGAGCCATATAGAATTGAAGCAAAAGCACATGACAGAATTGATCTTGTGCTAGTACAATGAACGATATCTGGTTTTAACTTCTTAAAATCTTGGAATATTCTGATATTGAATCTCATAAGGCTTAGGAATGTCTTCAAAAAGTTCTGCTTAAGTATTTCTCGGCCAAATATACTCAGATTATTTGGGTATTTTTCTATTTTGATGTTAAGTCCTTTATCTGAGAGAAATTTTGAAAGTTTTCCTTCATTGCTTAATAGATATGAAATTTTGTGACCTTTAGAATCCATGCCCTTCCCAAGTAAAAAAATATTCTTTGAGTTTCCATGAATAACATCAGTATAGGTCTCGAAAATAGTGATATTCATGAACTTTTCTGCTTTAGTGCAAGATCTATTGCTTCACTGAAATTTTTTACAGCAAGTTCAACGGGCAATTTCTTAATTTCGTTGTTTAATGAGGCTCCGAATAGATTTCGTTTCTCATGATCATCAATTAAATCCATTATCATTACAACAATGCTATCTGCATTATAATTATCACTAACTAAATAGCCATTAACCCCATGATTTATATGCGAAAGTCCATTAGCATTATTTTCAGTTGTAATGACTGACATTGAATTAAGTCCAGCTTCAAATACCGTCCATCCTCCTGGGTCAAATCTCGTAAGGTCAAGAAATATATCTCCTGAAGCATATAGATTTGCCCTATCGTCTCCATCGACATAACCTAAAAAATGAACATTATCTAATTCATCTGCTAATTGAGACACCTGATCTTCATACGGGCCTGATCCAGCAATAATAATTTGGTAACCTGATAGCCTGGCCCTTCTCAATTGATTGATCACATCTATACATCTATCCAAGCCTTTTCTAAAAGTAAGATAACTACAAATTACTATAGTCACATCATTCTCATCAATTTTCATTGATGTTTTGAGCATAGAAGGATCTCCACCACTAGGAATGTTCTTGTGCATTGTTTGTGTTCCAATGAAAATCTTGTTTACATTGATATTACTATCTACCAAAAATGACTTGCTTGACTCGTTATAACAAAGTATTCCATCAGCCCGCTCGGCAAGATATATGATCGCTTTCTCATAAATCCATACAAAAAGCTTTTTTATAGTACTTGATGACTTTCTGTGAAAATTATTTGAAAAATATGAGGACCATAAAACAATGGGCTTGCTTCTCCCAATTTTAGAGTTCATTAATAGAATCGAGGCAAGTATCATCTGCATAGAGTCAGAGATTATAATGCATTGACTTGACTCAAGATTAGGGACTGACTTTGGAATAAAGAAGCTCAATCCTCCAATTTCAATTTTAAATAACTTTAAAATATTTATTTCAGCATTATTTATAGACTGATTATTCCATTTTCTGTCTTTTGTACCATGTTGCGATAAGAAGATTTTCAAACTATATCTTTCTGATAAGATATTAAATAGCTCCTCTCTATAAGAAGGAATTGAATTGGTCAAAAGAGTCAAGTTTGTTTTCATAGGTATTGTTTCTCTATCTGTCTAGCCTCACTAGAATGCAATATTAGATATATTTAAATTAGGTTTCACTTTATCTTCTTTTATTCTCATTGATCACCTGAGAAAAAACCTCTTTAAAAGCCTTTAAGTTCTTATCAAGATCAAAATTATCTATAGCTGTCCTAAATGAATTCTCCTTTATTTTTTCCATTTGGCTAAATCCCTCGTAAACCTTCAATACTTGATCTGCTAATCCTGAGCTATCGTTGAGTTTAACTAGGAAGCCATTCTTTCCATGATCAATAATCTCGTTAATGCTGGGAACATCTGATCCGATAGTAATCTTTTTCATTGCAAAGGCCTCAATTAGAGCATTAGGTGATCCTTCCGAAGTTGATGTCATGACAAAAATATCAATTACTGATAGTGCTTCAACTAGGTCGGACCTATATCCCGCAAGAATCACATTGCCTTCCAAGCCATATGCGCTAATCATTTTCTCCATATTTCCACGTTCCATTCCTTCGCCTAGAAAAATAAATTTGATTTTTTTATTTTTTGCTAAGACTAATTTTGCTGCCTTTATGATTTGCTTATGATTTTTAACTTTCCTGTAATTCCCAATAGTGCCGACAATGAAATCATCCTCTTTTAACTGGAATTCCTTACGAAAATCTTCTATTCCTTGTCTATCAACTTTTGAAAATTGTTCTATCCTAAGACCGTTATTTATTGTTAGGTATTTTTCTCTGGAGAAAGCATAGCTAAGTGTTTGCTTACCTACAGCCTGACTATTTCCGATTATTTTTTTGGATGTTAAATTATTTATCCAGAAAATTAGGTTCTTAAAATATTTACTCCATGTAAAGACAGCCTTACTAAAGAGAGATCTTCTAGCTGAAATAATAGGAACCCTGTAAATTAATGAGAAAGGAAGAATTAAGATCAATCCAATTAGACTAGATGAATATATTAGATTTGGTTGTTGTTCTCTTAAATTACTAAAAGCCTTATACATTGAGCTAATCACCCCAACGAATGATCCTGAAAAATTGAGGTTAAATATAGGAGCCTTATCTGAGAGTAACTCATAAGCTTTCCCTCTCTCAGGGTTTAAATGAAAAATAGTAAAATTAAAATCTTGATTTAAACCTTCCAAGAGTTGAAGAAAATGTTTTTCTGTTCCACCATATCTTAGGAGCGATCCAATGATCATGGCAATTTTCGGCTTTGGTGCTTTCAAAACAATATTCTTTAATTTATTTATCTATTTAAGAAAATCATAGCAAGAAAAAAGAATCCAGGATCTTAAAGCAACTTATATTTCATCATGTTTTCTCTTACTTGACCTTTTACTTTAGCTGTAAATTCTTTTGAGAAATATACTTTACCAGCATCCTCTTGCACCATTGTCTCAGGAAGCTCTTTAGTTTCTATAATTATCTTTACAATCTTGATCATTTCCTCAATTGCCAGCATTTGTGCATAAAAGGTTAGATCATACTCATCTTTTACATGTGACAGATTAATTTTATTCCTTTGAACAATCTCACCAGAGTCAACATTTTCACTGAGTGTTAATATAGAAAACCCTATCTTGTCAATATTTTCATCATAAATCGCCCAGTGAAGCCCGTGGGAACCTTTATAATCTGGACACCAACCAAGATGAATTGTATAAGACTCTCTTTTGGGTAATCGGAGTATATTACTTTTAATTATCTTACCTCCAAAAACAACTAAGATATCAACATTGCAGTCTTTAACTATTTTTTCTGCTCTATCTGAATTAATATCATCAACAATATGGTTAAGTTCATCTGGGAAATTTATTTTGCTAAGCAATTGTCTCGATTTTCTTTTATAAATCTTACTTAGGATATATGATTGAGTTGCATTCCATCCTGATAAATGCTGAACTGCCTTTTTAGCTAAACTTGTAGTTTTTCTTTTCTGGTTCTTGTTATTATTTTTTTGAGTAATTGAAAAGATTAATTGGTCTTTAAACTCATCATAAAACCTTTGTATAAAAAATTTATGGTGAGGCAGCGGACCGGTTGTCAATCCTATCCTCATCAGAGATTATGAATAATTCTAAATCTGTTTAAATCTTCCATATTTACAGGATTCCTGTTAATAGAAAAGACATCATCCATCAAGATATTATCGCCCTTGACTGTTGTTACAGCTCCTATGTAGCCATATTTCTTTACAATATTCCTTACTTCATCATTAAAATGACCATGAGGGTAGCAAAAGAAGAGGTTTTCTGTACCTATCTCTTTTTGAATCCAGCTCAAAGAACTTTTAACCTGATTTTCTGCCTCATCGATTGGCACACTTGTTAGTGAAACATGATTACACGTATGGGACCCAATCTTGCACAAACCTGAATCTAGCATCTCTCTTACTTTTTTTAATGTAATTACCTTATCTGTTTCACTAAAAATAATATTAGGTGAATACTTATTCTCAATTCCTCTTATATAATCATTTATCTCCTTATAACTGAGAAACTTTAGCTTATTTTTTAGAATTGAGAGCTTTAAACCTAAACGATAATTACCTGAAATTTTCATTTTAAACTCTTGATCTTCAAATGTAAGATTAATATATTTCTTATTAATGCCTTTTACAGCGTTATCAAAACGATCATTCCAGATGAATTCATCTTTTTCGAGTGTATCTGTAATAATAAAGAATGTGAAAGGAACATTATATTTTTTCAAAATTGGGAAGGCCAAAGAATATATGGATTCATATCCATCATCAAAAGTAATAGCAAAAGACCTTCTCTTTTCTGATTGGTCCATTTTAATAAGCTCATCAAGATGAACTGGTATATAGTTTTCTGTGAGAAATCGAATGTGCCTCTCAAACTTATTTACATTTAAATGCTTAAAGAAATCTTTCTTATCAGTAATTCCATGATATAAAAAGATTTTACCATTTATTGGTTTTGGCTTAATTCTGAAAATGCGTATTTTGCACAGAACTTCATGTAACTTCCTATAGAGGATTAAAAGATTATCTATCAAAGATTCAAGCATAAGGTACTATTCCACAAATATCTTACGACCTTCTTCATAGCTTTTTATAAGGGATTCTGATATCTCATCCCTCATAAACCAATCGGGCGGCTTAATTGAATTCATGATCATTTCTCTAGCCTCAGAACCACTGATCTCAAGATAATCGCCTTCATCTCCATGAGTTTCTATGTATTTATTTTTTTCCTTGGAAAATTTTACATTTCCAAAATATTCTATTTCTATTTTCATCTGAGACTGCAAGCCATCAATCATATCTTTTGTAAGTGATGTCTTATCGCTATCAGACTGAGTATGATCTCTCCCAACAATGAAGTGTGAACAACCAAAATTCTGACGACAAAGTGCTGTAAAGAGAAGCTCTCTATATCCTGCATATCTTGAAAAGGTTGAGAATGTGGAAAAAAAAGTTTTTCCTCTGGGGTAAATCTTTTTTGACATGAACATATAAGAGTCAATAATTGATTGTGGCATATAATCACCTTTTTTCTTTTCGCCAATCACAGGATGAACAAATAAGGCGTCTGCAGATAATCTCTTGAGAGCTTCCATTTGGATATGCTCATGTGCCATATGAATGACATTTCTACTATGAAAACCAATTATTTTTGTCCAATTTTTGCTTTGGAAGTATTTTCTAGTCAATTTTGGTGTTACTGCATAACCTGATATTTCAGTCATAGCTCTCTTCAAGAGACTTACTTTTCCTGCTATCAAATGATCCTTCATTCTGTAGATCTGGCTAACACCTGGATGACTATTTTCGTTTGTATTAAAAAGGTATTTACATAGTTTCATTTTGTCGTTTGGATAAATTTCTGATATCTCAATTAACCCTCTTATTTCTCCATCCTCTCCAGCAAGGTAGGCTGATGAACCTTCATTTAATGAGCTGAGCTGGCTTTCATCCACATCCAATAAAATTGGAATTGTCCAAAGAATATCATTTGGTAACTTATAATCTAGAAGAACTGAGTCTAGAGTTTTGCTATCCATAAAACCATTTAATGGACTATATACTCCCGTGGAGATTTGCTCGAGATCTGCTTGGGCCATGACACCAATCTTGATGATTGGAAGATCCTTATTTAGTTCCTCATCAGGCATTCTTATAATCGAATCTACGAGCTCACCTCCGTGTGGTGAGATTAAATGCAAATCATCTTTTGCATCACTCAAGACTTTTTGGATTAATCCGTCTTTCAATGAATCTATTTTGATAGAGTCTCCCTCTATTGACTGGAATCTTCGGGTTTCATTTATGATCTTCCTGATCATATTTACACATAAATATGGATTCTTTCCGATAGCAGTTTCAGCAGCAAGAATAAGCCCCCCAGCCCCAGAAATGATTGTCTGACTTACATCATGTACTTCTGCCCTAGTCGGCATTTTACTATCCAACATTGACTCGAGTAGATTAGTGGCAACAAAAGTCTCTTTGCCTTTATTCAGAGCGGCCGAAATTATTGCTTTTTGAAGAATAGGAATCTTTTCAATTGAAATCTCCTTACTAAGATCACCTCTATCAATTAACAAATAATCCGTTTCATCGATAATCTCCATGAGATTATCTAGTGCATCTACGCATTCTATCTTTGAAATAATTTTCATCTTTCCTTTTGTGAGCTCTCTTGCCAATCTTATATCACTTGCTCTCCTAACAAATGATAAGGCAATAATTGAAACATTCCTTTTTAGGCCAAGCTCTATAGCACGAACGTCTTTTTCAGTCATCACATCCATATCAAGCCGACGATTCATAAATGAATCAATAAAAACACCCTTATTACTTCCCGTAGAGCCAGCCGACTTGACTATCCCAAGAAGTGCTCCATCCTTGGATCTTTTGCTATCAATTATGGAAATTACTACCGAATTAAAATCTACATATATCAGATCTCCTGGTTCGAGTTGATCTATAATGCCAACAGGAGTTAGAGTTAGATTCTTTTCGTCACAAAGAGTGTCGTCATCGTGGATAAAAATCTCATCCCCTTCATTGTAGAATACATCATCAGTTTTATTTATGCCTGTTCTGACTTGGCTACCTTCCGTGTCTAATACAAATGGGATCTGTGCAGAATTTGCAAGTGATATAAAGTTATCTAGATCCTCAATTGATGTATGAGAAAGGTTTGCCCTCACAAAATTTACATTTTGTGACTTCAATTTTTTTAAAGCTTCAACATTGTCCGTCGAAGGCCCTAGAGTTACCATTATAAATGGGTCATTCATAATAATTAATTCTTTTGATGATTTAACTTAAGTATAATTGGCATCACATTATATAAAAGGTTTTTTCATTGTCTATAAACTGGAGAAATAAAAGAATATTTCATCACTCAATTTAAGGCAGCCTTTTCATTTATAAAGATATGACATCAGAACGATTCAAAGAAATTCTGTCTAAAAAAAAGCTACTTGTTGTAGCTCGTTCAGGATTCATTAAAAAAAATGGTTTTTATTACGCAAATCCAAATGAGGGTGTCTTTGTAGAGCAGTTATCAACCTATTTCTCAGAAATTATACTTTGTGTTAATATTTATGGTGGATCTTCAGTAGAAGATAATCCTGATAACTTTGAGTCCAAATCCCATAAGTTAGATTCCAGCAATATCTTAATTGTAGAACTTGAAACCGATCCTGCTCTTAATAGATTTGGAAAAATATTACAGTATCTAAAAAGATTTAGAGATGTAAAAAAGGCATCTTCAAAAGTCGACTACATTTTTTTCTTCTCAACTGGTTACTTGGGAATACTATCAAGCATTATTTCAAAGATCTCTAAAATACCATCAATAGTCTATATTGGTGGTGATTGGGCCGATTTGATAAAGTTTAAAGCTAAAAATAAAGGCTACTTTAAGAAAAACCTGTTATTAGGTTACTCTAAATTCATCAAAATTATTCAAGATTACACAAGAAATACCTCTGATATCAGATTAATTAGAGGAGATGAGCTATTTCACATATATAAAAAAGAAAACAGTTTTAAACTTCCGCCCATGACAAATATAACAGAAAAGGATATTAGAAATTTTGAGGATATACCCAAACAAACAAATGAAAGAACTAATATATTATTTGTTGGAAGAATGGAATTAGAAAATGGTATATATGATTTTATTGAGGCATGCAAAATTGTAGAAAATGAAACCAAAAAACCATTACAGATCAACATGGTTGGACAAGGCCCACTTTTCAATAATGTAAAAACTAGGGCATTGGAATTAAAGAGCAGTATAAGGCTCTTCGGATATGTCAAAAATGGAGCAAAGCTGATAGAAATTTATAGGCAGAATGACATACTAGTTATCCCTGTAATGAGAGCAGGCTTACCTAGAGTTCTAATCGAGGGACTTAGTCAAGGAATTTCTATAGTCGCTACAAATACCGGAGGCATACCTCATATTATCTCAAATAATAAAAATGGCTTATTATATGAGGCCGGAGACTATCAGTCCCTAGCTAAGAATATTCTTACACTCTTAGATGATAGCGATCTGTGTCAAACTTTCTCAAAAAGAGGTATAGATAAAGCCAAATCTCTCATAACTGGTGACACAGCAGCAGAATTTACTGCGGAAAAGATTTATCAAACAATGAATTAGGGTGTAAAGAATTGAGATTTAATAAAATTAGAAAATACCTCCAAGCCCCGGATAATACAAAAAGAGATAATATTAGAGAAGATGTCTATTACTACACAAAAAAACTCTACTACTGGTCTGCAAGACTATGTGTAAGGATAATTAATAATCAGAATATTTTAAATAATATAAGAGCTTATATTATTTCTAGCAGATCCTTCTTGCCTAAGGAGCTTGTCATTATGAAGGGCGATACTGTGATTCAGGTGGGAACTCATAAACAAGAAACTCTATCAAGAATCTATAACTCAATAGGCAGCAATGGCAAGGCGATAATAATTGAAGCCGACAAAGACAGTTATGAATATCTTAATGAATATATCCAGAGAAATAACTGGACCAATATGATTCTGGTCCATAAGGCTGCAAGCAATATAAAAGGTGAAGGAAGTTTTTTGATATCAGAAATTCTGAGCGATCATAGACTGAAAGACTCAAATATCCTTCATGATAATGACTTGAGGGGCGATGGTTATATAAACGAGAATATTGTCCAGATAGATACGATTGATAATATCTTATCCGACTTGGAGATTGATAAAGTGGATTACATAGAGATTACTGTCAATGGAGCAGAACTAAAAGTACTTGAAGGTATGAAGAATTCATTAAAGACAACAAGAAGAATATATACAAAAACTTATGCTATAGATTTGGAAAAGAATCAAACCCTAACAAAAGACATAATTCGAATTTTAAGAACAAATGATTTCAGTTTTATCATCGGACGGCCTTCACGAAGTGTTATTGATGAAGAATGGGGAAAAAGATCTGGAGATATCTATGCTTTCAAGAAGGAATAATTATGATTAAGTCATTAAAAGCCAGTTTTATATGCATAGGAGGCCAAAGGTGTGGGAAGAATACAATGTATTCCTGGCTAAGGGAGCATCCAGATGTGTCTACATCTCATGAGATGGAAGTAAATTTCTTTAACCGCAATTGGGAAAAAGGCTATGAGTGGTATGAAAATAATTTCGAACACCGATTGGGAGCAAAAACTAAAGGTGAAATGTCATCATATCTATACGATATTCAAGCTGCAGAGAGGGTGTATAAATATAACAAAGATATCAAAATCATAATAAGCCTCAGAAATCCTGTTAAAAGATTAGTCTCTCACTATAAACATCTCATTAAGACTGGCCACATGTCATTAGATAATATTGGCATAAATAATGCCATCAAAAGAAATCCTTCACTCATTGAGTTCAGCAGGTATAGCAAGTATTTGACTTACTGGTTTGATCAATTTCCATCAAAAAATATCCTGGTTATCAATTTTGACTCAATTGTAAAAAGACCCGATGAAACCTACACAAAACTTTGTAATTTCCTAGAAATTGATTCCTCGCATAAACCAAAAAATCTTGGAAAAAAACAAAACTCCTCCTATATCCCAAAATCTCAACTTCTATTGAAATTCATTACAAAAATAAGGTTATTTTTAGAGTTCATAGGACTTAAATCACTGGTTCGTATAATTAGATCAATGCAAATCACCAAAATTATTGACTATTTCAATGACAGCAAAATTGGAATAGATTTAAAGGAAAATGATTTAGCATTCCTTGAAGGAAATCTTGAAAACGAATGGAAGAAAATAGAAGGCTTAATTCAAGAGAAAAACCCTGCTAATATTGGTATGTAACAAACAAAGCTCCTAAAGCACTAATCCACAATATCTGACATAGTGATTATCTGGATATTACCTTTTTTGGAAGATTGTTGTATGAAAGCTAATATCTTCTCAAAGTGAGTCCTGAATTTTTCTGAATTGAGCCCAAAGTCAATTGGGTGAAGACCGATATGGGCTATTCTGCCGGTTTTAATTGCTGCTTTTATACTATTCCTTAAAACTAGATATTTTGAGTAGAGCGGAACGAAAGAATAAGGATTATTTATATTCATTGGCCTCTCTAATCTATGATGATTCGATAATGGTAAATTAACCAAATCATTTTCCAAGCTGGCCTCAATGGGCTGATTTGCCAGCCCAAAGATATTTTTTAATGTAAATAAGAGCTTACTAAATTTGGATGATGACCTCAGATCTTCATAAACTCCAGCTCCCCTAAATACTTCAAATTCAGCATCTCTCAATGCTTTTAAATTCCCAACCTTATCTTGTGGAAATACGAATGACTTCATTTTCTTAGAATTTCTTTCTCTATATATTAATTGGCATTCATTTAGATCATCAAACGCAGCCTTATATGAGCAACCGGGATCAGCAAAATTAATATGTGCAAATGAGTGAGAAGCAATTTCATGTTTGATGGGGCTGTCCGAGATCTTCTCAATTATATCGGGAGCATAAAAAAATGGATCTTCTTTTACATCAGAACATGGATCAAACTTGTACCAATCTCCCTCAATCCAATCATATTCTGGCTTGGTAATATTTGGGTGAGGAGGACTTGTACAATTATTTAAGAATAAATGTCCAACTATTGCCCAAGTCGCAGGTATCTCATATTTTTCGAATGAATGAAGTAGCCAATCAACTGCATTCCTATATTCTGCTAATGACTCTGTATAATCATCAAGATTACGATGATGGATTCTAGCCCATGCTAATTCTGTATCTATCGAAAAAACTACTTTAGCAATTGATTTCTTACTGTCCATTATCTTGCCAAGAATCAATCTACTTTTGAAGCCTTCACTAAAACCAATGCTGTTCTATAGAACCACCAAGCAGATAGAAAAGAGATTAAAATAAGAATGGTTATTTTCAGATCATGGATTAGCAAACCAAAAATAATTATAGTAGAAATCTTATGAAAATCTGGACCAAGTTGCCTTTTTATTTTTGTTATTAAATCCATTTCATGATGACTATTTGATTCTTCAAATTTTTTGTTGCTATCTTTATTCTTTGAAAGCAAATCGCTGAATACAGGTCTGGCTCTGATAGCATGATTATTACTCTTATTCATGTAGGCAATTACTAAAGTTAGCATTGTGATGACAGACCAAAAAGGCTCTGATTCATGAACATAAAAATGATAAGAAATCCCGCTGAAGAACAGAAGAAAACCAAAACTATCTGAAACTCGGTCTAGCCAAGCCCCAAATACAGTTCCAGTCCCCTTCTTCTTAGCTAGAGATCCATCAGCAGCATCTAGCATTGAAAATAGGTACAAAGATATTGCAGCAATAATAGAGTACCTGTATTCATTAAAATGATCGGCTATTAAATATGCTGCAAGAACACCAAAACCAAATCTTATCAATGTTACATGTGTAGGTGTGATCGATGTTTTTGCAAGTAAATTGGCTGTGTGGTCACCCATGAATCTGTGAAACTCTTTTATAATATCGTCGTGATGCTTAGTCCTCACTTATATTTTCCTCCATAGATGAATATTACTAACACAAACCCAAAAATCAAAAATCCATGATGGGAAAAAGAATAGTACATAAAACTATATTTACCAAGCTATAATTTAGTTACGAACTTAATAAAAATATCTGTTTCAAAAAATGAAGATAAATAAAAGTATTCAGTGTTGCATTTGTGGCAGCAATCAATCAGAAATTAAATTTAATTCATTATCATTCATTCTTGAAGAATGTATAGAATGCCAGATGTTATGGAAGAATTATAAAACTGAACTCAATAAAGAAGCAGTTCAAGAAATTCAAGATAAAGTCTATTCAGATCTTGGAAGACTAAAAATACCTATGATGAAGAAAATGTCGAAAGACAGGTTTGATTTATTATATCAACATAAAAAAAATGGAAGACTGCTAGAAATAGGTTGTGCGACAGGTGAGTTTCTTGATATTGCAACAGAAGAAGGTTTTGAATCAACTGGATTAGAAGCTTCGAAGCTTTATTCTGATTATGCGAAAAGCAGGGGACTGAGAATTATAAATGGATATTTAGAGGACCTAAAAAGAGAAGAAACCTTTGATGTTATATCAATGTTTCACCTATTTGAGCATATTGAGGAGCCAAATAATTTTCTAGACAATCTCAGTAAACATTTAGATAGAAATGGAGTACTAATGTTCGTAGTACCTAATCAAGGCTCATTTACAAATAAATTTTTTGGGTATCATCATCCTGTCTATCAGCAGACTGATCATCTATTTTTCTATAATCAAAAAACCTTGTCATCAATTCTCGAGAACAATGGCTTTAAGATATTATCTATTCAATCACTCGAGTACCCTCATCATCCCTTTACATCTCTGAGTAGCTATCTAGCAAAAAAATACAAAAGAATAACTGAGAGAGGAAAGAAGGAAGGGAAAAGAGTTTCGGAAAAAACAGTAGTTAAATCTGATGTTAATGAAAAAAGCAATAACATATCTCTTAAACCCTATCTGAGGATTCTAGCTGATAAAATACCTTACCTCCTGGGAACAATCTTTTATCCTATTTTAAAAATTTACGGAAATATCCTAGAGAGACGAATTAGTGGGCATGAATTGATAATATTTGCAACGAAAGCCAAGTAGTATTGACTGATACCACCTAAATCAATTCTTCTTTGAAGAAAATTGTTTAGAAATAGAAGATTTAAAGAATCTTAAATCATTCTGGTTGATCACTAAAAGATCATAGCTAGCTATGTTAAAGAATTTCTTTGAATAATAAATAGAGACCAAAAACATAATTGTATTTGCAATCAGAATGCTCGATGCAGCACCGTATATTGAAAAATATGGGACTAATGTTAAAAGCAATACAATATTGGTTACAAAGCCAAAAATCCTAACCTTAGATACATGAAGCGGATCTCCAGTATAAGCTTTGACTTGATTGGCAACACTTATAAACTGAAGAAGAAGCAATCCAGGTAAAAGAATTCTGAAAACATTAATGGTTTCAGAAAATTCCTCTCCATAAATGATGTAAATGGTTGGAGATATTAATAAATTTCCAATAACAGTGAGTATGACTATCAGAAATGCGATGGATCTAAATAATCTTGGAAACTGAGCTTTTATTAACTCAGTATCAGATGTGACAATCTTTGAAACAGAAACAATATCTATAATGCTCTTCGCTTTTACAGACATATTGGCTAAGGTGTGGCCCAATTTAAAATATGCTAAGTTTTCCAGACTCGTCAGATAGGTAACTAACAAAAGCATGATTCCCGAATCAGATTTTTTAATAGCACTCCCAAGCCATGATTTAAGTCCGTAATTCATCAATTCCATTATCTGATCAAATGACATCAAAACATTCTTCTTCATATCAGAGGGTATATACAGAATGACCATAAAGATCACTGCTAATGATGAAATAAATACACTCAATATAGGAGCTGAAATTGCTCCGATAACGCCATAATCGAGGAATATGACAAAAATAAGTACCAGAGTGAATCTGGATATTGTTGGAAGAAGTATAGTTGTAAGTGTAAATGCATTGACCATTCCTAATCCACGTAGTATGGCTCTGAAAAATTTATTAAAAAGATTAAGTGGAATCATTAAAGAGGCCATTAAAATTAATAGAGCATCAATTCTTTCGGTGAAAATATATTTCTGAATTGGATCTACCAAAAGATAAAATAAGCCCAGATAAAGGGTTGAGAGCAGAGTGCCGACAATTAGTGAAAAGTAAAAAATAGCCCAAAGGTTAAAGATTTTTCTACCTGAAAAATAAATTATCGAAGGGCCTATGCCCATGGCGCCAAGACCAGTGATAAGGTTTGGAATTATAAAAACTGCAGTATAAACTCCGTAATTAAGTGGCCCTAAATTTCTAACCAATATAACGCTAGTTATAAATTCAAATAATACTGAAATTACCTGAATTACCGCTGTTTGCGAAATTGTTCTTATGAATTTCAATCTTATACTATCTATTTATTTTTTAGTAATTATAGACACTATCGATTTCCTCAAAAAGTATAAATCACCTGCTTTGATTAATAAAAGATCCTTGATAGAAAAACCAAAGTATCTTTGGGCATAAAATAAAGCTATGAGATACATCAATAAGTATGAGGAAGTATATGCTATGGCTGCACCAATTATCCCAAAATCAGTTAAAAGATAAAGAAGCAAAACTACATTTAAAATAAACCCAAAAATTCTGAATTTTGATTTCATTAATGGCCTTCCTGTTTGGGTGAACAAAACATTAATATTCCCAAATAAAGTCAAAAGAACAGTCCCATAAATTAGAATATTAAGAGCGTAATTTGCAGATTCCAATTCATAGTTATATAAAACAGGAAGAAGAAATGATGAGGAAATTAATAAAATAGGCACGGCAAGAATGAATATCAAAATGATCGATCTATTTACCAATGGGAAGAATGATTTAATTTCTTCAATTTTACCCTTTGAAACAGATTGCTGAAGAAACATTGTTGATACAGCTTTTATTTGAAGCAATATATTTGAGATCCTGAGTGCAATATTATAATTTGCGATTGATTCTGAATTTAGAAAACCAACCATAATGACCATAGATATCTCACGATTAGATCTCTCTAAAATGCCGCCTAAATGACTCTTTAGACCAAATGCAACTATTTTTCTGAAGTCAGCAAATGGTAATAACCTAACTCTTTCTGTAAATCTCTCTTTCAATAACTGACTGAAACACAAAAAAAGAGCGACAGAGATCCTTGTGAAAATAACAATAATCACGGCGGCAGCGAGCTTATTCTCTATATCTATAAAAAAAATGATTAACAATAAAAATGCTCTCATAATAGCTGGTGCTAAAACCAAAAGATTGGTGTGATAATTCAAATTATTCTGTGCGATTAAGATGGATCCAAAATACTTTTCAAGCAAAGCAAAAGGTATCATTATGCTAGCGAGCATGATTAGGTCAGTCGGCAGATCATAATTAACATATCCATTAATACTCACCGTTAATGAGGCCAATATAAATGCATATGAAGATCCCAGAGCTAGGGCTAAAATCAGCAATGATCGAGATAATTGAGATGTGCTGATTCCAACTTTATTTATAAAAAATATTATTGATGAGCCAAGACCCATAGAACCAAAAGAACTGATCAAATGAGGAAATAATAGAAGTGTAATATAAATTCCATATTGGTCTGCTCCCAGCATTCTTACCAAGAAAATACTACTGATAAAATCAAGCATGACTCCAATTGATTTTTTACTAAAAATCTTAATTACTCTTGAGGTTAATTTTTCTCTCTGATTGATCATATTAACTAGAACTATAGAGATATGAGCTAGATACCAATTCTCTTAAAATCAATCTCAGGGTAAAAAGAAGCATAGGAGATAATTTTTTCTATTTGGGATTCACTCAGGAGCTCTCTTCCTCTTCCAGAGATTCCCACATTTAATCTCGAAGCATTATTATCAACATTATTAACAGATGCTTTGACAACCTCTGAGTCCACACTTAAACCCTGATGTAAAAGAATTTTGTATATCTCATCTTCCTTGTATGCCATTAGATCCTTATAACTGATCCAGTAAGCATCAATCTTATTATCAATAAACGATGCTCTGTACCAAGTAGAATAGAAACTAAAATACCATGGTAAAACCATGTCTATAATATAGTCATATTTCTTTGCAGGCTTCAATAAAAGGTAGTCTTGAATAAAATCTGCATTGATCAATTGATGATTGTGAGATTCGTCAATATGTTCTGCATAACTAATTACAGTATCAAAAATATCTCTGACCAGAACAATTGGCTTTACTTTCATTAGCTTTAAATATTTCTCATTTCCACCGAAGAATCTAAAGTGTTGCTGAGTGATGGTGTTTTGACTCAGCGACTCAATAATTCTTGGTAAATACAAAAAATCATTAAATGCTAATGATGCAGATTTAAAATGATAATCCTTAAAACCAGTGAGTTTGATTAAGTGAAACTTTAGAAATGATGAGCCACTCTTTGGAAAACAGGCTATTACAATATGATGCTTATTATAAATAGAGTTCTTCAACCAGAAGAGCCCCTCCAGAACTTGCATTGTGCCTAATCTTTTATATTGCATCAGAAGATGTTTCAAATATAGTTATTAAGTTTATAAGAATAATTAAAAAAAACTGTAACTTAATAATAAAAATTGGTTGAGATCCTAATATTTCCTCTTCATGCCTAAAAAAATATTTTGAAAAGCTCTCTTCAATAAATATCCAATGTCTTGAAAAAGAAGAAGTGGCTCTTGTTTGTATAGTTCCCTTTTTATCATCATCTTTTTCAGTGGAGTCATTATCAGATTCCAAATACCTTTGGCTCGGATCATCAATATATTTGAAGAAATCTTTAGATTGATATCCATGATCAGATATTTATCGATCTTTAGCTTTCCTAATTCCTCTAACAAGGGCTCAGAAAGAGTGTCCTCAATTACTACTAAACCATTTCCCAAAAGTTCTTGCTTATATAACTTTGGCTTTATGTGCCTGACCAATTTATTTATCTTGTTGATTGAGGATTCATCGGCAACATATAAATTTACATTAATTCCCATGCTCTCTATTGCATTAATCACAGGCACAATAAATATCGTGAATCCCAGAAATACAATATCTAAATGTTCATTATTAGATAATCTTCTCAAATCATTTATCCATGATTCTGTTAAAGATGCCTCTATTCTCTGCCTCCAAACTGATAAGGCATAAGATTCTGTATCTGAGTATGCCTTTCTTAGTTGACTTTCGAGCTCTTTATTATCGAGGAATGATATCTCATTTTCTTCATTTGGGTCTTTTAATAAGTCATAAAAGTATTCTTCCTCATTATCATGGTCAATGACAAATTTCGCATTCTTTGCTCTGAGGGAGATAACTCTATTGGGTTGAAAAATAAATCTAGCGTCTGTTCTAAAGATAAGCTCATCATTGAAATCTAAGAGCTGATCGATAATGCTCTTTTGCTCAAAGTTAAAATGATAATCTTTATTTCTGATTTGATTTATCTGGTAGATTGTAGGTGCAATTGAACCTTGAGATATGATTGAATTTATTACTTTCCCATCAGACACTAAATTTCTGAGATTTGTATAATTAGACAATACCTCTTCTGGAAATTTAATCGCAAATGGAACGGTAATATTATCATCTGTGACAATCATGTCATGCTTCTTACCAGCTGCCTGCAGATCTACTCCATCACTTGCTAAGCCTCTTCTCTGGTCAGGATAACCATGATCTGAGGTTACCATTATCAGTGTCTCATCATAGAAATCTTGCTTCTCTAGATCTGATATCAACCTCTCGATAATATCAGACGTTTGGTAATCAAACCTTGAGTTGAACCATGTCATTAAAAAGAAAGGGGAGTCGCTAGGAATGATTTCATCCTTCAAATATTTACTGGTAAGCCTATAAAGCTGATCATTTGTCCATTTCTTTTGAGACAACCTCATGTCTCCTGGAAGAAGATTGCTTTTGATTGGAGGAAATACTTGCTTCATCTTATCCCTCATTTCTTTTGTTCCAAATAAACCATGCAAGGAATAATTAAGCTCTTTTAAATCATCATTTACAATATTGTACAGCCCCCTTTCCCATCTAAAGTCATTATAATTTCTAGCAAGCTTGAATGACGCTGTACCAGTCAGCATGCTAACAGCTGACATTACAGAACTTGGTCCAGAAACAACCATTTTATCGAATTCTAGATAATCCCTATCTTTCAATTCTGAGAAAACTTTTAAACGGTCTCTTTCATCTAAACCAGTTTCTATAGAGCGAACTGCATCAATTATTATCAGTATGATATTAAATTTTTTCATTTCTGATCCTGTTTAGTAGATATATTTAGAGATTGAAGAATGTTATTAAGAATCTAACATTTCTACTCTTATAGCATGCCTGCCTGCCTCATAATCAGCTTGAAGCCAATTGTCTAAAATTAGCTTAGCCAATTCATGCCCTACAACTCTTGCGCCCAAACATAAAATATTTGAATCATTATGTCTTTTAGATAGCAATGAAGAATATGGTTCAGAACAAACTACTGCCCTGATCCCTTTATGTCTATTTGCAGCAATGGACATCCCTACTCCTGTTCCGCATATAAGAATTCCAATAGCATCTTCGGACAAAACTCTTTTAGCTACAATAGCTGATATTTCAGGATAGTTACTACTATCTGTTGTGAATACGCCAACATCTTCCAACTTAATATCTCTATAGTTTTCTTTTATATGAATAGAAATTGACTCTTTGAGTTCAAGAGCCACATGATCACATCCAATAATTAATTTACTTTTCACGCAATAATTCCCAATTCTTTTTCCCCAGTTCTCCAGCATACTTCAGTCTATCTATTGCTTTTGACCAATCATCAGATGTAACAATGACTGAGCAAACTACAATAGAATCTGCACCTAAACTTAGTACTTCTCTAACTGTATTCTGATTCATCCCGCCATCAACAATAATCTTCTGATCCTCATTGCATGCTATCTTTAGTTCAATAAGCCTATTTGTTGTCTCAGGAATAAACTTTGCTCCTGAGTAGCCTGGCTCAACCGCCATTAATACAAGTCGATCAAATAAGGGAATAATTGGTCTTATAGAGTCTATAGATGTTGAAGGGTTGATCACCAGTCCGGGTGAAATTGATTTTTCTCGAATTGCTTTTGCGAAGGCTGCTATATCAATTTTCGATTCTGCATGAAAGTTAAGAGATGTGATATTAGATAATTTATCCAAAAGAGAGTCGGGGTAAAACGACATGATATGAACATGCTTAGGAAGGGTGCTTTCATATTGATCAACATAGTCAACATCGAAAGCACTAGTGGGAACAAAATCCCCATCCATAATATCAAAATGAAGTGAGTCCACCAGAGGCTCAACTTCTGAAACGCCAACTTTAAGCTGATGTCTCTTAAGGCACATTGGAGAAAACTCTATCATTCTCTTCCCTCCTGATTACTTATGAAATATTAATAATTGAAGATGCTACATCTTCTGGAACAATAATTACATCCATATTTGCATTATTGGCCGCTTCCTTGCCAGGTTTGCTATCCTCAAAAACCAAGCATTCCTCTGGCTCTACTTTGAGCATAGAAGAAGCCATTAAATAAATTTCTGGATCTGGTTTAGAATTTCTCACATCTTCTTTTGATAATAAAAGATCTACCTCAACTATTGGTGATAGCCTTTTCATAATTATCTTAAGATAATCTTTATGTGAGTTTGTGCAGATAGCGGTTGAAAGTTTCATTTTTTTGGCTAGAAGCAATAAATTTATCACAGGTATGTTAAAAGCAATTTTTTTCTTAGCAAGATTTTCTAGCAAATCCTTCCTTTGCTTAATTAGTGAATTTATATCAGCATTTATGGAATATTTCTCAGATAGAAAATTTAAATTACTCTCTTCACTATTTCCTATCAACTCAGCATTTATGATCTCAATTTGTATATTAAAATTTTTCTTAAATAACTCTTTGTAGGTTTGCATTCTGAGGCTTTCACTGTCAATAACAACTCCGTCTAAGTCAAAAATGAATGCTTTATATTTATAATCCATTAGACTCTGTGCATAATTTCATACTCATCAAGAGTATTAACTTCAAATATTTCATCGGTGAGGTCTATACAGTAGATGTCGTGATGATTAATTGCTTCACGAATTGCGCCATAGAAGTTTGAGTTATTGTTGCCTTTATTTATCTCAGCTTGAATATGGCTAAAAAGAAACTTGGCAAGTTTAGAGCTTATTTTTGCCACTCCCATTGCCTTGTGTGTTGCATTAGGAAACTGAATATTATCCATCTTTAATATTTTTGAATCTAAATCTAAATGAACTTGCTCCATGTTATCTGAGAGCTTTTGGTTCCTGGCTACTATAAGATTGAGATTTTCATTGCTTTGAAGAGAATGTATAACTTTTGGTTCGAAAATATTGTCACAGTTAAGATGAATAAAATCGCATAATTCTGTTTCTTTATATGCTAACCAAAATGAATAGGCACTGTTAGTAGAATCATAATCAGTATTAAATATGAAATTAAACTCTGCTTCTTTAGAGTCGTAATTGCTATTTACATATTCAATAATTTTCTCCTTCTTATACCCGCAAACAATATTTATAGTCTCAATACCGTTTCTTAGAAGGGCATCAATTTGTCTCTTTAGTATGGGTACGTTGTTGGCCTCTATTAAAGCTTTAGGAATTTCTTCTGTCATATGATGCAATCTACTTCCTAATCCTGCAGCTAATATAAGTGCTTTCTTAATCATCTCTATCTAATATAAATATATATTTCTTCTTATTCTTTCGTCTTCTGATGCTCTAATTTTCTTACTTAGAGTAAGAAATGTATCGATGTCGTCATCTTGTGGTGATAATTGATCAATTAAATTATATATTTCTCTAATTAATTCAATTGATATATTGCGATCGACATTAAAAAAGTCTCCTAAAAAATGGTGTAGTAGATTCTCAGGTAAGAAATTATCTAAATTTTCTCTGACGAGATCTGCTTCAGGTTTAGATGACTTATTTATTCTCATTTCTATGTATTCTTTTGTGTATGGCGGTGAAAAATCAACATAAGATATTCCATCAGATCCAATCACAAAATTTTTTATATGTGGATCAAGATTAATGTTGCCATCAATCGCTTTTAGGACCTCTTTAATAGCAAGCTCTAAGAAAATTCTTCCCTTTCCTTTAATCAAATCATGCAAGCTGAATGCCTCAAGAATGTTTTGGCCTGCATTTTTACAAAGAAACTTAATCTTATCGTCTAGAACTTGGTATCCCTTAATTTCTGGTAGATTAATTCCGACTCTTTGTATTTCTTCAATATATTGCTCAAAATAAACTAATAGCTGTTCTTGGCTTAAGCCTAGATCAATATTGCTTATTACACTCTTCTCAATCAAGTCTTCGCCATTATGATCAACGAGTTTATATTCAGTGCCGATTACAGAATACTTAGATGTTATGTTCATAACATTCTTAATTTGTGAGAATTTTCTCAGAAAATAACTGTTTCAATGTGCTTTCAAATATAGTCTTAATCTCTATCTGATTTATTTCATTTAGAATGGTGTATCTATCTTTCTTTAATCCTTTCTCAAGAGAATCATTTAATGCACAAATAATCATTGATTTATCAACGCCTATTTCACTTAGGCTTATTGGTAATTTCATTCTATTGATTATTCTAGATATAAACTTGTAATCATTTCCTTGAATCAAAGACATGATAATCACTCCTAGAGCGACTAATTCTCCATGAAGAGGAACTTCATCTTTTGCATATTTTTCAATTGAAAGTGCAAAAAGATGCTCCGATCCTGATGCGGGTGCACTCCCCTCCCAGTCAGTTATATTACAAAGCAACACTTGGCACAGATGATACTGGTTTGACCAACCTAAAAAATCATTATCAATTGGAAATGTATCAAGCCATTGAATGACCTCATCAATCAATACTTCAACAAAATAATTTCTATTCAATTTGTGCTTCTCATTAGATAATATCCAGTCAGATTTTGCTGTAAAGAATGCTGATATATCACCTAAACCTGCGTATATTAATCGTGGATTGCGCTTATATAGTTTCTGTAATAGATATAAGTCAATTATAGCGAGATGTGGGGGATTACCATCTATTGTCAACTCATATCCAAACTCCTTAATAGCTGGTAGAGCATGTATTTTTGGTGAAGCATAAACATGGCTGGCTAGACTTGTTGGAAATGCAATCATTGTTACATCAGTTTTAAAACCAATAAATTTCTGGATATCCATTACCCTCCCACCACCAAGTCCAACGACATACTTGACTTGAGAGTTATTTTTTACAGTCTCAATAATACTCTCTAAGTCTTCTTTTGAAACTGGATTAGATGTATTAATCAAACTCAATGGTTCTTTATTTTTAAACTCGTCAAAGATTTCTGATGCAAAATTGAAGGAATCATTATCGGTAAGCAATATTGAGTTTTTATGAATACTTTCCCAAAATTGGCCAATATAATTCATTACTGCACATACAGATGGAAGAATTTGATAATGAACTTGATTGGTTGGTATTAAATCTTGTGAGACTTGCAAGGATTTGTAATAGAATTCAGATTCAAATGTGTTAGTTATTGATTTTTTATAATCATCCTTAAAATTGACAACTGATGAATCATTATAAGAGGCGAAAATTCCATCAAGAAGTGATCTAAGATCAGATGCTTCATCAATCCTCATATAATCAATGGCTACAACCTTCCATCAGTATCACTAGAATCAAAAATAGATTTAATATCAAAAATCACTAATTTATCTTTACCAAATTTTCGAATTTCTTCAATGCCTAGATTTGTGAATTCTCTGTGAGCTATAGCGATAATTATGGAATCGTAGTATTTAGTTTTTGGTTTTTTTGTAATTTCTAAGTCGTAATAATCCTTAGCTTCTTTAGAGTCTACCCATGGATCGAAAACATCAACTATGCCACATTCCATCTTCATTGATGAATAAAGATCAAAGACTAATGAGTTTCTTATATCAGGGCAATTTTCTTTGAAAGAAAAGCCCATGATTAATACTTTAGAATCTTTAAGCAAAATTTTCTTACTAATCATTAGAGCTTTTGTTCTATCAGCTACGTATTCACCCATACCATCATTGAGCTTCCTTCCGGTCAGAATTATCTCAGGTGAATATCCAGACTCAATGGCCTTATATGTCAGATAATATGGATCTACACCAATACAATGACCACCGACAAGGCCAGGCTTAAAGTTGATAAAGTTCCATTTTGTAGAAGCTGCTTCCAAAACATCATTTGTATCAATATTTAGCGTATCAAAAACAATTGATAGTTCATTAATTAGTGCAATATTTATATCTCTCTGAGTGTTTTCGATTACTTTTGCAGCCTCTGCAACTTTGATACTGGATGCCTTGAATGTTCCAGCAGTTATAATGCTGGCATAAAGTTTATCAATAAAATTAGCGGCTTCCTCCGTTGAACCTGATGTAACTTTGGTTATATCCTCAACTCTGTGAACTTTATCGCCTGGATTGATTCTCTCAGGGCTATAACCACAAAAAAAATCGAGATTAAATTTTAAATCAGAATGCTTTTCTAAGATTGGGACACAAATCTCCTCTGTTACACCAGGGTAAACGGTTGACTCATAGATTACATAATCTCCCTTTGCTAAGAGCCCCCCGACAAGTTTACTAGCATTTCTAATTGCTGATAAGTCAGGTTTTTTATTGTCATCAATTGGTGTTGGAACTGTGATTATATATACAGAACAATTCCTGATATTTTCTTTGTTGAAAGTAAACTCAAGATGCTGAGATTGTTTTATTTCATCTTCAGTTACCTCTAAAGTCCTATCATTATATTTTTTTAATTCCTCGATCCTTTCCTGATTTATATCAAAACCGATTGTTTTATATTTTTTTCCAAAAGCAACAGCTAATGGCAACCCAACATAACCAAGTCCTACAATTGCAATTTCGTTATTTTGATACGACATAAAAAACAGCTTGGATCTTTACCAAGTGATTCCTTGGGTGATTATTGATTGATCGATTTTGTCTTTATGCTTTTCAAGGACCTTGATCATCTCCTGGAGTATTTCTTTACTGAGAAAATTTGGCTTAACGCCCAAATCAATTAGTCCTTGATAAGTTGGATTATAGTAATGATCCTCTGCCTCAATACGAGGATTATCTATATTCTTTATTTGAACTTTGTATCCCATTTCATCTGCAGCTTCTTTAACCCGCTCTGCTAGATCATTTACACTAAATGTTTCCACGATCTGATTGAATATATCCATTTTTCCTGGTTCTGGGGGATTCTGTTGAGCTATATCTATACACTGTAAAGTGTCTTTAATATTTAGATATCCTCTTGTTTGACCGCCTTTGCCATAAACTGAAAGAGGATAATTAATTATGGATTGAACTAGAAATCTATTAATTACGGTGCCAAAAACCTCATCATAATTGAAATGAGTATTGAGATTTTCATCTAATTGAGACTCTTCCGTAAGAATGCCGTAAACCGGTCCCTGCATGAGATCAGTAACCCGAAGTTTCCACATTCTGGTTCCAAACCAGAGCAGATCGGTATCCATGATTTTACTGGTATGATATATCGAAGAAGCCTGCCTAGGAAAAAGAAAAGTATCCTTCTTACCCTTGTGAGATATTTCAATCCAACCTTCTTCAATATCAATCTTTGGCGTTCCATATTCCCCCATAGTGCCAAGTTTGATAATGTGGGTTTCAGGAGAAAAATCTCTAACGGCAAACATTAGGTTGTTTGTTACAATGATATTATTTTTAAGGGTCTCGTTAGCCCTATCGAAGTCGATCATGGAGTACGGGGCCGAAGGCTGCTCTGCATAATGAATAACTGTATCAGGAATGCCAGAATAATTATCATTTCTTGGCCAATCATATGAAACCGAGCCATCAAACAATGACCTCATAACAGTGGGATCTGCCAAATCACCAATTACTACATTTATTTTAAAACCTGAGACTTTCTGCCAAATCTTTGCGCGCTCTTCTAGGTCAGGATTATCATATAAAAATTTTACCCCTATGCTTTCAGATGCTTTTCTTCTTAGATAATTATCTACAACAGTGACATCATGCCCCCGTGAAGAGAAATGCATTGCTGTAGGCCATCCTAAATAACCATCACCACCAAGAATTAAAATGTTCATAGGCTTTTTGATACTTCTTTAAATTTTTAAATCAATCACTTCAGAAGTCCATAATCTGTAAGGAGGCTCTTTATTTCAGACTTCGAGAGTTTAGTTTCATCCTCTGAATTATAAGGAATTTCTACTTCTTGAGAAATTATATTTTCGTATTGATCTGCTGATTTCTTGTCAACAAAAGGGGGTTGTATTACATAAAACTGCCCGAGCTCTATTGTTCTTCTTGTTTCTTCCTGATTCATTAACTCTTCAAACATTTTCTCGCCCTGCTTCACTCCAATTTCTGAAATATACAAATCCTCAGACTTTCTTCCATAGTTACTAGAAAACTCTTCAATCATTGATTGAGCGAGGTCAAGTATGTTAATGACCGGCATTTTGGTCACAAAAATCTCACCTCCATTGGCAATGGATGCGGAATCTAATACTAATTGAGCTGCTTGATTGATGCTCATCACAAACCTGGTCATCTCCTTAGAGGTCAATGTTAACGGTTTTCCCTCTTTAATCTGATTCAAAAATATTGGAAATACTGATCCTGCAGAACCTAGAACATTACCAAAACGAGTAGATGCGAAAACTGTTCCCCCAAATTGCTGATTGGCTGTAGTGACTAGTTTTTCACCCAGAAGCTTGGTTACACCCATAATATTCGTTGGATTTACAGCTTTATCAGAGCTTGTATTAATAAAAACCTGAACATCTGTTTCCGATGCACACCTAATCATATTTTGTAAACCGTAAACATTCGTTTGAATAAATTGATTAGGTGAAATTTCAGATAACATAACATGTTTGTATGCTGCAGAATGAATAACGATATCAACCCCTCTCATTAATGGAAGAATATCCTCAGACTCCCTGATATCTGCCAATCTAAAAGAAATCATCTGATCCTCAGAATATAAATTATCAAAGTAGAAGACTGCATTTTCATTGTTGTCTATACCAGTTACATTGGTTGATCCATGCTTAAGTTTACTGAGTATTGAGATAATCTCAGAACCTACTGTTCCACATGCTCCGGTAACTAAAATTGATTTATTCTTGAAAAATTCACTCATTCCTTGTCTCTCTTAAAAAATATTCTACTGTCTCTCTTAATCCATCATCCAAATTTTTTCTTGGCTCCCATTTTAAAATCTCTTTGGCTTTAGAAATATCAGAAAAGTTCCTTTTCATATCTCCAACTCTAGCTTGTCCTTCGTTGACGTTTATATCTTGAGACGTTATTTCTGAAAAAATCAGGGCCAACATTTTGATAATATCATTGATTGATGTTTCCTTATTAGTCGCAATCTGGAAAACTTCTCCGCCAACTCTATCAACTTTACTTGATTGCATTATCGCATTAACAAGATCATCCACATAAATAAAATCCCTAGTCTGTTTTCCATCACCATATGTTTCCAAGGTTTTACCCTCTAATATTTCTTTTGTAAATTTAGCAACCACACTATTCTTGTGAATTGACATAGGCCCATATACATTACTAAATCTGAGAACAACGGTATCTATGCCAAAACTGTGTTTATAAGCAGAACAGTATCCCTCGCATGATAGTTTACTTGCGCCATAAGGAGAAATCGGCTTAGGTACTATTTCTTCATGAATTGGTGGGCTTATATTGCCGGCAGGCGCACCACTTGAAGCAAAAATGAATCTACTTATATTATTTTCCTTAGCGGCTTCCAAATAATTGAGTGTTCCTTTGACATTTGCATCACAATCAAAAATTGGATTCGCAATTGATGCTTCAACACCGCAATTTGCAGCTAAATGTACGATGATATCTGCTCCAATAACTGACTTTAATGCTAAATCCTGATCAAGAATGTCTCCAGAGACGATATCTAAACCACTAATTGGCTTAATGTCATGATTGCGATCATAAAGTCTAAAGCCATATGAATTTATGAGGTAATCAGGGGAGCCTATGCTTAGATTGTCAATGACCCTTATATCCCTTGCTCCATTGGAGAAGATATTTTTAATTAGGTTGCTACCTATAAAACCACAACCACCAGTGATCAGCCATTTCATCAGAACTAGTCTTTTGCAAATTGGCTCTTCTGATTTCTTAGCATAATGCTTACAAAAATTATGATTATACTCAAGATACCAGACAATGTGGTTGATACAACCATAATCAGAGCTCTGTATGGAGCAATCTTTTTATTAGGTGTGTAGCCAGGATCTATGACTTTAAATGCAAACTCCTCCTTAGTTGAAGCAACCATCACTGTCTTTAATTGATCTTCTAGTAAGGAGTTTAAGCTTCTTTTGATATCAACAATATCGGTTTTTGATAATTCAACTTGAAGATACTCAATAGTCTCATTTGTTTCAATAATTGACTCTTTCCTAATATAATCATTTACTGCACTGATCATCTTATTAGCAATTTCCATTGAAAGTTTTGGGTCATTTGTATCGATTGTGAGTGTTATCAGTCCCTTTCTTATGTCATGATTAACTGTTCTTACTTTCTTTGAGATTAGAAAATAAGCATCCCATAGAGATGGAGGATTACCTTTCCAAGAATTTGTACTTGAATCCCATTTTTCTGGAAAGAGCTTGGGCAACATATCATATTCTTCAACAAATGATTCGGTGAACTTTCTTGATTCTAAAACAGCAATCTTGCTCGTTGCAGAAGATGAAAAGCCGCCAAACATTGGGCTAAGACCGGAGTTACCTAAAATTGAATTGATTAAGCCACTCGCACCTCCGCTTCCAGAGCCTCCAATTTGTTCAGCTTCAACCATCAAGACTTCAGCTCTATATACATTAGGTGAGGAGAAAGATAAATATAGCCCAAATAGTATCCCGGCTCCGATTGTATATATGATGATCTTGATATTAGCCTTAAGAATCTCAACGAGCTCAAAGATATTTAATGCTTCTTGTTCTGTCTGTGTATTCAATTTCTTATATTTAATTATTGTTAGTGTTTATATTTGAACATCATAGTAGTCTAAATACCATTCTACAAAATTGCCTATACCAGTTGATATATTTGTTTTTGACTTATAGTTTGTTGCTTCCTCTAACAAACCAGTATCCGCATATGTATCTTTAACATCTCCTGGTTGCATAGGCAGCATCTTTGTTTTAGCTTTCAGATTTAGTTTCTCCTCTAAAGTCTGAATATAATTCATTAATTGTTCGGGTCTGCTATTTCCGATATTAAATAGCCTCCAAGGAGCTCTGCTCGAAGAAGGGTCTGGATTTAGACCATCCCAATCATCATCACCTTTAGGTATTGTCTGAGATGAGGAAATTATACCCTGAACTATATCATCAATGTATGTAAAGTCTCTAGAATGATTTCCATAGTTATAAACCTCTATAGGCTCTCCTTTGATGATCAGTTCTGTAAATTTAAATAAAGCCATATCTGGTCGGCCCCAAGGACCATATACAGTAAAAAATCTAAGGCCAGTTGTAGGCAATTGAAATAAATGACTGTATGTGTGAGCCATTAACTCATTTGCTCTTTTTGTTGCAGCATACAAACTCAGAGGATGATTTACTTGATCTCTTTCAGAAAAAGGAATTTTTTTATTTCCACCATATACTGAGCTTGATGAAGCATAAACAAGGTGTTTGGTCTTGTGATATCTGCATAATTCAAGAATGTTTGCAAAACCTACAAGGTTAGACTCAATATAAGACATTGGGTTTTCAAGTGAATACCTCACGCCTGCTTGTGCAGCAAGGTTAATTACATAATCTGGCTTAAAGTTTTCAAATACCTCTTTTAATTCTTTATCCTCTATAGAGAGCCTATTATGAGAATAGTTTTGATATTTATTTAATCTTTTTACCCTGTCTTTTTTAAGCTGAGGATCATAATAATCATTGTGATTATCAACACCGCATACTATGTCTCCATTCTTCAGAAGTTGAATTGCTAAGCTTGACCCAATAAATCCTGCCGAACCAGTAATTAAATATTTCATTTGGAAAAACTCTAAGAATTCTAATTAGTTATGCTATTGAGAGCAGCAGCAGCAAGACCAAGCTGATAAATAATTGAAGTAACTTCAGAGGTGGCTTTTATACCTGAAAATGGTTGAACTTGAAGAGGCACAACTATTGTGTCTCCAGGCTCTATTGAACGCCCTCTTGACTTAAAGAATCCAGCATTTAATTGCGAAGGTGAAATAATTTTTCCATTAGATTTAATGATGTAAATACTCTTTTCATCAGCAAACTTATTAGATCCACCACTTAGATTGACGTAGTCTACGATGGAGTAATTTGATTTATAAAGGTGTGAGTTCTGAACATAAACTTCTCCAATAACCGATACTGACTGTTGAGTTTTTGGTATGTGAATACTATCGCCATTCTCAAGTATTAAATCGGTCTCGGTGCCATCAATCATTCCTTGTATGTCTACTACAAGCCTTCCCAAAACATTGTCCTCAGCACCATCATCAATTAAAAGTGAAGTTAACTGAGAGATTGCAGCACTATCGAGAGACTCCTGGCCAATTCCTCCAGCCTGGCTGGCTAATACGATTTTTCTTTTTAACTCATTTTTTGCATTACGCAATCTTTCACTTTCAGCTTCCTTTAAAGCTTCTCTTTGAAAAAATGAAGCTCCAATAGAAGCATATTGTGTTGTTCCACCAGCTCTTGCAATTAGCTCAGTCAATGTTTGGTTTTCTGAAATTGGGTACTCACCAGGAAAATAGACCTCTCCACTTATAGTCACGGTTTTTATGTTTTGAGTAGCCTGCTTTATATTAACTACATCCAGTGGTTTGAGTTTAATTCTAGAAACACTCTCATCTCTCAGAGAGGCAAATGTATTATTGATCTTATATTCCTTGTTATCGAGTGTTCTTCTACTTAATTCAACATCTGTATCAAAAGCGCCATCAGATAAACCACCACCTGAATTTATTGCATCAATCAACTTCATATTTTTTGTAAGCGGATATTCGCCTGGAAAATGAACGCTTCCAAAAACAGAAACAATCATGGAAGTATTATTTGATGATGACTGTCTTCTAATTATATTAATTACAGGATCCATCAACTGTCTTCTACATAGATTGGTCAGAGTGAGTGAAATATTATCTCTTGTTGCATCTTGTTCATTTGTTGAGTCAGATTGTCTTTCTACTTCTTCCAAAAGATTTCTGAAGTCTTGTGGATCTGTTAGATCTTCTAGGTCTTCGAGAGGAATTGATTTCTTTGCCTTAAATCCATCTGCCTCTATGATAAGGATTGCCAGATCCTTAGGAACAACACAATAGTCATGAATGGTATATTCATAGTATTTCTGAAGACTTTCCTCTGTAGATTCTCCAAATTGAGCGCCCATTGACTCTCCTGTTACTGGATTTCTTATTGCTTTTTGGGCCTCCAAAACTTCTTGCTCTGAGATCAATGATTTTCTTAAATAAGTTAGTGAGTCCCACTCATCAACTAAAATCTCTTTTCCATCAACAGTAATATATTCATCCTGAATTAAACGAGTAGTTATATCTTCTGGTTCTAGGAGGCTTGGTAAGAAAATAATCTCATCACCTTCAAACAATTTATAATTTTCTCCGCTTGAGATTTTATTTTGAAAAACTTTTGCTAAATCTACTTGTAGAAATTCATAATTCTGAGTGTTCTTAACTAACCTCTTGATCAAAACATAATTAACATCGGTCATAGATAGCAGTTTCTCTGATGTATCAATGAGATCTGCAATTCTCATGCCTTCTCTCCAAGCATAGAATCCTGGTTTCAAGACATGCCCACTCAACAAAACAGCATTTTTCAGAGAATTCTCAACAGGGTATACCTTTATGACATCGCCATTATTTAAATCAAATTTTTCATTTTCTGATTTTGAAAGGTCAATCTCTATAAGATCAAAACCATCATTCATGACCCTCTGAACCTCTATAGAAGTCAATGCTGCTTTATGTTTAAGATTTCCAGAGAAAGATATAAGATCTCCAAGACTCTCGTTTTCCTTAAGCTCATAAATAGCTGGCCTTGAAACTTCACCAATAATACCCACTGTTTTTGTAATTGGTGGTATGAAGACGACATCACCTTCCAGAAGCCTTAAATCGTTAGAGGTATCTCCATTCAATAGAAGATCATAAAAGTCAAGTGTTGTAACTAACTCCCCTTTTCGCTTAACTTGAATATTTCTAAGTGAGCCTGTGGGTCTAACTCCTCCACTTTTAAAAATTGCGTTTGTTAGAGTACTAAGAGAGCTCACTGTATACATTCCAGGCTGATATGCCTCACCTAAGATAAAAACATTTATCGATCTTAATCTTCCAAGAGTAATGGTTGATTCTGTACCAATAAATTTTTCTTTTACTAAACTTTGTATGCTGTCTTTTAACTCGGTAAATGTAAGTCCCGCAACAGATATCGGGCCTATTTCTGGAAAAAGTATTTCTCCTTCTCTTGAAACCTGAAGTAGCTTATTTGAGTTTTGGCTTCCATACATGATGATTCTTATGCTATCACCTGGCCCTATGACATAATCTGATGGCGCAGGAATGTTGCCAGTTTGGGCAAATGTACTAGGTGCTTGATTAAAGAAATCATATCCAAAATACTTATAGGGATGCTCAAATTCTTTTGGCTGAGGTGAATTAGAGAAGCCTTGATCACCAGTATAACTATAGTCAGGATCTTCGAACGTGAGCTCTTCTTTTGGGGTCATAGTTTGATCATCATCAAGAACAGGATTTTGCTCTTCTAGCATTTGTCCTGACCCGCCATCTGACATGCCTTGGGCTAGACCGCTCAAAAGCTGAAGCTCAGAAACCTGAGCAAAGCTTGTGTTAGCCAATAAAAGAAGTAGCGGGGGAAAAATAGTATATTTTTTAATATTCATCTAAATTCAGGAATTTATAATTTTAAAGTAATCAATCTTATACAGTTCATCTCCATTAGTAAAAGATAGATGTTCAATTAGTTACATATTCTTACATTATCAAGAAATAAATTTTGAGTAGCAATGAATTATATATAATTAAAGATGAAATGATTAGGAGTAGAAGTATTTCTCCATAAAGCTATCAAAACTTTCAGAATCTTTTTCCTCCAACTTTCTTGCTAGTGTTATCGATTCACTTGACTCTATTTTAAGTTCATCAAAATACTTCATATTTCTAGATTTTTTCATTAGATATCTATTTTTATTGTCTTGAGCTATTGAATATCCGAAATCGAAATAAGAGAGTTGAGAGGCAAAATACTTATCAAGGAATATTGATGATAGACAAAGAGAAGGGTTCTCAATTAAATGGATTTTTTCCAGAACTACTTGTGAATAATTAATTTCATTAGAATCTAATAGCTCAGAAATATATAACATGTCGTTGAGCATATTTCTGGCTTGTGACCTAAGAGATACTTCTTGACCTTTCATGCGTAACTTTAAGTCAAGATTCCTTCCATGCCTTGAAACCATGAGATCATTCATCCTGATTTCTTTAAATTCTTTTCTTGATACATTAGGCGAATCAATTATTGAGCAGTAGACCATAAAAATTTCCAAGAATAGAATGGTTTCTAGATTGATTCCTATAGGCTCAAATGGATTTAGATCAATTGACCTTAGTTCGAGATATTGAATGCCATATTTGCTGAGTTTCTTAGCTAGTCTCTGATCGGATTTATTCGTGCTTTTTGGTCTCGCAGCAGAATAATATTCATCCTCTATTTGTAAAACGTTTTTACTGATTTGAGATTTTTCACTGATATTTGAGAAGCTTCTACAATACATATTCATTGCTCTATTTAGAGAATCTGTATACTCGTCTAAAGAGGATAGAGAAACTTCAATCTTGTTGATTGTATTTTGATAGCCAATATCACTCATTCTGATACTAGTTGCATTTGGAAAATAAGAATAATCAGAGTCAATCTTGATTGCTTCACTTTCTCCCTTGCCCAATAAGTTATTGCTTACTATTGGTGATGAACCAAATAGATATAATATTAACCAGTTATTCCTGTAGATATTTCTTATAACACCTAGATAGATTTCATTTTCTGAAGAATCTCTAGAGTGAGAAGCAATAGAATTGAGCTTCTCCAGATATGAGTTGCTAAATGAAAAATTAAAATGAAGTCCTGCGATAATCTGCATGGCTTTACCATAGCGATGAGCTAATCCAGACCTATATAATTCCTTAAACTTCGCTAAATTAGATGTCCCATATTGTGCAATGACTATATTTTCCTCAGTTGCAAAGGGAGGAGTGCTAAAAGGCCATAAGCTTTCTTCATCAATGCACTTATGAACTAGGTAATGTGCATCCTCTAAGAAATCAATCTCGTCTCCTCTTTTTTCTAATGGTGGAGTAATAAACTCAATCAACGCCTCTGAGAAATCAGTTGTGATATATTTATTGGTGAGTGGTGACCCAAGCTCTTTTGGATGTAAATTCTTAGAAATGCCTTTTTGAGAAAACCTTAGACTCTCTTTTTCTAGACCAATTTTTGCTTGATTATAGTGCTCTACTAGCTCCTTTAGTAAAGCATTATTCTTTAATTTAACCTTTATTTTTTTCACTCTTAGTCATTCACTTTTGGAGCTGTCCCGAAACCTTCAAATATTTTTTTTATTGACCAGGGCTTTCTTCTGAGAAAGTCAATCTCATCAACTGCATTGACTGAGACATCGTATAGATTGCCAACATGTGCCTTCTGCCCGGCATCTTTTGTTAGTGGACTCCATGCCCAAGCTCCTCGACTTCTTGTATCTTGACCAAACATGTCCATCGGTAAATTAAAATAGATCCACTTATTGAAACTTCCTTCTCCTACACATTCTGCATCACAATCAGTCAGAGCAACTATAGCTCCTACTCTAGCTCCAGTCGCAAACCTTCTTCCAATATCGATCTGTACACCTACATCTTTAGCCAAGAATTTACCTCCACTTACCTTAAGAGTTAAATCGTAAAAGGGGAGCTTGTGATAGTAGGTCAGAAAACCAGTGACCGTCTCATAATCTTTAAAATCGAGTCTTTGGTCAAATTCTCTTTGCTTTAGCCAATATGCATCTAACTCAATCGCCCAATTTGAATCATCTGGCATATACAAGAAGTCAGCACCAAAACCTCCAAACATCCATTCTAAATATCCAGCAGATAATCTTGCTTTTATATTCGTGCTAACAGGAAATGTATATTCTAGGGCCATTTTCCTTATGCCTGTTTCTCCTTCAGTAAGATACAATCTTCGATCTTGTCTCACATGATAAAGTTCTCCGTCAGGTATATGGTAAGTATACTCATCAAAGTTATTTGCGATATTGAATGCAATATCTGTCGTGAAATACATTCCTCTCTTGATAGCATATTCTGTATGGAGATAAGCCTCTAACTGCCAAAAATAAAATCTTTTTTGATGTTGTATTGTTCCAGATAAATGGGGCTTCAGTTCCCAGAAAAAGTTCGGGTATAAATCTGGATTCTTCACTCTCATTGCATTTGCTAAGATAGGTCTACTTTCATTGAAAGTAAAATCTGATTCATACAGCCCTCTGGACATAACTTTATTAATTAACTCATCTTTACGAATTGTTGAACGAAATGTCTCCAATCCCATATCAAAGTTAATTACTGTTATGTATTCGATATAACTAGGTGCATTAATTGCCAAAATTCTACTGGCCAGATCTATAGCATCTATTGGTTTTCTGAATCTACCTTGACTGATTTCAGCTTGTATCTCTTTTCCATTAAACAAAATTTCATGCGTGGTAAATCCAACTCTTTTCATATTTGAAAGTATTTGATCTCTGATATAACTTTGCTGTTTCTCATTCAATTTAATGAAATCTTTTTTCCATGGATTGGTAGGAATATTTTCCGGTCCTAATTTAATACTAGGTGTACTGAGAAAGTTAAGGTTGGTATGGACTGTAAAATTACTATAAATGGTATTTCCACGAGTGAATCCAAGCGAAACATCAAGGTTCGATCTTTCTGACATCTGTCGGCTATAATTAAGTGAATAATTTAAGGGTGAATCTACTTCTAATACAACTCCATCCTTTTCTTGCTGGTAGTTATTAGAGTCGTACTCAACCATCAGCCTTAGATCCTTAATTGGTGTCTGGTAAGTCAATCCTCCAAAAAATGCAGTGTCTCCCCTGAACCAATCATCAAACTCCAATTGACCGCCTCTGCCGGACATACTTCCTTGTCTGAATTCAAAACTTTTTGAAATTAGTGAGAATGGATTTTTAATACTATCTCTTGTTCCCAATCTCCCCCAACCAATTCCAAGTGAAAAATCAAAATTACCTACATTTTTATTAGCAACAACATATTCACTACTGAATACTCCTGTACCTCCTAGATCAATCAAACCAATTGCTAATGCTGGCATACGATCACTTTCTTCAAAAATTTTAAATTTTACATCGATCGCTTTGTCTTTGAATGTTTGGTCACCAGGTCCTCTATAACTTCCTCCAAAGTAGGAGGCATATTCTAATTCTGAATACCTAAGCACTGCCTCAAGCCATGGAAAATATTGGACTTTTCCATAGAGTCGGTTATAGGGATCTTCAATAGAGATTCCAAAAGCAAACTCACCATCATTAGAAAATCTTGCTGTAGGAGTTTGAATAAGACCAATACCGCCATAGACATTTTGAGATAAGTTTGGAGTCTGTATATCTTGCGCTGAAATTGGAGACAGAAAATAAAATAGAGCAATATAACTGAGTAGTACTTTCTTATTATGACTTTTCATTTTTTCTTGTATTGAGAGAATTATTTTTTATAAAAACACTCGTTATATTACTGAACTCTTTAAATTTAGTTAACTCATTCATTTGAGCAAAAGATCGTTGCCCGAGAGTTTTAAACTCAGGCAATTAGATCTTTGTCAAAATTATATTTGTATTTTAGGGACTATTAGAACTTGAGGACGTACTTGTTGATGATGAAGTAGTTGTCGTTCCACTAGTTGATGTCGTCGAGCTAGTTGATGTCGTCGAGCTAGTTGAAGTTGTAGTCGAAGAAGATGTAGTCGTCGTAGTCGTTGGACTAGAAGATGTAGTCGTCGTAGTCGTTGGACTAGAAGATGTAGTCGTCGTAGTCGTTGGACTAGAAGATGTAGTCGTCGACGTAGTTGTAGTAGTAGTAGTAGGCGTTGGCGTAGGCGTTGGCGTAGGCGTTGGCGTAGGCGTTGGCGTAGGCGCTGGTGTTGGAGGTGTTGGAGGTACAACAATTGCATCCTCAGATGATCCGCCACTAAACAGAGCTAAAACTGCACCTGTGATGGCTACCCAAACTCCTGCTCCTGATCCTGTCGCTTGACTGGCAGAAGGGCTTGAAGATGAGCCATCATCTGCAGAGTCCTCTTCAGAAGCATTTGGATCATCAAAAGATTCTGCATCTTCATCGCCTTCAGAGGCGAGAGATTTAAAGCTTGTTCCTGATAGAACAAAAATTACCATTGAAAAATATGTTGCAAGTTTTTTAAATAGTTTCATCTGTGATGATCCCCATAATATTTTTAGTTTATTTTAGTCACTAAACGTAGTTTTTTAAAACTTAGTTAGTGATTTTCAGATAATTCACATTGTTTGTAAACAACAATTTTAACTTTTTACACATAGTCAGATGTCTGAAGCAAAAAGATTATATGTCATTTAGGTTGTGAATTATATGCATAATTTAATTATTTATCACAAGTTTTTTTTTACTAATTAATCAAATTCATCAATTTTAAAGGGCCTTGAATAAATAAATTTTCATAATAAGTTAGTTGCAATACATATCCATAATAGATTGAAATATGTCCCATTAAAATCAATTAATATTGAACATATAGCTAGATATAACTTAAAATATTCAAAATCTTAAAGGGATAAATAATATGTCTAGAAAAAAAATATTTTTAATGGTCTTTGTATTGATCTTTAATACCGCTACTTATGCTGAATGTAACTATCCAAAGAAAAAGTTTGATATCCCATCAGGCAAAAAAGCAACTGAATCTGAAATGGTTGAAACAATGGGGAAAGTAAA
>MDSZ01203517.1_pt1 | contig 52820 bp, 32 predicted proteins | sample 811201 | NCBI WGS metagenome assembly MDSZ01 (sample SAMN05326647, study PRJNA326480) | marine metagenome | isolation source: seawater | place: Indian Ocean: North | collected 2010
CATGGAAACACTAAAGAGTGGAGAGTTACTCACGATTATCTTTATGACTACGAATACTGCATTCAGATGAAGAGAGACTTCAAAGATAAAGAATTGGAGATAGCTCTAGATTATCTTGCTGGCGCAAAAGATCTCTCAAAAGAATTTAAAATCGCTAGACAGAAACATTTATTTGATCACTCTAATTCATCTAAAAAAATACTTGATTTTCTTTTAAAAGTATGATACAATTCATTTATGATTATAGCCATTATACCCGCACGAGGTGGCTCTAAGAGGCTACCAAGAAAAAACATCTATCCCATTTGGGGAAAGCCACTTTTACATTGGTCAATAAAAGCCGCAAAAGATAGTAAGAGGATTGATACTGTTTGGGTTACAACTGACGACAAAGAGATTGCAGAGGTCGCTAAACAATCTGGTGCCAACGTCTTCATGAGAGATCCTAAGTTGGCCGACGATAAAACATATAAGATGGTAGCAATAAGAAACTGTTTCAATTCAATAGAATTTACAGGAAGTGCCGTTGTTTCCTTACAGGCTAATTCTCCAGAAATTACTGGAGAGATATTAGATGATGCCATAAAGACATTTTTTGAGCACGATAGAAATGAACTTATAAGTGTTGATAGTAATTTAATGATGAACGCTGCTTTTCGTATCATGAGACCATGGTACGTTAACCAGAGAGAGCTTAGCACTAAGACTGGCGCGTTTGTGTGTGATGTGCACGATGTTCACACATTAGATGATATCAAACTTATAGAGAGTAAAAGCGATAGATGAATTTAAAAGATAAAAAAGTTTTAGTTATCGTTGCACACCAGGATGATGAAACAATTGGATGCGGAGCCACACTTAGAAAGTGGAGTCTTCAAGGTGCGGAAGTGCATGTTTGTTTTATGACCAATGGTGATACTGGTATAAAGCAAGGGACAGATGGTCAAAATATTGTTGAAACAAGAATGACCGAAGCTATGAGGGCTGCTGTCTATATTGGCGTTAACAACCTTCATAACCTGGGTATAGATTGTCAAAAGGTTGTTAACACAAAGAAAGTTTTTCACGAAGTTATTAAAAAAATAAGAGAAATCAAGCCATACGTTATTATCACCCATGATCAGGTTTGCAAACACAGAGATCACAAAAGGACCTCTCAAATTGTTGAAGAGGCTGCATGGAAAGCAAATGAAGATATTTTGCAGGACCTTGGACCTATACATAGGACACACCATGTTTGGTCTTGTGAAATTTTAGATCCACTACCAGAAGTTGATTTTTGCGTTGATGTGACTGATACATGGGAAGACAAGCTCATGGCCATGGATAAATATTTTTCTCAATTAGGAATTCTAAATAATATTGAGAACTACTTAGATGGCATTTCTAAAGTTAGAGGATATTCCATTGGTACCGCTAGAGCGGAAGCGTTTCGGAGGCTTGGAAAGGTACCTATAAAATTATGAGTTATTTTGCAATTACATCAAATCACCCAAGACACGTAAAGTTTCTGGAAACTCTTTATGATCGTATAGATTTATCTCTTGTTATTGTTGTAGACAAGGGTCCAATTTTACACGAAGAGGCAGATTATTTTCAGTCAGACCTATCTTTGCTTCACAGGAAGAATGTGTTGATGTGCGATAAGTTTCAATTGCACTCTAAATTTGTATTGCGTACAATTGAAAATCTAAAGCCAGATGTTGGATTTGTTTTTGGTGCTCCACTATTAAAAGAAGAGCTTTTCAGTATTCCTGAGTATGGTTGTGTAAATATCCATACTGGCTTAGTTGATCATTATCGTGGTGTTGATAGCACCTATTGGGCAATTAAAGACGAGCGCCTTGATTTGGTGGGATCTACTCTTCATTACATTGATAATTCCATTGATGGTGGGTCTATTATTGGAATGAAGAAAGTTGTGCCTACAAAGCTTGATACTCCTGACAGCCTTTTTTACAAGTCTTGCGGTGTTGGTTTTGAACTTTTAAAACAAAATATGCAAAGCATTATTAACAACCAGACTGTTAAAATAAAACTTGACAAATATGGAAAATTATATCAAAATAAAGATATGACCACTGAAATTATGAATGAAATTAATAATAAATTTCCTAAAATATTAGGGGAATATGTATGGAAATAATTGTAGACTTGTGCAATCAGCACCATGGATCTATTGCAGAACTTAAAAGAATGGCCTTAGAAGCTACACTGGCAGGTGCAGATGCTGTAAAGGTTCAGCTTATGGACTCTGAAAAGCATTTTGGAGTAACTGATAAAAAGTATAGGGATGTTACACAGCGTCAGTGGTTTCAGCTTGTTGATTTTTGTGAGACCCACTCTATAAAACTTATGGCGACACCTTTTGACTTAGAAAGATTGTCTTGGATAAGAGATGCTGGTATTGCAAACTTTAAGATAGCTAGTAGGACTGTAAAAGAAGACAAGGAGCTTTGTGATAAGATATTGTGTTTAAATAAGCCAACAATCGTATCAACTGGCGCTTGCGCTTTCGGAGAGTTTCCATTTGGGGTGACTCCTAATATTAAGTATCTTTTTTGCGTCTCAAAATATCCGACATACTTGGACGATGATCAATTAAAAATGATGCCTGATAATTTTACTAACAGTGGTTATTGGGGTTATAGTGATCATACAATCGGTATTGCTGCTCCTTTAAAAGCATATTTAAATGGTGCAAACATCTTAGAAAAGCACTATACCTGTGATTTATTTTCTCAGTCTTCTAGCGAAAGGGGCCACCTTGGTTCTTTTGATGCAGCATCTTTAAAGCAATTTAAAGATTTGCTTAAACAATTTAAAATCATGGAGGGAAGATGATGTGTCCTGACGTATCAGTAATAATTACAAACTATAATTATGGTAAGTATATCTCTCGCGCTGTAAGGAGTTGCTTGAAGCAATCTCATGTTAATCACGAAGTTATTGTTGTGGACGACATGAGCACAGACAACTCATTAGAAGTGCTGATGCCCTTTGAACAAGATGTTAAGATATTGAGCACTGGAACTAATGTGGGTGTTGCTGCCGCAGCAAATCTTGGAGTTCACAATAGTAAAGGTCAGTTTTTTATTAGAGTTGACGCAGATGATTATGTCAATACAGATATGTGTTATATGATGAAGTCATACCTAGAGGCTAATCATGATGCTTTTTGTGTGTCTTGTGATTACTTGATGGTTGATAATTTTGAAAATACACTAGAGAGAAAGTATGCTGAAAAAGAAAATATTTCGTGTGGTATCATGTATCGTAGAGATCTTTTCTTGCAAATGGGCGCATATAATGATAAAATGAGACACAGAGAAGAAGAGGAACTTAGAAAAAGGCTGGGACAAGAGTACAAGATTCACCACCTTAGAATCCCTTTTTACAGGTATAGGATGCACAACTCAAATAAAACAAAAGAACCAGAATACAAGACTTGGGAGATTTGATGAGTAAAAAGATTTTTATAACTGGTTGTGCCAAGTCTGGTACAACTCTTTTGTTGCGTATGTGTTTTGCTTTTAAGGATACTGAAGTCCTCTATAAAAGAGGGGCAGAAGGTCATGAGTTTGATTTCAACGAGTTTGTAGACTATGAGACGACACACAAGTTTACTATAGGCAAGAGACACCCACCAGCATTACTAAGCACTATTTATGAGCTTGATCACCAACATCAGGGCGGTGCCGTTATCGCAAACGATATTGCAATCATAAATGTTGTTCGTGACGGCAGAGATGTTATCTTGTCTGACGGTAATTATGTCAAGCCTGAGCGTTGGATTGATTGCATTGAGCAGCGAGACAAAGTATTGTTTGGAAATTTAATTGATTTAGAAATTTCTTATGAAGACTTGGTGAGGAAGCCTGATCAAATTCAAAAACAAATTGAAGAAAAGTTTGGCATTGAATCAAAGCATAAATTTTCTGATTACCCAGACTATGTTGAAGACTGGGTTTTTGATTGGAACGTTTCTGTATTAGCAAGAGCAGGTAAAGGTAACGAGAAGGGTTATGGCAAGAGAAAAGTTAGTGACAAAGCAATCGGCAAGGATCTAGATGCATACAAGAGTATCTGCACACCAGAAGAGTTGCCTGTGTTTGAGAAGCACTTAAAAAATTTGGGGTACACATGAGAGCATTGGTGACAGGCGATAAGGGTTACATAGGTGGTAACTTTATCAAAAAGTGGGAACAGCGTGGCCATGATTGGGTTGGTTATGATATGAAAGGTAATCATGAATTTGATTTATCACGGGGTGTAAAAGAACTTTACATTAATCATATTAATAAGCCGATTGATGTTGTTGTTCATTTTGCTGCCATTCCAAGAGTTGCGTTTAGTGTAAAGCAGCCCGCCTATGTTATGAAAAACAACATTATTTCAACTACAAATGTTTTGAATTGGGCAAGAAAAAACAACATTCCTGTCATTTACAGTTCATCGTCTTCTGTTGTGGGAAATGGCGATGGTCCCGCTAGTCCTTATGCTCTTTCTAAATATGTAGGCGAACTAGAGACAATACTTTACAATCAGCTATATGGACTTAAAACCGTTGCATTGAGATATTTTAACGTATATTCTTATAACCAAGAAGCTGATAGCGAGTATGCAACTGTTGTTTGTAATTGGAAGAAGTATATTTCAGAGGGCAAAAGGCCATTTATAACTGGTGACGGCGAACAAAGAAGAGACATGACTCATGTTGATGATATTGTATCTGCCAATATATTCTGCGCAGAAAATATTGACAAAGATGATCTTTGGGGTCACTGGTATGATATTGGATCTGGTGAGAATATTAGCTTGAATGAATTGAAGGAAATAGTTCTACGTCACTTCCCAAATCAAGATTTTGACTATGTAGAGCCTCGTGCAGGGGATGTAATGTTTACAGAAGCAGACATTTCTAAGTTTAAATCTCATGGATGGTGTAGTAAAATAAGACTACAAGAAGGTCTAAATGACGTTTTTGCTACACTTAAGGAGGAGCTTTCATGAAGCTGGGTATCATTGGTAATGGTTTTGTAGGAAATGCAATCGCACATGCTTTCGTACCAGTTATGGAGGTTAAAATTTTTGACAAAGATAAGTCAAAAGCTACACACAGTTTGAGCGAAGTTGTTAACAATTCTGATGTCGTCTTTATCTCTGTTCCAACACCAATGAAGTCTGATGGCATTATTGATTTGTCTATTGTTGAGAGTGTGTTTTCAGATATAGAGAACGTAAAAAAACACTCATCAAAGACTGTTTTCGTACTTAAGTCTACTGTTGTACCAGGTACGACTAGAAAACTCAAAAAAAAGCACCCTAATTTACAGATTGTGTTCAATCCAGAGTTTTTAACTGAGCGACATGCAAGGTTTGATTTCTTAAACCAGAGTAGGATTATTTTAGGTTTTGAGAATGACCTAAACGACGGCATGAGAAATTTAACTGTTGGTAAAGTTAAAGAGCTTTATAATGAAAGATTTTCAGGAAACAATTTTATAACGACAAATTATGAAACTGCAGAAATGATAAAGTATTTCAATAATTTGTTTTTCGCAGTAAAAGTTTCATTCATGAATGAGATGAAGCTTGTTGCAGATAAGTTAGAAGTTGTTAATTGGGATAAGGCTGTAAGGGGTTTTGTTTCTGATGGCCGTGTTGGTGATTCACACTTACAGGTACCAGGGCCAGATGGAAAGCGAGGCTTCGGCGGTTCTTGTTTTCCGAAAGATATTAATGCATTTATGACTTTTGCCGACTCTATTGGGCTGGATTTATCTGTTCTAAAGGGAGCGTGGGCAACTAATTTAACAGTAAGACCAGAGAAGGACTGGGAAAATTTGAAAGGGAGAGCAATCTCAAATGACTAAAAGAGCGATGTTTATCGGTCGGTGGCAACCGTTTCACAATGGCCACAAGTGGTTAATCAATCAAAAGCTATCAGAAGGAAAACCTATCTTGATAGCAGTGAGGGATATTCCACCAGATGAAAAGAATCCATTTACCACGGAGCAAACTGTGGAGATGATACAAGAGGTATACAGTGAGCAAGATGTGGAGGTAGTTTGTATTCCAGATATTGAAAGCGTAAACTATGGGCGAGGAGTTGGTTATGAAATTAACGAACATGTTCCCCCACAAAATATTGGGTTTATTTCAGCAACTGGTATTAGGAATAATATTAAAGAAAGTAACAACTCTTGGAGAGAAAACGTTGATTCGTCTATCCATGATCTAGTTGAAAAGTATTTAGGAGAATAAAGTGAGCGGTATTTTTGTACAAATGACAGGTATGAGTGGTGCAGGTAAGTCAACTATGACTTTCAAGGCAGCAGACGTACTTAGAGAGATGGGGTATAATGTTGAAGTTATTGATGGTGATGAGTACCGCGAAGGACTATGCAGGGATTTGGGTTTCTCCAAGCAGGACAGAAACACTAATATCCGTAGGTTGTCTTTTGTTGGAAAGGTTTTGTCAAGAAATAATGTAGTTTGCATTATGTCTGCAATTAATCCATATGATGATGTGAGAAAAGAAGTTAAATCTAACAATAGTCTTGCGAAGACAGTGTACGTCAAGTGTGATATTGACACTCTTGTTAGGAGAGATCCAAAAGGCTTATACGCTCGTGCTTTGTTGCCTTCTGATCATCCAGATCATATTCCAAACTTTACTGGAATTTCTGATCCTTTTGAAGAACCAAGCGATGCAGATTTAATTATTGAAACAAATGAAATGAGCATAGACGATTCTGTTGACGAGCTTATTCGTTTTGTGCTAGAAAACACAGGAGAAGTAAAATGAAATTTTCTAACCAGGCCTTGGGTGCCGTTATGATGGCCTTGCAAAACAGCATACTGAATGAGACTGATATTGTACCAGTCCTAAAAGCTTTTGATTTGCAAGTCGGGGACAATGAAGAGATAATTGTTTTGAACCCACCAACAGTTGATGTTCCAGACGACTTTATTGAAGAAAACACAAAGACTGTTGGTAGCGATTAGTGCCAATATATACCTACAAATGTAGTAGTTGTAACGAGATTTTTGAATGTTTTCACTTGATGTCTGAAACCATAGACGTATGTCTTTTGTGTGAAGCTGACGGCTGTGTTGAAAAGATTCCATCTTTTTTGTTGGGCTCAATTAAAAAAGAAGACATCAAAAAAACTGGTGCAATTGTAGAAGAACATATTAAGCAAGCAAGAGAAGAATTAAAACAAGAAAAGAAACAACTGAGGAATAAACAATTATGAGTATAACGCTTATTTTATTGATAGTTTCTTTCATTTTAAACTGTATTCTGGTCTATTATTCAATTAAAGTAGCCAGAAGACTATTGATAGCTAGTACTAATGTTCTGATGATAAGGGATTCTATTTCTCTGTTTCTGCAAAGCTTGGAGGACGTACATGAATCTGAGATGTTTTATGGAGACCAAACTTTACAGTCCCTTATAGATCAATCAAAAGAGCTAGTTTTAGACTTTCAACAGATGGAAGATATTTTTTCTATTGTTGAGGATAGCGAGGAAGACGAGTTTGAGGAAGAGGAGACCGCGAACTAAAAATCATTATTTCACCAAGGATCATGAAAATGCAATTATAGCTTACAATAATACTGATTGCCTTGATGAAAGAACACAACTGTATATTGAATTTATCCAACCAGCATTTAGTGAGATGGTTGATAAGATAATATATACGTACAAGTTTACAAACTTACCAAACATAGACCCTCTTAAAGAAGAATGTAAAGTTTGGCTAACTACTGTGCTAGATAAGTACAACCCAGATAAGGGTTCAAAAGCCTTTTCTTATTTTTCAGTTATCACAAAACACTGGTTTATCCATAAAATCAAAAAAAATTCTAGCAAAACTAAAAAAGAAATTAGTTATGAAAACATGATTCAAGAGGCTAATCATGAAAAATTAATTGTAAACAAAAACTACTACATTGAAAGAAGAGAACAACAAGAGTTTTGGTATTCTTTAATGACAGAGATAAACCGCTGGGATGGTTTAAATCTTAAAGAGAATGAAAAAAGGGTTGTTGAGGCTATTAAGATCCTCTTGAACAGTGCAGAGGAAATTGAGATTTTCAACAAGAAGGCAGTCTACTTATACCTGAGAGAACTTACAGGTCTAAACACAAAACAAGTAGTCAATAATTTGAACAAACTCAGAGATAAATACCGAATCTTTAAAACTAAGTGGGATCGCGGAGACTATGATAGATTATAAATTTATCAAAAAACTATTTAATTTATATGAAAGATTTAAATGAATTTATAGAAAAGGCGATTGAGAATATTAAAGACGATAGGGCTGCCACAAAAACCCTACTGACCACACTCATGAAATATATGATGCACTCAGAAGATCGCCACGAAAAAGTCGGCATGGTTGCCGCAAAATATGTGGAAACCTTGCAGAGGTCAAACGAACAACTCGTAAAGCTCACTGCCATTTTGCAAAAACAGACTGCTGGTGACAATTCAATCACAGATAAAGAAAAGGACGAATTGTTTGATTTAATACAAGGTTCGGAGGAAGAGTAATGGCACTTACCAAAGAACAAATTGAAGAATTAAGAAGAATTTCAGCACCAGATTACGGCGTGCCAGGTGCAGGTTTTGACTCTCTCCGTACTGGTATTAGCACCACCCCAAAGGCAGGTATGGATTCAGATCTTGATTTTATGAGTATGGCTAGGCAGGTAATACAAGAAGCGGGTAAGGAAAAAAGACTTGATGATGGTTTTCGTGGCCCAAGATTGGCAAAGGTTTTATATATTGAAACGAAAGATGCTGCACTTGTGCCAGATAAAAAGTTTGTGGCAGAACTATTAGATACTCTTCCAACCGACGAAACTCATGGCACTGAAGGGACACCTTCAGGAGTCCCCTCAGAGGTGACTATTATATATGCTATTCCACAAGGGGGAGTGTCAGCTTCCAACGAGTTGCCGAAAGGTTTACCAGGTCAATCTACAGAGGAGCCTGATTCTGAAATTGATTACGGTAGAATTCTTAATTATCCTAGATTTTATTATTTGGGAAACTTTGAAGAAGTAGAAGTAAATCCTGGAGATTACATCAACGTTGAAATTAAAGACTACGTTGAATACAGTTATGGGGTTATGCGTGGTTTGCATTCATCTTCTCCGATGTTTGTTGGTGGTGCCCCGCCATCAATTTCCCCTAACCAGCCAAGTATTGAAGGTGGCGAGCATGCTTCGCAGCGTTATCCCACGGGTGGTACAAAAATCCATGGTCCAGCAAGTAATGCAAAAATACAATATCAACTTGCTGACATTGACCTTGATAACTCTGGTGCGTATATTGGTTATGACAACATTATGACAGATACTATTGGTCCAAATGGTGATTATATGCCAAAGCTTTTGGAACACAGTAGAACAATGAAACAAAACAACTTTGGAAAAACGCCCATTAGACAAGCTTTTAGAAATGACGTACTTCCATACATCAATAAGGTAAAAGATGAAATGAACGCTTTGCAGATACCTTTTTTAGGTGTTGGTGCTTTGTGTACACCAAGAAGTCGCGGTGCAACTGACGCAAAGCTAAAAAAATATGGTGCTTCTAGGAGCCAGCACATGATTGGCAGAGCATTTGATTTACATTCAGCTGTAGGTGCTCAGTACGATGATGTAGCCTTCAAGGCACTAAAAAAAGGTGGTTATGACGCTGCAAAATGTCACGGTTATTTGTATTACATTGCTCCGAATGGCCCTAGAAGATGGACAACCTATGCTGTCTCCCCTGATACTTCCGTTCCAGAAATAGAAATCTTAGCACTTTTTGGATCCTGGGATAGTCGTTTTTACCCTAAAGGGTTTTTCTTTGAAAGGGTGAAAGGTAGATTTGTTGATTTGAACAAGATTTTTGCAAAGCATGGATTTCAACATATCCGAGCCCACAAGAAAACAACTATGCACGATGATGCTGAAGCTGAGTGTAGGGGCGAAAATGGCAAAGTTGCATTAAGAGACGGCGGTAAGTACGGTAAATATCACCCTAAATATGATTACCCAAATAAAGATGGACCCTTCAGACACTTGGAGTGGTGGCATTATCAATTTACTGCAGATTTAGTTAGAGGGCAAACTGCATTCGGCGCGCAGCTTCAAGCTATTTATCCTGTAGAAAAGATTCTCAGTCTTGGTTGGAGATTTGGTACAGCTTACTATGGCGGAAAAGGTAATTGGAACGACCCATCAAAAGTTTACGGGACACACTGGTTTTAGTATGGCACTAATAAATGCACACATAAGAAATGTTGATTATGAATTTGTTGAAATAGTTATACGTGACGATATAACTGGCGCAATAGTTGGAAACAAAATTTTTTTTGAAGCTCCATCATCTCTTTCGCTTCAAGCCGCAAAAGCATGGGTGGCAGATCATTACTCAACTGAAAACACTACAATAACGACCGAAGGTTTTGACGAGCCCTTACCCACAAACACTGTCAATGAGGAAGGTGTAGTCTGCTTAAGTGAAAAGAAACCAGAATTAGAATGGCCAAGCTTGGATCAGTATGTTGTTGACAATAACTTGCCTTTAGAATCACAAGAGCAGGTTGAAAATGCACTTTCGTCTTACACGCAAGAGTTGGATGGTATCAATATCTGTATGCCAGTCCAATCAGAAGAGGAGGCGCAATTATACTCCTCAGAGCCAGAACCCTCTAGTTTAATGTCTCAAGAGGATGAGTTTGTCGGACCACCTGCACCAGAAGATGAAGTAACTGATACAGGCTTTAATATGTTTGCTCATGCAGAATGGCCAGATTTAGAGAAATACACTCATGAAGGCAGCGAGGAACTTAATCCTGACGATTTTAATCAAGCTGCAAGAAATTTGCATGCAAGTTTGGCACGGGGCGAACAACTTAAGCCAAAACCTGTAAACCCAGTGACTAACGATAATCAAACTATTCCAAAATCTAAAAAGTCTGCAATTGATATGAGTGGCTTTTCCAAGACTAAATCAGAAAGAATGCAGGTTGGACCTCGTTCCCCTAGTTCTAAAAAAGATTTATCAAAAGCTGGCATAGCTGGAGATGTATTAAATGAGCCAGTTCCAGCTTTTGATTCTGCTAAATATGATAATGTCATATCAAACAAAAATAATGCTTTTATTTGCTTGACTAGAGATAGGAATTCCAACCTCCTGTCTGGCTACGGTGGTAAAGGAAATACTGGAGCAGCTGCTATAGATATTGTATGTGGCAGAATGGGCAACAACCCACTGCAAGTAAACAAAGACAGTAAACCAATTAAAGTTAATCCTTTTTTTGTGCCTACAAAGACGGACCTTGGCACTGTTGTTGATTCTGCTAGAGTTTATATCTCCCAAAAAGCTGACATTGATGATTATTTTAAGCTTGTTGAGGGCAGGGTTGGCAACAGTGTAGAGAGGTCATCTATAGCTTTAAAGGCAGATGCTGTAAGAATTATTGGTAACGAGGGTATTAAGCTAGTTACAAAGACCGACTCTATTAACTCAAAGGGTGGCAGGATTAAGAAAAACAGAGGTGTTGACATAATTGCCAACAATGATGACGCAAAGCTACAACCAATGATTTTAGGCAATAACATGCAAAAGTGTGTTAGTGAAATGGCAGAGATGATCAATAATATGATTGGTGCTTTGCAGGCGACTATCAACAACGTTGCACAGTTAGATGTAGCCCTTGCTAGTCATATACATGTTTCACCTTTTTATGGAGCACCAACACTACCCTCTCCAAACGGAGCGCCAATGTGTATAGCTTCTTTAATTGAATTAGTTTCTGTTGAGAGTTTTTCAACAGCAGCCCAAAAATGGAATGTAAATACATTTAGATGGAAATATTTAAAACAAGGTTCTCCTCTTACTATAAGAAGTAAGTACAATAATGTGAATTAATATGTTAAATGAAAATCTTTTAAAATTAAACAAGTTCTCTTGTTCTAGCACTGGCGACGGTGAACAAAAATCTATAGACTTCAATCTTCCATTGAAGTTTGGAGACACAGGTTTGTCAGTAGCTTGTCTTAAGATTTTCTTTAATTTAGAATTTGGGACAACTTTTGACAGGGAGTTAAAAAACAAACTAACTACTTGGCAGCTTGCGCATGCTAAACACATTTCCATGATAGCAGGCTGGGTTAACAAAAACTTTGAAGGGGAAGCATCAGAAATACCGCAGCTTGATTTTGAAATTGGTACTGTGGGCCCAGCAACCTTTGTAGCTATAAAGCTAGCAGATCAGCTTGGCATATTCAAGATGAAAGAAGTAAACGATCAGTATTCTGCTTATGTTGTTAAAAAGGGAGACTACTTGATCAAAATATCAAGACTATATGGATTTACACTTGGTGAGTTTGATGAAGCTAATCCACAAATTGAGGATCTTAATCTCATAAGAGTCGGTGAAAAAATCAATGTTCCAGAACACCTTTTGCCACCGATTACTCCAATGTTTGAGAATAGAACCCTACGAGACTCTGTGGGCTTAACCTATGAGGCTTTGGAGAAACAGACCGCTAGCGATTTAGCAGTATCCCCAGATAAAGACTTAAGGTTAAACATTCCCTTGTCTGATGTTATGAACGAGCCATATAAAGATTCAAATTTTTACTATTGTGTTTGGGACAGCAAAAAGACCAGAGGTTCTATTGGATCAAATCTTAATGATTTTATCTTGAATAATTCTGCTATAGCTTTACGCCGCGCTGTTAAATATTTGTTTGGTTTCTACTCAAAAAAGACAACATGGGAAGTTGATACTAGGTTAGATTCAGGCAAAAAGTTTATTAAGCTAATAGAGTTTCAAAATAGGCTTGAGGAAGGCTCAAACATATATTCTCTATCAGTTGATGATGTACCTATAATGGAGGCTCTCGGATTAAGCATTATCGCTCCAGAAATACTTAGAAGAATTGATGTTCTGGCTTTTCAGGATTTGACGGAGGGTGCAAGAACTAACTTTGCATCAATAGCAAAAGTGGTAATGCCAGATCTGAAAGCTAGATCAACGTATAAATTTATAATAGCTGTTGATGCAAAAATGTTTGATGCGATACCTCATGAAATAAAAAATTCAAATGAACACAAAAAAGTTGGCAAGGTTGGGGCGAGCACACCTGCTTGTCCAGACGATGAGGAAATTTTAGATTTCATAAATCCCGAAAACATTATTTCAGGAGACTTTGAGTCTGTAAAAGATAGACTCAAGAGTAAAAGGTCACTTGCCAAATTAAAGCAAATTGGAAAATCTGGGATGACCCCAGAGATCAAACAACAAATTGATCAGAAAGTTGCTGAGATAAATCAAAATGAATTAGCTAGCTTTTATGAAAGAGTTTCAGACTTACCATTTATCATAGTGTATAAGATTTCAAGTTTTGAAAGAGATATAAAAGCTGTAGCTAAGTTTATGAGAGAATATGACAAGACTTTCTCAGAGATAAAATCTTTTGGTGTTGAAATTAAACCAGATTTTTCTTTTAAAGAAGAGGCAGACAATCTTGAATCTACACTTTCTGCGATAAAAAAATTATCTGGCTACAATGATGTGGAAATATCTGAGGCAAATGAAGACAGTTTGGCTATTACATATGAAGTTATTAGAAGCGGCACTGAATCTTTGGATCAAATAGAAGGTCTTGAAATAAAAAGCGTATCTGTAATCAAAACAAATCCTGGTATCAAAACATTTGACGCAGGAATGTCTAATTTCTTGTCGTCTTCTCCTATCTCTTCAAGAACAACCATGACTTATCTTGCTCTCTTAGCGCAATTAACAAAGGAGGCTGCTAAGGTTAGATCGCTTAAGATACAAAATCTTGACATTGACAGGGCTGATGTCTTAGCTTTTCCTTTGTTGTATCATTTTCCAAGACCCGAATTTGATTTTGGAAATATTGATTTAGACTTTAATACATTGTTTGGTTCAACTCAAGAAGATTTTAATTATGCTGTTAATAAAATTAGAACATATTCGGCCGACATCAATTTGAAATTTAATCTTGAAAAGCAATTAGGGGTTTTTGAGAAGCTAAAACTTAGAACTTTTGAAATAGAAAGTTTAAGAGAGTTTTTGATAACAGACAGACTACCAGTAAACATAAACTTCGGTAGTCTTGATGATCTTTTTACAGAATTTTTTGATCGCTATGACATGTTGTCTATGTTTGTTGATTTTGGACAGCTAGTGCCAGATTTTAAAGTGTGCGAGCCAGAGTGGGATTTTGATTTTAGTGTACCAAAACTACCAAGAATGCCTACTTTTGATCCAATAAAATTTATTGTTGATATGTTAAATACTGCAATACAAGACTTGATTCTTTCAATCCTGTCTTCAATTGTTAAGATGATATTAAAATTTCTCAGCAACAATCCATCACCAGTAAAAGACTTTAATGACACAGTAGGCAAAACAACCATTGAAGATATTTTTCCACCAACTAGCGAAACAGATCTTGACAATCCATCAAGACCAAGCACTTTTTCCCGTAAAGGTATTATCGGAGATCCAGGCATTGGCGAGAGAATGAGAATGGCTGGAAACAAGATGGGGCTTTCTCCAGGAGCAATCACTGAGATGCCTAAAGTTTTTGAGACTATTACCAATGTTTGCACGCCAACAGAAATAGTGGATTTACTAGAAGGCGCTGGAACACCAGAGGTTAACAGGGTCGTTCTTAATACGATCAAAAAAACTTGCAACAATCTATCAAAAAAGATTAATGACGAAACAGATGTGACTAAATTGATAAGATCAATAGGGGATTTTGTAAATCCATCTGTTAAAGAAAAATTGAAGAGTTTTGATTATGGCTCTCCATTTTCTGAAATGGAGTTTACCTGCCCAGACGACATAGGCATTGGAAATGTGGACTCTCAAATAAGAGAGGTTTTGGAGAGGCTTGATGCACCAGCGGAAGAAGTTGAAAGAGCAGTTAAGGACGCCAAAAAGAGAAGGGATTCAATAAAAAACTTTTTCGTAAAAAACCCGATTGTTTCAGAGATGCCAAGCGCAGAAAATGGCTTAGCTGGTTTGCCTAGTCCATACGAAAATGAAAATATGAACAGGTTGACTGAACTTGCCGCACAGGGAGTTTTTGGTAATGTTGAAGCAGTATTTTTAAATGAAGTTGCTGGGTTTGTGCCCTTGATGTTTCAGGTACAAACAAGGTTTCTAAATGAATCAGATCCAGAGTATGACCACATCGGTATGGCAGAATACTTTTATCTTAAGCAGCAAGTTGATGCTGGGAATAGTGAGTTTTTTAAGCCAGGCACGATAGAGTTTTCTTCTCTTAGCCAACGTGTTAATGAACTTGGCGAACCTGACGAAGATGGTGTAAGGGTACCTACAGCACCAAACGTTAGTTCTGTTGGTCAGGGCCCACAGTTTGATCTTACAGACAGAGTTGACTCTAATTTATTTCAAGAAATTATGATGAGGCCAATGAGCAACACCAAGCAGTCAATGGAAATTTTTCCTAGATTTTTCAACTATCTAGATAATCCTCGCACTAATTTTGTTGGCCTTCGCGGTCATGGACAAATAGAATATTACATTAAAAATGTCTTACCAGCGATAGACGCGGGTTTAGTTAATTTTGCATCTCGTGGGTATGACAATAAAGAGTTCAATGTTAGAATGGTGGATAAAGAATATATTCACACTCCAGTGGACTGTTATGATATAACAAGGACTGCTAGAATATTTGATAATAACGAACAAGATGGCATGATCACTTTAAAACATTCAAGTGATTTAAGTCCAGAAATGCAAGAGTTGATTGATTCTACCCGACCTGGATTAGCTAGAGATGTTAAAAAATCCTTAAGACCAGAGGCGTTTGCAAAACTTATTATAGACTCCATGCAAAAAAACATAGAATTATCAGAAGTAAGAAGATTTTATTTTGCTGGTTCCGAAGGCTACAATGACTACTGGAACAAACAAAATAGGTTTGATACGATTAGTTTTGATAGGGCTAATGATATTTACGAAAAGCTTGCCTTGGGACCATCATCAGGAGGAGAAGGCCCATTCCGTATCGGACATTATTCACTAATGGCACAGAGCTTCATGGATAAAATAGCTGATAGCGTTAAGAGATCAAGGTTTTTCAACAAAAATCAAATTGAGTTGTTGGCAGAAAAAATATCGTCAAGATATGTAGAGGACTTTTCTAAAAAAGATGAGGACGGAAACACAATAAGGTGTTTGGTAAAAAAGAAAGGTGTAATAGATTTTGAGAAAATAAGAAAATCAGCTGTTCAAGACTACAAAGATTCCTTATCAAGAGAGGAATTTAATCCACTTGTAAGAGATTTCACTAAGCCAGGACCGCTTGAAGAAAGTTTTGCAGATCAGCTTGTCTATATTTATATCAAGACTTTCATTGTAGAGTTTGCTTTAAAATCAATTTTTATATCTTCTAGGTTTAGTCTTAGTCAAATGTTGAATCAAAAGTTTATCTATGATTTTTTCGTAGATTACATGCTCACAACTCTTGAGAAAGAGTTTAATAATGCAGGTAGGTATAAGATTAATTTTTATGATCAAATTAAAAAGATTGCAAATGTTGATGATGACGAGCAGGCAGTTAGATCTTTGGTAGTTAAGATTTTTGATAGGACGAAAGAAGAAATAGAAGAGATTACAAATGAGCTTTTTGTTTCTGAATACTCGTCTTTCCATGAAGAGTTTTTCAATAGTCTTGCACGAAAATCATCCGATGTACCATCAAGCAGTAAAGTTTTTAATCTTTTGTTGGCTGACGATTCTGGAGAATCAAGCTCAACTAGGGACATAAATCAAATATATGATCAGGAGTTGAAAAAGAACACTGGCTTTTTTAAACTAGAAAGATACTTTAAGGTTGAAAATCCCAGACCTAATGATCCAAATTTTATTGCAAAGTGTTTTGCTTACGCTCGTGAATTCTATGAAAATAATAATTTTCCACCACTTTATGAACCAGAAACAGAAAACTCAGAAATTAATTCTGATCTAAGAGGCATTAGTGCTCAAAGAGTTAGCGTTGCAGAATATGGAAAACTTTGGAGCAAGTGCATTGATTCTGGTATTGAGGAAACTTTTCAATATCAAGGTAGAACATTTATCTCTCCACTTAAACTGCTAAAAGAAAATACAAAAGTTGGATTACGTCTTGTGTATGTTTCAGGTAGAAATCAAGATAACTATGAAAATTACTTATTTGAAGACGGGCCATCAACGCTTGGTGAGATTGTGTCTAATCCACTTAGCTTAGTGGCACAGAGCGCACTTAGTGCTGTAGGTATTATGGGAAATGAGATTAGTTGGCTTAGATATTACGACGGTACTACCAATCCGCTTCTTTTAGCAAACCAAGGAGTTCTCTCTACCTCGGGCTCACCTTTTTTCAAAACACCATTGAGACAGATGATGTCATCAATGAAAGTGGGACCAGTGCTTTTTACGAACCACTTCAAAGAATCGTCGGTGGGTTATGACTTTGAAGTTGGAAACAACAATAAAAATTTTGTCAGAGGCAGTGCTATAATGAACAGTTATATAGAAGTTGCAAATCATGAAGTTTTAATTGATTGCTTTGAAAATTTCTATGAGGCTCTCGGTGAGGCCAATGCACACATTAATGCTCAAGTTTCATATTATGACAAATTGGTTGAGGAGTTTCTGGGTCTCGGTCCAGATGTAGATGGAAAAAGAAAATTAGATAAAAGTTTAATGCTTAACTCAAATGTTAAAGTGTTGTTCAATGATATTTTTCCTCTTGATAGATTGGCATCATTGTACTTTATAAATGAGCACGGCTTTTTTGATGCATCCAGTAGATTTGCAGACTTATTGGGTGGCACCCGAGGCTCAATCAGAAATGTATATAGAATCTTAAAGAACAAGGGAACTAGCAGTGATCCTGGTGAGTTTGGCATAGGAGATAAAACCCAAGTACCAGTTGAAGAGGCATATTCTGTCATGAATTCAAGCATGACTTCAAAAGGTCCTGCAGGGGACATTACAGATAATCTCATGGGTGATTTTGCCCCTCAGATTGCAAAACTAGTTGCCATGGCACCAATAACAATGATTAGAGGTCAGGCTGCTGCATTAGATCCTGCATACGCCAAGATGAATGACCTCAACCAGGAAGACCCTTGCGTTTTGAAGGACGGTGCTGGAATAAGATCCATTAGACCACCTAACTATACTTTTCCAAACAGAACTATTAATGATGGACTCAAGGGAGGACAATATGTTCCAGTTAACATCGGTGCACCGATTGATATAGGTTTATCAGTCGCAATGCTACAGGGATTAACTTTTCCCCTTGGTATATTGGGTCTTAAAAATGCATTAACACACACTTTTAATGCAATATCTGGAGATTCTTCTACCAAAGCTTATGGTGCCCCACTAGGTCCATTGGGTTTGCTTGCAATAAATTTGCCTCATTTAACTGGAGAAGTGCCAAGAGACAAGAAGCGAGCGGCTGGATGTAGTACAGGATCCACTTCTGCACCACTGCAGGATGCAGCAGGAAATGAAGTTGATGGTAATGGAGAAAAGTTAGAGTTACAGAGATGCGAAGATAACGAAGAACAACAAGTACCTGAGTTTCAATCTTTTGAAACAGGTCCAGGTGGGATAGACCCATCACTAGAGGAGGAATAAATAATGCCTGGTATAGCGCCAAAACTACCGCTGCAGTTTGATAAAATAGACGGGTACAGACTAACAAAGACTTTACAGGAAAATATAAGACAAAATTTAAAAATGTTATTATTTACAGTCCCAGGTGAGAGGGTTATGGATATAAATTTTGGAGTGGGATTGAGAAATTATGTTTTTCGCGGAGAACTAGAATCAGTTGATGGAGAGATTAAAGCTAGAATACTTAAACAAGTTCAAAGGTATATGTCTTTTATAAATGTTTATGAAGTATCTTTTATTAGGTCATCAGCTACGAGCCTTGAGTTTGACGATGGTGTGCAAGTTATTCTTAAGTATGAATTTTTGCCTACTGGACAATTAGATACTCTATCAATTAATTTAGCTTAAACTAATTAATAATGAGGAATTTTTTATGACTAAGAAGGTAATCCCAATAGACTATACAGCTAGAGACTTTGATTCAATCAGAAGAAATTTGCTTGAACATGCAAAAAGATACTATCCAAACACTTACAGAGATTTCAACAAAGCGGGCTTTGGTTCGTTAATGTTAGACACTGTTGCGTATGTTGGTGACGTACTATCTTTTTATTTAGATCATCAGGCAAATGAAAGCTTTCTAGAGACGGCTGTTGAATATCAAAATGTTATTAAGCTATCTAGAGCGATGGGCTATAACTATAGTTCAGCAGTATCATCATTTGGAAACGTCCAATTTACTTGCTTGTTACCTGCCGCTAGTGACAGTGAGCCAGATATGAGATATGCACCAACAATAAAAGCGGGTACTAGAGTTTCAAATTCAGACGGTGTTGTTTTCACTCTCCTAGACGATGTAAGATTTTCAGATGCACAATTTGGCACTCTTCAAGAAGCTAGAGCCGATGAAAGTGGCTTTACTACCTACTATTCAATTCAAGCGTTCGGCCGAGTAGTTTCTGGTATACAAAAATCTACGGTTAAAAGGGTTGGCTCTTTTCAAAGATTTTTGAAATTAAATGTAATTGATGATGGTATAAGTGAAATTTTATCGGTACAAGATTCAGATGGTAACGAGTTTTTGGAAGTTGCAGATTTATCACAAGAATGCGTATACCAACCTATAACAAATCCAAAGTATGATACATCGGCAAGAGGAGACACTCAAGATTTATTGAGAAAAGTTGCTGCTCCACGAAGGTTTACAGTGCAGTTTAATAGAAATTCTTGTACATTGCAGTTTGGTCACGGATCTCCCTTAACTGACATAAGTGGTTCTGTTGTTGACCCTTCAAACTCTGTATTAAAAAGACAGGCAAAGACTTACTATTCTGATTCTACTTTTGATCCAACTAGGCTTACAAATAACGATAAGCTAGGAATAGCCCCAGCCAATACAAATTTGACTATCAAATACAGAAAAAATACTTCAGAATTTACTAATGCAACTGCTGGTAGTGTTACCACTTTAAACAACCTAATAGTTGAATATGAATCTCAATCTAAGCTTGAACAAAAAATTATAGACTTTATTAATAGCGGTATGATGGTCACTAATATAGAGCCTATAAACGGTGATGTATCTCTGCCTTCTGTTGACGAAATAAAAATGAGAGCAAAAGGTGCTTTTTCTTCACAAGCTAGAGCAGTTACAGCAGAGGACTACGCAAACATGGTGTATTCAATGCCTTTTAAATTTGGAGCAATAAAACGATGCCGAGCCTTGAAAAGTGTGGATGAGTTAACTAGAGGCATAAGTATTTATGTTGTCGGGCAAGATTCTGACGGCACACTATCAACAGTTAATAGAGTTGTTAAGAGTAATTTAAAAAACTATTTAAATGATGCTAGAGTGATGAATGACAGCCTTAAGATACTTGACGCCAGAATATTTAACTTTGGAGTAGAATACACCATCACTATTAAGAGAAACGCCAATAAGCACGAAGTCATTGCACTATCTAATAATAGATTGAAAGCTCATTTTGCTAGAAAGATGGATATAGGCGAGCCAATTTATTTTGGTGATATTTATTCTGAATTGAAAAAAGTTCAAGGATTGTTAGATGTTGTCAATATAGACATAGTGAGCAAAACTAACATAGCAGGCAGTTATTCAGCAGCTGCTTTTAATGTTGAGAGGCAAACATCCCTGGATGGTAGTTTTGTCACTACTCCTACTGAGTTTAGTATTTTTGAATTAAGATTTCCTAATCGGGACATAAGAGGAACAGTTATATAAAATGGCCATAAAAAGATTTTTTTGTAATGCTGACAATACAATTACTGATGCATTCAAAGCAAACCTAACAAGAAGAGGCACAGGCTCTAATGCAGGTGCTTCTGATATTTTAGAGGTCTTTTCCATTTTAGGGCAAGAATCTTCTAGTTCTTTGGAAAGATCAAGAGCCTTACTAAACTTCCCAGTTTCAGAAATCTTGTCTGAAAGAAACAGTGGCAACCTTCCTGTTTCTGGAAATGTCAAATTTTTTCTTAGAGTGTTTAACGCTCCACACGGACAAACTCTGCCTAAAAGTTTTGATATGGCAGTTTTGCCAATCTCTAAGTCCTGGGATGAGGGCACTGGCTTAGATATGGAAGAGTATTCTGATGAGGACATTTGTAACTGGGTATTTGCTTCAAACACCAAAGTTCCAAACATAACTGATATAAAATTCTTAAATGCTACGAAGGGCAATCTTAAGCACAAACATATTACATTATATGATGCAACTAACCGAAGGTTTAATTTCGTATTTGAAACTGATGGAGTCGCAAATTCAGTATCGCTACCTGGTAGAGAAATTACAATTCCTTTTACTGGCTCTATCACCCATGTTAGACAAATGGCTAGAATATTTAGTGGATCTATTCACACTGGTATTACTGGACTTTCTGCTTCTATATCTTTTGAAGATACAAAAGACTCAACTGGGGCAACAGTAAGAATTACTACTACTGGTTCTGCAGGTCAGTCAGGTTCTTTCCAAGGTAATGTAAATACAGCGCATGCAACTGTTACAACCGTGCAGCATGGTGGCCGTGATAGATGGACCACTCAAGGTGGAGACTTCCATGAAGTTGGTTATACTCCTGGTAAAAATTTACCACACTTTAAGCAAAATTTTGTAAAAGGCACTGAAAATCTTGAAGTCAACATTACTCCTTTGGTTGAAGAGTGGATTAAAGGCGAAGCAGGTACAGACCCCGAAAGGAAGAACTACGGAGTTTTGTTAAAGATGTCTGGTTCATTTGAGGACGGGAGTAGAGACAGATCATATTATACAAAGAAGTTTTTCTCTAGGACTACTGAGTTTTTCTACAAGAGACCAATGATTGAGGCCCGATGGGATGATTCAATTGGAGACGACAGGAACAGTTTTTACATGAGTAGTTCCCTTGTAAATGGAGAAGACAATCTTAACACTCTCTATCTTTATAATATTGTAAGAGGGCAATTAAAAAACATCCCAGTCCTTGGAGCTAATTCTGGTAGTAATAGTGCACACAGAACAATACACCTGCAAGTATTTCCTTCTGGTAATATTAAAAATAAAGTTATCAAAGCTAAGACTTTGCCTATCGGCGGTGGCGTTACTGTTCATGGAGCAACTGTTGTCACAGGAGGGTGGGTCAGTACTGGTATTTATTCTGCCTCATTTGCATTTACTGGATCTGAAAAAGAAATTTTTGAAGTTTGGAGTAAGCCAACAAAGAGAATACAAGGCATACAACTTGTAACTGGATCTGTTTTTAAAGTTAAAAAACATAACGCTAGCGATTATAATATTAGTAGAAGGTACGTTACCAGCATCACTAATTTAAAGTCTACTTATTCTCAGTCTGATAGAAGTAGGTTCAGACTTTATGTTAGACCAAAAGACTGGCAACCAAATATCTTTACTGTTGCTTCAAACAAGGCAGAGAATTATACGATTGAAGATGGATATTATAGAATTTTTAGAATTATTGACACATTAGATGTTATATCTTTTGGAACTGGCAGCGGTCAGCAAGGTAAATATACAAAACTTTCTTATGATAAGGAAGGTAACTATTTTGATTTAGATATGTCAAACTTTGAGTCAGGTTATTCTTATGGTATACAGTTTATGTATGATGTTGATGGAACACAAGTTATACAAGATAAGGTATTTAAGTTTAGAGTTGAAAGATAATGAGTTCGGATTTGCCCAATAAGCGTAAAAACGTTCAAGGAGTCACTGGTCAGGCAGACGCTAATGAAGTCGTTGAGTCAGTTGAATACATTGAACAATATATTAAAGATAAATACAGGTACGATAATGTACTAGATTTTTCTACGGCATCTAACTTTGCAGTTTACGGTTCCGCACAAGAATATTATGATTTTGCCGTTGAGAGCATACAGAACAATTACCCATATGATGGATCTGGCAAGGAAAAGCTTGAGTGGGCTAACACTTCTAACCCTTTAGATCTTTACATTTTTGATAAAGAATACCCAAGAACTAATGGTTATGTGATTTTTAATGTTGGTGCTGTCTCAACTGCAGCTACTTCTGGTTCAGCTAACAATCACAGAAGACCAACTAAAAAAGAATACATTTCCTTTAGTGGTGACTCTATTGGTAATTTTTGGCACACGTCTAGCTTCAGAGGTTCTAATTTAGAAATCAATGGTGGTAGAGGAAACACAGTTGAGTTTTGGCTAAAGAAAGCTGGATTTAGCACATCTAATAGAAGAGAAGTTATTTTAGACGTTTGGTCATCAGGGTCACTACCAACTGATGATCACAAATACGGCAGATTTACAATTGAGTTGGATCAAGTAAATCACGCTGCAAACAAAAGTCCTTTTGTTATTACTTATAAGTCTGGATCTACAGGTGTACACCAAGCTCAGGTTGGTGCGGTGCAATTAGCAGCAAGTGCTTCGGATGATAGTTGGCACCACTATGCATTTACCATTCAGAATACTGGAAGCAATCTTTCTATAAAAACTTATGTGGATGGCAAACTAAATCATTCAACACTGACAGGTTCTAATGTGGGTACCACTCATAGAAAACTATTCGGTGTTATTGGTGCACTGTCAACCGCCAAGGCAGGTAGAGGTCAGTCAGAGGACCCGCCTTATAATACGCCAGGTAATTCTAATCTTGGTTGGGGTAAGTTATCTGGATCTTTAGATGAATTTAGATACTGGAAAGCGATGAGAAGCCAGAGAGATATTTCTACAAACTGGTTTACTCAAGTTAATGGTGGAACAAACAAAGGCGATGCTAATACTAAGCTTGGTGTTTATTTCAAATTCAATGAAGGTATAGCTACAACAGACGCTGTTGGTAAAGTTATATTAGATTACAGTGGCAGAATTTCAAACGGAACTTTCTTTAACTACACCTCAAGCAATAGAAGAGCAGAATCGGCAATGGTTTTGTCTGGAAAAGCCACCAAGGAATTCAAAGATCCTATTATTCACTCTGAGAATAAAAGACTCAAAAAATTCAAAAGACAGAAAAAACGTTTGGGATACGAGCGAGATCTATTAAACTCAAGCGCATTAATAAACTCTATACCCGCGTGGATTATTGAAGAAGACGAAGGTAGGGGAAATACCAAAAAACTATTACAGATCATTGGAACTTACTTTGATATTCTGTACGCCCAGACCAGAAAATTAGCTGAGCTTAAGCATAAAAATTACAATGATTTTTCTAAAGAAAAGCCATTCCCATACATGGAGCAGGTTCTAGAATCCTTTGGACTAAAGACAGATTCGCTGTTTTTGAACGCATCATTGATGGAAATTTTTAACAATAGAACTGAAGATTTTGAATTTGAAAACAAACTTCATGATGTTAAAAATATGATATACAAGAGTTTATACAACTCGCTAAACTATATCAACAAGTCCAAAGGTACAGAGAAAGCGATCCGAAATATTCTAAGAACTCACGGTATTGATGAGGAATTGGTAGAATTAAAAACTTATTCGGACGGACAAACTTACGAGATCAGACCCAACTACAGAGCAAATGTCCACAAGACTCAAGTTTTAGATTTTCACAAAGAAGCGAATCAAAGAGCTACGGTGTTTCAGTTTAGCTCAAGTTTTGGAAGGATGTCAAAATCATCAGAGTTTCCAGAAAGAGGCTTCATAACTGGATCTGGTCAGACAATTTCAACAGAGGGCTTATCTTTTACCACGGAAGCAGAAGTTTACTTTCCTTCTTTGTTTGCTACCACTGATCATGATGTCTTTGTCTCTACACCTATATCATCTTCAATTTTTGGAGCACACACGGTCACACAAACTCCATCTTTAAATTGGACGACTGCCGCAAAGGACTTTGCTAATTTTCACGTTGTTGTTGCAAAAGATTCCAATAATTCAAAAAGCGCTAGATTTGTTTTAAAGTCTAGAACAAGTATTCTTGGGGAACAACAAACAAAATTATTTAGAGATGTATACAGCGCTAAAAAATGGAATCTTGCCTTCAGACTTAAGCCATCAGGTAGTGTTTTTGGTAACGCTATAAGCGGATCAAACAGTTCTTATGTTGCTGAGCTATATGGAGTAAACGTACAAGGTGGCGAGGTAGTTGATAAGTTCTTGATCTCCAAAAAACTAACACAAGCTCAAGGTCAAGATTTTCATAAGTTTTCAAAAAGAATATTCGCAGGTGCTGAAAGAACCAACACAGTTGGTACAGTCACAATGCCTTCTGATGTCCAGGTTTCTTATGTTCGTCATTGGGCTAAGTATCTAGATGATTCAACAATAGTTTCGCATGCTATTGATTCTAAGAATGCTGGCATTAAAAACGCTTCAAAAAGAGCGTTTTCAACTCACACTAGTATTAGTCAAGATATTTTGAATGCAGACACCCTTGCTCTTCATTGGAATTTCGCAACCCTAACAGGCTCCTCCGCTGGTGGTAATCTTGTTATTTTGGATGCTTCATCTGGCTCTGCCAACAAGGTTAGTCAGTTTGGGGACATGGGACAGATATTGGCTTATCATCACCCTGGTAGAGGGTTTGGGTTCCCAGCTAGCACCACAGCTAGTGTGAGAACGCAGTATTTTCCCACGTATAGAGAGACAGGATTTGAAAATATTAGGTCCTCTGATCTTATTGAAATATCTACTTTTAATGATCAAACTTTTCCCAAGAATGCACGCCCTGTAGATTATTTGTTTACCTTAGAAAAGAGCATGTATAAAACAATCTCGCAAGAGATGATAGACATGTTTGAATCTGTAAATGAATACAGTAATTTGATTGGTGATCCGATCAATAGATATAGGCCAAATTATAAAGCTATGGAAAAGATGCGCTCAAAGTTTTTTGAGGATGTTGAAAATGTTCCTAGTTTTGAAAGATTCATGGAGTTTTATCGCTGGATTGATAGCTCACTGTCTACGATACTAAACCAGTTTATACCACTTAGTGCAAAGTTTAGTCCTGGAATAAAGAACATCGTTGAAAGTCACGACCTTGAAAGAAATAAATATTGGACAAAGTTTCCAACTTTAGAAAAGAAACAAATAGACCCAACAGCGAACATACTTGGTGTTAACGAGCTTCTTTATGATTGGGAGCACGGACATGCACCATTAACCACCGACCCGAGAGTTGATCAGGTCCCAGGCGGTGACAACAATTGTTTGTGGAGAAAAGACCGAGCCATAAGAACAACTGATGCGCAAGTATTTGGTAAACGTCCAGTAAATGAAAAATCAATTCGTTTTGCCTCTAACGGTGACGCTGTTTCAATACCAGATTCAAATGCATTTAGCATAGGTGACGGCTCCTCCGATTCACCATTCTCATTTTCTGCTTGGGTTTATATCGGAGACGTAACAGCTGATTCAGGTGTTTTTACATCAAAGCGCGACTCTGTTGCTGGCACTGCAGAGTATTTCTTTGGTCATGTTTTGGGTAACATAAATATATTTATCTATGATAACAACACAACAAATAGGTTAAAATACGTTAGTACTGGTAAGCTCTCTTCAGCAACGTGGCATCATATTGCGATCACTTATGACGGCGGCGCAACTACTCCAAAGCATAATGGTGTCAATGTGTATGTTGACGGCGCTGTATTTGCTGGAGCTAAAAGCACAGATGGTACATATGTTGCTTCGCACAACACTGCAACAGAACCATATATCGGTGCAACCAAGAACCCAACAACAAACACATTTGAAGATTTTATAGCAGACGTTGTATATTTTGACAAGGCTCTTACTGCGGCAGAAGTTACCGAGATAAGAAATGGTGGCAAAGTTTATGATATGAATAGGTTTTCTGCTATCAACAACATCATTGCTTGGTATAAGATGGGTGATGACTTAGACGCAACAGGCGCAGGCGGTATTAAAGATTACATAAATAGCAACCATGCAACACTCATAGGAGGTGCTGCAATAGTAGCGCAGAGTCCTGCTAGCGATACGTTTAGAGTTCCACTAGATGGTTTAAACAGTAACAGAGAAACAATCAGAAGAGTTGTAAACACAGATGTTTCAGGTTCTACATATGCCATTAGAAAGCTTACCAGGCCGTATAGGTTTGGTGCAGGTTTTCAACATGTTTTGCATGGCGGCGACAATTTCCACTTAAACAAGAAGAAAGACTTTTTTAAGGCAACGACAAACCCTGAAAGTGAAGACTTTATAAGTGTTGATGCAACTAAGATTAATGTTGATACTTGTCCAGATGTACACGTTCCAAGGTATCGTCTTGAAGGTGGTCAAGTGTTTGAAAAGAAGCGCTATGGTGGCGAAGCGAATATAAGTGATACTAATAGAGATCATGATATAAACACAGTGCTTCCATTCAGCCTCTACACAAGTTCTGTCTCAAGTCCTGTTGGGTATCAAAAGTTTATTGCTGATGAGTTCAAGAAGGGTGTAGATATTACCAACCTGCACAATGACTCATACGGCGACGATAGAGAAATACCAGTTCAGGGCCCTTTCCACCAACAACATATTGGTGGCCACTTTCACCGACACCTTGAGACAAATCGTGGTGCTAACTTAGATGAACGCGGTGATAGAAGAGAGGCCTTCTTTATTTCCGCATCTAACGGTGAACTTTTTGTTTTAAATCCTGACATGGAAGGTCGTCTCGGACCTAAAAAGTTTAACACCTCTTTTACTGGCAGTTATGCTGGTCGTGTCAATTTTATGCGTGAGCCTTTAGCAAAGCGCCCCGTAAATATTAGAAACATTAGAACAACTACAGGTAGTGCCCATTTAGGAAACTATCAGCATATTTATGAAGCAGTGCTTGGTACATCAACCGAAATGTCAAAGAAGCACTTACTTGAGAATTTGAATACACTTTACAACGTAAAGATTTTTCATTCTCAATCTTCAGGAATTAGCGGTCATGTTATGCAGAAAGTTGGCCTTGATTTTGACTATTCTTCCTCCTATTTTTACGGGTTCAAAAACAGGGTACGTCCAAGTAGGAAGACAGCAAAACATGTCATTACAAGCCGATTCTCGGCCCCTGGTGGCCCTGAAACAGCAGGTGATGCGCATGGTGGTGCACACATAGATGTGGCAACGAATCAACTGTCCATTTACAATAATCTTAATTATAGAAACTTAACTCAACGATTAACTTTAGATTTGTTTGCCAGCGAGAAACAAGAGCAGTATGGACACAGATTTAAGAGTTCTATTACAGCGTCAGTACCAACAGCTAGCTTCCATAAGGTTAATAGAAATCACAAATATCTTGCAGACTCAACTCGTAACTCAAGTGTTGGTGATCCTCGCGGTGGCAAGCATGATATTCTTGTTAGATCTGATAATCAATTTGTACAACACCACATTCCACAGTCTGATCTTGGATACTCTTGGATTCGCAAATCTGCAAAAGAAACAACAGGGAGTTTTAGGGGCCATCAAAGTAGGTTTACACATCCAGTCGGCTTAACAAATGAAACAAGTTCTGCACCGATATTCATAAGTGCTAGTGCTATAGGTGTAGCACAGCACACAAATGAGCCTGATGATGCTGGGACATTTACTGGTAAGACCAGATGGTTGGGACTTCTTTCAGAAAAAACTGTTGAGCATGGCACAATGCACATTACTGATGAAGGTGGTAGAAACACCAACATGAGAATAGACTTTTTTGATATGGAGAGAATATCACATGTTGGCCTCAACAATATTATAAGAGATAATGTAACGGCAGAAAATAACACTCTTGGGTTTCAAGATGATTTAGTTTTGTTGGACAAGAAGCAAACATGGTTTAAGCAAAACAAGAATCCGTTTATTAGAAACCCATATTGGAACGGTTCTCTTTGGGAGCAGAAAGATTCAGAAATAAATGGCTCTGCTGGCATGGGCATCGGTACCTTTGTGGACACGGGTGAAACAAGGACTACACCTGACGGGTCTAGTGTTGGTACTTTATTTGCGCATCTTACAGGTGCATTAGACACTTTGTATGTTCAGCCTGGCAGTTTTTCAACAAACACCAGTAGTTTGGATAATTTTATTGTTGGCACTGGAAGTCACAACATACAAGGACATGCAGGCATTCACTTGCTGCTAAATGGCCTTATAGCAAATCGCGGTGGATCATTAGGTTACAATTCATGGAATCAGCTTAGGGCTGGACAGCACAAACTGGCTAGAAAGTTTAGAAAGCAAAATGTTTTTAATTTTGTTGCATCAAAGATACAATTGCCATTTGGCACAAATGAAGATGCGAATCCAGATCGCTTTAGGTTTAGAGTTTTTACTCCATTTGTTAATAGCAAGTATAGCTGGCCAGATGATATTGATTTCGCGAAAGCTGGAAGAGCTAGAAGAGTTGACAATGTTTTGACGAGATTTACAGAATCTGCAGCAACAGCCAACAGTCTGCCGATTCGTTTTCAGAACTTTTACCTAAGAAATACTGAAGGTCAACTTACAAAGGTTGATCCTAGTAGGGAAGTTATCAAACCTGCAGCAGTGCAGACAATATCAATTACGTATGATAATGCTTTTGAGAATTTTTCAAACGAAGATATGAAAGATTTCTTGAGAATAAGTGATCTTAACCCTCCAAGATATTTAGAAAATTTTGCAGGTAATCAAACTATTATACAAGCAAACGCAGTAAGGGCTGGTAGAACGATATTCCCTAGAGAACAGAACCTGTTCTTTAATAAGATTAGAACTCGTGAACAGTTTAAAAACGACTGGGCTAAGTTAGAGAGATCCGAAAACGTTTTAACATCTCAAGGAAATTTCTTGAACACTGGATCTTCTTGGGGATTGCTTAGTTACAATAACTTTAATACATCTACGCCACATAAACTAGGTACCGACTTTTTAGGTGGGACCAAAGCAGAGGGTGAGCTTCTTTCAAATACTGGTATATTTAGAAGCGGCGTAGGTGGAAGAGGCTTGGTTGGCTACCCAAGCCCTGCAGCTACTTATGCGAGAAAGTTTGCAGAAACACCACAGGTGTACAAGATACATATTAAGCAGAATGCCTTTTCTTACACTGCCCTATCTGGTGCAGGTACAGCAACAGGATCTTTGAGAGAGGCTAGTTTTTATATTGGTAGCCCTAGAGTTGAGAATCCAGGTAGATATTTTATTACAATTGTACCACCACATCACCCTGATACAACAACTAGATTCCCTGGGACCACCCTAGCTTACATCAAACTATCAGAGAGCGCAACTACGACGCGTGCAGCAGTAGATCAAATTGTAGACGGTCTAAATTCTTATCGTGGCGCAGATGGATTTAGCACATCTCCGATCTTATTCAAGGATGTTGCAAGAGCTAAAGCTAGTTCAGACAAGAGAACCATAGTGATTGAGATGTTCCAATCTTATCAGAACAGTATATTCCCATATGATACTGCATTTGGAAAGCAGATTAGGGGCGGGTTTACTGGATTAGCAGATCAGTCAAATACAGTTTTTAAGGTAACTGGTTCTAATGCAAGTCTTAATACTTTATACAAAATTCCAAAAGTTCAATTTGGTATCTTAACTGCTGAAGCAAATATGCCAACGACTGTTACATCTGATGTTCCAGTTGAAGATAGAGCTTCTGCAGCAGCAGCTTATTTTTCAGCATCTATATCAAGAAACACATATCTTGCAGGTGCCGCTGAATATGAGATTGGATCACCTTGGCAAGCTGTTAATAATAAAGATATCACAGGACCAAATGGTTTTGATTATGGTTCATACCAAAATTGGTCTGAACAATTAAGAAAGTTTAAAGACTATTCAGTGATTCCAGAATATAGAATCAGCGAAGAGATGTCAAACTACGTTGGCGTAAATGCTGAAGACCCTTTCTTTGAGTGTCCACAGGATGATTTCTTAAAACTAACAGGTTCTAATTCAAGTTTTGATGATAGTTCAAAAGATAGTTTTTATGAAGTTTTAAGTCACTCTGATTTTATCAAAAATTTCAACACAACTTTTGATCAACTTAAAACGATTGACGAAAGAACCAGGCCTGATGAGATTTCTTTAACTTGTGATGCCGTTAAAAAACTATTGCCTTATGAAGGTTTCTATCCATCACAAAGAGCAACTCAACTGGCAAAACTTTTCAATGATTCTTATGGTCCAAGCAGCGTGCATGTTGGTGAAAACTATAATGTTGTTGCTCCAATACCAAATTTTAGAAATGCTCTGGCACCTTTCTTTGCACCTGGTATTGCCTTCAATTCTTTTAAGTCTGGTATAGCAGTTGATTATCCTCTGTTTGTTCCTAAGAAAGACAGGCCATTTGCAGCTTTTAGCACTGCATTTGTTGCTAATGATGACAACAAAGTTATTATCGGAAATGGAACAGATTGGGCTCATGTGTTGACTGGTTCAGCAGCACTACGACGCAGCCCAGGAACAATAGTATCTTCTGAGCCTGTTGATGATAGGTCCCGACACATTCACGGCAAGCCTTCAAATCCGTACTTTCCAGCACATTCAGGTCGGTCTCCAAATGGCATATCTGTATCAATGTGGGTTAAGCCTGGTAACATTACATCTGCAACAGGTAGAGCAACCATGATTAGTTTTGGAGGCTCAGCAACAAAGGCCCCTGGCATTCAGTTTTATTTGCCAACACAGCCAGACACCACTGGTAGTTTGAGACTGTCAATTAGTGGTGCTATAATGAACGCGGCAAATTATGGATTTAGAGATAGCAATGAAGTTAATTCTGGTGCTGAACATGTTTACTCATCTTCAGTTGGTCCACTTAAGCAAAATGAATGGAATTTTGTTGGGTTCTCTTTGCAGATAGCACCAGCAAGAGTTATCAAAGACCAGACCAATGACTTGCCTGTTATTGTGTTTAGGTGTAATGAGCACACTGCTACTGCTAGTTTGTCTCAAACTGAGGGTAGCGGTTTTGGAGTTCGTCTTGTAGGTAATTCTGGCTCTGCCCCACATTTAGTTCCTATGGACACAAGATATTTAAATATCAAGGGTCGCGATAATTGCATGATAGGAAATACAGCTTTCACTGGTAGAGCAAGTAGTTCACCAGGGTCTTTCCAAGGAAGTATATCGGAAGTTTGTATTTACAATACTTTTCTGGAAAACGATGATTATGATGGCTTGTTTGGCGGCGGCGTCGGTCAACGTGGCCCTTGGCGTCCAGATATGTGTGTTAAACCAAACAAAGTGGAAAGTATAGTTGGCTGGTATAGAATGGGTAATGAGACAGGTCAGATGTCTCTATCGGGTAACGCAGGCACCGACGCAAACTTGACAAACAGAGCCACAATGCAAAACAAGGCATGGCCAAAATATTCAGTTAAACACTTCAAGAGAAGTTTTAGTGATACAGATATTCAGAGTAACTTAGCAGCAAGTAGTCGTTTAAGATTATCCCAGTTTAATACGGGATCTGAATATACAAGCGGTGTTATTGCTTCATCTGGTTTTCCAATGGACGAGCCTGGTATGGGTGGGGATGACACTAGTACAAACAACTATAGACCAGCATTCTCTTTGACAACTGCTAGTTTTGGCGGCTTCTCTCAAAATGTAGGCAATACTCAAGGTATTGTTCCTGAGTCAGTTTTAACTGGTGCATTTCAGTATCCGTCATACATTACTGGTTCTCACTACAACGAAACTGCAGACGGTGGTATACCTAGAATCGGTTCTGCTTCTTGGGGATATTATAAAACTCCAAATTCACCTCAAGATAGCACAACAACACATTGGCAGCAGGGTGATGCAAAGTACGGTATACAAAGAATAGAAAGACTTCCTTTTGAAGCAATTGTTGATCCGAGAAGAATTAGATCAAATTTCCTCAAGGACACGGGTTTTGGCATAGAGGAACGACTCGTTATTCATGAAATAGAGCCACATCCAAGCGCAAGTTTACAACCTAGTTCGTACTCTAAATTCGTGACCTCTACGGAAACTGTTGGTACATCAATAAGTATACAGGATAGTTTTGTATCAGCACATACTAATTCTGGTCTTACTGGCAACTCATCTGCTGGCACTGTTCATACTCAAGATTTCTTTGTCTTCTCCAGCACAAAAACTTTGAGAATTTTTGTCAGATCTAGTAACCGAGATATTAGTCCGAGGATTCGCATTGGCGAAGGCGGTGCAACAACCCACTCCACGGAAGATTTTATTGATGACTTGATAGCATTAATTGGAAGAAATTTCGGTCAGCGATTGAAAGTCACAAAGGATTCTAAAAATAGTTTTACCATTAGTAGCGGTGTTGATAGTTTCCTGGGTATTACTAAAAATTTCAACAAATCAGGAGATTTTACAAATATTATACCTAACTCAACAGTTGTGTCAATAACTCCCAGAAAGACGTTTGATGATGAATCAAACCTTACAGCTATTTTTGGACAACCAGTTACATCATCTGTGTTAACTTCAAGTCTAAACCTAAGCTCTATAAAGGCAGTTGGAGACACTCTCTACACGAATGCAGCAAACAATTTCTATGCTGAAACTATGAACTTCTTTTTACAGAACGGTCAATCAACTGTTATAGCTTCTGCGGATACGCCACAGACAACTGTTGACTATGGCAAGACATACAAGATGAAGATAAGAATGTCAAGAACAAATACTGGTAAAGACTTTCCAATTTATAGTTTGCCACAAGCATTCGGCCCAGCTATAGACGCAACGTTTTCACCAAATAAGGGAACTGGAAACGAAGCTGGATCTTTTATTAAGACACCATTGGCTTCAGTGGATGTTGTTGCGCATGGATACGCTGGCTTTACTCCTCCTCATTATGACAGTTTTGCAGAAGTAGAATACACGTTTACGCCTGATGAGAATGAAAACTATGAAGTTGGAAACCCTGGTGCTATACAAACTATAATCAATAGAATCTCAATAGACAATAAGACCAGTCCTACAATAAGATACAATAGATTTGTAAAGGCAACAGGTTCAAACATTGTTGATAGAAACGACGGACTCACAGCGAAGGGTCAATCTTTGGGTGGTTCCGCCCCGAGCACAAAGACAATAATCTCTGGTTTTACTGATTCGCACTTCAACACTGCAGGGACAACTGCTGTAACGGCATCTTTTAACAAGAAGTCTGCCATGCAATTATCTGCTAGTTTCAGAGGGCTTGATTTAAGTGACGCATCTTTGGTAAGCGTGTTCAGAGGAGACGCCTCATCTCAGGATGTTATGAGAAAAGAGCTTATTATACAGTCTAAGTGGGAGTGTCCTAATTTAAGTTTTGAATCTGCAACGCCTAAACGAGCATCAATAGCTGGCATATCAGTGCCAAAGGGACTGTGGCATCAGAAAGGTCAAGACAAGGAAGTTACTAAGGTAGAGATACTACCACCAGATGATCCTAATCTTGGCGATCTTAGCGAACTTCTAGGTATGAAGTTTAGATCTGATGGTGAGGATGTTGATTCAAAGTCTAGGGCGATTGGGCTTACACAGGACTCTAAGGTTATATCTGAAGCAGTTGTTGCAATACCTTTTTTGACCAAGGATAACGGAGACAAGGAATTTTTACACTTTGACGAGAACACTGTAAGAAGAATTTATCAAGAAGTCAAACTATATCCAGGGCATTCTAATTTTAGAAGAAAAGACAGGACGCTTGGAAATATTGACATTTTGAGGCAGGATGTAGCAAACAATACTAACCAGGCGCTACAGGTTTTAAGAACCAGAAGTCAAGAACAGTTTATAAAGAATATGGTTGAAAACATGATAGAGCATGTGTTACCACCTAAGTTAAACTTTCTGAAGTATAATAATAACACTAGTGATAGGTTTGTTAAGCCTTATTTGATGTATATGTTTCCATTTACTCACACTCTTAATAAACAAGATCTTCAAGACATTTGGCAAAACCTGCCGCCTGCAATCGGCAAGGAAACCTATAATCGTCCTGGCGATGGAATGCAACAGTCTGTAACTGTTAATCACACCATAGCAGATTCTCCACTGGAAAATGTTTTAGCACAAGGAAGGATGGAGCAATTAAGGTGGATGATTTTCAAAGTCAAGCGTGCAGCACAAAAAAGCTACTTTAGAAAGCTTGATTTGGACAGACTACCAACAGGCCACCCAGAGAGGGAACTTAAGGAAAAGAACATGTTTGAGTGTGGGTTCAACTGGCCATATGATTATTTCTCATTAGTTGAACTAGTTAAGTTAAGGACTGACGTTGTGTTTACTAAGTTTGACAGACCAAGACAAGCTGAACAGCTATCTGGCGAAGCAAGACAGACTGATGGAGACATTCAACTTTTATAGGGTTTTTAAATGACGTTTTTTAACAAAAAAGAAGAAGTTATTGATATTGAGTTGACAGCTTATGGTAAGTACTTGCTATCAAAAGGAAAGTTCAAACCAGAATTCTATGCGTTTTCAGACGATGAAATTGTATATGATCCAGCTTTTAACAATTCAGGATCAGTTGAAGTTGGAGAGCAAACATTTAAAAGAATAGTTGAACAAGGTGTATCAACAAGGACTTTGTATGATACCGAAAGTGCAGAGGCTAGAGTGTACCAGCTTAACGGTCATGTAATAAGAACTGATAAACAATCAGGCAGAGTTACTAGATCTGGTAAAATTAATCAAACTCCGCTTGATGATGTCTATGGTAAAGACTATGTAGATGACACCACTATGCAACCTAGTGATAGAAGCATAGTCAGAAATATCTTGACAACAGGTAAATTGGGAGATAAGTTTGTTCCTTCTTTGTCGGTTCGCTCTTTAAATGATTATGCTAAATTTAATCAACCTATAGAGATGAGTGCTTCTAACGATTCAAATTTAAATCCAGCTTTAAGGGTGCCTCAGTTAAATATTGACATCAACTACAGAACATTCACCCATGATTTTGAAACAAAATACACTGTTGAGATGTTACAGACACAAACTGAATTTGAAAAAGATATTATTTTTGCAGATAACAAGAGAGTTATGATAGACGACAAAAGTGTTATTTTAGAGTTTGTTGAAGAAAATGTAGATTTAAATTTTGAATCTGGTTTTGATGTAGAAATGTTTCTTGTTGAAGAAGAACAAGAAATAGGTGATAATGGTGTTGAATTGGCTAGAAAAGAAATATTAAGAAGAATTAAGCCAGCAACTACATCAAATCAGTTTGATGGTGATCCTTTGAACGCTGGTACATATGTTGAAATTAGAACAGATAGCGATATCCCACAAGCAGATTTAGATAGGGCAGCGGGACAGAGAGCAGGACGACAAAATGGTGATGATATATTAAGACTTCCAGACCCCAATAGGCAGAATCAAACAACGCCAGATTCTACACCTAATGGTCCTCGCTCAGCCGTTAGGGTGTTAGATACTCTTTATAACAACTTCAACCCAATAAACCCAGAAGAAGGAGATTGTGAATAATGTCTAAGGAGAAAGATTTATTTTCTTCAATTTTACCGATCTCAAAAGTAAGGAGAGCTACACTCACTACTGGACCAGACGGTAAACTAAACTTAGATATAGATTTAAGAATAACAACCGAAATTGCAAACAGTATTATTCCAAATATTTCAAGTGTAGTTAGTGACAGTTTAGGACAAAGTATTAATTTTAATTCATCAGAACAAAATCCATTTAGCAAAATAGTAGATTATATTAGATACGCTGTAGTTATTCATACCGCAAACCCTAGAGAGTTTCAACCTATTGGTGCAGGTGTTAGATCTGCAGTGCAGATTAAGCAGTTGATAGCTGATTCACAAGCATCTTATGCCGACGCAGGATATACTGTGCCTCAAAAAGGCACACCATTCTATTTTGTAATGGACCAGGAAGCAGGTAGCTTTACGGCCCAGTCAACTGAAGCACTTGTTTGTTACTATGTAAATGATGTATATACTGCACAAAATGCAACGTACACCGATGCAGAAGGCAATACGGGAGATTTGGGATCACCACTTAAGTCCTCTGAAAAAATTGATACGTTGCTGGAGTCAAATCACACCATACAGATACATGGTGTCTTCAGTATGAAAGAAAAATATCTTTCAGTTTCAACATTCTGTTATATTGATTTTTATGACTTTTTAGGCGAGATTCCTGAATTGGCTGATTTACAAAATAGTGATTATGCTGCTGTAGCCAACTTTGGTTCCTATGATATTTTAATTGATAATTTTGAAACAACAAGCACAGGTTATGCTCTTTTAACTCCAGATGGTCTTCAATACACTGGCCCATTTCATGTGCACATAAATGAAGATGGCGAAAGCGTTTATATGGTAGGACCAGTACACACAGACCAGCCTCACGATGTGCTAACAAAAGTATCAACCACCACCAACAAAATTCAAGACTTTAGAGGATATGAGAGGTTTGAACCGCAGCCATATAAACCAGACCAAACTTTAAACAACATTGAAAATATTTTGTCACAAACTCCAAAGATCTTCAAAGGCATTGAAAGGGAGATGTCTAAAAAGAAATCATTTCAAGGAATAGACAATACCTTTATAAAACTATACCAACTGTCCGTGCAAAACCGAACATTAGTTTATGGATTTATAGAAGTTGATCAAGGTGAAATTTTACATGAAAAATCCAAACTTGGTTTTTTATATCCATTTTTGTCTGCTAGGCAAAAAAGTTATGCACTTTGGTGGTGTGACATGTTTCGCTTAGTTGAAGCCAAACTACTTAGGAGAAGGTTGACAGAAAGATACACCAGTTGGAATGAGAACGGTTTTAGGCAGAGGGGGCCATTTAGCGAAGACGAACCAGAAGTAGTCGTTGTTTCAAATGGAGAAAAAGCATTCCAAGGTTTAGACGAGTTGGCTAGAGGGGATGTTTCAAGTGATTATTTCAGCGCTGTTAATTTGATGAATCCCACAGATGACCCCAGCGGTCCTCGCTTTCAAAATAAACTGTATGATACAGACAACTGGCTTCAACAATTTTCCAAAAGGAATAGCAATATTTACAGAAGAGACTTCAACTCAGAGGAGGATTTTATAGATCCAGACACTAACGAAGTCGCTTTTCCTTGGAGAAGAGAGATAGCCTTTCAAGATTCTGAACCTTTTAATAATCCAGCCATGAAAGGTGTTTATCAGTACGGTATAGAGCTTACGTATGAAGATGGTCTTACAAAATACATTGTAGAGTTAGTTGCAAGAATGAGAAGACTTACTCCTACTTTAAATTCTTTTGTTTCTCTAATGAATAAAAAATCTGCAAGAGGTGAAACTATTGACATACTTAAAGATCTTAGTGAAACATTTGGTGGCGGTCAATCATACAGGCCTTTTTTAAATGATATAAGCACAAGCTATGCCGATGCATCTGACATTTTAAGAGCATTTTATAGGGCTGGTAATATAAATAACTTTTCTCTTGACATAGATGAGTTAGCTATGAAGTACGGAGCTAGCTTTGAAACAGTCTTCAGAAGGGAAGGTAATTTTTTTGGTAAAACTGTTTTCGGTGGCGTTCGCTATGATGAAGATGAAATAGATCCAAAATTTATTAGAAACATGTTTTTAAATATTTCACCAACTGAAGACCTGACCACAGCACAGCAAATCTCCACTTTCGCTACAACCTTTGAAAGAATGGCGACAACAATTGCTGATATCGCAAATATTTCAATGTCTCTGGACTCAAATCACATTTCAGAAGATAAGTCAAATGGAGGCAAGGCACCTAGTTTTATAAAGGTTAGAAAGTTTTTTGCAGATGATGTTACCTCCTCTTCTGAAAAAGTGAGTGGGGGTGTTGTTGATTTAAGGCTAAACAACGTATCATCCTGCAGTATTTTGCCAGTTGGAGAAGTTAGCGTTGAGTCGCCATTTCCTCAATATACGCCAGATGTTTTATCGCAAGCAATGTCTCTTGAGGCAGTAAAGTTTGGGACTGACACTGAAATGGATGAATACCTGGACCGCGATGCGTATTTTACTCCAAACTCTTTTTTTGGTTCAGATTTGATGGATCTCTGGAAAGATCCATCAATAGGGACTCAATACAGTCAAAAGACTTATTCATCAGCTAAAAGAGCTTTGTTCGCATCTGTTGCAGAAAAGAAGACAAAACTAAGAAGAGACCAAGTGTTGGCATCTGATAAGATAGCCACAATACAAGATTTTAGAATTAGGGTGCAAGCGCAAGCCAGGCTTGATAGGGAATATGAAGAAAGTTTAGCAGAGATTGATAGTGCATATGAACGTGATCTAGCAGAGTTAAGAAGGCAGCAACAAAGTGGACTATTTGCAGACGAAGACTTTCAAGCTATTGACAACTTTGACGAACTAGGTGCTACACAAAAACTTTTTCTTGTTGAAATGGTGACTAGGTTACTGAAGGAAGACAGAGGTGTTTTCATAAATCTAGACAACAAAACACCAGAGGATATTGAAGAACTAACAAAACAATTATATAAAAATCAAACATTTCCTGGTGTTGCATCTGCAGCAAATCTATTGGGAACAGAGCTTGTTGAAACATCTATTGTTGCACAGGAGCAGGAGTGCTCTGCATTGAGTGAGAGACAACTAGCCGCTTTGATAAATAATCAAAGAGCAGAATTGACTAAAGATATTATAGAAAGAGATTTCCAAGACTTAAATGATAGGTTTTCTGAAGATTTTACTAATTTTGTTTCACAACTAAGTTCCAACACAGGATCACCAGATCCTTCAGCTTCATCGGAAACTGCAGTTAGTTTAGACACTGCATTTGTAGATCAGGCATTTCATGAACAAAAAAGGATAGATGATATTAGGACTAGAAAACAAAAGGCACTAAAAAATACACAAAAAGAAATTGAAAAGTTTGTAAAGAAAGCAGAAGTTAAAAAAATAAAGAAAGTTGTTCCTATGCAATTAGAGCAGGTTGCTAAAAAGAAAACAAAATATGGCATAAGTGAAAAAACTGGCAAAGTCAACAACGCAGTATATGGAAATATGTTTGCTCTCAAGAGAGAGAAGAAGGAGATTTTGAAGGTTGGTGGAAAAAAGAAAGTTGTAAAAATGATAGAGCCAGTGAAAGTATCTGAAGTTAAAGCTGGGTTGAAGCCTGGTAATTATAAGTTTGAAAAATATTCAAACGAGGCTATTGACCAGTCTAATGATTTCATACAAGAGGTCGTAGAGTTCAAGGTTAAGAACCCAATACCACCAGCACCGCCAGCACCACCTGCCCCCCCAAAGCCGCCTGCACCTACTGTAAAGTCAGCAGCAGCTAAGAGGGCAGCTGCAAAGAGGCAAGCAGCGAAAAAGGCAGCGCCAGCTACAAGAAAACCAGCTAAACAGACAGTGGTAGATAAGGCAAAAGCTGCTGCTAAAAAAGCAGCCGCAAAGAAGTCAGCCGCCAAGAAAACATTAGAAAAAAAATCTAACGTCAAAAGACGAGCTACAACTCGCAAACCTATGAAACCGTCTTCATCAAGGATCACGCCATCTCCTACACCACGTAAGTCTAGGTCTATGCCCAGTCGTGTGAAAAACAGGTATTAGTTAAAATAATTTTATGTTACAGGGTATAATTACAATATGAGTCAAGATCCGTGCACACCACAAACAAGCGAAGATTACGAATCCGAATCAACTACAACAAACCCCAGACAGTCTGTTATTGAAGAAATTAGGGATAGAGTTGAAGAGTATTCTTTAGATTCTGTTTATACTGAGGATCCATTACCGCCAGAAGATCCAGACGAAGAAGAAGAGGAAACTGTAGACGACGAAACTGAAGAGGTAGAACAGCCGCAACAACCTCAAATTCAGACAAGCGGTGCAGACATACAAGCAGCTAGGCATGCAATCAAAAACCTTCAAGGCCAAAAGCTTGATGGTGTGACTGAAGTTAAGTTTATATTTTCTACAGTAGATCCTGAAGAGAGTCTAGTTTTTACAGATTTTAATTTACCTTTTGATGCGAATAAAGAATCAATCACTAATAAGGCCCTAAAAACTAGACTACTTGCTCAATACGCCGCCAACACTGAGACTAACGGACTGTCAAGATACCTTTCAGATAAAATAAATCAAGATTTTTACCCTACATTGACACCCTATTCCTATGTCTTAAATCCGCTAGGCCCTCCCCGCGCAGCGGATAGTATTATCACAGATGCATATACTCCATTAAATTCACCTGGCTATAATATTGACATGGATACATTCAGATATGTTACGGGTAAGTTTCACTCAGTTGTGACTGATAATGTTAAAAGCTTCTATACAAACCCAAGTATACAAAAAGGCATCAATTTTATCAATACTGGTGATGCAAGTGGTAATTTTGTTTTCAATGGTTACAATACAGAGACAAGCAGAGGTTCGCAAGATTTAGCAAAGGTTGAAAGAAAGTTCACACCAGATGGTTTGATCCCACCATTAAATAATCAGAACATGGGGCCTCTTCTACTTAAGATGGATGAAACTAAGACTGAAAATTATTTAGACGCATTAGAGCAGTTCCCAGGTGGAAAACTTGAGCACTACACTGTTAAATTTCCAAACAATCTTGCGATGTATTCTTTTAGCCCTGATACAAAGTTAGATTCAGAAAAAGATATAACTAATTTTTCTCAGTATGGTTATCTCGGGTATATGCGATCAGGTTGGAGTTGGAGAAACTATTTTAATGGGTTCGCTTCCATCCTTTCAACAAAGTATACAAAAATAAAAAATTATAGAGATCACTTTGGTTCTAGAGACAATGTTATATTTGACTTAGGTGACGCCCAGAAAATTTTCTATCATCCATCTGATCGTGAGCGAGTGGCTTCCCTTTTTACTGTAGGTCTCAACATTGATTCATATGACATTAGAGATTCTGAAGTGGGTGCACTAATGTCAAGCATGTTCAACACTTCAGAAATTTTTCTACCAGGAACTATTGAATCTCAAAACTATTATGCATCTCTTGATAGAAATCATAATAAAATGGCACCATTCAGCACAAACTTCTTTCCAATAATTCCTTTTTATGGTACTACTACTTCAATCCCTGACGAGATTGGCGAGTTTACTGAATTAGAAAATTACTGGGGTGAAAACTTCGTCCGCGAGCTAGCTAGGCAATATGGGTTGGGATATAATGATAACGTGCGCCTTACTGTAAATCGCTTTTTTGCTCAAGGTGGCGGTTTTATGGACGATGAAAGTTTCAAAAACTGGTCTAGGCCATTTTCAAATGCTAGTGATACGGCACTGTTTAACAATGACACAACTACAAATTCTGTGGACAAGTTTGTATTAGACGCTTTGCCAATTACATCAAGATACACTAAGTTTGCAACTTTTGAAAGAAAAACTTTTAAAGATCATGTTACGGCCATGCCATCGTTCGCTTCAGAGTATGATTTGCAAACAGCAAAAACAAGACTAAGCTCTTATATATACATGAAAGGTGAGTATAATTTTTTTGATGCAGTGTATGAAAGTTACATCAATGAAGATAAAGATTTTTTTGCTTTGTCTGGCTATCCTGTAAGTGACTCTTCTTATGATAATTTTGCAAGGCAATCTGTCTTAGGTAATTTTCCATTTATGTTACCCGACCCATATACGTATGATCCTAAAGATTTTGACAGTAAAACTTTAACACAAGGAGTCCCTCTTGAGGAACTAAAGCGTTCTCCTTTTGTAAGGTATAACTTTTTACCAAACCTAGCGGCTTTTAAGCAAGACCATGTGTTTAACGCATCGTATATTAAATCAAAAGAGTTTAAGGATATCTACAAAAAAAGAAAAACTTTTCCCATGTATACTGATATAGAAATAGGTCAGACTGGTAAAAGCTTGTTCCTAGACCTTGTAAGTAACATAGACGCCTCTGAGAGTTTGCTAATCGGAACTGCACCACAATCTTTAGAGGACAGTGAAAATTTTAATTCTTTTGCCGTAGTCAGTGCAAACACTATTAATACATCAGAAGAAGAGCAGGGTGTAAAAAGTAGCACGGATTCGGAGGTTACATATCTATCTTTAGATGAATGGACTGATCGCATAGCTGACACTTTAACAAATTCAGAATTACCATACTTTGATAGACTTGAGAGCACTTTTAATTTTGTTACCTTTAAGGAAAAAATGGAGATATATGCAAAAAGCAAGACCAGAAGTTATCAACAGATTATTGATGGTGAACTAGCGCATTCAGAGGTTATTGGATTTCGTATTGATAAGTATGTGTTATTAGATCCGATTGAAGCAACCGAAAATGAATATGGAGCGCAGAGCAATTACACAAGTAGAAGTTTTGTCAAATCTTATTACTTTGCAGGCACCAATACTGATGACCCAACAAAATTTATAGACACACAGGTTAGTTATGGTAGGGGGTATGAATATGAAATTAGCACTATATCCCTAATTTGCGGTACAGAGTATGCGTATTTGGATACCTCCAACGCGGCAGTTACTACTGATTTTAATATTCAAGGGGCGGTATTTTCTCCATATGAAGAATATTCAACTGGTGGTAACAAAGGAATGTATTCAAGTTGGCACAACAAATACAATCTTAATGTTTCAAACGGAATGTTTCATTTTTCAGTAATATCAAAACCAAGTCCAGTTATTGCAACTACGTTTTCAAAAAGAATGGTTGTGGCCATATTAGACAAACCTCCTGTTCCACCAGATGTTGATATCGTACCGTTCAAAAACCTATTTGATAGTAGCGGTTTTGCTAGAGTTCTCTTTAGAGTTAACGGTATGACAGGAGAATTTTTTGCAAAGCCAGTTATATTGGAAGATGAAGATTATGAATCTTATTGGATATCGTCACTAAATCAAGGTTTAGATCCAACTAAAGTTTTGAAAAACTTAGGCCCTTCAATTAGACGGTACAACGAACCACCAGCAGAAGATGCGCTTTTGCATTTTAAAAATGATGATATGTGTTTAAAGTTTGAGGTGTTTAGAATCAATAGTGATCTTGGGCCTCCCACATCTTATGATAATTTTTTTGGACGTAAGCCTGCGAACGGTGAGTTTTCTGACGGCGCAACATCTGCCACGTTTGTAGACTCAATTAGACCTAATACTAAATACTACTATACGTTTAGAAGTATTGATATTCACAATCATAAATCAATGCCTGGGCCAGTTTACGAAGTTCAGCTTGTACAAGTTGATAATGCTACGTCTTATTTATTGTCCAAGGTGTATAAGTTCCCAGAAGAACCAAGTGCACCTCCGCAGACGAAGCCTACATTTACAAGAATTTTTCAAATAAAGCCTTCGCTTTTACAGACACAGCTGCCTAACTTAGATGAGTTAGAGTACACATATGAAAATTGGGAAGCAGGTGGTAAACAACTAGGTGTAGCAGAGAATCAAATTTGGGGCAAGACAATGCTTTATAGAATAACTTCTCGGTCTACTGGAAAAATAGTTGAAGTTAGGGTTAAATTTAATAGAAAAGATGGTAAAGTAGATAATAAAGGTAATGTAGAATATAACGATTAGAACACAATATTTATTTGATTTTTCTTTTAAAAAAACTAATTAGTTTGTGTTTTAGTTATATTTTGTTAAGGAGTATATAACTTATGGCGTTTCTAGATAATTCAGGTGATATAATTTTAGATGCAGTGTTGACAGACACTGGCAGATTCCGCATGGCTCGTGGCGATTTTAGGATAGTAAAATTTGCCCTTGGTGATGATGAGATTGATTACTCACTATATAATAAAAACCATCCTAGCGGCTCGTCTTTTTACGACCTGGAAGTTCTCAGAACTCCTGTGCTTGAGGCATTTACTAACAATACTTCTTTAATGAAGTCAAAGCTTCTCAGTATTTCAAGAACAAATATACTACATATGCCAATATTAAAACTGCACAATGGCGGTCTGAATGGCACTAATGGTGAGTCAAAGAACACTTTGATCAGTCCAGACCTTTCATCCTATTTGATAAGTGTTGATGAGAATACGGAAAAATCAGGCAATGGAGAATCATTGCAAAACGAAGACATAACAGGTTTGGGACTTATAAGAGGTTCAACTCCTGAAAATCTTCAGAAACCTGATTCTGCAACTATCGCTATAGAGCTAGGTCTTGATACGACACAGCTAGCACCCACAGTTGCATACCCATCAGATCTTACTGAAACTCAATTTATTATTGAATTGGATAGTAGGCTTGGAAGTCTTGTAGATGCTAGCGGTAATTCAATACCTGTCTCTTTTGTAGATGATGATGGTGTAGCTAGTTATTTTGTCGGCGCAGGCGCAGGCGTAGCACGCGCAGCGTTTGATACCCTAACTGACACAAACAACAATAATCAAGGCTTAACTAGACACAGAATAAGAGGACCAAGAGATAAAGTCTTGCTATTTAAGGTTCTTCCTAATACTCAGTTGGCTAATTCAAACTTTTTGTTTGATAGACTTGGAAGCACATTGACCACTAGTACCACTTTATTAGCTGGTACAGCAGCTACCGCTGGAGATCCACTATTCAATAGCGGCATTCAGCTTAGGTTCATTGACTCATTTGTCAGAGTAACAGCAGCAACTGTTGGTGTTGCTATAGATGTACCAATAAGGTTTTTAAAGAAGGTTTAATAAAAGGATTAAAGCATGGCAACTACGTTTAAAACATTTCTTAACAGTGATATTGTAACCACTAAAACATTACTACATGAGGCGATTCCAATAACTGGTGCCTTGCTTTCTGGTACATATAATGGAGGAAAGCCTAATAACACAGAGCTTAATATTAAGAACTATTCACACGGTATGTTTCAGTCTGTATTTGACTATCCATATCTAAGCTCATCTGCTAATCATATTTTTGATATTTCAGTTGGGTTTTCAACTGGCTCTGTTTTGTCTGGTAATATAAAACAAGTAAAGAGAACACAACAAGAAAAGAAGATTCAAATTTACAATCAAATGGCTCAAGTTCTTATGGGTCATGATAAAGATGGCAACATCAGAGCCTTTGACCAGGATGGTAATACTGCTGGTCAGAACCCCCTAGAGGGCAAAATTCATGAGGCTTTTTTCTTAAACTTTTCACGTCTCTTAACTAAGGACGAAATAAAGAAGGGTTCTTTTTCCATGGAAATAGGTGTTGATCCAAGATTCCGTGTAGAGGGTGACTTAAGAAAAAATACTGGTAGAACCATAATATTAAAAGATACTAACGCTCAAAATGATTATAGAATCAATTCACCAGCGGGCGAATTTGGTATCTTATCAGCATCCAGTGGACAAGCGTCTGGCGCTATTGCGCACGCTCTTGCAGCACAGACTGGTATGCCAACATCAGTTGGTAACATTGGATTGATTTTTTATCAAGCTGGTATTGTTGTTTTGGATGCACGAATGTTTGCTCAAGCAGTTGATACTAACGCTGCTAGGTTTGTTGAGGCTGGAACCACAACGGGTGCAGGTCCTGACGGTAATCAAATATATCAATTAACTGGTGGTATATTGAATTCTGCTAGTTGCATCATGGTACCTCAAAGCAAACCAATTAACCCAACAGAGGCAAACATCAGAAGCAAAGATGTTTACTCGCTTTTAACTGGATCCACGATCCAAACTGCTGCTGATGGTTTGCGTCATAGAATCAAAAAGATTTCTTTCAACAATACAACAGAGTTGAACTCGTCAGTTTACTTCTGTAGAGCGCATCATAACGAGTTTAATTATAGTTCCAACCCGACTTATCTTGCTGATAGTAAGATCAGGGTAAAGAATATTGCCAGTGATATGCCAATATCATATGTTACATCTGTTGGTCTTTATAGTTCTGATAACGAACTTTTAGCTGTTGCTAAGTTATCTGAACCTCTTAGGAAAGATCCAACAAATGAATTGACTCTAAGAGTAAGGTTGGATTACTAATGCTATGTCTATGTACCGATTCAACGTTGAGGATCTGCTTTACAATCGGGTAAAAACTTACCCAAGCAAACACTTCCTAATATATGACGCCAAAGTTTATATTGATGGCGAAAAAAACACTGCAGTCAAGAGCAACAAAGGTCCAGTTGCAGAATCAACACTTGTTAATGAGAACAATGTTCCACAAGGTTTTATAAGTCTTTATGAGTTAAACATTGCTTCAAACATTAATACTGGTACAAATGCCCCACCTGATGGTACATCAATATATCAGTTTGTTACAAAAGAAGGTGCGAGAACCGCTTTTAAATCTGTAAGCACCAGTGCTTTTGATTCACTGAGTCAATTTGCTTATGGTGACGTTATTAAATCTTCATACCCACTTAGTTCAAGTATTTATAGAACCAGGTTTGCTTCAACTACCGCTGGCACAAAAACTGTTGAAAATCTTGAAGAGAATGGTAGTTTTACACAAACAATCGGCAACAAGAGAAGAATCATAGCTTTGAAGAACATTTTCAATAAATATGTTAATAACAGTGTTCACTACGCTTTTGACCAAGCTTCGGTGGATGAGCATTTGCGATCAAAAATTTCTTGGGACAAAGCATCACAAGAGATGTCTTTGATAGAGATACCATCTATTTTTTACGGATCATCAATTAGAAGGGGTAGTGTTTCTTTAAAGTTTTTTATAACTGGGACTTTGGCTGCTGAAATTTCAGATAAATATAGAAACGGTGAGCTTATACAGGTTAGTGGAACATTTAATCAATCTGCCAATAGAAATAAAGTAGCTGGCGTCGTTTTATACAATGAGGGTTTTATTGCTTTGACTGGTAGTTGGGATGTTAATCCTAATTTTTCTGACAAATATGTCGGCACAGATTATTCAAATCCAAGATGGTACAATTTCGGGGCGGGCGCTAATGATGGAACTTCTCAAGCAAACTTGACTGGCTCTGCGTTTACTTTGAAATACGAGGGAGTTAATTACATACCAACAGTCACAATGTTTGCGCATGCACCAGTAGGAGAATTAAATAACAGCACCAACCCTACGTTCATTGCCAAGCATCAAAAGGCTTCTCGTTTTCCAACTACTGGCTCTAATTTTTATTCTGAAGATCCAAATCTGGAGATTAAACAACTACATCACAGTAAGCATGAAAACACTGGATCTGCCTTTCAGAAGCAAACCTACATTTCAAAAATAGGTATTTACGATAAAGATAAAAAACTTATTGCTGTTGCTAAGTTGTCAAATCCGATTAGGAAAACAGAAGAAAGAGACATTACTTTTAAGATGAAATTGGATTTCTAATGCCAGTTACAGATCAGCAAAAATTTAAACTATTAATTTTACAAGCTAGGTTTCTTAGAGAGAAGTTGTCAATGCACAAAGAGCTTGAGCAAGAGGCTATGGAGAACTTCTACAAAGCTTTTAAAAAGCGCCTCAAAGACATGCCACAAGAGATTCAAGAATACTTCAAAGAAGAAGATACTCACATCCAAGCTAATTTTGAAGAAGAAGTTGTTAAAAATGAACCAGAACAACAGGAACACCATGAAGAATGTAAAGAGGAAGATCACAAACAAGAAGATCAGCAGCCAGATGACCGACAAGAAATTAACAGAAAAGAACCCCCTAAAAGACTAAAAGATGTATACAAACAGATTGCAAAAATTACACACCCAGATAAGCTCAAGGGACTTTCAGATCTAGAAAAGTTAGAGAAGGAAGTTCTATTCAAGAGGGCACAACGAGCACTGAGTTCTGGTGATTATGTGGAGTTGATGGACGTGGCTCTTCACTTGAACGTTCGTTTTCCTGATGTGATTCAAGAAGACACAGACCATGTAAAAAAGAAAATTACAAAAATTAGAAACAAAATACAAAAAATAGAAAAATCTGCTGCTTGGCAATGGTATCATACTAATGATAAACATAGGCCTTCCGTTATGAAGGATTACATTTATTACATCTACACAAATGAAATGAGGTAGTTATTAAAAAGTTTCTATTAGGGCTTGATATTTCAACAAGTATAACAGGGTACACAATTATATCAGAGCAGGGTAAGGTTGTTGTTTGTGGTCATTGGGATACAAGAAACAAAAAACACTTTCCCACAATTTATGATAAGGCTCACTACGTAAAATCAAGTCTTAAGCAAATCCAAAAAGACTATCGTAAAATAGACGCGATTTATATTGAGCAATCTCTGCACTCTTTTCGCTCTGGTTTTTCATCAGCACAGACATTATCTACTTTGTCAAGGTTTAATGGCATGGTATCTTGGATGTGTTGGGATATGTTTGGTCTAGAGCCACAAATGCTTGCCGCAACCTCGGCAAGAAAAAATATTGGTATAAAGGTTTCTCGTGGTGAAAATGCAAAGCAAAAAAGTTTACAATTTATTCTTGACCAAGTACCAAACTTTGTGATAGAGTATACAAAGTCAGGTAATGTAAGGCCTGGATATATGGATAGATCAGATAGTTGTGTAATTGCTAAGGCGGGATATCTAGAATGGAGTCAGAAAAGCTAGAGATTTTAGAGAGTATCTTTGGTAGGTACTATGTTTCTGGTGAAGAACTTCTGTTTAGGTGCCCAAAGTGCGGCCACCATAAAAATAAATTTTCAATTAATATTGACAAAGGTGTCTACAAATGTTGGATTTGTGATTACTCTGGTCTAAAATTACAGTCGCTTGTTCGTAGGTTTGGCGATAGGCAACACTACGAACAATGGAAAGAATTAGATAATGTTGTAGATATAAATTCTTTTGACTTTTTGTTCTCTGAAGAAAAACAAGAGGACGTTAAACAGGTTGTTAAGTTACCAGAGTCTTTTTTCTCTCTGACTAAAAAGCAAGCAAACACCCAGTACGTTAAAGCCATGAATTATTTGAGGGGTCGTGGCATCACTGAGGAAGATATTTTAAAGTGGCGTATTGGTTTTTGTAGGTTTGGAGATTACTCTGGTAGAATTTGTGTTCCCTCTTTTGATGAGAACGGCGATGTTAACTATTTTATTGCAAGGACTTATGAAGATAGATTTCCGAGATACAAGAACCCTCCAGCAGGTAGAGATATTATTTTTAATGATCTTCATATTGACTGGGATGAACCAATAGTTTTGGTTGAGGGTGTTTTTGATGCTATCGTTGCTGGCAATGCCATACCCCTTTTGGGCTCTACTTTGAGAGAAGATACTGTTTTATTTCAGAGAATAATTGATGTGAGTCCAACTATCTATTTGGCACTTGATGATGATGCAAAGAAAAAACAAATGAAAATTTTAAAATTATTGTTGCAATATGATATCAAATCATATACAATAGATACTAGTGGATTTGATGATGTTGGTACTATGACAAAAGATGAATTCTTAAAAAGACAAGAACAGGCGGCTCTTATTGATGAAGCTACCTATTTATATCAGTGCCTAAAATTTTAAGGAGATCAATATGCAATTAACAAAATCTCAAATTAAGAATATTATTCAAGAAGAAGTTCAAAGAATCACCGAAAATGAAAGTAATAGTGATGGCAAAAAGATGGCTGATACATTGTTTGAACAATTCAATTCCCTTTCTTCTGTAGATCAGCAAATCTTTCTAGAAAACTTCGTAAGACTGGTCGGCAATAAAATCGCTTGACATACAGCACCCATTTATAATATAATAAAAAGAAAAACGGAGGCTTAATGCGTTTTGCTCACATAGCTGATACACATATTCGTAATCTTAAATATCATTATGAATACAACGAGGTATTTAATCAACTATATGAATCTCTAAAAAATGAAAACGTTGACTACATTATTCACTGTGGTGATATAGCCCACACTAAAACACAAATCTCACCAGAATTTGTAGAGATGTGTTCTAAGTTTTTGACCAACTTGGCTAACATCGCTCCAACTTATGTGATTCTTGGCAATCATGATGGTAATCTAAAGAATGCTAGCAGGCAAGATGCGATTACACCTATTGCGGAGGCTTTGAACAATCCAAACCTTCATCTTCTCAAGGATGCACAAGAGGTAGATATTTGTGACTCTTTCACACTAAATGTACTTTCCGTTTTTGACGAGGAGAATTGGGTAAAACCCTCAGATACTAATAAGATCAATATTGCCTTATATCATGGTGCGATTGATAAATCTAAAACTGATCTTAATTGGACTTTGAAGGGCGATCATGATATCAGTGTTTTTGATGATTTTGACTTTGCCTTCTTGGGAGATATACACAAAACTCAAATCCTGGATCACCAAGGCAGAATTAGATATGCAGGCTCTACAGTTCAGCAAAACTTTGGTGAGTCACTAGACAAAGGTTATCTACTTTGGGATATCAAAGGTAAAGATGATTTTACTTGCAAACTGTTTACATTTGACAATCCAATACCATTTATCACAATCAACCTAAATCCAGACGGTACTCTTCCAAAAAAGATTTTTGCACCTCAAGGGTCAAGAGTGAGAATCGTATCGGAAACAAACATTCCACTTCACAGAATGCGTAGAGTTGTTGATCTTGTAAAACACAAGTATAAGCCAACTACAGTTACGTATATGAATAAATCTGCCAATAAGTCTGGCAGTGTTGATGTAAGCACAGTATCTACAAATGAAGACCTAAGAGATCCGTTTATTCAACAGAAGTTGATTAAAGATTATTTAAAAGATTACGAAATTAGTGACCAAGTAATGGATAGCATACTTGCAATGAATTCCCGATTTAATTCTTCTATTGAAGAATCTGAGGACGTTTATCGTAATGTAAACTGGTCCATCAAGACATTAGAGTGGGACAATCTTTTTAATTACGGTAAAAACAACAAGATTGATTTTGATAAATTAAGTGGCATAGTCGGTGTTTTTGGAAAGAACTTTTCGGGTAAGTCATCAATTATTGATAGTTTGCTTTACACTATCTACAATAGTGTCTCTAAGTCCGTCCGAAAAAACTTGAACATCGTAAATCAAAATAAAGACTACGGATTTGGAAAAGCCGTTATTGAAATTGGTGACAAGACATATACAATTCAAAGAAGATCAGAAAAATACCTTAAAAAACTTAAAGGTGTTGAGACTCTTGAGGCAAAGACCGACACTGATTTTACTGTAACTGATGCAATCGGCAATGTTACAGAATTAAATGGTGTCGCCCGAGGTGTAACCGACAAGAATATTAGAAAATATTTTGGCTCACTTGATGATTTCTTGATGACATCTATGGCTAGTCAATTAGATTCTTTGGCATTTATAAACGAAGGCTCTACAAAGAGAAAAGAAATACTTGCTAAGTTTTTGGATCTTGAAATATTTGACAAGAAGTTTAAGTTGGCGAAAGATGAGTGCGCAGAGACAAAATCACTTCTTAAAAAACTGGAAGCTGTTAACTACGATGAATTGATTGATGAACACGCATTGATTCTTGAGGAGAGTAATAATAAGCTTGAAGAAAATCAAGAAAAGTGTCAGTCCTTAACAGAAGATCTTGAGTCATCTGTAAAGCTTCTAGGAGAACTGCAAGAAAAGATAGATTCTGCTCCAACTGAAATCATAAATCCAAAAAAACTTCAACAGGAAATGCAGTCTGCGTCTTTGAAGCTTAGCGATCTTGTAAGCAAGAATGCTAATCACAAACAAGAAATGAGTGAGGTTCAAGAAAAGCAGGAAAAAATAGAAAACTTTCTTTTAGAGTTTGATATTGAAGCTTATCAAAAGAAGCGTGAACAGTTTGTACAAAGCAAAGAGCAG
>MDSZ01212941.1_pt1 | contig 52819 bp, 38 predicted proteins | sample 811201 | NCBI WGS metagenome assembly MDSZ01 (sample SAMN05326647, study PRJNA326480) | marine metagenome | isolation source: seawater | place: Indian Ocean: North | collected 2010
CGCGGATCGGCTTCGTCCACGAGTTCAAACCGCTTACCGAGACCGAAATGCGGCTGCTGCTCGCGACCCACGCCGGCGATTTCGGGATCAGCTTCGACCCGGCCCAACTCGACGCGATCGAAGCGCAGGCAGCCGTGATCCGCATCACGCGCGGCAACTTCCGGCTCATGGAGCGCCTGTTCGCGCAGATGCGGCGGATCATGACCCTCAACCGCGTCGAGGAGGTCACCGCTGACATCGTTCAGGCCGCGCGCGATTGCCTCGTCATCGGACCCGGCAACTGACAAATAGCGCGATCAGAACGCCGCCATTTAGCGCGAGCGTTTACACAGGATAAGATCCATACCGTTTCCGGAACCACTTTCTTGTTTCCTCTTCGAAATTGGACTGTGCTGATGAGTTTGAGCGATGGTGGCTTCGCTCATACACTACGCGCTACCAGGCCCCTGCCCGTTTCTTAGGCTTAACGTTGTAGCTCAAGACCCCGGGGGCTCAGCCTCCCTTCTCCGGTTCTTGCCGCTGCGCAAATCCCTCGATCTACCTGCCGCCGTCGTGTGGTCGCACGGCATCATCCAAAGACCTATTTAGGCCGTCATGACTAGCCAATCTTCGCCATAAGGCGCCCCGCCGCCCCCTGCTCTGCCGCGAGATTGCGATTATAAGCGAGCGGCATCCGCGGCGACTTCCACCGCAGCGCGTCCATGATGCCGGCCAAATCCTCCCCGCTGGCGAACAGGTCCTGATTGAGCCCGATCCGCGTCGAGTGCGCACTGATCCCCTTCAGCAACCGCGCCAGATCGTCCGCCGTCAAATCGGGCAGCGCGCCACGGTCGAACGCGCGGCCGATGATCGACCGAAAGATTGGTCCGATCGAGCCCGGGTGCAGCGCCACGGTGCCGATGTCATATTCGACGCGCGCCTTCACCGCCGGCTTGGACAGCGTCTTGCGCAGATCCCACGTCTCCCGGCCCGAGATGCTGTCGATCGGCCGACCGCGCACGGCTGCCCGCGCCTTGTAGCGCCGCACCTGCACCCGCCGGAACAGCGGCCCTGTCGTGATCCCCGCCGCTTCGGTCCACGCCGCGATCGCCGCGACGGTGCGCGGGCTGAGGTAGGCGGTCGCCCCCTCCCCGTCTTGATCGCCCTTATGACGCAGAATCTGCAGCAGCCGCGCTTCGGGATCGATCGCCTCCTCAATATGCTCAATGGCGACCGCCACCAGTTCGGAGGCGCGCAGCCCGGTGTCATAAGCGGCTGATAGCAGCGCCCGATCACGCAGCCCCGGCAGATCCTCGCCACAACTCTCGAGCAGCGCGCGGATGTTGAGCCCCCGCGCCTTGTCGCGCTCGACGTCGCGCACCGGGCCCTTGAACCGCAGCGGCCGCGCCTGCTTCTGCGCAGCCCCCTTCTCGCGGCGCACCGTCTGGAGCCGCAGCTTCACCAGCGGCGCCGGCGTCGGATCCTTGAGCTCGAGCAGCTGGTGGATCTTGGCGATCGACGCCTTGTAGCGGGATAGCGAGGCCGGCCGGCTCCCCTTCCCGGCCCGCGCGTCGAGATAATCGGCCACGGTCTCGGGCGTGGCCGGCAGCGCGATCCGGTTGTTGCGCCTACACCACGCATCGAACGCCTCGACGTCGGACTTGAGCGCACGGATGCTATGGGGCGATGAAGCGGCCTGATAGGCGGCGATCAGGCCCTCGTTGACGGTGATGCGCTCGCCGGCGCGCATCTGCACGATCGTCCACGCAAGGTCGGCCGGCGCCCTGACGGCCGGCAGGACAGCCTCAGGCGGCGCTACGGGGATTTCTGGCCCTTCCCGGGCGGTTTCGGTGCTCACGACGCGCCTCGCTCCTCAGCCGCGCTTGTAGCCCACCTTGTCAGTTAAAGAATACGGGCGGACGAGAAAATGGCAGAAAAGCTTGGGTCACGTGTAAGAATACCTCCGGACGTTCGACCTGAAGGCGCGGTTCTGCTACAAAACGACCGGACCCGGCAACACGAGTCCCTGGCAAAAATCGGGGATAGGTCATGGCCGAAGCTGGCACTGCCCTCACGACGGTTGATCCTTCACAATGGCGTACAGCTTGCGAGCGCGAGCCGGTAATTCGCGCTCTTGCCGCGGAACCTCGGCTTGGCCACAAAGCGATTGCAGAAGCTGGCTCGACGCTGGGCCTCAGCCGGTCCCGCATCTACGAGCTTCTGGCGAGATACCGGGAAAATCCAGTAACCAGCTCACTGGTCGACCAGCACGACGGATTTCCCAAAGGCCGGTCCCGCCTACATTCCGAGATCGACCGCCTGATCGATGCCGAGATAGAGAAATTCTATCTCCGCCGTCCAAGGCCCACTCTCGCTCAGTTGGTTCGGCAGATACGCTATTCGTGCCTGGAGCAGAACCTTCGACCTCCGGCCCGGCAAACGGTTCACCTTAGGGTCGATGCCTTGGAGCGCGAACACCTTATTGAAGCCCGAGATGGCGCAAAGGCTGCAGCAGATCGCTTTCGTCCAGTCAGGGCCTCCTATGAGGCGGAATATCCGCTTCAGGTCGTGCAGATGGATCACACTCTCGTCGATATCATCATCGTCGATGAGTATTTCCGGAAGCCTCTGGGTCGGCCAACGCTGACTCTGCAGATCGATGTTGCCACGCGGGTAATTCCCGGCTTCTACATCTCTTTGGAGAAACCATCGGCGACATCGGTCGGCATGGCGATCCGCCATGCGGTTCTACCCAAAGATGCTTGGCTGGCCGACCGGGACCTTGCGTTCGCATGGCCCGTTTTCGGCCTGCCCGACATCCTCCATCTTGATAACGCCTCGGAATTTCATTCACGCGCGCTCACGCGCGGCTGCCAGCAATTCGGAATAGACCTTCATTATCGTCCTCCGCGTACGCCGCACTTTGGCGGGCACATTGAGCGCCTGATAGGCACTACCATCGGCGAAGTGCATCTACTTCCGGGGACCACCTTCTCGAACATTCAAAATAAGGGGGACTACGACGCCGAGGGCGAGGCCTGTATGACCCTCAAGGAATTCGAGCGGTGGTTTGCGCTCCAAGTGGGCATCTATCATGGTACTATCCACCGAGCTCTCGGCGTTCCGCCGATGACCGCGTGGCGCGACGACCAGACAAAGCGCACTGAGCCACTTAGGCTACCGGCTGACCAACAACGCTTTTTGTTCGACTTCCTTCCATTCGAAATGCGCCGGGTTCGGCGCGACGGCATCAAGCTCTTCCATCTGGTCTACTGGCATGGCGCTTTGACCACATTGGTGGCGAACAGCGTCCATAAATTCCCCATCAAATACAATCCGCTCAACCTTTCGACGGTTTATCTCGAACTGCCCGGCGGCGAGCATGTGATTGTCCCCCTCCGCGATAAGCGCCGCCCAGCGATCACGAAGTTCGAACACGACTATGCCCTGAGAGCGCTTCGAGAGCGCGGGCGCGGCGCGGTCGACGAGCAGATGCTGTTCGAGATGGTGAGCACACAGCGTAGTATCGTACTCGCCGCCGTGACGAAAACCCGAGGGGCTCGACGAACGACCCAACGCCTCGTCGATGCGCTCATCCGCGGCGAGCCGCCTACGGTTCACCTCGAGGCTCGAGAAGCTAACGAACAACTCGCAGCACCAAATCTCGACGGGCCAGTCGTCCCGCTCGCCATCGAGGAACGGTCATGAGCACGCTCTACGGTCATCTCTTCCCGGCTTACCGCGAGTATGCCGAACTGACTGATGAGGCCCGGGTGGACTGGCTTCGGCGCGACCGTTGGATTTCGTTGCCACAGGCTGAAGCCGCGCTCTGTCACCTCGAGGACCTGGTGATCTATCCACCTCGAGGGCGAATGCCCTGCCTGTTATTGTTTGGTTCCACCGGGATGGGCAAGACCGAGATCGTCAGCCGCTTCTCCAAACTGCATGCGCCCCAGTTCGATATAAGGACGGGGCTTAGCAGGATGCCAGTGCTGCTGGTGCAGATGCCGCCGGAGCCGACGGAGGATCAATTTTACACCGAACTGCTGACCGCGCTCAATTGCGTCGAGCTTAGCTCCCTGTCCGTGCGATCGATGCGGGCGGAAGCGAGACACTTGCTTGCCGAAGTCGAAACCAAGGTGCTTGTCCTGGACGAAATCGACAAGATGCTCGCAGGCACGCCGCGCCAGCAGCGGGTGTTCCTCAATACAATTCGCTTTCTGACGAATGACCTCAAAATTCCGATTGTCTGCGCAGGCACCGAGGAGGCGCGCATGGCCGTCCTGACCGATCCGAACCTTGCTGATCGGTTCGGAGCGTTCGAGTTGATGCCATGGTGTAACGATCACGCCCTGCGCCAGCTCCTTGCGAGCTTTTCTGGTCTGCTGCCCCTCAGACGACCTTCGCGGCTCGACACCGTCGAAGCGCGGCAACGTTTACTAGCCCTCACCCAAGGTGTGACCGGCCGAATATTCAGGCTCATTGAGGCGGCTGCCGTCGCGGCGATCCGCGATGGCCAGGAAATGCTCGACGCAGCAAGCTTCGACGCCAAGGACGTAACACTGCCTCTCGTCTCCATGTATGCCTCGGCGGGCAAGCGAAAGACAATCGGCCGAGCGATCCTATGACTTTCGTGGAGCCATTCCCGGATGAGCTTCTCAGTTCGTGGCTGACGCGCATGCGACCCAATCGGAATGCTATGAACGAGCCTTCTCTTCGCGCCTCTCGAAATAGCGCCGGCCACTGGCGTCATCCGGACGTCCACCCGACCAAATCGATGATCACTGAACTTGCCTCAAACACCGGCATTGCGCCGACCCAGATTGCCAAACTCGGCCTCTGCTATCGGTATCCCAGGATCAACCCAGACTTTGTGGCCTGGCGCTACGTTCCATCCGATTATCTTGGTCGGGACTGCGAGCCCGCTCTTTCCCTGCGGATTACCTGGTGCAGCCGTTGCCTCGCCGAGGACTATGCTGGGGGCCGCGCCGCCTATGTCCGCGCCGACTGGGCTATGGCTGCGGGAGGCTTTTGTTCCCGACACAACTGGCCGCTCGTCGACCGATGCGTCACTTGCGGGAGTGTCGATTGGGCGATGAAGCGGTCACCGCAAGGGCCGCCGAGGATGTGCTGCGCCCGCTGCCGTCGGGGTCTCGAACGGGCAAATCCTGGGGCGCTTGAACTGGAGCCAGCGGCGCATTCGCTTTGGAAAATGATCGCAGGTTTCGAAGCCGCGCTGCGCGATGCCCTCACAGGAAAAGTGCCGGACCAATTCCGCTTCAACGACACCTCAGCCTCTCAGCTGCTCGACGAAACCTCCACAATCTGCCTTCTCCTAGCGAGGGCTCGCAGGCGCGCAGGGCTACGTGATGAACTTTTCGATCGCTTTGCCACGCCCGCGCTCACACTCGAAGACGGTTGCCCAGACGAACCGTCCTGTGAAATGCCACTCGCACTTGCTAGCCCGTCCCTGCGCCGTTGTCTGATTGCAATATGCGCCGCAATGCTCGATGCAGATTATGGCGCAACGGGACTCTGTCAGGGCAAGTTGGTTGTCGACATATGGTCGCGGACGATCGGTAGCATGGCGCTCAAGCACTTTATTCAAGATCGCCTCACTTGCTCGTCAACACTAAAAAGAAAGTTGGAAGCAGCCCTCCATCGGAATGAACAATTTGAACGGATGTCTTATTTACGAGACGCCTCGCACACCTATGAAACTCTTTTTCAAGACTCCGCCTAAGTTTATTTCGTGTGATACATACTTTTTGGGAGACGGATTTAAATCAGGAAGGCGAGTGCGGCCAACTCAAGGCATTCCGGTGCGGGCGCTGGAATGACGGCTTGCGCTGAAACCGGTCCCTCGGAATTTTGACAGGTGCCGGTCGGTGACGCGCCCATTGTGGCCATTCGACAGCGATTTTCCAGTACCTGAAACCGGAGGTTCGAATACCGCTGAGTTCTCACCGAAATAACCATCGAGAGTGCCGAATATGAGGCCACTGCGACGCAGGAGACCATTCAACACGAAGGTGCACTCTGCCGAGTACCATCTCGGGGCAGCTGCAAGACCGAGACCGGCGTGATCTTTGCAGTGATCAAGTCTCAACGTGACACGACAATTCGCACTGGTGCAGGGGCGTGGGTCATGGTTTGCGACCTGTGAGTAAATTTTCGCCAAGCCCTAATCTCTTCCCGAGATAGTCGACACTATCTGCCGTCAGGAAGGGCAAGGTGGAAAGATAATCTGTACTGTAAGGCCGGAAGGATGCTCCGGTATGGTCCAGGCCGCGTCGTGCAGGGCCGCGATCGCTGCGACCAGCGCCAGGCCAAGGCCCGAGCCCTCGGTATGGCGGCTGGCATCGAGGCGATAGAACCGCCGGAAGACATTGGCGCGCTCCGATGCCGGGATGCCCTGCCCGGTATCGGACACCTCGGCCACTATGCCGCCATCGTCCACGAAAATCCGCGACGTGATCGTCGTTCCCGCAGGCGTGTGGACGATGGCGTTCTCCACAAGGTTGGTGAAGAGCTGCGCCAGCAGTTCGCCGTCGCCGTTTACGACGATGCCGGGTTCATGGTCAGCAAGGTAGTTATGCGCCGCATCCTCGGCCACGGGGGCGTAAGCCTGCTGGACGCGGTCCATCAGTTCGCTGAGATCGACCCGCGTGAAGCGCCTGCGTCCGACTCCGCCTTCCAGGGCGCCGATCCTCAGCAGCGCTTGGAAGGTCTCGAGGATGCCCGAGGTCTGCTCAAGGGCGTCGTCGATCATCGCCGGTTCGACCTCGGCACTTTCCTGCATCTGTTCCAGCCGCTGGTGAAGGCGACTGAGCGGCGTGCGCAAGTCGTGCGCGATGTCGGTTGAAACCTGCCGCAGCGCCTCCATCGCTGCGGCATTGCGATCGAGCATCCGGTTCAGGTTCTGCGCCAGATCGTCGAACTCCGGGCCTAGGCCGATCATCGGCAGCCGCTCCGCTCGGTCCCCCTCGACGATGCGATCGACCGCGCCGTTTACCCGGTCGAGACGACGCACGAAGAGCCTCCCGGTGAGATATCCGCCCAGCAGTGCGAAGAGCGTGATGCCGATCCCGCTGAGCAGGGTGAAGCGGCCGAGCCGGTGGCGCAGCATCTGCACGTCGTAGTTGTCGCTGGCCACGACCAGCCGCAACCCGTCCGGCAGACGCGCGCCGAGCGTAGTCATGCTTTCCCGGCGCGTGCCTTGCTGGCCCGGCTCGGGCTCTATCACGTTCACCGTGCTCCAGCCCTCCGTCATCGCCGTCGCCGGAAGATCGCCGAACAGGCGGCGGCCTGCGACATCGAGCAGCAGGTAGCGATAGGGTGCCTCGGGACGAACGCCTGCGTGACGGGCCATCGCGTCGGTCAGACCGGATTGCCCGAGTTGCGCGTATTCGCCCTGAAGCACGCTCATCTCCGCCTGCAGGCCGCCGTTCGTCGCTTCGGTGGCATAGCGCCCGATCTGCTCTTCGACGACGATCAGCAGCGCGGCCGCACCGATGGCGAAGACCCCGGCGAGAAGCAGCGCGAAACGGAAGGCCGCGCTGCGGATCGGCCCGGAAGCCCGGCGCTTAGGCCGGTGCTCAGGCGGCATCGATTCGATACCCCGCGCCGCGCAAGGTCTGGATCAGTTCCTTGCCGAAGCCGCGATCCACTTTCGCGCGCAACCGGCTCATGTGGCTCTCGATCACGTTGGTCTTGGGGTCGAAGTGGAACGACCAGACGTTTTCCAGCAGCATGGCCCGCGTGACCACTTCGCCCGCGTGGAGCATCAGGTATTCCAGCAACTTCAGTTCCTGCTGCTGCAGGTCGATACGCTGGCCACCGCGCATCACCGTCCGCTTCACCCGGTCAAGTTCAAGATCGTCTATCCGCAGCAAGGTCTGCAGTTCGACGATCGGCGGCCGCCGCGCGAGCGCATTCACCCGGGCGAGCAGTTCGCTGGCCGCGAAAGGCTTGGCAAGGTAATCGTCGGCCCCGGCTTCCAGGCCCTCGACCCGGTCCTCCACCCCGTTCATCGCGGTCAGGAAAAGCGCCGGACTTCGTACGCCCATCGCCCGCAAGGCCTTGAGCGCCCCTAGCCCGTCGAGCCCCGGCACCATGCGGTCGAGGATCAGCACGGCATGATCGCCGGTCGAACCCAGGAAGATCGCGTCCTGTCCGGTGGAGCAGACATCCACGACATGTCCGGCCGCGCTCAACACGCGCTCGAGGTGCGCCTTGGTCGCGTCGTCGTCCTCGAGAAGCAGGATTTTCATGCCGTGTCCTTTTTCGCTCGCATCGGATGCATCTGCAAGTTGGCAAAAAACAATGTTTCAATCATCTTGGGCAAAGGTTCAGTTGTTTATGTTCGCGTCATAGAGCAGTCCCGCTCTTAAGGATGCCATGATGAAAACTTCCAGCATCATCGTCGCACTTGCCCTGGTGGGTGCCGGATCTTCGGTTGCGTCGGCCAAGCCCGCCGCGCTGAAAGGCGGGGAATACGCCGCCCAGGCCAAGGTCACTCTCGCATCGGCGCGCATCGCCGCGCTGAAGGCACGGCCCGGCACGATCACGGACCAGGAACTGGAGAAGGAAAAGGGCGGCAGCGGCCTGCGCTATTCCTTCGACATCACCAGCCACGGCAAGCCATTCGAAGTGGGCGTCGATGCCAAAACCGGCGCGATCCTCGAGAATGCCGCCGAAGGCAAGAACCCGGACTGATACACCTGCGACGGGGCGGTTGCGCAACCGCCCCGCCCTCTTTGCAAAGACACCCTACCGGTATGGACAGGCATCGTTTTAGGCACTCCGTAGCGATCTTGCTTGCCGTGGCCGTCACCGGTTGCGCGCGCTACACCCCCCTGCCGCTCTCGACCGCCGCCCCGCTTGCGCCGAGCCTCGGCGCCCTCGATGCATCGACGCCGCAAGCTCCCCTGACCGTCGCGCAGGTGATAACGCTGGCGCTCGCCAACAACCCCGACCTCAAGGCAGCGCGCCTGCAACGCGGCATCGCCGCCGGACAGACGGAGCAGGCCGGGCTGCTTGCCAACCCCTCGCTGAGTGCTGCGTTCCTGCCGTTGCTGTCGGGTGCCGGAACGGTTCCCGCCTGGAACCTCGGCCTCGCGCAGGACATCAAGAGCATCCTGACGTACAAGTCGCGCCAGCGCGCGGCCCGTGCCAGCGAGCGGCAAGTGGACGCCAGCGTCGTCTGGCAGGAATGGCAGGTCGCAGGCCAGGCCCGGCAGATCGCCACCGACCTGATCATCGGCGCCCGCAACCGCCAGAACTATCTCGCGGCCTATCAGCTCCTCGCCGAACGCAGCGCCAAGCTGGACAAGGCCCTCGCCAGCCAGACCGTCACGCTGGTGACCGTCGCTCCCGATCGTGTCGCTCTGCAATCCGCCCGCTCCGCGCTGGACGCGCTCGACCAGCAGCAGTTGAACCTGCGACACCAGCTCAATGCTCTGCTGGGCCTGTCCCCGGAAGTGGTTGTCCCCCTCGCCGCCGAGCCTGATCTGCCGCCGTTCGATCCCGCGCAAGTGCGCGGCGAGATCGCCACCCTGCCCGATCGGCGACCGGACCTGCTGGCCCTGCGCATGGGATATGCCGCATCTGACGAGCAACTGCGTCAGGCGATCCAGTCGCAGTTCCCCGACCTCATCCTCGGCGGCAGCGTCGCCAGCGACAATGCCAAGGTCATCAATGGCGGCCCGAACCTGCAGATCGGCCTGCCGATCTTCGATCAGGGCCAGGCCGCCGTCGCGACTGCCCGCGCGACCCGCGCACAGTTGCATGCCGATTACGATGCCCGCCTCTCCGCGGCCATCGGCACGATCGGTTCGCTGCTGCGCGAGTACGAGCAGTTGTCGGCGCAACTGGAGGTCGCCAGGCGCGACCTGCCGAACGCACGCGCCGCCGCCGCTCGCGCCCAGGCCGCGTTCGGCGCATCAAATCTGGACGAGCGCGGCTATGTCGACCTCGTCCTGAACCGCTTCACCAAGGAACAGGAAATCATGACGCTGGAGCTTGCCCTGCTCGATCGCCAGATCGCGATCCAGACGCTTGTTGGCGCCGGGCTGCCGACCGTCGATCTTGAATCGACGACCACGGTGGACGCCCGATGAAAAGGCTTTTCGCTTTCTCGGCCGTGGCGCTGCTGGCGGGCTGCGGCTCGAATGCACCGACCCCGCCCCCCTCGCCCACCGTGCTCGTCACTACGATCCCGGCCAGGCAGGGTTCCCTGCCGGCAACGGTCGTGGCCTACGGATCGGTCGGCCCGGCCCTCAACGGCACCATGACGTTCAGCGAGGCCCAGCCCGGCCAAGTGACCGCACTGGCCGTCGCGCCGGGCATGGCAGTGCATGCGGGCCAGACGCTTGCGACGTTCGTCACCGCGCCCGCATCGCGCAGCGGCTACCTGCAGGCCGTGACCGCCCTTGCCGCGGCACGCAAGCAGGAGGCCAGCACCGCGCAGCTCCTGTCCCAGCAGCTCGCCACGCGTGACCAGCTGACCCAGGCCACCAAGGCCGTCACCGATGCGCAGACCGCGCTCGCCGCCTTGCAGGCGGACGGCGCCGGCCGAGCCAGCCACACCATCGTGGCCCCGTTCGACGGGGTCGTCACGACCGTCGCCGTCGCGCAAGGGGACCGCACGCAGGCCGGAGCCCCGATCCTCACCGTCGCCAAGGCAGGCGGGATCGTCGTCACCGTCGGCGTCGATCCGGCGGCGCGAGCCGGGGTCGCCGTCGGCCAGTCGGCCAGCCTCAAGCGCCTTTCGGGCGGCGCCGACCTGCGCGGCAAGGTGATCCGCGTAGACAGCGCACTGAACGCGACCAGCCGCCTCATCGACGTCGATCTCAGCTTCCCCGCCGGTACGCTGCTGCCGGGCGAATCGATGCAGGTCGCGATCGAGACGGGCGCAGTCCAGGGCTGGGTCGTGCCGCACAAGGCGGTCGTCACCGCCGGAGGTCCATCCCGCGTGTTCCAGATCATCGGCGGCAAGGCCCAGTCGGTGCCCGTTCAGGTCCTGCTCTCGTCCGACAAGGGCGATGTAGTCCAGGGCAAGCTCGACGCCAGCCGCCCGCTGATCGTCGATGGCGCCTATCAGGTCGATGACGGCGGAGCCGTACGCCGGAGCAACCGATGATCGAGAAATTGCTGGGCTCGCAATCGCGGGCCATCGTCCTGGTCGCGCTGGCAATGGCGCTCGCCGGGATCGTCGCCGCCCTCGCACTGCCGATCGGGCTGTTCCCGCAAGTCTCCTTCCCCCGCGTTGTGGTGGACCTCGATGCCGGCAGCCGCCCTGCCGACCAGACCGCGCTGACCGTCACGCGCCCGGTGGAAGAGGCGATCCGCGCCATTCCCGGCGTGCAGAACGTGCGTTCGGAAACGAGCCGGGGCTCCGCGCAGATCTCGGTCGATTTCGGCTGGGGCCGCGACATGATCGCCAGCACCCTGCTGGTCGATACCGCCGTCGGCCGGGTCGTGCCGACCCTGCCTGCGGGCACGCAGTACGACGTGCGCCGCATGGACCCCACGGTCTTCCCGATCATCTCCTACGCGCTGGTCTCCGACAAGGTCGATCCGGTTACCTTGCAGGATTTCGCCAGGTATCAGATCACCCCCCTGCTCTCGTCGATCAGCGGCCTGGCGCGCATCGGCGTGCAGGGCGGTGACACGGCGGAAGTGCAGGTCCTCGCCGACCCGCACCGCCTGGCCGATTACAACCTGTCGATGACCGACCTCTCCACCGCCATCAAGAACGGCAACGTCCTGAGCGCAGTGGGCCAGGTGCAGGATCGCGGCCGCCTCTCGCTGGTGATCGCCGACCGTAGCGTCAGCAGCGCGGCGCAGATCGGCGACATCGTGGTCAAGGCCACGCCCACCGGCGTTGTGCGCGTGCGTGACGTCGCGACCGTGCAGAACGGCGCGCTTCCAGTCTGGCAGCGCATCGTCGAAGACGGCAAACCGGCCGTCCTCTTCAACATCTACGAACAGCCGGACGGCAACGCGGTCAAGATCGCGCAGGAAGTCGAGCAGAAGCTGAACGGCCTCAAGCTGCCCCCAGGCGTCAAGCTGGTGAACTGGTACGACCAGAGCCAGCTCGTCACGCAGTCCGTCTCCAGCGTGCGCGACGCGGTGCTCATCGGCCTCGTCCTCGCCGGTCTCGTCCTCTTGTGGTTCCTGCGCAGTTGGCGGGTGACGCTGGTGGCGGTGATCGTGGTGCCGGCAACGCTGGCCATCACCGTGCTGGTGCTGAGCATGCTGGGGATGAGCTTCAACATCATGACCCTTGGCGGCATCGCAGCGGCGGTCGGCCTGCTGATCGACGACGTCATCGTCATGGTCGAGCATATCGCCCGCCGTGCAGGCGCCCGGGACGCCGACGGCAAGCTCGCCGGAGACGCCGCCGTCATGCCCGCCGCGCGCGAGTTCATGACCCCGCTGACCGGGTCGAGCATGGCGACGCTGATCGTCTTCCTGCCTCTTTCGTTCCTGACCGGCGTGACCGGCGCGTTCTCCAAGGCGCTGTCGGTGACGATGGCGGCGGCGCTGGCGATCTCCTGGGCGATGACCGCATTCGTCGTGCCCATTCTCGCCCGCCGACTGGTGGACTTCAACAAGTGGCATGACCCCGGCGCGGCCGGAGAGGGCCGTCTCGCGCACGTCCACGACGGCGCGCTCGACCGCCTGTCCGCGCGGCCCTGGCTGCTCGCGGTGATCGCGGTGCCGCTGCTCGTCATCGGCTACGTCGGATATTCCAATGTGCCCACCGGCTTCATGCCGAAGGTAGACGAGGGCGGTTTCGTCATGGACTACCGGACTCCGGCGGGCACCTCGCTGGACGAAACCGGCAGGCAGGTTGGCCAGATCGACGCGATGCTGCGCGCCAATCCCGAAGTCGCGACGTTCTCCCGCCGCCTCGGCACCGGCCTTGGCGGAGACCTTGGCCAGAGCTACCACGGCGACTACTTCGTGCGCCTGAAACCGGATCACAGCCGCCCCACCGAGGAAATCGCCGCCGCCGTAGCCGACGAGATCGCCGTCAAGGTGCCCGGCGTGCAGGTCGAGGTCGCGCAGCTGATCGAGGACCTTATCGGCGATCTCACCGCCGTGCCGCAGCCGATCGAGGTCAAGCTCTACGCCTCGGACCCGTCGATCCTCGAAGGGGAAGCGCAGAAGGTCGCCGCGACGATCAGCAAGATCTCCGGCGTCGTCGAGGTCAACGACGGTGTCCAGCTGGCAGGCGATGCGCTCAACGTCCATGTCGATCCGGTTCGCGCCGGGATGGAAGGGGTCGTCCCCGCCGACGTCGAGAGCCAGCTGTCCACCGCGCTGACCGGCGCCGTCGCGACGACGCTGGCCCAGCCCAACAAGGCCGTCGATGTCCGCGTGCGCCTGCCCGACGCCATGACCATGAGCGAAGCGGGTCTTGCCCAGCTGCCGATCCGGGCCACCGATGGCCACGTCTTCCCGCTGTCACGCGTGGCGACGATCGAGCCGGTCACCGGGCAGCCGCAGATCGGGCGCGAGAACCTGGAGCCGATGATCGCCGTCACCGGCCGTATCCAGGGCCGCGGGATCGGCGCGGCAGTCGCCGACGTCACCACCGCCCTCGACAAGCCCGGCGCCCTGAGCCCCGGCGTGCGCTACGAGCTGGGCGGCCTCTACCAGCAGCAGCAGATCGCGTTCTCCGGCCTCATCAAGGTGTTCGCCGCCGCGCTGATCGCCGAACTGGTGTTGCTGCTGGTACTGTACCGCCGCTTCTGGCTGCCGGTCATCATCATCGGCTGTTCGCTGCTCTCGACGACCTCGGTGTTCACGGCGCTGTGGCTGGCGGGCGTCGATCTCAACATCACGGCGCTGATGGGGATGACGATGATCATCGGAATCGGCACCGAGATGGCGATCTTCTACGTCTCGGAGTTCGAGGAACTGGCCCACACCATGCCGCCGGAGCAGGCCACGCGCGAGGCAAGCCGCAACCGCCTGCGTCCCATCACGATGACGACGCTCGCGGCGATCCTGACGCTGCTGCCGCTCGCCTTCGCGATCGGACAGGGATCGGGCATCCAGCAACCGCTGGCCATCGCGATCATCGCCGGTCTGCTGCTGCAGTATCCGCTGGTCCTGCTGGCGATGCCGGTGCTGGTGCGGCTGACCCTGCCGAAGACCGCGTGACCGTTACCCCAGGCGCGACCAGATGGCCCTTCCGGTCCGTTCGAAGCGCGCCTGGGAATACTCGTCCAGCATCTGCGCCCGGGCCTGCCGCCCCAGCGCCGCGAGGGCATCGGGGGCGGACAGGGCTTCGCGCAGCGTCGTGGCGAGCGAAACCGGATCCTCGGGCTCGGCAAGCCATCCGTTGACCTGCGGCCGGACCGAGAAGGCCAATTCGCCCACGCGCGATGCGATTACCGGAAGGCCAGCAGTCAACGCTTCGTGGGCGGCAATGCAGAAGCCCTCCCGCCGCGAAGGCTGGAGGTAGAGGTGCAGGGTTTCAAGGAAGGCCCGAGGTTCGGTGGAGTAACCGGTGAGGCGCAGTCCTTCGATACCGGCTTCGGCAGCCAGTGCCGCCAGTCGCGGGCCTTGCGCACCGTCGCCCGCAATGGCGATCTCGAAGGGAACCGGGGGACGGAACCCCTGCTCTCGCAATCGGACCAGCGCCGCGATCAGCACGTCGTAGCCCTTGGCCGGGTGAAGCCTGCCGAGACTGCCGAGACGCAGGACTTCCCCCGGCTGCCAGGCGCGCGCCTGGGGCATCGCGGGATCGGCGGCATAGATCGGCCATGTCGCCAACCGGTCCGCAGGGACACCGAGGCGCCGGGCGGTGAGTTCCTCGACCACACGCGAATCCGCCACCCACATTGCCGCGCGGGCTTGAAGCAGGCGCAGGAGACGCTCGTTCCAGGGCTTGAGGAAGGCGTTATGCTGCCATGCGATCACGGGAATTCCCAAATGCGGCCCCAGTACCAGCCCGAGGATCGTCGCGCGGCTGAGCGAGGTCCACAGATGGGTCGCCTCCCACCCGCGCAGTTCGCGGGTCAGCCATCGGGCGGCGGCGAGATGGTCGGTCTCTCCGCCTTCGCGCACCGCGACATCGAGGCCCGCCGCCTCCATGGCAGGCAGAGCCCTGCCGTCGCGGCGAGTCAGGGCAAGGACGCGGACTTGTGCACCGGCACCGCGCAGCACCGCAAGGATGGCAGGCACCGGAAGCGCCGCGCCGCCACCCTCCAGCGAGTTGATGACATAGGCGATCCGGGGACCCGTCATCACCGGCCGCTGGTGCGCCATACGAGGACCGCGAGCAATCCGTTGGCCACGACCGCCTGCGCCACCGCCTGGATGCCCGCCCCCATCAACCCGAAGGTCGTCAGCAGCCAGGGAAGGAGCGGCAGGAAGGCGAAGCTCGACAGCAGGTTGGCCCACATCGACCGGGCCGGGTGGCCAAGCGCCGTGAGTGCCGAGGTGCAAGGCGGACCTATGAGCGCAACAGCACGCGCGGCGACCAGCGCGATCATCACGCCCGACGCGGCGCCGAAAGCCGGGCCTGCCATCAGGCGGATGATCTGGGTCGGGAAAATCCCGACGATCAGCACGACGGGAACCGCCGCCAGCACCGCGATGCCGACGACCTTGAGAAGCGTCTGGCGCAGCGCCCTGCCGCCGTATCCACCCGCAACGATGTGAGCCAGTTCGGCGTAGGAAGCATTGCCGAGGATCTGCGCGGGCTGCGCGAGGATGACGGTAGCGCGCTGCGCGACCGCAAAGAGGCCCGCCATGGCCGGTCCCATCACCCATCCGATGACCAGCGGCGCGACGCGGCCGGTCAGGTCTCCGAGGGTCACGTCCGCATTGCTCGCCAGCATGAAGCGCCAGATGCCGGTGTTGTCGTCGGTCACCCGGCCGGGCTCGGGACGCACTATCGCATTGCCCAGGCGCTTCGCCGCCATCCACAGGCCGAGACCCCACATCGCGGCGAATTCCGCCAGAGCCGCGAGCAGCCATGCGAAGAGGAACGATTTCACGCCCCATCCGCACGCGATCACCACCAATGTCCCGATCAGCCTTACCGTAGGCTGCACGAGGTTGTGCAGGCCCAGCAGATCGAAGCGCCCGCACAGTTGCAGGTAGCCTGAAGGCGTCGAGCGCACCGATCCCAGCACGGCGAAGGCGTAGTACGGCGCAAAGGCCATCGCCTTCGGAGACCAGCCGAGATGGGGACCGACGAACGGCACCAGCACCATCGCCGAGATCACTGCGAGGGCGCCCCCGGCCAGTTCGACCTTGGCGCCGAAGCGCAGCAATCGCGACAGGCGGTGAACTTGCCCATCGCGGGCGGCCTCGGCACCATAGCGCACGATCGCCTGCCACGAGGGGAATTCGATCACCCCGCAAACCGTGGTGACATAGGCATGGACGAGGACCAGCACGCCGTAGTCCTTCGGCCCCAGGTAACGCGTCGCCAGCAACAGATAGCCCAGGCTCATGATGCCCGCGCCCGCCTTGCCTCCCAGCACCAGGCCAAGGCTCGCAAAGATGCGGCGGACCCGGCCCGCCGGTCGATCGGTCACCATTCGCCCATCAGGATTTTCGGCGCGACGTGCTGTTGCCCATTCATCATGCGCTTCTAGCGGCTTGCTATCCGACATTACCAGTCTTTGTACTCACGCCGGAACGAGCTTGAGATGGCGGTTATCCCGGCGGCGCCGTTCCGCGAAAGCCGCTACGGCATTCGCGGCACGAATGGAAGACGGGGTGTCCTGGAGATCGAAGCTCTGCGCGAACAGGTCCTGCTGCACGGTACGGTAACGGGTCGCGTGAAGCTCTTCGGCCCGCTCCAGCGCCTGTGGCAATTCTTCGGGCCGGGTGATGACCTCCCCGGCCGTCCAGTGCCGGAAGTTGGGGTCGCCATGCCACTCGTGGCCATGGGTGTTCAGGAAGATGCAGGGCCGCGGCCGCAGCAGGAATTCGTAGACCTGGCTGCTCGCGTCGCCGAGATAGACGTCGGCCGAGAGAGTGTAGCTCATGTCGGTCGATGCCCGGCTGCCGAGATCGACCTTGATGTTGTCGCCGCGCAGGAAACGGGGCGGTATCTCTCCCGCCCGATCGACCGTCAGCCTGTCGATCGTCACTACGTATTGCCGCTGGAACAGCATCACGTGCGGGGCGAACAGCAACCCTTGGTCGGCGCGTCCCAGGAACTGCTCGAAGACGCCGTGGCCGTGGCGATACCATGAAGACAGGTGCGGCGACGGGTGGGGGTTGTAGAGCACGACCTGCTCCACGGTGGGAAGAAAGCTGACCTGCCGGGTTTCGCGGACCAGATCGAACTTGGGGTAGCCGACGATGGTGATCGCCTCGGGGGCCATCCCGGCTTCCTGAACAAGCCGGTCGCGGATCTTGGGGCCTGAGCACAGCACATGGTCGAAGCAGGCGCTGGCCTTGTTGAAACCGATGGCCCTGTCGCCGGCGCCGTGCCGGGTGTGAACGATGCCGAGGTTGGTGAGACCGTATCGCTTCTTGAGGATCAGCGAGGTCTTCTCCGCCACCACCAGTACGTCAAGACCACGGAAAAACGCCAGATTGTCCCGATATATCAGCAGCTTTCCGGCTGGCACCACTTTGCCGAGCAGTGCATCCACCCGCCGCGACAGCGGGGACGGTTCGAGTTCAACATGTTCGATGGTCGAGCCGATATGTGCGCCGCCGATGCGCCGCACCTCGGCCGCCAGCGCCGCGTTCGTCGTGGCGACCACGATCTTCCCGCCGAAGCCGATCTCGACGAGGGCCATTGCGATCGGAAGACTATGGGCGACCTGGTGTATCTGGTCGTGGTTGAACAGGAATCCGATGCGCATAGTCGCTTGACTCCGCGACCTGCGAAGACCCGCACCCCATCCGTCACAATTTTTTCGACGTCACGCGGCCCTGACGCTGCGGCGCAGTTCCCCGTAAGCGGCGAAAAGCCCCTCGAAATGCTGGAGGTTGCTGACGACCTTGCGTTGGCCTTGCGGGATTTGCGGGCTCTCGCAGAATTTCACGATCGCATTCGCCAGCGAGAAACGGTTGCCGGCCTTGAAGGTCAGCCCGCCGCCGTTCAGCGCATGATCGGCAGCGCCCCCCGCATCGGGCACGATCACGGTTGTTCCGCTGGCCCGTGCTTCGGCGCCGACCATGCAGAAGGTCTCGGCCTCGCAGCCGTGGACGACGGCATCGGCGCTCGCCAGGATTGCGGCGAAGGCAAAGCGATCGCGCTCGGGCTCGAACAGGCGGACGTGCGGATTGCCGGCGATAGCGCTGCGGATCGCGCGCTTCTCGCGGCCTTCGCCGAACAGGACCAGGCCCACCGGCACTTGCGCACTCGCCGCGACGACCGCATCCACCACCATCGGCCAGCGCTTTTCCGGCGCCAGCCTGCCCGCCGCCACCAGCAGTCGGGCATTCGGATCAAGGCCGCACAGGGCCAGAAGCCGTGCCCGCAGTTCCGGATCACGTCGCTCGGGCGTGAAAACGCCGGTTTCGACGCCGAGCGGATGAACGCGTACACCGGACACTCCGCCCGCACGAAGCCGGCCCGCAAGGTCGTGGTTGGCGCAGACGGTCATGTCGAACGCCACGCCGAGTTCGCGCAAGTGATCCCAATAGCGCTCGAACCCGCGATCGATACGGGAGCGCGCGAGGAACGGCTCAAACCAGCGATAGGCGTAGGCGGACAGCGGATCGGCGTGCATCACCAGGCTGCGGCGCGCGTTGCCCTGCCAGCGGGCCACCATGGCCGGACTGCGCCAGGGCGACGAGACCTCCACCACATCGGGTTTCTGCGCATCCAGTGCGGCATGCAGCGCGGCCTCGTCGGCGAAGTAGCCGTACTTGCGGTCCAGCGGGAAGCGCGGGGACGGCAACGTGACGATCGATGCGCCGGGGCCGCGCTCGACGATCGCATGTTCCTCGCCCGGGACGATGACGACGATCTCGTGGCCGAGTTGCGGCCCGATCCGCAGCTTCTGCTCGATATAGGTACGCACCCCGCCGCCCTGGGGGCTGTAAAAGGCGCAGACATCGACGATTTTCAAGGCTCAGCCCTTTCGCTTGAGCGGCGCGACGCCCAGGCCGCTGCGATAGTTCATCAAGATGGACAGCAGTGTCGGCCCGGCACCGGTTGTCACTGCAACCCTGGCCGCCTTCGGCTTGCTCCAGCCCAGCTTCGGGTTTCCGGAGAAGCCGATGCCATCGACGGTCCATCCGAACTTGCGATTGCCATCCCTGTCATGCAGCAGCGAGACCGCATATGTGCCCGGTCCCGGAACACGGATGCACAAGCGGACACTTCCTGTCTGCGGAACCGGCACCTCGACCCGTCGGAAAACCTTTCCGGCGTTGAGCAGGACGTTATCGTCCGCCAGGAAGTCTTCGTCGTTGGCGGGATAGACTTCCAGCTTCAGGGAGCCCTGCCGGTCCTTCAGTCCCTCGACATCGACAAGCAGCGACGGCCCCTGCTCATCCCGGCGGCATTGCCCTTCCTTCTTGCCCAGGTCAGGCGAAGAGGGGAGCGCCGCCGCGCCGAGCAGCAGCGCAGTCACAAGCAGCGACGTGGCGCGGATCACCATGCGTCGACGGCTCGGCGCAGCAGGTCGGACATCACCAGACCGAGCCCCAGGACAAGGTGCACCAGCAGGATCGCCGAGGCCATCATCGTCATGAGTGCGGCGATGTCGGTCTCGTGGCCGAGCGTGAAGACGGCAAGCCCTGCGAAGACCACGTCCTTGTTCGGGATGAACGGCAGGCGCGAGATCAGCAGGCGCATCGTCGCCAGCAGCAGCCACCACATCGCCGGGACCGAGGGGAGCACCATGTGCCACAGCACCGCCGAGAGGATCGTCGTGATGACGATGCGCCACAGATGCATGATGGTGATGTACCAGAGCGCATCGCGGTCCAGCGAGAATATCCGGCGCCGGAACGCCATCGCCAGGATCGACGTCGCCAGCACTACCGACAGCGAAAGCATGACCGCGCGGTTCTCGAAACCGATGGTGGACGAGCCGAGGAACGGCCACAGCACCACCAGCAGGACGAGCGTGACCCCGTTGCCCGCCATGGCGGAGAGGATCGACACGTCCTTGATCGCCCCGAACGGCGCCGCAGTCATGGCGCTGCGCTGGCGCGCCCAGGCATAGAAATAGGCCTCCCCCAGATAGCCGAGCAGAAGTTCGTTGCACACCAGCTTGCGCAGCAGCGCCGCGAAACCTTCCACGGGGAGCTGCCACAAGCGGCGATAGATGAACCACTCGCTGCCGGGACCGGCGAGATAGCTGAGCGCGAAGACGATCCAGAAGCCCGGATCGCGAGGGACCATGGACAGGATCCGCACCGTGTCCATGCCGCGCAGCTCGAGGACCACCCCAAGCGCGATCAGGATCGAGAACAGGACCGGCAACAGCGCAGTCCGGCGCTTCCACGATAGCGTATCCTGCGCGCGAAGCAGGACGTTCGGTCGTTCCGCCATTGAAAGAGAAGGGGGCTGAAGCACAAGGAATTCCTTGAGAGTGAACGGGATATCCAGGGGAAGTTCGCGATTATCGCAGCGTTGGCGAGGCCATCAGGACCCGCATATGTCTGGCCGAAGCAATGGCCCGCCGCATGGTCGTCACGTAGGCTCCGGCAGCGATCTCGACAGTAAAGCGGTGCGAATACTCGCGCTGCATCGGGCCGGGCCGCGGAAGCTCGTCCGCATGCGCAATTTCCCGCGCCATCGCGTCGATGTCCCCGACCGGCACCAGCGTGGCGCGCACCCCTCGTCCGGCCAGTTCCTTCATGCTGGAGGAACAGTCGGTGGCGACGATCTGAAGCCCGGCGGCGATCGCTTCCAGGACGACGGCCGGCACGCCCTCGTAGTTCGAGGAAAGCAGAAGGCAGTCGGCGTCCCGCAGATAAGGGTCGGGATCAATCACATGGCCGCGAAAGCGCACCTTTTCCTCGATCGCCAGACCGCGCACGAGCGCTTCGAGTTGCGCCCGTTCCGGCCCGTCGCCCACGATCGTGAGTTCGTCGCCCGGCCTGAAGCCGGCGGCGAAGGCCCGCAGCATGACTTCGAGGTTCTTCTGGGGCACGAGACGCGAAAGCGCCAGGAAGCGATAGCGATGGCGGCTCCTCTGAATGCGGGGGATCGCCAAGAGACGGTCATAGCGCGCCTCGGTGAGCGCCGGATCGTGGATGGTCGTGACACGATGTGCCCCCACTGACATGGATTGGACGATCTCGCCGTGCATGGGTTCGGCCAGCGCCACGAACCGGTCCAGAGTCATCCCCTGCACCCGCAACCACAACTGGTAGACGCGCCGCCGGAAGATCGACTTGTCGCGCCGCACGAGGTCGTTGCTCACCTTGCTCACGATGGGCGGGCAGCGCTCGCCCAGCAGAAGGCGGGCGGCGACGCAGACGATCGCGTATGTGTTGCCGGGGCAGAAGATCACGTCCACCCGCTCGCGGGAAAGATGCAGGAAGAAGCACCAGATCATCCAGAGCGTCTCGAACCGCGCGGTCGGCACGCGGCTCGAGACGATCCGGTAGTCGAGGTGCGCGCTGACGCGCCCCCGATCCGAGCCTTCGTCCCGTCCCAGGACGATGGACACCTGGTGGCCGGTCTGCTGCCAGCGTTCAGCCAGATTGAGAGCCACACGCTCGACCCCACCGGGTTCGAAGCTGTGGATGGGTATTGCGATCCGCAAGGGCTCCGTCATGCCCATGGGACTCCGCGCCCCGACAGGACCCGCACTCCCCGGTGCGGGGATATGCAAATTATTTCAGGAGGTCGGCGTAGCGGCCCGGGACATGGCGACGGGAGAAAGCCCGCAAGGTGGCATCGATGCTGGCGACGATCGAGGCCTTGGTCACGTCCCCGGGGTGGACCGCCAGCCGCAAGGTCCGCAGCGGCTGCAGCGCCGGCCGCGCCAACGCCGCGAAGGCCAGCGAGGACGCCGTGCGCATCGTGCTGCGCGATGCCCAGGTGACTACCGGTCCGCGCGCCAGCGGCTTGTCCTCTTGCCCCGGTCGCCACACGCGCATGTGGTCCTCGGCCAGAGCAAAGCCGCATTCACCCAGCGCCTGCATCGCGCCCGGACCGTAGAGCCAGGCGGGCGCGATGAAACCGGCGGCCGGTTTGCCGATGATGTCCTCGACCAGCGCCTTGCCGTCGCGCATGCGCTGCAGGGCCTCGGCATGGGAAAGGCCCAGGAACTCCCCCTCGCCCGCCGTCATGTGCCGCGCCTTCAGGCTGGCCGCGCCCTTGTGCTCGGCGGTATCGCGGTGGAACCAGCCATGCACGAACATCTCCACCCCGCTGTCCGCCCAGGCACGCAGCCGGGCCTGGAACCCGCGCGCCTCGGCAAGCGGAGCACGGCCCCAGTGATCGGGCACCACCAGCATGGCATAACGCGCCGGGCCGAGCCGCGCCTCGATCAGGTCGGCAAGCCGGTCCACCTGGCTTTCGAAGCAGGGCGCGACGTCGTGGATCGAGGCCAGCAGGCGCTTCTCAGAAACTTGCATCGAAACCTATCCTGATCGAGCGCGGACGCATCGGCGTCTGCTGCAGTCCGTCCGCGACGGAGAAGGGATTGCCAAAGGCGAATGTATTCGCACGGGTATTGAGCAGGTTGTCGAGGTCCAGCGCCAAGCCCCATTTGCCGAAGCCCAGTCGCGCGCCCGTCGATACGTCGTAGTAGCGCCCCTGCCCCAGCGCGAAAGGCGCGCGGATCGCGAGCTTGGAATGACCGACATAACGTACCGCTGCGTCGAGCGTGATCCGCGCCCATGACAATTCCCGGTCGTACTTGGTCGCCATGCGCCAGCCTTCGTCGGCGATGTTGGGCAAGTCGCGGTCGGTGGCGTCGGCAAAGGCGGCCGCCGGTTTGGACAAATCGCTGGAATTGAGGAAGCCCGCCGCTTCGAACGACAGATGGTCCTGAGCGCGCCATGCCAGCGAAAACGCCACGTTCTTCACACGGCCGGAACCGATGTTGGCGATATAGGGCAGCCCGTCCAGGCCCACGAGATCAGCCTGCACGTCCCGCCACTGCGCCAACGAGAACGCAAGGCTTCCCGAGAGGCGGGCATCCTTCTCCATCCCGAAACGAACGCCCGCCTCGACGGTGCGGATACGGTCGGCCCCGAAACGCTCGGCGCTCTGCGAGTTGGAGGAACCCGTCACTTGCAGCCCGCCGGGACGATAGCCCTGCTGAAAACGGCCATAGACGAGCAGTCCGGGCCGCGCCGTCCACGAAATCGCGGCAGAGGGAAGGAACCGCTTCTGGGTGCGTACGGGCTCGAAATCCTCGGAGGCCATCTGCCCGATGAACTGGCTCGTCTGCCGCACGTAGCTCAGCCGTCCGCCTGCGGTCAGCACGAGCGTTTTCGTGATCGGCACCCCGACTTCCCCGAACCCGGCCAGGTCGAGCGTCGTGTTCGAAAGGCTGGTGAGCAGGTCCGGCGAGCCGGGCGTGCCCATGCTGCGCACGACCCGGTCGTCGTTGTGCACGACGCCGAACCCGGCCAGCCAGGTCCCCGATCCGCCCCAACTGCCCGACAATCTCGTCTCGTGGGACAGGAGGTGCACGGTGATCTCCTCGGTGAACTCGGTCGGCAATGCGGCTCCGCCAGGCGTCGCGTCGAACGTGGAATCGATCGTGTGATCGGCGTAGCCGGTGGAGGACACCAACTGCACCGCGCCCCAGTCCCGCCGCACCGTGAGGTCGGCGAGTCGATAGTCGTTGTCGAACGGTTGCGCGATCGCGGACCGGCGGGTCAGGTCCGGCTCACCCCGCAAGGTGTATTGCCCGTCGCGAGAGGCGATGTCCTGGCTGAGGACCGACAGGTCGACGGTCCACGCCACGTCCGGCTGCCAGCGCAAACCGGCGCGGAAGCCCGTGGTCTTGTTGCGGTTGATGTCGCGCAAGCCCCGCTCGACATCGTCGATATAGCCGCCGTCAACGGTTTCGTAGGCAACTGCGCGCAGCGCCAGCTTGCCCCGCGCGAGCACGAGATTGCCGGTCACCGCCCCGTCGCCGCCCGGCGCACCGTCCTGCGTCAGGCGAACGCCTGCGGACACGTCGAAGGTATCGGATTGCAGGTCGGGCGCGTTGGGCACCAGCCGGATGATGCCGCCCAGCGTCCCCGCACCGTAGAGCGTGCCTTGCGGCCCTTCGAGCACTTCGACGCGGGCGATGTCGTAAAGCGCCAGATCGGGATCGGGCGCACTGTAGATCAGACGCGTTTCGCCCAGGTACTGGCTGATCGTCGCCTGACTGGAACCGTTGAAGCTGCTGTCGGCGATCCCGCGAATGAACACCTTGTTGCGGCCCGGCCCCAGGTTCGTGGAGGAAAGCTGGGGCAGCTTGCCGAGGATGAAGCCGGTGCCCTTGCCACCGGCGCGCGCAAGCTCCGTCCGCTCGGGCGCGACGACCGAGATACTGGCAGGGTAGTCGAGCAGCCCAAGGCGCTGCTTGGTCGCGGTGACGACGATGTCGGGGCCGGAACCCTCCGCAGGCGGGGATGGGCGCGGGGGGCGGGGAGTGCTTTTGCGCGGGGCCGGGGCCTGCCGCACCAGCTTCACGGTCCGGGCATCGACGAAGACGAAACCGTAGCCACTGCCCGCAAGCAGCACGGCCAGCGCCTGCTCCGTGTCATAGCGCCCCCTGATCCCGCGCGTACGCAGGGTATCGAGGCGGCTGTCCCCGATCGCGATCGAGATACCCGCCTGCTCCGACAGCACGATCAGTGCGTCCGACAGCCGCCCGGCCGGAACCGAGAACTGCTGCGCGGGCCGCGCCTGAACCGATACGGGAAGCGCCAGAGCAACCGCCGTTGCCAGGCTTGCGCGCGCCCATCTCCTACCGCGTAATCGACCAACCATCGGCAGTTGCCGTCACCTTCAAACCAAGCAGAGTGCCGACGCGCTTTTGGAGGGAGACGTCATCGCCATCAAGCTGAATGACGCCGGAAAAACGACGATGCGAAATATCCGAACCCAGTTCGACGGCAATGCCCCGCGCGCGGGTGATATCCGCCGCGACCTCAACCATCGGTGCATCGTGATAGACCAGCCGTCCGCGTGTCCAGCCGCCGATCTCCGCCGCCGGCTTCGAACCTTCGACGATGTTGCCGCTCCCCGCATCGAGCGTATCCCCGGCATTCAGGCGCAGACGAGTCATACCGTCCTCGAAGCGCACCGCGCCTTCGGCCACTTCGACCCGCAGCACGTCCTTGCCACTGCGCACGTTGAATACGGTGCCCACATCGACGATGCGCTGGTCACCGACCGACAGCGTGAAGGGCCGCGCGGCGTCATGACTAACGGTGAACTGCGCCTCACCGCCCTTGAGCGTGGCGACCCGAGGATCGGACTTGTCCAGCACGATCTCCGTCCCTCCGTTAAGGACGATACGCGTGCCGTCGGACAGCGCGAAAGTCCGGGTCTCTCCAGGTGCGGTACGCACCGAATAATCGCTCGACAGAAGGCCGGAACCGGCCCAGGTGCCCAGCGCTGCGAAAGCGACGGAAGCGGCCATTGCAGGCCACATCCAGCGGCGTGCGGGGCGCAGCTGCGCCATCTCCGGGAACGGATCGACCTCGACTTCAGCGGGCGCTTCGCGGGCGATCTCCACCGCCGGCTCCAGCGCCAGGTCGGCGTCGCAGACGGCTTCGTAGATGTCGTTGTGGCGCGGATCGGCTTCGAGCCAGTCGGCGAAACCGCCCCAGTCCGCGTCCGAACCGTCAGTCAGGCGCAAGTGCCAGGCGATCGCTGCATCGCGCATGGTCTGTTCAGCGAGCGGCTGCATCGGTGCCTCCTGCAGTGTCGAGGACTGTCCCGCCTGCACCGGTCGGCGGCATCGCCTCCGGGTTCAGACGATTGCGGATTTCCAGTACGGCGCCATAGGCGCGCTGGAGATGTTTTTCGACCGCGCTCAGGCTGATGCCGAGATCGCGCGCGATCTCCTTCTGCGACACGCCTTCGATGCGGTATTGCCGGAAGACGTAGGCCGTGCGTTCCGGCAGCTTTGCCAGCCGCGCTTCCACGCGAGCCAGATGATCGCGGGCGAGCAGCGTCGTCTCCTGGTCTGGAGCGAGATCCGCCATCTCGATATCCGTCGCAGCCAGGCCGGACGGCGCACCGAGCCAGTCCGCATCGCGAGCCTGCTGCCGCGCTTCGGTACGGCGGCGGGTATGCGCCATGTTGTTGAGCATCTGGTAGAGATAGGCCCGCGGCGAGCGTACCGGTCCGGTCACACTCGTCTCCACCCGGAGAAACAGGTCCTGCAACAGGTCATCGACGTCCGTCTCGCTGACACGGCGCGCCAGCAGGAACCGGCGCAGTTCGGGCCGCAGCGTCAGGCACAACTGGCGCAGGCCGGCATCGACCGGAACTTCGTGGCCATCGGATGTCATTGCCCGTCCAGCCTTGGCAAATGCAGTCTCCCCTCCAGGGCGGAGCAGACCCTTACGCGAACGAGCCGCCGGTGTCATCATCGCGCCCATTCAGAACATCGACGTCAGGGTAAGCCCGACGTCGCTCGCATGGCGCATTCCCGTTCCGGCGCCGACCGCGCGGCGGCCCTCGCGAGCCTCCAGCATCAGCCAGGTGCGCGCGTCGTCACCCCCGTCGCTCAGGTTCATCCGCAAGGCGGCGCGCACACCGCGTGCCGCCGCCGGTTCGCCGTTGCCCATCCGTATCACATCGAGGTCCATCTGCCGGCCACCCCAGCCGCCCTGCCGGAACCATCCGGTCGAGACCGACCACTGGCCGCGATGATCCCAGGTCACCTGCGCCGATGCGTAGCCCGCCGTCGATTTCGCGGGAAGCACCGCGGGAGACATGCTGCGACGCCCCGCCTTGCCGATATCGGCGCGTAGTCCGACGGTGTCCCCGTCGCCCACGGCGTGCCATGCGCGCAGCCCTGCCTGATGATCGCTGAAATGATCGCCCGACGCGCAGCAGTCCACGTCGCCATCGCGTGAGGATCGCAGGGACAGGTAGTCGAAGCTCCAGCCCGCATCTCCGCCATCGACCGCCAGACTGACGGCCTTCCCGCGATCCACGACGCCGCGATCGTGCCCGCTCCAGCGCACTTGTTCAGGCAGCAGCGAGACCGCGCGGGCACCGTGCATCTTTGCAGAGCGTGCCTCCGCACCGGTCGGCGCAGCCGCCGCCGCCGCCAGCACGCAAAATAGACTCAAGGTTCCGGTTCCGCGCATCCGCGCCGCTTCCCTTCCGTTGCTGTCCGACAAACCCGGGACAATGCTGGGACTCCGTCGCCTGCAGGGAACCGCACATCGAATTTCGAAGGTGCGGGTCACGCCGGACCGCGGGGTCTACTGCGTGAACCTGTGGGAGTATCTCGCGTGAAGCGCCTGCGCATGTTGACCGTCGCCACCCTGGCGGGAATCCTCGCCCTGAACTTGTCCCTGCCTTCCCCCGCCGCCGTCTCGCCCGAGCCGGTGCACGCCCGTCCGCATGTGGCGGGCACGCTTTCGGTCATGACCTACAACGTGAAGGGACTGCCCTTTCCCGCCGCTTACGGCCGCGCGGACAAACTTGCCGAAATCGGGCAGCGGCTCGGATACCTGCGCCGTGCCGGAGTGCAGCCGCACGTCGTCCTGCTTCAGGAAGCCTTCATTCCGGAGGCCAAGGCCATCGCCCGGGCCGCCGGTTATGCCCATGTCGCGCTGGGGCCGCAGATCGCGGACGTGGGGACCGCACCTGTCGATCTCGCCGGGGGCGCTTCCTGGTTCAAGGGAGAAAGCCTCGGCAAATGGGTGGACAGCGGGCTCGTGATCCTGTCCGACTATCCCATCATCCGCACGCGCAAGATGGCGTTTCCCGCCGACATGTGCGCGGGCTTCGACTGCCTTGCCGCCAAGGGCGTGCTGCTTGCGTGGATCAAGGTGCCGGGCCACGACACCCCCGTCGCCATCGCCGACACGCATCTCAACTCGCGCAAGGCGTCCGGTGTCGATGTGAATCGCGCCAACACGGCCTACGGGCTGCAAGTCGCCGCCGCGCGGCAATTCATCCGCGCCAACGTGCCTGCCGACGCGGGCATCATCTTCGGCGGGGATTTCAACCTCGGCCATGACCCCCGCCGTATCGCGGCCGAGGCGGCCCAGGGCGGCATCGTCCCCGGCGCGCGCGAAGCGACGGCGCTGGCGAACGCGATCGATACCACGGGGATGACCTCGCGTGACCGTACCGCGATTCTTTCGCGCGCCAAGGACAAGCAGTATTTCCGCGCAGGCGCCGACGACGGACTGGTCCTGCGCGATCTGGAAGTACCGTTCGGGATCGACAACGGCGGCAACCGATTGTCGGACCATCTGGGTTTCATCGCCAGCTACGCGGTTCGCTGAAGCCTCGCCGATGCCCGTCGAACTGGAAGAATAGTCTGCATCCGAGAGATCATCCCCGGATCCTGATCTCGACGGCGAAGCCGTGCCGATCGTCGAGGATCCGGGCGTCGCCGCCATGGGCCAAGGCGATCGCCCGTACCATCGCCAGCCCAAGCCCGTGGCCCGGCGTCGAGCGCGCCGATTCCGCGCGGGCGAAGCGGTCGAACAGGCGGGCTCTGTGCTGCACCGGCACCCCCGGCCCGTCGTCCGCGACGGTCACCTTCACCCCGTCCGTCACCCGTTCGCCGCTGATCGTGACGTCGGTGCCCACTGGGGTATGCCGCAAGGCGTTGTCGAGCAGGTTCGCAAGGGCCTGATCGAGAAGGCGCCGGTCGCCTTCGGCCTGCATTTCCTGCGCAAGAACCAGATGCAACGACCGCCCGCTATCCTCGAAGTCGGGCCGATAGCTCTCCGCCATCCTTTCGAGCAATGTGGAGAGGTCGAGGTGTTCGCGCGGCAACCGTTCGCTCATGCCCTCGATCTCGGCGATGCGCAGCAGGGCGGCGAAGATCTCCAGCAGTTCGGCTGCCTGTGCGCGGGCACTGTCGAGCCGTTCCGATCGGACCTGCTCATCGCTCTCCTGCGCCGCCTGATCGAGACTTGAACACAGGCGGGTCAGAGGCGTGCGCAAGTCATGGGCGACGTCGCTGGAAACTTGCCGCAGGTTCTCCATCAGCCCCTCGATACGGTCCAGCATCGCGTTGAGCGTGCCCGCGAGCCGGTCGAATTCGCTGCCCGATCCGTCGCGCGGAACGCGCCGGGCAAAGTCGCCCCCGATGATCGCCCGTGCGGTCGCGTCGATACGTTCGAGCCGGTGTTGTGTCAGCCAGCCGATGATCCCGGCGGCAACCGCGCCGACCACCAGCAAGGCCGCAAGGGCCGCCGCGAACAGGGAACCCAGCGTCCGGTCGATCTCATCAAGGCCCGAACGGTCGGCCGCTACCACGAGCGTGCCTCCCGCCACTTTCGTCGTCAGCGCCTGCGCGATGCCGTCTTCGGATGCCCCGGGCTTGCGATAGTGCAGGAACTCCTCGAACCCGGCCTTCGAAGGCACTTGCGCCTGCATCTGTCCCGCAACCCGCGTTCCGGCATCGTCCACCAGCAGGTAGTCGAGGCTCGCGGTGGACCGGGACGCCTCGCGCCGCGCGATGGCGGAGGCGATCGCGGGCAGTCCGCGCCTGTGCGCCTCGGCGAGCAGACCCGCGGTTTCGGCGGAAATGCGGTGATCGAGCTGCTGCTCCAGCGCTTCGTGCGTGACTTCATACGAGATCGCGCCGATCGCCACGATCGCCAGCGCGAAGACGAGGCCGACGATGGCGACAAGCCCGGTCGTCGTCTTCCACGCCTTGCCCAGCATCACAGCTCCCACGTCACCCGGCCCGCATCATGTAGCCCGAGCCGCGCACGGTCTCGATCGCGTCCTCCTCGAACCCGGCGTTGAGCTTGGAGCGCAGGCGGCTCATGTGCGTGTCGACGATGTTGGTCTTGGGATCGAAGTCGAAATCCCACACCCGCTCCAGCAGCATCGTGCGCGTCACCACCCGGCGCGGGTTGCGCATCAGTTCGGCCAGCAGACTGAATTCGCGCGGTTGCAGGGCCACCCGCTTGCCGCCGCGCTCGACCGTGCGGCTGTCGAGGTCCAGCACGATGTCGCCGACGCTGAGCCGCCGCGCCTCGATCCGGGCATGGGTGCGCCGCCCCAGCGCATTGATCCGCGCGCTCAGCTCGGAGAAGGCGAAGGGCTTGACGAGATAGTCGTCCGCGCCCGCCTCCAGCCCGTTCACCCGGTCGGCGATGCTGCCCAGCGCGGTGAGCATAAGCACCGGCGTCGCATCCCCGGTCGCCCGCAGCGCCTTGAGCAGTGACAGCCCGTCGAGCCCCGGCAGCATCCGGTCCACGACGACCACGTCGAACCCGCCACCGGCGGCATGGTACAACCCCTCGGTCCCGTCCGAAGCGAGCATGACGGCGTGGCCCGCCTCCTCCAGCCCCTTGGCGATGAAGCGCAGGGTGTCTTGGTCATCTTCGACGATCAGGATTCGCATCAGGCCAGCCTAGCGCGCCTGTGCCCCGCCGCGCCAGCCACCTCCGAGCGCGCGGAACAGCGTGACCTCGGCCTGCGCCAGCGCCATGTCGCTCTGCACCCGGGCGAGCCGGGCGGTGGCGAGGGTGCGCTCCGCATCGACCTGCAGCAATCCCGCAGCATCGCCGTAGCGCACGCGCGCGGCGGTGCGCCGCGCATAATCCTGCGCCTGGCTCTGCGCTTCGGCAAGGTCGCGGTTGCGGCGCATCTCCGCCTCATAGCTGGCGAGCCCGGTCTCGACCTCGCGCAGAGCCCTGAGCATGGCGACGTCCCAACCGGCCAGCGCTGCCTGTTCGGACGCGCGGGCCTGCGCCATCTTCGCGCGCGCCGGGGCCATGTTGGGGAATGCCCAGCTGATCAGCGGCGAAGCGACCGCATCGAACCCGCCCGCCAGCAGGCCGAGCGCGCCGCCGAGATTGACCCGGGGGTAGAAGTCCGCCCGGGCCACGCCGACGCGGGCACTGGCGGTGGCCAGCTTGCGCTCCGCCTCGCGCACGTCGGGGCGGCGCAGCAGCAGCGCGGTGCCGTCGCCGACGGGCAGCGCCCCTTTCAGACGCGGCGCCGCCTCGCAGGCCAGCGCGAACCCGCGCGCTTCTGCAGGAGGGCGCCCCTGCAACGTGGCGATGCGGTAGAGTGCGTTCATCCGCTGCGCCTCGAAAGGCGCGATAGCCGCGCGCGTCGATGCCGACAGGGCCGCGACTTGCGAGACTTCGAGCGGCGAGACTTCGCCTGCGGCCAGTTGCTCCTTCACCAGCGCCACCGAGCGCTCTTGCGCGGCGGCGACCGACTTGGCCTCGGCCGTCGCGCGGGTCGCGGCACAGAATTCGACATAGGCCTGCACGGTATCGGCAACCACCGCCACCTGGACGCCGTCGAGCGCAGCGGCCTGCGCCTCGGCATCGGCGCGCGCGGCAAGAGCACCCGAGCGCAGGCGGCCGAACAGGTCGATATCCCAGCTCGCGGTGGCGGCGATGTCCCAGTCGCTGGCGGAGACCGAGGCGGCGCTCGGCTGATTGCTGGGGTTGTCCAGCGTCAGCGCGCTTTCCACCGTGGTCGTCGGCAGGCGCGCGGCCCGGGCCTGTCGCAAGGCCGCGCGGGCACCGTCGAGGTTGGCGTAGGCGACGCGCAAGTCGGCGTTGGCGGCAAGGCTGGCCATGACCAGCGCGTCGAGCTGCGGATCGTCGTAGAGGCGCCACCAGTCTTCCGGCACCGGCGCGATCGAGGCGACCGGAACCTCCGCGAAAGCACCGCCCGCAGCTTGCGGAATCACGGTCTTCGGCGGCATCCCCGCGCCCATGCAGGCGGACAAGGCAAGCGCCAGCAGCGGCGCGGCGAGCGAAATGCGGCGCGTCATGCCGGCACCTCCTGAACCTGCGCGGGCGGCGTGCGCTTCTCCTCCCCGTAGCGCGCATATAGCGCGGGCATCAGGAACAGGTTGAGCACGGTAGAGGAGATCAGGCCGCCGAGGATGACGATCGCCATCGGGTGCTCGATCTCGTGCCCCGGCGCATTGCCCGCGACGATCAGCGGCACCAGCGCCAGCCCCGCGCAGGCCGCCGTCATCAGGATCGGCACCAGCCGCTCTTCCGCCCCGCGCAGGACGAGGTCGCGGCCGAACGCCATCCCCTCCTCGCGCTCCAGATGGCGATAGTGCGACAGCAGCATGATCCCGTTGCGCGCGGCGATGCCGATCACGGTGACGAAGCCGACCAGCGAGCCGAGCGAGAGCACCCCGCCCGTCAGCGCCACCGCGACGACCCCGCCGACGAGTGCGAACGGCAGGCTGACGCCCACCAGCGCAGTGATCCGGCGCGAGCGGAACTCGATCCACACCAGCAGCAGCACGCCGATCAGGCACAGCGCCCCCGTGGTCCAGAGCCGCTGGCGCGATTCCTTCAGCGCGGCATATTCGCCCAGCACTTCGGGGTGATAGCCGCTGACGAAAGGCACTTTGGCGACCGCCGCCTCGACCCCGCGCGCCACCGTGCCGAGGTCCGCGCCCGAAACATTGAGCGTCACGTCAAGGCGCCGCTGGCCGTTCTCCCGCTTCACTTCGTTGGGCGCGGGCACCACTTCGATGTCGGCGATGTCGGCGAGGCGCACGGGCGCACCGGCAGGCGACTGGATCATCAGGTCGCGCAGCGCGTGGATATTGCCGCGCACCTCGGGCTCGCCCCATAGCGCGACGTCGAAGGCGCGCTGGTCGCGGTATATCTCGCCGACCTTCTGCTGCGCCACCAGCGTCTGCGCCTGACGGCGCACCTCGCCTGCGGTCAGACCGAACCGCCCCAGATCCTCGGGACGCGGACGGATGCGTAGCTGGGCGACCAGCACCTGGCTCTCCAGCTTGAGGTCCGCGACGCCGGGAATGCCGGAAACCGCATCGCGCACGCGCTGCCCGGCGGCGCGCAATTCCTCCTGCTCCGGGCCGTAGATGCGCACCACCACGGTGGCCCCGGCGCCGGTGAGCACTTCCTTGATGCGCTCGCGCAAGTACGTCAGCACGTCACGGAACAGGCCGGGATAGCCGTCGACCACTTCCTTGATCCTGGCGACCGAGCCGTCGTAGTCGGCTTTCTCGTCAAGGCTGATCCACAGTTCGGTGAAGTTGGGGCCGACGACCTCGTCGGCCTGCTCGGCGCGGCCGATGTGCGCGCCGAAATTGCGCACGCCGGGGATGGAGCGCAGTTCCTTCGACGCGCGGATGGTGATCCGGTCCATCGCCTCGATCGAGGTGCCCGGCTTCTCGACGAAGTGCATCAGGAAGTCGGTCTCGCGAAAGTCGGGCAGGAACTGGTCCTTGAAGGTCATGTAGCCCAGCCCCGAGAGCAGCAGGCCGCCCGCCACCACGCCGATCGCCGCCTTGGGGCGCACCACCGCACGCGGCAGGATGCGGGCGTAGCGGCCCTTGAGCCAGCCGACGAAGCGCGTGTCGCGCTCCTCGGTCAGCGGCGCCCGGGGCAGGAGCAGCAGGCACATCGCCGGGGTCACCGTCAACGCCACCAGCAGCGAGGCCCCGATCGCCAGCACGTAGGCGATCGCCAGCGGCTGGAAGAACGTCCCCGCCAGCCCGCCGAGGAAGAAGATCGGCAGGAACACCAGCATGACGATGAGCGAGGCGAAGACCACCGCCGAGCGCACCTCCAGCGAGGCGGCGAGGACCACCTCGAAGGCCGGCTTCGGATGCGCCGTCTCGCGGTTGAGGCGCAGGCGGCGGGCGATGTTCTCGACGTCGATGATGGCATCGTCCACCACTTCGCCCAGCGCGATGACGAGGCCGGCGATCACCATGACGTTGATCGTCGCCCCGCTCCACAGCAGCACCAGCCCGGCGCCCAGAAGCGACAGGGGAATCGCCGTCAGGCTGATGACCGCCTGCCGCCAGTCGCGCGTGAACAGGAACAGCACCGCCGCCACCAGCGCGCAGCCGATCAGCAGGGCGCGGGTCAGGTTGTCTATCGAGCGTTCGATGAAGGTGGCCGGGCGGAAGATCGTGGTGTCGATCTTCACGTCGGTCAGGCCCGGCTTCAGTTCGGCGATGGCGGCCTCGACCGCGCGGGTCATTTCCAGCGTGTTGGCGGTCGGCTGTTTCTCGACGATCAGCATGATGCCGGGCACGTCGTCGATGATCGCGTTGCCGATCGGCGGCGCATGGCCGTCCACCACGCGAGCGACATCGGACAGGCGGACCGGCGCATCGCCGGACTGCCTGACGATCGCCTGACCCAGCTGGGCCGCGTCCTGCACCATGCCCGCCTGCTGCACGGCGATGCGCTGGTTCGGGGTATCGACGAAGCCGCCCCCGCCCACCAGCACCGCATCGCCCGCAGCGGCGCGCACTTCGGCAAGGGTCACGCCTGAGGCGCGCAGACGGTCGGGATCGACGAGCACCTGCAGCTGCCGGTCGCGCTGGCCCCAGACCGCCACGTTGGCGACGCCGGGCACGGCCATCAGGCGGGGCCGGATCGTCCAGCGCACCAGTTCGGACAGCTTCATCTGGTCGAGCCTGGTGGAAATGAGCCCGATCTTCATCGCCCGGCTGGTCGAGGACAGCGGCGGCATCAGCACCGGCTGTCGGGCCGCCAGCGGCAGGCGCGCCTGCACTTGCGCGATACGCTCGCCGACGATCTGCCGCGCACGCATGACGTCGGTGCCGCGATCGAACAGGATCTGGACTGACGACAGGCCGAGCACCGACTTGGAGCGCAGCGTCATCAGGTCCGGCACCCCGTTCACCGCAGTCTCGATCGGCACGGTGACGAGGCTTTCGACTTCCTCGGTGGAAAGGCCGGGCGCCTCGGTCTGGATCTCGACCATGGGCGGGGCGAATTCGGGGAACACGTCGAGCGGGACATCGCGCCCGGCGCGGATGCCGAGGACCACCAGCAGCGCCGCAAGGGCGAGCACGAGGACGCGCTGGACCAGCGCGAAGCGAACGAGACCGGCCAGCATCAGTGCGCCGCCCCGAACTCGGTGCCGAAGAGTTCCGCAGTGCCGACGGTCACGACCAGCGCCCCGGCCTTGAGCCCGCGCGCGAGCAGCGCCTGGCCGCTGCTTTCCGAGGCGACCTCCACGCGCTGGCGCACGAAAGTATCGGCGCCGGTCTTCTGGTAGACCCATTCGCCGCCGTAGATGTCACGCACGATGGCCGAGGACGGGACTGAAAGGCCCTGCGTGCGCCCGGCCAGAGGCAGTTCGACCGCGACGCGCTGACCGACGCGCAACGCGCGGTCGCCGTTGTTCACGGCATAATAGAGATCGACGGTGCCCGCCACGCTGTCGGCGGAGGGCGGCGCCTGGACCGGGCGTGCACTCCTGCCTTCTCCGTTCCCGCCGAGCGGGCGGATCATGGCCTCGCTCCCGCGCAGCACCGCGCCGACGTCGCTGGCGAAGACCGATGCGCGAACCCAGAGCGTCGATTGGGTGCCGAGCGTCGCGACCGCCGGGCCGAGCAGCCTGCGCTGCTGGCGCGCGGCGCCGAGCGCGGCCTGCGCGGCGGCATGGGCGGCAGCGGCCTCGTCACGGGCGCGCACACTTCCGGCTTCCTCACGCACGAGTGCCTCGGCGCGGGTCAGGGCAATGCGGGCGAGCCGGGCCTGTGCCTCGGTGCGCGCCACTTCGCCGTCGGCCACCGCCTGCTGCGATCCGATCTGCTGCAGGTTGGTGAGCGAATTGGTGGGCACGCCGCCCGCGCTCGTCGGCGGCACGACGATCTCGCCGGTCACCTGCCGCATCTGCGCGGCCGAGCCGCCGCCGACCGTCGTGGTCTCGATCCCCAAGCGCTGCTGCGCCTTGGGCGTCAGGGTGAGTTTCAGGAGTTCGGCTTCGTTCGCGATCAGCTCCGCATGGGCGGGCGGCGTGGACGGCTTGGATGCCGTTTGACCGCAGGCAGACACGGCGAGAGGCAGGATCAGGAGAGCAAGATGGCGCATGCTCAGGGCGCTAGCAGACACACATTGGGCGATTCTGGAGGCAACCATACAAAATCCCAATGTTCGTAAAGAGTCATGAGCACGGGCCAATGATCAAGGGCCAATGATCAAGGCTGGTCGCAGCCAGCCCGCATTCTCAATGCAGATGATCCTGCGCGACTGTGGGTGCGGGCGCGCTCCTGCTTCGCCACGCACGCTTTCGGCGCGTCGATCCCCCGGGAGATATCCGCGCGACGTTGCGATATTCGAGCCTGCCGCCATATCCGGCAAGACGCTCCGCCCCGCGTGCAAGATGGCGCAGCAGTTGCGGATCGAGATCCAGCGCAAGGATCGCGCGCTGGCGCTGGAGCAGCGCCAGACAACCGAGCAGCGTTGCCTCGTCATCGCCCAGATAAGGGCAGTCGAGGGCGGAGATGACCATCCCTGCCCCCTTCGCCGCACGCGCAAGCCGGACGAAATCCCGGCAGTCGTCCGACCCGAGGCGTGCCGGTCGGCAGCCCCGGATCAGGTCGATCGCCAGCTTCTCGATCGGCGACAGTTTAGCGACGTGGATCATCGATCCAGACCGATCATGCTGCGGGCTCAGAAGCGCGCGTTGAGACCGATATTGCCACCTTCCAGCAGAACCAGATGGTCTCCTACCGGCCCGTGTCATGCATTCCTGGAAGGTTGGGCAAGGTTTCTGGAATGGCGGGTGTTGAATGGGGACCTGCGATCCCTGGAAGGCTCGCGAATGGCGGCGATATCCCAAATTACGCCAGGATCAGACTGTTTGATCCGCCTTAGGCCGGCACCGGACCGCTAACAGAATTCTCATCTCGTGCTGGCTGTCCTACGATCATTCACAGACTTCCGGGGCCGCCGATCTATTAGGGAGAATACCTAGATCCCGGGCTTGGACAATGACCCGCCTCACACCCTCAGGTGACCATTGCATCCCCCCTCGCGGGGTTGGCTCTCGCAGATCCTTACCCAACCAAGCCGCAATGCCACGCAGCGTCGCGTCGGGTTCGCTCCTAAGCTTGTCGGCAACAAGTAGAGCAACGCGAGTATCACGTGAAAGGCGCGGCGCCGTCTCAAGGATGACAGGATTTGCGTAGCCTGCATCAACAAGCGTCCTGCATGCCTTCACCAGCGTGCGTTCAGAAAACGAGCGCACCGGGGGCTTGAGCGCCTGAATGTGCCGCAACACCAACGCCCAGGGCAACTGCGGCCGCAGGCGCTCAACGAGCGGCAGCCAACCCCGCCGGCCATCGATCAGATCGTGGAGATGCTTTTCCTTCAGGATGTGACGTAAGTCATCGATTGCTGAGGGATCTCGTGCGCGCATTTTCGGATTTCCCGGCTTAGCGCCGCGGGCGACCGCCGCTTTGAGGCCAGCGCGCGTACGCTCGCGAATAAGCGCACGTTCGAACTCTGCAAAAGCACCAAGCATCTGTGTCATCAGCATGCCTTGCGGGCTGCTGGTGTCGATCGGATCCTCGATCGAGCGAAAATACGCCCCCTTCGCACGAAGCCCTTCAACCATTTCCAGCAAATGCGACAACGATCGTGCGAGGCGATCAATCCGCACAACCACAAGGGTGTCCCCCTGCCCTACCGCTGCGAACGCGCTGGCTAGTTTAGGTCGGCTCCGGCTAGCACCGCTGGCCCGGTCCTCAAATATGGTTGCGCAGCCCACGCGCTGAAGCTCCCCGAGCTGCGCGAACGTGTCCTGTTCGTCCGTCGATACGCGGGCGTAGCCAATAAGGGGCATTGGTCACAATCCATCTAACGAGGTCAACCGGTCGGTTGCCCCCGTAAGGTAGACGCCTAAACTGCCTTTGACCATCACCCCTCAGTAGGACAGGCGTCTACCGCCCCGTTCATTTGAGCCGAGTGTACGGAACTTGAGAGAGGCCCTGCCCCGGCCGGCCGTAGCCTGCGGATACCGCCAGAAAGTGCCCCTGAAAATGCCGGGACTCTGCCGCGCAGCACATTGGCGTCCGGCGGTATTCTTCCCTGAATCCGGCCGTATTCTTGCGGGGCTGGTAGCGAAAATTCAGCGGTGGCGGGGAGTCCGGTCGTATCCTGAAACCGACACACCTTATAAAGAACGGTCAAATCTGCTTATGTGATAAGTGCAATTATCGCATATGAACTTTTCGACGATAGCATGAGGCGAAACCAACTGCTGACTTTGGTTTCCTCACGCGCTAAGCGTAAGAGCGATGCAGGAGATCGTCGACCGCCGCGCAAATGACCCAATGTTGCTGCTCGGCCGGCTCGACGGCCGGCTTCATCATAGTACAAGCGCCGACATTTTCCTTGCGCGATCGCGCCTTCACGGCGCCGCGGCGTTAGCAGGTCTCGCCGGCGTGCCGATCGCTGTCGGCGACCTGCAGGATTGGATCGCGGGGCGAAGCGCCCCTCCCCGCGCCTCCGAAGGTCTCAACGATCCGATATCGGTGGCGTCCATTTTCCACCTCGCACTAAGTCGGGACGAGGATGTCAGAGACCCGGTTGGCCGCGCATCCCTCAATGCTCTCCGAACCATCCTCGACGACCGTGCAGAGGCTGAGCGCTATGGTGGAGACGATCTCGCACACTTCGGCCCGCTCTGGCGTCAGGTGAAGTCTGCGGCGGATGCACCCTTCCCCGTCGCCGATCTCCGGTCCATCGCCGAGCGCGTGTTCGCTCTTGCCGAAATGACCGAGCGTCTTCCGGTCGGCGCCTCGGAGGTTGTTGCGATCGACGGACGCTCGTTGGAGCTTCCTCCCCGCTGCCGCGATCGCAACTGGCTCGTCGCGACCGCTCTTCCTCGCATGCTCTACCGCGCTGGCTTCACGAGCCGCATCATCCCCTCACTGGTGCCGCTCCCCAAGTTCATGCCCCCTTCCCCTGCCGCGCTGACCGGGTTCCTCGCTAAGGAGATCGGGCAGATCAGCGCGGCGGGGCTCCGCGAGCTTTCCGCAATTGAGCATGACGTCGCCAAGCTCACCAATTTAGGTGCAACTCAGCGAAGTCGCCTGCCGCTTCTCGGGCGCCTATTGATCGCCTATCCAGGGCTCCAGGCATCCTCCGTTTCGAAGCTGCTGTCTGTGACACCTCAGGGTGCCCGAAAGCTCCTCGCGGCGCTGCCCACCACGCCTGCCGCGCAGCGCCGGCTGCGGGCCGAATAGCGACCGGGACGCCCTCCGTACTGAAACGCCGTCTCGCTTGTTTTGCTCAGCTCGCCGGCAACAGTTCTTCGATCGCTTTCATGAGCTCGGCCTTCGTGGCGCCGGTCCGGGGCACGATCTTGATCGTGATCCCCCCACCTCTGGCACTGGCATAGCGCAGAATCGTCTTTCCGCCTTTGCCCGTGATCTCTCGCTCGCCAGTCTCCTTCTTCTTTGCCTCAACGGTCGCACGAACAAGTCGCTTCGCCACCTCGGGTCCGGTCAGACTGGAACCACCATTCCTACGCTCGGCCTCGATGCGCTCGGCCTCGTCTCGCATTCGCTTCAGAGTTTTCGGTTCGCTGGTCAGCGGTTTGATATCGCGCGCCACTCGAACGGTAATGTCGTGGGTGTCCGAAAATGCCGCCACGATCTCCTCAGGAAGCCTCGCAACATCCAGCAGGCGGCTCAGCCATGACCGCGAGAGGTTGAGATGCTCCGCCATCTGGGACTGGGAGTTCTCGTAAAACTCCGACAGCGCTCGCGCATATTCCTTTGCACGCTCCCAGTCTGAAATGTCCTTTCGCGACCGATTTTCAACGTCCGAAACCCGGAATGCCTCTTCATCCGTGACGGTCTGGATCGTGACGAGATAATCAAATTCTGGATGATGATGTTCGCGGAGCCACTGGACGGTCCACCACCGGCGAACGCCAGCGATGATCTCATAATCGTAGTCAGGATCGTCCTTCAGACGACGCACGATCGCCGGGATGCGCTGCCGCTTCGCCGCGAGAAAGGAGTCGATCAGATCGCGACAGCTCTCTTCGGACAAATGGTCCAGGTCGCGATTGTGCATCCGCCAGGGACGGCAACGAGCCGGGTCCACCCACTCCGTTCGATCGGTAACCGTCTTGCCGCTCGCTATCCGCGCCAGGGTCTGGCTTCGGCTCGCCATGATCCCTTCCGAGGGGCTCGCATTGTCAAGCTCGGCCTCATTATCCAGGCCTTCGGTGAACATCGAGCCGAAGCCCTTATTTCCTTTTGTCATCGGCTCGCTCCTACTCGAATTTCCGGCATCTTGGAGACCCGATTTGTTGGTCTGTTGCCACGTGGCAACAAACCGAAATTCGCCTCGCCTTCGGCTCCCCTTTTCTGAGGGAAAACTGATCCTGGAATTTGGCTCATGATACTGTTTATAAACGCTTTCCTTGCTCGGTTGCCACGTGGCAACAACGCATCATTCTTAGCAGATTTCAGCCCCATAGACGGCGAACAATTGCCCGCTGTTGCCACGTGGCAACTGCTGCTCAAAGCTGCCCCCCTGCCCGGCTCGGCCAGGTCCGCAAAACGTCTTCTTCGATGTCTCGGCAAACCTCATTCAGATGCCTCATGCACCGGTTGTAAACCTCGTGCGAAGTGACGGGCTTTTCCAGTTCAAAGACCGTCTTCATCCGCGAGCTGGCATTGTCGATCTCCGCACTGGTGACCATCACCGAAGAAGACATTGAGCCTCCGAAAACGCTCCGCATCATCGAAAGTATCTCACGATGCATCGACTTGCTGTCGTCGACCCGGCTGCCGACGAGACGGATGAAATTGTAAGCCGGGCGCCCCCTCCCCGCGAGCTGCTCGAGCTGCTTCATCGTGGTCTTCGCCATGTCGATAAACGACACCGTCGATGCGAAGTCGACCAGGCTTGGCGGCACGGGGATCACCATCGCATTGGCTGCTTGAAGGACCGCCATGGAGACCATGCCGAGTGCTGGAGGCGGATCCATGATCACCACATCGTAATCTTCTACCACCGAGTCGATGGCCTCGGCGATCAGGTCGATGATGTTCAGGTTCTGATTGCGCGCGAGGTAGCCGGCGATCTCGTATTCGAGATTGTAGAGCCGCAAATTCGCAGGGATCAGATCGAGCCCATGGAAGTGGGTCTTCCGAATGATCTTTCGCACACCCAGCAATTCCGGGTTATGGAAATGCCCATAGAGCGTGTCGTCCTCCTCCAGATCGACGTCTGGTCGGTAGCCGAACATCATTGTCGATGAAGCTTGGCTGTCGCAGTCGATAAACAGCACACGATAGCCGTTGATCGCGAAGTGCTGAGCCAGGTGCAGCGCGATCGTGGACTTGCCGACACCGCCCTTGAAATTGCAGACCGAGAGAATGGCGGGTGGATCTTCCGGGCTGCGCCACGGACGCGTTCCGAACACCTCACGCATATGATCGAGTTCTTCGAGCGTATATTGGACGCGATGACCGGAAGCCGTCCGCCCACGCTCCGGCAAACGCCCGTCGCGTTCAGCTTCTCGGATCGCCGACGCGGTGCGTCCGACAAGTGATGCAGCCTTGGAGATAGGGAAGGTGGGGGCTCGCTTCTGCCCTGTCTCTGGATCGACCGCGCTGTCGCGGATCCGCTTGAGGATCGTGAGCGCTTTACGGTGAAGCACATCCAGGCCACCTTCCAGAAGGTCATCGGCGGGGACATTTGTGGGATCAGTGGCCATGAGATTCCGCTTTTGTGGGTTTGATGGCCCACAATAGCGACGTTGGCAGTTTCGAGCAACGATTTGGCCATCGAACTTACAACTTTACCGATGATCTCCGAGCCGTTTCGGATTTCAAGGTAATGCCAATGCGCCCTGGTAGAGACGCACCGATGATCTCCGAGTCGGTGCAAGCTTTCCGAAAACTTGCTGCGTCCGGCTGCACCGAGCGATGCCCTGTGGATAAATACCGATGATCTCAGTACCTTCCGATGATCTCGGTGCGTCCTACCAATGATCTCGGTGCCAACAGACCGATGATCTCGGAGCGCATACCTATTACATGAATCCCTGAATCAATCCGATTCGCGAATCGGCTTCAAAATTTCGATTTTTGAAAGTGGGAAGGGGCGATTCGGCAAAAGCGGCACCGAGATCATCGGTCGAATTGCAACTCTCACCCCTGATTTCCCGCCAAAACTGCCAACAGGGTTGATTTCGAAACCCAAACCTGTTGAGACAGCGCCATCACAGACCCCGGAGATTCGGGGAAGGGCGGAACAATGAACGGAGATCAGCATAGGCCGATTGGGCACCAATATGCACTCGCCATGATCGATGGCGGTGCAGAGAATGTCCGGAAGCTTGCCTCCACTGCCGGAACCCAATTGACGCTCGACGCCTTCCTGCGAGTCCACGACGAAGAGCCTGTCCCGGCATTTCTCCATTCCGCGCTTTGCGCCATGTCGCTCCCGACCAAGCGCCCGAAGGACGACACGCTCCCGATTATCCGGGAAGACGGCAAGTACGCGCTGGCAATCAACCCTCGGCCGGTTCTTCAAAATATCGATGGCAAGTCGGTCATGAGAAGCCTGGGTGTTCCATATGGGGCCTATCCCAGGGTTGCGCTCATCTATCTGCTTTCACAGGCGGTAATGAAGCGTTCGCGCGACGTCTATCTCGGCCGCAACTTCACGGAATGGATGCGGCGGCTTGGCTATCAAACGGTGTCCTATGGCCCCCGTGGCACCGCAAATCTGATGCGCGAACAGGTCGACCGCTTGCTGGCGTGCGAGTGGCAGATTCGCTGGGATGGCACCGAAACGGACGACAACGCCTTTGCGGTCCGCGATGTGAAGATCTCAAATGAATATGCTGGTTCACTCGACAAGAACGGCACCTTCGCGCGGGAAATCCGTATGTCGGAGGTCTTCTACAGTCACCTTATCGAGCACGCTGTCCCATTAAACGAAGTAGCGATCCGGGAGCTTAAAGGGACGCCAACGGCGCTCGATCTCTATACCTATCTTGCCTATCGCCTCCCACGGATCGGCTCCGACAAGGGGCAGATCATTTCTTGGGATCAACTGGCAAAGCACCTCGGCAACGAGGCTGACAGCAAGCGCTTTCGTCAAACGGTGCGGGAGACGATGCAGCTCGTCTCGGCGGTTTATCCCAACGCGAACGTCGATCTCTCCGGCAGGAAGGTGGTCCTTCATCCGTCTCCAGCGCCGATGGAGCGTAAATTGGTCGGACCCCATTTGCGACTTGTTGGGGCGCCAGGCGTCGAAACGGCACCGAGATCATCGGTTCGCACCGTTCCGCAGGCAACGAAACCCGCAGCGAAATCAGACGAACCGCTTCACGCATTCCCGCCGGGAACGCTTTCCTATGGCGACCGCGAACAGGCGTTTCGGAGTGTCGGTCTCACTAAGGGCCATCCTTGGTCAGTCGACGATATGGCCAACGCATTCCGCAAGGGATTCGCCGATATCAAGAGGCCCCGGACCGACACCGAATGGATGCGGCTCTGGGAGGCCTTCGTGATCAAATATGCGGATCGGCGGAAGAACCGGCCTGACGATTGACCGATGATGTCCGAGCCGTTCGTCGCCTGCGAACGAGCCCGAGTCGTGCCCGATGAAGCGATCAACGTGAGCGCGCCGACCCTCATCGTTGATAGGTCCGGGTCACAGCGCCATGCGCTGAAAGAGGGAAGGGGGGATGTGGCTACCGAGCAGGAGGTAGTCCTATGCCACTCACGGCCAAACGACCGACCCAGGAACTTGTTGACCTCGTAGGCGCTCTTGGCGGCACCTGGACCGGCTACAGGGCTATGGCCCGTTGCCCGGCACATGGCGACAACGATCCAAGTCTTTCGATCCGCCAAGGTGACCGCGGCATTCTGGTGACGTGCTTCGCGGGTTGCGCACGCGATGATGTTCTGCGGGAATTGCGTCGGGTTCGAACCGGCCAACATTATGCAATACCGGAACAGGATCGACCGCAAGGCAGCGCCAATGTCTCGCGCATCTGGGAGCAGGCCGTTGGCGTCAAAGGGACGCTGGCCGAGCGCTATCTTGAGCGACGCAACTTGTTGCCAGCGCCTGCCGACGTGCGCTTCCATTCGCGCTGCCCATACCTCCCGAAGCCGAAAACCGTTTATCGACCGGCTTTGCTGATTGCTGTTCGCGAGATCCGGCAGCTCGTCGCGATCCAGCGCAACTTTCTCGACCCTGCGACAGCGAAGTGCCTCCGAAAAGTCATGCTCGGCGTGCCTGGGACAGGCGCATGGCGGGGCCGGGCAGGGGGCGAGACGCTGGCGATCGCCGAAGGTTTCGAGACTGCCGGCGCCTACACCCGCATCAAGGACATCCCCTGCTGGGCCTCACTTGGCGCCAGGCGGCTCGATCAACTGGTCATTCCACCCGGCATTACGACCCTGCTGATCGCAGAGGACAATGATCCAGAAGGGCGTCGCGCCGCGGCGTCCGCCGAAGCGAAATATGCCCGTCCCGGGCTCATCATCCGCCGCGACCCGCCGCCGCCGGCTTTCAAGGATTGGGCAAAGTTCCTCGACGCGCACTGCCGGACCTGATCCCGGGGCGGAGAGAGGGGAGGGGGATCGAGGGTGTGTCGCTGCGACAGATGCAGCCGCGCAGGAGATTCCCAAATGACCGACCTTTTTCAGACCGCCGAGCGCGGCGACCGTGCCGCTGCGCACATCCTTCTATCCCAACTGGCGTCAGGCGAGCCGGTCACCCGTCAACATCTCAATCGGGCGATGGTGCAGGCGTTCGGCGGAACTGATGCCGAAGGACGCTGGACGCAGCGCTCAAGCTTCGAGGTGCTAGAGCACGCACTCGCCCTTCATCTCCGTGGATCATTGGCGCCTCTGGCCAGCCTCGCCGATGTCGCCGCGCGGATTGACCTCGCGCAGCGCCTCCCCACTCAGACCGTGCGGAGCGAAGACCAGATCGAATGGCAGCAATTCTCGACTCCTGTCGACATTGCGGCCGTCGCGATTCTGCTCGCAGATGTCCGGCAGGATGACGTCATTCTCGAGCCCAGCGCCGGCAACGGTTTGCTCGTTGCACAGCTTGGGGCTCATCGATCGCTGCATCTCAACGAGCTCGATCCGATCCGCCGCGATCGCCTGCACGGCGTTTTCCCCGGCGCAACGATCACCGGCCATGATGGGGCGATTCTTGATGCTGCTCTTGGCGACGCACCGCGTCCTTCCCTGATCCTCATGAATCCGCCGTTTTCGCGGTCGCTCGGCCGCGGCGTCGATGATCTTGCGGCCGTTCGGCATCTTCAGGCTGCACTTCGCCGATTGCAGACTGGGGGCCGCCTCGTTGCCATCATGCCCGACTGGTTCGGACCGACCACCCGAATGCGCGACCACTACGAGACCGTCCTTCGCGGATCGACAGTGCAAGCCTCTGTTCGACTTGAAGGCTGCTATCTCAAACACGGCACGTCTATCGACGTGCGAATCTTCGTCATCGACAAGGTCGCCGGCAGGCTCGCACCAGAAGTCATCCAGGGTGGATCAATCGCGGAACTGCTCGACGTTCTCACCGTGACACCTCGCCTGTCCCTTGTCGCAGATCAGCCGGCACCCGCGCCGAAGCGGGGCGGAGGCATCTCGCTCTTCAGAGCGGTCAAAAGCGCCAAGCCCATGCCCCGGGCCTTTCACGCTGCCGTGCGCAACCATGTCTTGCCGGTTGCTTACACCAGGCTCGAAACCCCGGCGCCGCTGCTCGAACAGACCGGCGTCTATCTGCCCTATCGGCCAAGCCGCCTGGTTTTCGACAAAGCCGGCGAACACCCGACTGCGCTCGTCGAATCCGTTGCCATGGGATCAATCCCAGCGCCGATCCCCGATTACGTCCCTTCGCTGCCGGAGCGGACTGTCACAGAGCGTTTGCTCTCGGCCTCCCAGCTCGAAACCGTCGTTTACGCCGGCCATGCCTGGGCTCAGACGATCCCTGGGCGCTTCGCACCGGACAAGGATGGTGTCGGCCTCGTTATCTCGGAGGAGGGCCGCGGCTACCGAAAGGGTTTCTTCCTCGGGGACGGAACCGGGGCAGGCAAGGGTCGCCAAATCGCGGCCGCCATTCTTGACAACTGGCTTCAGGGGCGGCGTCGCAATATCTGGGTCACCAAGAACGCGCCCCTCCTCGAAGATGCTCGCCGTGATTGGACGGCCCTCGGCGGGCTCGCCGGTGACATTCAGCCCATATCGAACTGGAAGATCGACGAACCCATCAGGCTTGACCAGGGCGTCCTTCTGGTCACCTATCCGACCCTTCGATCGATGCGCGGGGAACATAGCCGGCTGAAGCAGATCATCGACTGGGCCGGCGCCGATTTCGACGGCGTCATCGCCTTCGACGAAGCGCACGAGATGGGCGGTGTCGCAGGAGGCGAGGGCGCACTCGGAGCCAAGGAGGGATCGCAACAGGGCATCAGCGGCGTTCGGCTCCAGAACCATCTGCCCGCCGCGCGGATCCTCTACGCCTCTGCGACGGGGGCGTCCGAGGTCAACAACCTTGCCTATGCCGTGCGGCTCGGGCTCTGGGGACCGGAGACGGCGTTCGCCAATCGCGAGCAATTCATCTCCAGCATTCGCCAGGGCGGGATCGCCGCCATGGAATTGGTCGCACGCGATCTCAAGGCGACTGGGCTCTACATGGCGCGAGCGCTGAGCTTCGCCGGTGTCGAATATGAGATCCTGCGGCACGAACTGACGCCCGCGCAGATCGAGATCTACGACACTTACGCCAATGCCTGGTCCATCATCCACCGGAACATGGAAAAAGCCCTGGAACTCACCGGCGTCGTCGATGGTCTCGAGAACACCACTTTGAATAGCGGGGCGAAGGCATCGGCCCGCTCGCGCTTCGAGTCCACCAAGCAGCGTTTCTTCGGCCAGGTGCTGCTTTCGATGAAGCTGCCAACGGTCATCGCCGCGGTCGGCGAGCATCTTATGGCGGGCCAGTCGGTGGTGCTTCAACTGGTGACGACGGCCGAGTCCATCCTCGACCGGCGATTGGGCATGCTCAGCCCGGATGAGCGCGTCGACCTCGAAATCGACCTCAGCCCTCGTGAATATGTCATCGATTATCTCGAGCGCGCTTTCCCTACTCGCCAAATGCGCGTCTTCACCGACGACACAGGCACGCAGCGCTCCGAGCCGATGACGGACGAGACGGGTAATCCCGTCTACAATCCCGAAGCCGAAGCTGCCCGCGCGCTGATGATCGAGCATCTTTGCGCATTGCCGCCGATCATGTCGGCGCTCGACGGCATCCTGGAGCATTTCGGGCATGATCGTGTCGCGGAAGTCACTGGGCGGACAAAACGCCTAATCTCGACGGGCGACGGCCGGCAGAAGCTGGAAACCCGTTCGACCCGTACCAGTCAGGCCGAGGCCGCGGCCTTCATGCAGGGGCTGAAGCGCGTCCTCATTTTCTCGGACGCCGGCGGGACGGGGCGATCCTATCACGCATCAATGGACGTGCCGAACCAGGAGCAACGCGTCCATCTGTTGCTCGAGCCGGGCTGGCGCGCGGACCGCGCCATTCAGGGCCTTGGCCGAACCCATCGGACCCATCAGGCGAGCACGCCACTGTTCCGGCCCGTCACGACCGACTGCAAAGGCGAACTCCGCTTCACCAGCACGATTGCGAGGCGGCTCGACAGCCTCGGCGCACTCACACGGGGTCAGCGCCAGACCGGCGGTCAGAATCTCTTCGACCCGGCTGATAATCTGGAGAGCGAATATGCTTGCGCTGCGCTGGTGACGTGGTTCCACTTGCTGGTCGATGGCAAGCTCAAGAGCATCTCGCATTCGGAATTCGAGGATCGGACCGGTCTCGAGCTCTGCGACAAGGACGGCGTCCTGAAAGAGGAACTGCCGCCCATCCAGCGATGGCTAAATCGCATCCTCGCGCTTCCCATCGGCCTGCAGAACAGCATCTTCGATGAGTTTCTGTCCCTGGTCGAGACACGGGTATCGGCGGCGAGGGAGGCTGGCCGGCTCGATGTCGGTGTCGAGACGATCCTCGTCGATTCCGCCACCTTGATCGACGACACACTGCTCCGGACCGACCCGGTCAGCGGGGCGACGTCGCACTTGCTGACCATCGAGATCGCGCGGCGGCGGACCCCTGTCACCTTGGAGCGCGTGCTGCGTATCGCCGACAGCGATAGCACCGCCGTATTTCTGCTCAACGCCAAGTCGGGGATGGTCGCGCTGCAGACCCGCGCCCGAGCGCTCATGGAGGAGAAGGACGGAACGCCGATCCCGCGCTTCGAGCTGACGAGGCCGACCCGGCGGGAATATATCCGCGAGCATGAGCTCTTCGAGAGCGCCTGGAAAATAGTCGATCGGGACGCCTTCTGCGCGAAATGGCAGGCCGAAGCCGATGAAGCGGCGAACAAGGTCGACACCGAGACGATCCGCCTCGCGACCGGCTTGCTTCTGCCGATCTGGTCGGCGCTGCCCAGCGATCATCTGGTGGTCAACCGCATCGCTGACAAAGCGGGAAATAGCTGGCTCGGCCGCCTCGTTTTCGACGAGCACGTTGTCCAGCTTTTCACCAAGCTCGGCATCGATCGCGCCGAGAACCTGCCGCCCTCGGACATCATCAAATCGGCCCATTCCGGTCGAAGCGTTGATGTTGCCCGCCCATTCCCCATGACGATCCGCCGCGCGATGGTGAACCGAAATCATCGCATCGAGATAGTCGGGGCGCCGTCGGATCAGCTCGCCTGGCTGAAATCCTTGGGCTGCTTCACCGAGATCATTCAGTACCGGACACGGGTGTTCCTTCCGGTGAGCATCGCCGCCGACATCCTTGGGCGCATTCTCGCCGATCCTGGGTGAGCGCGGGTCGCCCTTGGTCAAACGACCGAGGCCGCTCTTGGGAAAGAGGGAAGGGGGAACGGGGTGGTGTCCGGGAATTGCCGGACGCCAAGAGGAGTGACCCCGGTGATCCAGACCATCAAACTCGCCAAGCTGCGGCTCTCGCCGATCAACGTCCGTACCGCACCGGACGAACAGCTTCAGATTGAACCCATGGCCGCCAGTATCGAGGCCAAGGGCGTCCTTCAGAATCTGCTCGTCACGCCCGCCAAAAAGCCGCGCGGCACCTTCGAGGTCTTCGATGGCGGACGCCGTTGGCGCGCGCTTCGCCTGCTCGCCGAGCGCGGTACGATCTCGGAAGCCGATTTCGATGTCCCCGTCATGATCCTTACCGGCGACGATGCCGAATTGTCCGAAACGTCCACGGCGACCAACTTCCATCAGCTCAAGATGACCCCCGCCGAGGAATGCCGCGCCTTTCAGCACTTCATCGGCTCGACCGGCGATCTCGATGCTGTCGCAAAGCGTTTCGGCGTGACACGTCGCTTCGTCGAGGGGCGCCTGCGCCTCGCCTCGCTGGCAGCGCCGATCTTCGACGCCTTGAGCAAAAGCGAGATCACGCTCGACATCGCCAAAGCCTATGCGTCGACCGAAAGCCACGACAAGCAGCTTCTGGTCTGGAACAGCTACCAGAATGGCCACGTAACGGCCGACACCATCCGCCGCGTCATCGCCAATGAGACGCTCAAGGCCAGCGATCCGATCGCGATTCTGGTCGGCGAGGAGCGGTATCGCGCGGCAGGCGGCAAGGTCGATGGCGACCTCTTCACCGACGGCAACGACCGCTGGAACAATCCCGAGATCGCGCACCGTCTCGCCGGCGACATCATGGAGGCCGAAGCGAGACGCATCGGTGAGGAGACGGGCCTTGCCTGGATCAGGCCGATCGCCAGCAACTACGCCCACAACGCCGCCCACGGCCTCTACCGTGCCATCCTGCAGCCGCCCGCGCTCACCGAGGAGCAATCCGCCCGCCTTGGCGAGATCGAGGCGCGCCGCGCCGAGCTCGAGGCCGAAATGCAGGACGAATCCATCTCGCCCGATGCCTACAAGGCCCTGGACCAGGAGGATGACCGACTGATCGCCGAGGCCGAGGCGATCGAGCATCGCGCGCCCGTGCTGCCAGATGAGCTGCGGCCGCATGTCGGCGCGTTTCTGCTTCTGACGCCGCAGGGCGAGATGCGTCTCGACACCCAATTTTATAGCGAGCAGGAGCTCATCGTCGAAGAACCCGACGCGATCGATGATGCGGGCGGCGGAAATCCCGGCGAACCCGACGAGGGCGGGGCGGGCAGGTTTCGCGTCGGCGTGAAGGATTCGCCCGAGCCAGCTCGCCGACCCGAAGCTGTGGCACCTGGCGGCAAGCCGCTCAGCAATCGGCTCTACGACGAGCTTGCCATACAACGCCGCGATATTCTCGCATCCTGTCTGCTCGCTCAGCCGGCGCTCGCGCTCGATTACGCGCTGTTCGTCATGATCGACGCCCGGGTTTTCGCCGGCGGCGGTTCTGCCGACGAGATCGTTCAATATGGCACCACCATCTGCGCTGATGCCCCGCAGGATCCCGTCACGGCGGATTTGCCCGGCTCACGCGCCCGGTCCTACCTGGCCGAAGCGCATGATGGCCTTGATGCCGGATGGTGCGACCACGATCACGAAATCGATCGGTTCGAAGGGTTTCGCGCGCTCGATGACGACAGCAAGGCGCAGTGGCTGGCCTATATCGTTGCCATGTCGATCGAGGCCAAGCCGCGCGGGGCCAGCGGCCAGGTCGCGATCCACAATCGATTGGCCTCGATCCTCGAGATCGACGTTGCGAGCTGGTGGCGTCCGACCGCGGAAAACTTCTTCGATCGGGTCAACAAGGGCAGCATTTTGAGCCTGCTTCATGACGTCGGCGGCGGCGCGCTGACGGCTCGGCACGCCACCCTGAAGAAGGCGGAGATCTCGGAGAGCTGTGAAAAACTCTTCGCCGGGGCGGCCATTGTCGAGCCCGAGACGAAGGACGCTGTGCTCGCATGGGTGCCGGACGCGATGCGCTTTGGTGCTGCGGCCCCGTGCCCGACCGATCGTCTCGGTGGCGAGCCGGATCGCTCTGCGTTGTCGGATGATCACATGGCGGAAGGCGCTTCGGTCGCGGACGATACGGTGATCGAGCCGGTCGAAGCCTGACCCAGCAGGACAGGGGGGCGGTCGGCGCCACTTGCGCGATCGTCCCCTCCCGCACGCTTGCCTCTCCCGAACCCCATCGTCATCCCGCTGGAGCATCAGCCATGCCTGCGAAAGCCCGTCCGAGCCGCGACGTCGCGGCCGAAATCACCAACCTCATCATCAGAAAGCTGGAAGAAGGCGTCCCGCCCTGGACTCGGCCCTGGCGGGTTGCCGGCGCCGGTGGCCGTCCGCTCCGACACTGCGGCACGCCCTATACCGGGATCAACACGGTCTATCTTTGGGCGATCGCAGACGCGAACGGCTATCGCTCGCGCTACTGGATGACGTATCGCCAGGCCGAAGCGCTCGGCGGCCATGTTCGCCGGGGGGAGCACGGCTCGCTCTCGGTCTATTATTCGAGCTTCAAAAAGACCGAGTCGGACCGGGTGACCGGTGCCGAGAGCGAACGCAGCATTCGTTTCCTTCGCCATTATCTCGTGTTCAACGCCGATCAGATCGATGGGCTGCCCGCCTATTTCTATCCGGACGACGCGACCCCTGCGCCGATCGATCCATCTGCGCGGCAAGCTGCCATCGACGAGTTCTTCGATCATGTGCCGGCAGATGTTCGACATGGCGGCGATCGCGCCTTCTTCCACCCGACATTTGATTTCATCCAGATGCCGCACCGGCGGTCATTCACAACGATGGATCATTACGCCTCGGTGAGGGCACACGAGACCGTTCATTGGTCAGGCGGCAGCTCGCGCCTTGCCCGGACCTTCGGCAAGCGGTTCGGCGACAAAGCTTATAGTTTCGAGGAGCTTGTGGCTTTATCTGGACAGTCTGCGCCGTCCGCAACATTGCAGTAAGGTCGGCGATGGACGCCCACGGTAGGCAGTAATCAGGCTGGCCGTAGCGCTGACCCAAGAGCTGGCGGAGGCCAGCCTGATTGCTGCCGGGCCATAGTGCGCATCGGTGTGAAGGTCAGCTTCCGGGTGGGGGGTCCGGGGGGAGGGCTTCGCGCCGGTGTCGATCATTACTGTTTGCGAGCGTCGCGAGGCCAGGGGCCTCGATGCGCATGTGCCGCTGATCCAGCGCGACGACGCGCTCTACGATCCCGATCTGGATCGCTTCTTTCTCGACCTGCCGCTGTCGGGCGTCCGCTCGCGGCACTCGCTTCGCGCCTATGCCTATGATGTCGTAGTCTGGCTTCGCTTTCTCGATGCCTGCGGCAAGACCGTGTGGGCTGCGACCCGCGACGATGTCGACGCCTATCATCGTGAGCGACGCCGCGACGATGCCGATCACCGGATAACGGCGGCAAGCTGGAACCGCGCCGTCGCCAGCCTCGATCGCCTTTACCGTTGGGGCGAGCAGCAAGGGTTGATCGCCGACGCGCCGTTCAGCCGCCGCGCCGTGTGGCGACCGGCGCAAGGTGGCCGTCGCGGCATGATCGCGGCGCGCAACGATGCCTATGAACGTGTCGCCAGGCGATCGGATGTCCGGTTCGTCACGATGGACGACTACCGCATTTTCCGCGAGGTCGGCCTGCGCGGGCTCACCCCTGACGGCACGGAGCGCCCCGGCGCTCGCGACCGTAATGGGCTGCGCAACGCGCTGTTCGCGGATCTTCTCGTCACCACCGGCCTGCGCCTCGAAGAGGCGTCGGGCTTGCTCACCGTCGAGCTCGCGGCGATCGACCGCGAGGACGGTGACGTCCAACAACTTTGGTTGCCCCTTCCGCCGCCGCTCACCAAGGGCGACCGCGGACGCAGCGTTCTGGTCCCACGCCGGCTGCTTCGTCAGATCGCCGCCTATGTCGCGGTCGAGCGCGCCGCGGGCGTGGCCAAGTTCGCCGCGCGCGACGGTGCGGCCAGCTTCGACCGACC